>Ga0196972_1000044_pt1 | contig 118052 bp, 116 predicted proteins | sample S1v_2013CmetaG_FD_148618 | JGI IMG/M metagenome (GOLD analysis project Ga0196972, IMG submission 148618) | Soil microbial communities from Anza Borrego desert, Southern California, United States - S1+v_20-13C | ecosystem: Environmental > Terrestrial > Soil > Desert | place: USA: California...
TCCCCTGCATTTTTTCGGGTACCCCCGAAGGGGGCTGCGGACCAGGGTCGCCTTTTTGGCCTACCTTTTTGGCGAAGCAAAAAGGTAGGTGGCCCGCCGGGGCCAGTCCCGGCTAGCATCCACGGAGAACAAACCGAATCGGGTCACCGAAGAGAAGAAAAAATCAAAGAGCCAGCCGCCTACGAGCAGCCACATACTCCGCCTTCAACTTCTCCATCACCTCCGCCACACTCAACACAGAATCCATCAACCCCACCCCCTGGCCAGCCCCCCAGATATCCCGCCAAGCCTTGGCCTTGCTGCTGCCGCCAGAGCCAAAATTCATTTTCGACTTGTCAGCCACAGGCAGGTTATCCGGATCCAGTCCGGCAGCAACAATCGACTTGCGCAGATAGTTGCCATGCACCCCGGTAAACAGGTTGGTGTAAATCACATCAGCCGCCGTCGACTCAACGATCGCCTCGCGATATGCGTCATCGACATTCGCTTCCTTGGTCGCCAGCCAGCGCGAGCCGATATAGGCAAAGTCTGCCCCCATCGCTTGCGCCGACAGAACCGCATCGCCGGTAGCAATCGAGCCTGACAAGGCAATCGGGCCATTGAAGAACTTGCGTACTTCACCGACCAGCGCGAACGGCGACAACGCGCCTGCGTGGCCGCCAGCACCCGCAGCAACGAGGATCAGGCCATCCACGCCGGCTTCCAATGCCTTCTGCGCATGGCGAATCGAAATCACGTCATGCAGCACGATGCCGCCGTAGCTGTGCACCGCATCCAGCATCTCCTTTGGCGGCGCGCGCAGGCTGGAAATGATGATCGGGATCTGGTGCTTCACGCAGACCGCGACGTCGTGCTCGAGGCGGTCGTTGGACTGGTGCACGATCTGGTTGACAGCGATCGGGCCGATCTTGGCGCCGGGATTGGCCTGCTTGTAGGCTTCCAGGTCTTCCTGGATTTCGGTCAGCCAGGTGTCCAGCAGCTCCGCCGGACGCGCATTCAGCGCGGGGAAGGAGCCGACGATGCCGGCCTTGCACTGTGCCTTGACCAGGGCCGGGCCGCTGGCGATGAACATCGGGGAAGCGATGACCGGCAGGCTGAGGTTCTGCAGCACCGGCGGGAGATGCTTGTTGCTCATGAAAACTCCTTTGGTCGTAACGGGCCGTCCATGGCACCGTTGCCAGTTTTTTAATGCGCAATTGCGGTTTGCATTGCGTTTTTCCGTATTCTGTTTATGATGTTATCAGAAAAAACAATGTTTTTGTCAAGCGCATGGAAAACAGAAAATCAGCCAGAAAATCCACAGCCGAAAAGCCTCCGATCGATTTCCGCCAGGCGCAGGAAGAGCTGCGCGCCACATTGCGCCAGGGCATGCTCGACGCCGCCACCCGCCTGCTGACCGAGGAAGGGCCGTCGGCAATGACCGTTCGCCGCGTGGCGGAGGCAGTGAACTGCTCGACCACGCTGCTGTACTCGCTGTTCGGTGGCAAGGACGGACTGGCCAACGAGCTTTACCTGGAAGGATTCGCCCGTTTGAAGGATGAATTCCGCGCCGCTTCCGAGCAGGCCACAAGTCGCAAGGAAGGCAAGGAAGACATGAGCGGCCTCGAGCCGCTTAAGCTGCATGCGCGCGTCTACCACCAATATGCACGCCGCAATCCCAGCTACTACATGGTGATGTTCGGCGATGCCATCGCCGGTTTCGTGCCGCCTGTGGAATCGCGCAAACAGGCTTGGGAATCGCTTGCCGTGCTGATCGACACCTGCGATGCCTGCATGAAGAGCGGCGCGCTCCCACCCTCGAATCCGACTGCTGCCGCGCGCTTGCTTTGGGCGGCAATGCACGGTGCGGTGAGCCTCGAACTGAAGGGCTACTACCTGAAGACCGAGCGTGCCGACGAGTTGTTCGATGCCGCCGTCAATGCCGTCCTGCTCTCGCTGAAGATGGGGAAGAAGGAAGTGAAATAACCCGATAACGATAACGCCAAGGAGATCCCATGACTTACCAGTGCTTCACCCTCAGCATCACCGACAAGGTCGCGCATCTCGTACTGAATCGTCCCGCTGCACTGAACACGATGCAGCCGGTGATGTGGCGCGAACTCACCGAGATCCTGCAGACCGTGCAGCGTGACGCGCCCGCGCGCGCCCTGGTGATCTCCTCCACCGGCAAGCATTTCACTGCCGGCATGGCGCTGGACGTGTTCGGCGCGGACGCCGGCATCTCGCTCAACGACGGCAGCGCCGGTGGCCGCGCCAATATCGCGCCGCAGCTGGCTGACATGCAGCAGGCGTTCAACCTGATCGAACAGCTGCGCATGCCGGTGATCGCCGCGATCCAGGGTGGCTGCATTGGCGGCGGCGTCGACATGGTGAGTGCCTGCGACATCCGCCTGGCGACTGCGGATGCCTTCTTCTGCATCCAGGAAATCAACATCGGCATGACTGCCGACCTTGGCACGCTGCAGCGCCTGCCCAAACTGATCCCGGAGGGCATCGTGCATGAGCTCGCCTACACCGGACGCCGCCTGCCTGCACAGCGCGCGCTCGCGATCGGCTTGGTCAATGAAGTATTCGACTCGCAGGAAGGCATGGTCGAAGCGGCGCTGCAGATAGCGCGCGAAATCGCGACCAAGCCACCGGTGGCAATCTGGGGCAGCAAGCAGGCGATCCATTACGCGCGCGACCATTCGACGCACGATGCCCTGCAGCAGATGGGGTGGTTGCAATCGGGAATTTGGCGCACGGGCAACCTCGTCGAAGCCTTCCTGGCGAAGCAGCAGGGCCGCGCGCCCGAGTTCGACGACCTGCCGCCGCTGAAGTCGTTTTCGGACGGCAAGTACGAGTTGAAGTGAGCAGGCGCAAACAGTAAGCAGCGCGATTCGAACAAGATCGGAAATCAACAAGGAGACGGCCATGTTCCAACCCAAACTCATGCAAGGCAAACGCATCCTCGTCACCGGCGGCGGCACCGGCCTCGGCCGTGCGATGGCGGAGAAATACCTTTCGCTCGGCGCCGACATCTACATCTGCGGCCGCCGCAAGCAGGTCTGTGACGAGACCGCGAAGGAACTGATGGCTACGCACGGCGGCAGCGTGAAGACTTTCGGCCTAGACATCCGCGACGCGGCGGCAGTCGACGACATGGTTGAGCAGATCTTCGCCGAAGGCCCATTGACCGGCCTGGTGAACAATGCCGCCGGCAATTTCATCTCGCCGACCGCCGCCCTGTCGCCGCGCGGCTTCGACGCCGTCGCCAATATCGTCATGCACGGCACCTTCTACGTCACGCACTCGGTCGGCAAGCGCTGGGTGGATATGGCGGCCAAGGGCCAGTGGAAACCGGAAGATGGTTACCGCAGCGTGATCTCGATCATCGTCACCTGGGTGCTGAATGGCGGCCCCTTCGTCGTGCCCTCGGCGATGAGCAAATCAGCGATCCACGCGATGACGATGTCGCTCGCCACGGAATGGGCGCAGTACGGTATCCGTCTGAACGCGATCGGCCCGGGCGAGATCCCGACCGAAGGCATGAGCAAGCGCCTGAACCCCGGCGAGGAGCCTGGCGCGCGTTCCGCGAAAACCAATCCGATGGGACGCGCCGGCAGGATGGAGGAACTACAGAACCTCGCCACCTTCCTGATGGCCGACGGCTGCGACTGGCTGACCGGTCAGGCGATCATGATGGATGGCGGGCACCATCTGGCGACGGGCGGCAATTTCTATGAACTGCGCTCGTGGTCGGCGGATCAGTGGAAGGAAGCGCGCGACCGGATCGAGGCGCAGAACAAGAAAGACAGGGAACAGCGATCTGTTTGATCCCGCTTGCCAGAGGACATTCGCGCTCGCTTATCCGTATCTTGGATGGCGCCCGAAAAAGGCGGAAGTACCGCATGCGGGAACGTTGTACCGCCCACTGGCACGAATCGTCCCCGTTCGTTACCGGCCATGACCGGAGAGGCGCGCTGTCCAGTCCTCGACTTCACATGCCAGCAGACGGCGTTCGAACAGCTTGCGCCATGATGCGGGAAGCATCTCCAGTGTCGACAGCGCCGCGAGTGCCGGCCTGTCCAGCGGGCGCCGGTAAAGGATGTCCAGGATGTCGGAAAGTGGCCATTCGGGGTGGGGACGTTCCAGCAACAGCATCGTGTCTCCCGGAGAGACCCAGCCCGGTTCCAGCACCCGGTAATACCAGCCTGCGTTTCCGCTCTGCTGCACCAGCAATGCCATTGCCGAATCGCCGAATCGCGCATTGAGCTTCCAGCATGGCTGGCGCGCCTGCGACACCTGCATGGTCGCCGCGCCAAACCGAAAAATGTCCCCAATGCACACGTCATTCTCGGTGACGCCCTGGGTGGACAGGTTTTCCCCGAATGCACCGGGCTGGGTAAGGACATCGCGGAATCCAATTCGTCCAATCCAGTAGGCATAGTGATCAAATGCATAATGATGGACCGCCTTGTCCGGGCCGCCGTGATGCCGACGGTCTGCCTGCTCGTCCCCCGCCAGCCCGAGCGGCCCCAGCCAGAGCCGCTCGCTCACGGCTCGTTTACCGATCGCGCTGCTGTGACGCGTTCCTGCCAAGGGCTGGGCCGGGCCGACAAGAAGTGTGTGAACGATTGCTTGCATGGACTTTCGCTATTGATTTCCAACTCGACGAATGCCGAACAACGCGCCACGCGTGCGGACCAGGAACCCGCACGCAGGCCGTTCAGCAATGCTGGGCGTACAGGTCGGAATGAGCGTTGATGGCGAACACCTGCCCCGACATGCAAAGAGAGGGAAGAACTTTCACGCCGGCCTTGCCAGCTTCCTCCATTCGCTCGGGAAAACGCGACAGGTCAACAACTTCCGTATCGTACAAACCGGGGTTCAACGCAGTACCGAATATCGCTGCCATGCCAAGGCAAAGATTGCATCCGTCGTGATAGAAAACCGCCTTGCTTTTCATGATCAATCCTTATTCTGAAGAATGGGAACCGCTCCATGCGATGTTGGCGAGGAAATGGGCGCCGGCCATGTACGTCAATCCCTGACTTCGCCGGCGGCCGGTCCGGCTAAGCGGACAAGGCGCTCAGAATTGCAGAGAGCTCCTTCGTCGCATCTGCACTCAAGGGTTGCAGCGGAGCGCGCGGAGAGCCGGCATCAAAATCCAGGAGACGCAGGCCGGCCTTGACCGTCGTCGGCAATCCGCTTTTCACGATTAACTGCAGCAGCGGAAGCTGCTTGTAAAAAACAGTCCTGGCGCTTTCAAGGTCACCTTTTCGCATCGCGTCATACAAAGCGATCGGCAGCGCCGCGTTGAGATTGGGCGCAGCAGTGCACCATCCCGTCGCCCCCGCGGCAAGCGCTGCAAGGGCCAAGGGATTGCTGCCGTTGTAAAAGGGGACGGCGCCGTCGGTAAGCTGGCTGAGGCGATGCATGCGCTGGATATCGCCGGTGCTCTCTTTGACCATCGTAACGTTGTCCACTTCACGGCATATCCGGGCGATCAATGCCGGCGACATGTCGATGCCGCTAGTTGCCGGATTGTTGTAGAGCATGATCGGAATACCGATGGCATTGCCGATGGCGGCATAATGGAGGACGATCTCTTCGTCGTTCAACTTCCAGTACGACACCGGGAGAACCATCACGGCATCGGCGCCTGCTCGTTCTGCAAACCGTGCTTTTCGAATCGCATTCTCCGTGGTCAGGTCGGAGATGCCGACAACCGTGGGAACACGCTTTTCCACCGCTTTGATCGAGGTGGATGCCACAGCCTCCCACTCCTCATCGGAAAGGTAGGCGCTTTCTCCCGCGCTGCCTAAAGGCGCAATGGCATGAACGCCGCCGGCGAGCAGGCGATCGATCAGTTTTTCGAGTGTCGCCAGGTCTACGCTCCCATCACGGGATGAAAAAGGCGTAATGGGATAGGCAATGATGCCGTGAAATTGTGTGCTCATGATATGGGTTGTTAATCAGCGATGAATGGAAGATGGAAAGACGGATTAGCCGATGCAGTCCGGGTGGTTTCGCAGGGCGCGGCGAGCGTAGTACCCAAACGTCACCGCGTTGCGTTTGGTGGTGGATATCCAGTCATGCGCTTCTCTTGCAAGTGCCTCTGGAATCGGCTTGATTTTTCCGGCTGCCATCGCGAGCAGCTGCAGCTTCGCTGCCCGTTCGATGAGAATCGCCAGCATGCACGCCTCTTCGATCGTCGATCCCACTACCAGTTGGCCGTGATGCGCCAGAAGAATCGCCCGCTTGTTGCCCAGTGCCTTTGAAATGATCTCGCCTTCCTCATTCCCCACCGGAACTCCGGGCCACGAAGACAGGAAAGCGCAGTCGTCGAACAGGGGACAGGTATCCATATGGGAAACGACCAAGGGCTCCTCCAGCATGGAGAGGGCCGCAACATGCGTCGGATGCGTGTGGATGATGCAGTTGACGTCGGGCCGCTGACGGTAAATCCAGGTATGGAAACGATTGGCGGGATTAGGAATGCCTTTGCCGGAAATGACAGCGAGATCTTCGTTCACATGGATGAGGTTGGATTCGGAGATCTCGTCGAATCCAAGCCCCAGTTTCTGTGTGAGAAAGGTATTCGGCTCTTCTGCCCTGCAGGTTATTTGTCCGGCCAGCCCGGAATCATGCCCCGCATCGAACAGGATGCGGCAAGTCAATGCCAGTTTCTGGCGTGCGGACCAGCCGCTCTCTTTCAAGTCCTTGTCCAGGCGTTCTTCGGCAATCGAAACGAGCTCCGCTTTGGACAATGTCAGTGTTTCAGCCATATGACCTCCATACGTAGACAGGCAAGTTACTGGAAAACGCCAGGGGTTAACCGACAGCGCAGGACACATAGTACACGAAATGACACATTGTGTCCTATAGTAGAATCCGTTTTTTATCCGCTTTCTGTTCCATGACAATTCGCCTGAAATTACTTAGAAAACAAAAAGGTTGGACACTTGATGTCTTGGCGGAACAAGCGGGCCTGACCAAGAGTTACCTCTCGAAGATCGAACGCGGGGTCAGCGTGCCGTCGATAGCCGTAGCATTGAAGCTGTCAAAGGCGCTTCAGGTGGACGTTGAGCAGTTGTTTTCTGATGTCCATGATCGGGCTGCGATTGCGATCACCCGGGCTTCGGAGCGCACCCCGATGGGTGCCCCCTCGAGTAAACAGCCGCGCATGGTGGAAAGTATTGCCGCCGATGTCGCGCCCAAGAAACTCCTTCCTTTCATCGTGTATCCCCCGGCCGACTTTGTGGCGTCGGCCTTCAAGGAACATGAAGGAGAAGAGTTTCTATTTGTGCACAAAGGCCGTATCGAAATCGAGTTTCCCAATGAAACCGTACCGCTGAAGACGGGCGACTCGATCTATTTCAATGCTCTTATTCCCCATCGCATAAGGAGTGTGGGTGCCGTGCAGGCAGAAGTGCTTGTCGTGGTGAGCAGCGATGAACAGAGGGTAGATTAGAGCGGCGCCGTCCTGCGTGCGCATCAGCGCACGACGGGATCGAAACGCGGAACAAAAAGGACCGGGATCAGCGTACGGTCCGGACAGTGTGATGAACTCAGGAACAGATCCCCACTGGATCAATCCTTGTTGCGCAGCACCCCACCGGCAACTTCAGCAGCGCCTGCACGCACCAGTTGCGCTGCCGCCCATTGCGCCAGTTCCTCCGGCGGCTTGTTGAGATAACGTCGGTTCGATTCACCAAACAGCCTCATGCGCGACAGAAGCGGCTGCAACTCCTCCAGCGGGATCTGCTGCCGCTCCAGCAGCAGGAATTTCAGCAGTACCTTCACCGCGTTCTGCGCATTGCGCGCAGGATCGCCCATGAAATACTCCACCCGCGAAAACGCTGTTTCCAGCGCCTTGCCCACCTCGGTAAACGGTGCGCCGTGCCCGGGAATGACGAGCTTCACGTCGAGCGTTGCGATCAGCTCAAGCGTCGCGCGGACTTCGCCAAATCCCGGCTCGCCTTCCAGTTCGGGAAACACCACGCCGAACCCGTTCTCCCACAACGCATCGGCCGAGATCAGGATGCGCTCGTCCGCGCAATAGTAGATGAGCGAATGGGGATCATGGCCTGGCGCCGCAAGCGCCTGCCAGGTCATGTCGCCAAGAATGAGCACGTCGCCGGGCGAGACCGTGTCGTCGAAAGTGAAGCGTAGGCATTGCTGTCCCGTCGCCTTGTAGGTCAGCGCATCCTCGTCCCAGGCGCGTACCTTGTCCGCTTCCGCCACCGGGATGGATGTCCGGCATGCATAGGCGCGCTGCAGCGCCGCGTTGCCGCCGCAATGATCCGAATGCAAATGCGTGTTCACGATGCGGTCGAGCCTGCGCCCCTGCAGTGCATGTGCCACCAGCGCCACGGTCTGCTCCGCATGCGTCGCATAGCCGGTATCGACCAGCACGGTTTCCGTGCTTCCGGTGAACAGGATGTTGTTCGACGACAGCCAGCCGCGCTCGAACACACGCATAGATGCAGGCAATTTCATTTCTTCATCTGGTAAGCGAGGGAAATCTTTGCGAATTCGATCAGCACATCCTTCGACCCGCCGTTGAAGGTCGCGTAGGCCGTTCCTGTGCGCACGATGAGGCGCGGAGGGAAAATCCAGCTCATGTACGGAATGCCGATCATCTTTGCGCTGCGGATGTCGTGCCATTCGACCTTGCGGTTGTACATCCAGGTCTGGGTAATGCCCTTATCGTCGATGGTGATGGTTGAACGCAGGAACCAGTAATAGCTGATCGCAAGCATCAGCGCCGCGCACAGCAGTAGCGCCTTGACGCCGAAGCCGTACTGCAGCAGCGGAAAGCGTAGCGCGATATTGACGCCATAACCGGCGAGCACGATCGTGACCACGGTTGCCAGCACCTTGAACATACCGCTATAGGCGGGCCCGGTAACCGTCTTCTCCGGCTTGTAGAACTCGAATCTCATTGTCTGTTTCTCTTATGTCTTGCGGTGGATGCCTTGCGGCAGGGTTTGCGCCTGCCTAAGCAGTTCGGAACTGAAGAAGGGATCGCCGCGCAGCCAGGCAATCAGCATGTCGGTGGAATCCAGTCCCCAGAAGCAACGATTATCCACGACGGCGGTCGGCACGCCAAACACATTGGCGGCAACTGCATTCTCGCCGTTGGTGCGCAGCTGTTGTTTGACTTCGGGAGCGTCGAGCATTTCCGGCGTCGCCCCGACTTCTTTCAACAGAGCGTGCCAAGCTGCTTCATCGGTCGGAACCCGCCCCTCGCGCCATACGAAGCGGAACAGGCGCCGCACGACATCCTCGCCGTTGCCGAGCGCGATGGACAGCCTGAGCAGCGGCAGGGGATTGAAGGGGTGATGCGGCGGCATCGTCATCGGGATGCCGTGCTTGTACGCGAGCCAGGCGCAATGCTCGAAGGTCCAGGTGCGCTTGGGCGCGATCTCGGCCGGGCCCTTGTTCTCCCAGTGGGTCAACAGGCCGGCGAACAGTACGGGTCTGTAATTGATCTTCACGTCCGGCGGCAGGGTATGCAGCAGTTCACCCTGCAGGTAAGAGAAGGGGGAAATGAAATCGAAATACCAGTCAAGCTGCTTCATACCGTACGCCCTTTTCCTTTTTGTTGTGCTACCTCAGAACAGGTTTTCCTGCCGCCGCTTTATCTCCGTCCACACTCGCCGCTTCGCCTCCTCGGTCGCCGTGCTCCACTGCGCAATCTCTTCGATCGTGCGGAAGCATCCTTCGCACAAGCCAGTCTGCGGGTTCATCTTGCAGATGCTGATGCAGGGAGATGGCACCTTGCCGGTTTCGGTGGCTGGGTCGTAATCGATCATCGTACTCACGCTGCCAGCTTCGCCTTCTTCTCCGCCATCCTGGCGTTGAATTTCGCGGGATCGATGATCATGCGTTCATGCACGCCTTCGGTGATCTTGTCGACGCCATCCCAGGCTTCGAGGCGAAATTTCACGCGCCGGCCTTCCACCTCGATCACTTCGCCCTTGATGTGCAAGGTCATCCCGGGCAGCGTCGCGGCAGTGTGCGAAAAATTCACATGCACGCCCACGCTCTGTTCGCGCGGCCAGTCGACGAAAGGCATGATGCCGTTCACGCAAGCCAGCTCCATCATGCCCACCATGTAGCCGGTCGCCAGCACATCCGGCATGTCGAGGCAGAAGCGGGTATCGTGGTACAGCTGCGGAACGGTGGAGCGCTCCGGCACCACGTAAGTCCATTCGAATGTAACGCCGGGTTTGAGGTCGGGACTCATCCTTGTGCCTTGATCTCGTCGAGGTGGTTGTAGAAGTGCATGACATGCGCCTGTTCGTACTGCTGCTTGTCCAGCGGACCGTAGGCGAAATGCGGAGCGAATGCGCCGCCGAACTGGCGGAAGGCCAGGAAGGCCTGGCGCAGGCGGGCGAGCGCTTCGGCTGTGTCAGTCTTTGCCTCGAGCGCCGGCGCGCCGTCTATCTGTTCGGCGAGGCCGTGCCTCATCTTGCCCTTTGCCGAGAAGAGCGCGAAGGCGGCGGCGCCTGCCGTGTCCTGGAACAGCTTCGGTTTCGGCGCGGGGTAGCCTGACATCGAATACTCGATGCTCTGCGCACAATGGGTGAAGACCTGGTGCGGATTCCATTTGCCGGTGCTTGTTACGGTGCCCTTTGCCAGCGCATCGATCTTTTGCAGCGCGGCGTCGACCGTGAGGATTGCACCGTCATTCCCGGCGCGAACCCAGAGCAGCCCCGCAGTACCGGCGCCGGCGACGATGCCGCCGGCGATCAGTAATGTCCTGCGTGTTGCGAATGCTGCCATGCAATTCTCCTGTTGTGGTTGGACTATGCCGCCCGCAGCGCAACATCCACTACCGGCGCACCTGTCATTGCCACCAGTTGCTGCGGTGTCAGGTTGAACACCGCATGCGGATGCCCTGCGGCTGCCCAGACGCTGTTGTATTGCATCAGGTCCTGGTCGATCAGCATCACCGTCTTTTCGAGATGGCCGATCGGGCACACGCCGCCGATCGCATAGCCGATGCGCGCCTTCACGAACTTGGCATCGGCGCGGCCGAGCGGGCCGACGATGGCGGCGACCTTGTGCTCGTCGACGCGATTGATGCCGCTGGCAACCACCATTACCGCCGCGTCGTCGGAAAGGCGGCGGAAGACGATGGATTTGGCGATCTCGGCCACGCTGCAGCCAAGGCCGGCCGCGGCTTCCGCCGAGGTCTTGCCGGTTTCAGGCAGCATCACGACCGGCTTGTCATGGCCGATCGAGGCAAGCAGGTCGGCGACGCGTTGCGCGGTGTCGGGCAGTTTTTCCTGGGTATTGTCGAGCATGTTTCCTGTTTATTACTTGAACGTGGCAGCTAAAGTCGAAGCGACACGGCGCCGCAATTCCGGCAGCACCTCCCGCTCGAACCAGGGATTGGCTTTCCACCATGCCTGGTTGCGCGGGCTCGGATGCGGCAGCGGGAAATACGCCGGCAGGTACTCCGAATAGGCGGCGACGGTTTCCGTCAGTGTCGACTTGCAATTCTCGCGCAAATACCATTCTTGCGCATAACGGCCGATCAGCAACGTAAGCCGTACCTGCGGCAACGCGGCGAGCAGGCGCGGATGCCATGCAGGTGCGCACTCGGGACGCGGCGGCAGGTCGCCGCTCTTGCCCTTGCCCGGGTAGCAGAATGCGGTGGGTACGATCGCGACCTGCGACTCATCGTAAAAGACCTCGCGCGGCAGGTTCAGCCATTGGCGCAGGCGATCGCCCGACGCGTCGTTCCACGGAATGCCAGTCTCATGGACGATGCGTCCCGGTGCCTGGCCGACAATCAGCAGCCGAGCTTCCGTTCCCGCCTGCACGACCGGACGCGGGCCATGCGGCAGGTGCGAAGCGCAGATGTCGCAGGCGCGGACTTGCTTCAGCAAGCCTTGCAGCGCGATTTTCCCCAGTTTTTCCTTCATTGCATTTTTCGACATGCTGCGTAATGATCTCGATGCTTACGAGAAATGCTGCCAAAGCAGCCCCCTATGGCATCAAACGAGGAGACAGAAGCGCCATGATCCAGGACCTCATCTACAACAACCCGCTCTGGCTGGTCGGCAGCCTCGTCGTCATCGTTCCGGTCATCCTCGTGTGCGCGGCGCTGCGCGTGTTCCATCGCATGGTTCCGCACTCTGCGCGAGAAGCGCACAACGAACACACCTCCTTCACCATTTCCGCAATCGGCATCAACTATGCGGTGTTGGTCGCCTTCATCGCAGTCGCCGTATGGGGTTCGTTCGACAAGGCGACGGATGTCGCCAGCAAGGAAGCGGAACTGGTCGGCGATATCTTCCGCGATGCACGAGGATTGGGAGATCCGGTCGCGGGGCCGATCCGGGAACACCTGCGCAACTATGTCACGATCGTCATCGAAGAAGAATGGCCGGCGATGGCCCGCACCGAAACGCCGCGCGCGGGCTGGAAACCGCTCGAGGACATCCAGGACCTGATGGTAGCTTACCGGCCGCAACATGGCGGGCAGGCCGCCTACATGCAGGAAGTGCTGCATCAGCTCAACGAGCTGCGGGATGCGCGGCGCGATCGGCTGGCCGCGGCGGAAAGCGGGGTCGAGCCGGTGGTGTGGATCATCGTGCTGATCGGCACCGCGTTGACCGTCGGTTTTACCTTCCTGCTCGGCATGCCGAGCCTGCGCATGCACATGCTGCTCACCGACGGCTTCACGGCCGCCACCATGCTGGTGCTGGTTCTCGTCATCGCCTTCGACTGGCCGTTCCGCGGCGAGTTGCAGGTGGCACCTTCCATGTTCAAGAGCGTGCAGGAAAATATCACGGCGCTCGACGCGCGCAGCAAATAGTCACGCTGCGCGCTTGGCGGCGATCGCGTTTCCTGCGCGGCTGACCGCCTTGCGGCCGAGATGCTGCGAAATGAACTGGCCGGCGTCGACCACCTTGTCGAGGTCGATGCCGGTTTCGACGCCCAGTCCCGTCATCATGTACAGCACGTCTTCGGTCGACACATTGCCGGTGGCCCCTTTTGCGTATGGGCAGCCCCCCAGGCCGGCCACCGAAGAGTGGAAGATAGCCACGCCGACTTCCATCGCCGCATAAATGTTCGCCAGCGCCTGGCCGTAGGTGTCATGGAAATGGCCGGACAGTTGCGCGATCGGGAATTCCTTCGCCGCGCGCTCCATCACTTTCTGCACATGGCGCGGCGTACCGACGCCGATGGTGTCAGCGATGTCGATCTCATCGCATCCCAGGTCGCGCAGGCGGCGCACCACGTCGGCCACGCTTTCCGGCGATACCTCGCCCTGATAGGGACAGCCGAAGGCGCAGCTGATGCTGCCGCGCAGGCGGATGTTGTGCTGCTTCACGGCTTGCGCGACATCGCGGAAACGCTCGATCGACTCGGCGATGGAGCAGTTGATGTTTTTTTGCGAGAAGGCCTCGGAGGCGGCGCCGAAGATCACAACCTCATCGGCTTTGGCCGCGAGTGCGGCCTCGAAGCCCTTCATGTTCGGCGTCAGCGCAGAATAGATCACGCCCGGCTTGCGCTTGATGCCGGCCATGACTTCGGTCGAGGTGGCCATCTGCGGCACCCATTTCGGTGACACGAAGGAGGCGGCTTCGATGTTGGGGAAGCCGGCGTCCGTCAGGCGGTTGACCAGCTCGATCTTGACCTCGACGGGGATGGTTTCCTTTTCGTTCTGCAGGCCGTCGCGCGGGCCGACTTCGACGATTTTGACTTTGCTCGGGAGGGTCATGGTGTCCCTTTCGTTTGGTTCGTTACTTGCGTTTAAAGGCGGGCACTTGCCGTTGCCGCCGCGCTTTCCTTCCCCGTCATTCCCGCGAAGGCGGGAATCCATAGTGAGCTTCTTCGATCGACCGGCCTATGGATTCCCGCCTTCGCGGGAATGACGGGGATAGAGATGATGGTGCATCAACTGCAATTACCCGCCATCGAACACTGTTTCGCTCTTACGCCGCCTTAAACGCCAACAACTGCGCACCTTCCGTCACCTGGTCGCCAACCGCATACAACAGGTCTTCCACGGTACCGTTGGCCGGCGCGGCAATCGTATGCTCCATCTTCATTGCCTCCATGATCAAGAGCGGCGCGCCCTTCTCCACTTCCTTGCCCTTGTCCACCAGCACGGCCACGATCTTGCCCGGCATCGGCGCGGTCAGGCGGCCGCCTTCCGCTTCCGATTCGCCGGCATGCGCCAGCGGGTCGTTGTAGTGCAACGGGAAGTGTGCGCCGCCGGTGAATACATGGAACATCTCGCCATCGCGCACCACGGTGCCGCGGACGGTCGCGCCGTCGAGTTTGATCACGAGCTGCTTGCCCTGGCGCTCAACGAGCGTCATCGTTGCAGTCGTCGCGCCTTGCGAAATCGACCAGCCGGCGTCCTTGTAGCCGATGGTGACCGGATACGCGCCGGACTCATCCGAATAATCGAGCGTGCGCAGCAGCGTGCTGTTCATGCGCCAGCCGCTGGTGCTAGCCCATGGGTCGTTTGCAGCAGCGCCGGCAGTCTGTTCGGAAACCAGCAGCGAAGCGGCGGCCAGTGCCAGCACCGGCAACGCGGTCTGCGGCAGCGGCGGAAACAGTTCGGTGTGGTTGCGCTCGATCAGGCCGGTGTCGAGGTCGGCGCCGGCAAACGGCTTGCTCTCCACCAGGCGCTTGAGGAAGGCGACGTTGGTAGCAAGACCGACGATCTGGTATTCCGACAGCGCCTGCGCCATGTGCGCCAGCGCTTCCTCGCGATCCTTGCCCCAGACGATCAGCTTGGCGATCATCGGGTCGTAGAACGGGGAGATCGCATCGCCTTCGCGCACGCCGGAATCGATGCGGATCGCTGCAGGATCGTTGCCCACGCTGCCCTTACCCAATTCGAAGCTCACGGCAGCAGGCGTACGCATGTGACGGAGCGTGCCGATGGAGGGCAGGAAGCCTTTCTCCGGATTCTCGGCGTAGATACGCGCTTCCAGCGCATGGCCGTGGATGGACAGTTCTTCCTGTTTCTTCGGCAACGCCTCGCCAAAGGCTACGCGCAATTGCCATTCGACCAGGTCGAGGCCGGTGATCATTTCGGTGACCGGGTGTTCCACCTGCAGGCGGGTGTTCATCTCCATGAAGTAGAACGAGCCGTCCTGGTTGGCAATGAATTCCACCGTGCCGGCGCCGACATAGCCGACCGCCTTCGCAGCGGCAACGGCCGCTTCGCCCATCGCGCGGCGGCGCTCTTCCGTCATGCCCGGTGCGGGCGCTTCTTCCAGCACCTTCTGGTGGCGGCGCTGCACCGAGCAGTCGCGCTCGAACAGGTAGACACAGTTGCCCTTGGTGTCGGCAAAGACCTGGATCTCGATATGGCGCGGCCGGGTCAGGTATTTCTCGACCAGCACCTTGTCGTCGCCGAAGCTGTTGATCGCCTCGCGCTTGCAGGATTCGAGCGCGGCCTTGAAGTCGGCGCTCTTCTCGACGATGCGCATGCCCTTGCCGCCGCCGCCCGCGCTCGCCTTGAGCAGCACCGGGTAGCCGATCTTGTCGGCTTGCGCCTGCAGGAAGTCGGCGTCCTGCGTGTCGCCGTGGTAGCCGGGCACCAGCGGCACGTTGGCCTTTTCCATCAGCGCCTTCGCGGCGGACTTCGAACCCATCGCGCTGATCGCAGAAGCCGGCGGGCCGATGAAGGCGAGACCGGCCTTGGCGCAGGCTTCGGCGAAATCCTCGTTCTCGGACAGGAAGCCGTAGCCAGGATGGATCGCCTGTGCGCCGGTGGCGAGCGCAACCTCGATGATCTTGTCCGCGCGCAGGTAGCTTTCCTTGGCGGGAGCGGGGCCGATCAGGACGGATTCGTCGCAGACGGCGACATGCTTGGCATTGGCATCCGCCTCCGAATACACGGCGACGGTCTTGATGCCCATGCGATGGGCGGTAGCGGCAACACGGCAGGCAATCTCGCCGCGGTTTGCAATCAGGATCTTGGTGAACACGCTGACTCCTTCGGTGCTGTCTCTCGATTGTGTCGAGGGATGCGGGTAGTTGTTATTGGTGCTGATTCAAATCTCGGTAGAGCGCCTTCCCCCTTGCAGGGGGAAGGTTGGGATGGGGGTAAGTCGCTTGAATAATCGGATGTGATAAATCGAGCGCACTACCCCCATCCTGGCCTTCCCCCTGCAAGGGGGAAGGAACCTTTCCTTTACTGCGTCACTTCACACTTCGGCTCATGCTGCGTGTGCTTCGCATGCATGCCCAGCTTCTCCAGCAACACCTTGTCCGCCTCGACATCCGGATTCCCGGTCGTCAGCAGCTTGTCGCCGTAGAAAATCGAATTCGCACCGGCGAGGAAGCACATCGCCTGCACCGCATCGCCCATCTCGCGGCGGCCGGCGGACAGGCGCACGCGCGCCTTCGGCATCGTGATGCGTGCAACCGCGATGGTGCGCACGAATTCCAGCGGATCGATCTTCTCGGTGCCGTGCAAAGGCGTGCCTTCGACCTGCACCAGGTTGTTGACCGGTACCGATTCCGGGTACGGATCCATGTTCGCGAGCTGCGCGATCAGGCCGGCGCGCTGGCGGCGCGATTCGCCCATGCCGACGATGCCGCCGCAGCAAACCTTGATGCCGGCGTTGCGCACGCGCTCCAGCGTATCGAGGCGATTCTGGTAGTCACGGGTGGTGATGACGTTGTTGTAGAACTCGGGCGCGGTATCGAGGTTGTGGTTGTAGTAGTCCAGGCCCGCCGCCTTCAGGCGCTCGGCCTGGCCTTCCGCCAGCATGCCGAGCGTTACGCAGGCCTCCATGCCCAAGTCCTTCACGCCGCGCACCATGGCTTCGACGTGATCGAGGTCGCGGTCCTTCGGCTCGCGCCATGCCGCGCCCATGCAGAAGCGGGTTGCGCCGTGTTCTTTCGCGCGGCGGGCGGCATCCAGAACGGTTTCCAGTTCCAGGATCTTCTGTGCCTTCACGCCGGTGTCGTAGCGCGCGGCCTGCGGGCAGTAGCCGCAATCCTCCGGGCAACCACCGGTCTTGATCGACAGCAGTGTGGCCAGCTCCACTTCCTGCGGATCGAAGTTTTCACGGTGCACCTGCTGCGCGCGGAACAGCAGCTCGCTAAATGGCAGGTTGAACAGATCCACGATCTTTTCGACCGGCCAACGTTGGGCGGCGATCTCGCGCAGCTTGGCAGGAGTCGGAACTTGCTGGAATGTGATCGGTTGCGACGACATGAACTGCTTCCTTTGCATCAGAGAGAAACGGGCCGGGAGGGCGGTGTGTTGGGCCAGCCCGGCAAACTTGTGAAATCGAGATGAGGCGCCGCCAACGACGGCTCCGGCGTCGGCAGGCGTGGAACGGTGCCCAGCATCGGCGCGGCGAGGCGCTCGGTCAGCGCTACGACGTTTTCCACGCCGTAGCGCATGCCGGGATCGACGACATTGGCGACCCAGCCCGCCAGCTTCAATCCACGCGCGGCGATCGCGTCGGCGGTCAGCAAGGCGTGGTTCAGGCAGCCAAGGCGCATGCCGACCACGAGCACGACCGGCAGGCCGAGTTGCTGCGCGAGATCGGCGGTGTCCTCCGTGTCCGACACCGGCACACGGAAGCCTCCGACGCCTTCGACCACGACGGCATCCGCCGCGGCAGCTACCCGTGCATAACAGGACTTGATATGCGCGAGGTCGATGCGCACACCTTCCTGTGCGGCGGCAATATGCGGGGCGGCAGCATCGCGCAGCAGGTAAGGCGTAGTGAGATCGACCGGCAGCTTGACACTCGCGGCATCGGCGAGCAGGTCGACATCTTCGTTGTGCCATACACCGCCGCGTTGCTCGGCGCCGGCGGCCACCGGTTTCATCGCTGCGGCCCGGACGCCCGCTTCCGCGAGTGCGTGGAGCAGCGTGCAGGACACCAGCGTCTTGCCGATCTCGGTATCGGTGCCGGTCACGAAATAGCTGATACTCATGCGAATGCCTCCAGCAAATTGAACGCGCTGGCCAGTTGCGAAACATCCTGCCCGGTGTGCGAGGCTGACAAGGTCACGCGAAGGCGCGCGGTGCCCGGCGGTACGGTCGGCGGGCGGATGCCCGGCACCCAGAAGCCTTGTTCGTACAGCGCGGCGCCGGCCCGCATTGTTTCGTCGTTCGGACCAATGATCACCGGCTGAATGGCTGTCGTAGACGGGAACAGTTTCCAGCGCTGCAGGTTGAGTTCGCTGTGGAACTGCGCAATCAGGGTCTTGAGTTGCGCACGACGTTGGGTTCCCTCCTGGCCGGCGATGATGTCCATGCTTGCCATCAACGCATGCGCCAGCGCGGGAGCGGCAGCGGTCGTATAGATGTAGGGACGGGCACGCTGCACCAGCCACTCGATTACCGTCGCATGCGCGGCGACAAAGGCTCCGCCGACACCGGCGGCCTTGCCCAGCGTTCCCATGTAGACGATATAGGGCGAGCGCAGGTTGAAGTGTTCGAGCGCGCCGCGCCCGTTCTGCCCGAGCACGCCGAAGCCGTGCGCGTCATCGATGACCAGCCAGGCACCGTGCTGTTCGCACAGCTTCACGAGGGCTGGCAGCGGCGCGAGGTCGCCGTCCATGCTGAACACGCTGTCGGTGACGACGAGTTTTGTCTTCGCCGTGCTCGCCTTGAGCAACTGTTCCAGCGCGTCGACGTCTCCATGCGGATAGACCTTGACGTTGGCGCGCGCAAGCCGTGCGCCGTCGATCAGCGATGCGTGGTTCAGCTCTTCGGAAAAAATATCGGCTTCGCGGCCGGCAAGCGCGGAGAGCACCGCCAGGTTGGCCATGTAGCCGGTGCAGAAATACAGCGCGCGCGGCGATTCGATGTACGGCGAGAGGAATTCGGCGAAGCGCTCTTCAAGCAACACATGCGCGCGCGAATGCCCGCTGATCAGATGGGAGGCACCGCTGCCGACGCCGTAAAGCGACGCGCCCTCCTGCAGCGCCTGGACCAGGCGCGGATGCGAAGCCAGGCCGAGATAGTCATTGCTGCAGAAGGCCAGCATGTCGCGGCCGTCGACTTTCATGCGCGGCGCGCACGGTGTTTCGGCAATGCGCAGGCGGCGGCGCAGGCTTTGCCTGTCGAGTTGCTGCAGTTCGCGTTCGAGGGCGGAGATCAGTTCCATCGTCATGCCTCCACCACTTTGTCGAATACCCCCAGCGTGCGCGATGCGAGCAGGGCGATCTCCTCGTCGTCGAGGATGTAGGGCGGCATCAGGTACACCGTGCGGCCGATCGGGCGCAGCAGCAGTTCCTGCTGCAAGGCCTCGGTGAAGAAACGGCGCGAGAAGGTGCTTGCCTTCGCCGGATCGTCGACCACGGCGTCGAATGCCCAGATCATGCCGCGCTGGCGGAAGTTCTTTACCTTGGGATGCCGCGCAATCGGCGCAAGTGCTGCGGTGATTTTCGCGGCACGTTCACGATTGCGGTTCAGCACGTCGTCTTCCTCGAAGATGGCGAGGGTCGCCAATGCAGCGCGACAGGCGAGCGGATTGCCAGTGTACGAATGCGAGTGCAGGAATCCGCGCGTGACGTCGCTGTGGTAGAAGGCGCGGTAGATCTCGTCGCGCGTCATCACCAGGGAGAGCGGCAGGTAGCCGCCGCTGATACCCTTGGACAGGCAGACGAAGTCGGGCCAGATCGATGCCTGTTCGCAGGCGAAGAAGGTGCCGGTGCGTCCGCAGCCGACGGCGATCTCGTCGGCGATCAGATGTACCTGGAAACGGTCGCATAGCGCGCGCACTTCCTTCAGGTAGGCCGGATCGTGCATCGCCATGCCGGCTGCACATTGCACCAGTGGTTCGAGGATGACGGCGGCGATCTTGTCGCCGCGTTCCTGCAGCAGTTTCCCGAGGTCACTGGCAGCGCGGCGTGCGACATCGGCGGCGCTTTCGCCCTCGCGCGCGCCGCGTGCATCGGGAGAAGCGACGATGTACGCCTGCTGAAGCAACGGACCGTAGGCGTCGCGGAAAATCGCGACGTCGGTGACGGCGAGCGCACCGACGGTCTCGCCGTGATAGCTGCCCTTCAGGCATACGAACTCGCGCTTGCTGTCCTTGCCGCTGTTGCGCCAGTAATGGAAGCTCATCTTGAGCGCGATTTCCGTCGCCGATGCGCCGTCCGACGCATAGAAGCAGTGGCCGAGCACGCCGCCGGTCAGTGCCGACAGCTTTTCCGACAGGGTAATCACCGGCTCGTGCGTGAAGCCGGCGAGCATCGCGTGCTCCAGCAGGTCGAGCTGTTCCTTCAAGGCCCCGTTGATGCGCGGATTGGCATGACCGAACAGGTTGACCCACCAGGAACTGATTGCATCCAGGTAGCGCTGGCCGTCGGCATCGTACAGCCACGCGCCGCGACCATGGCTGACCGGCACCAGCGGCACCGTTTCATGGTGCTGCATCTGCGTGCACGGGTGCCAGACGCTTTTCAAACTGCGCGCGACCCAGTCGGATTTAAGACTTGCGTTCAAGACTGCTCCAATAATTCCTTGCCGCCTTCGCTATCCCAGCCAGTTCGGCTTGCGCTTCTCCAGGAACGAACGCACACCTTCCTTGCCCTCCTCAGAACTGCGGATGTCGGCGATACGTTCGGCGGTGTCGGCGATCAGTTCCGCGGTCAGCGGCTGGCCGGCGACATCCTGCACGAGGCGCTTGGCTTCCTTCACGGCGTTCGGGCTGTTGGTCACGAGCGCCTTCACGATCTCGGCAACCGTCGCATCCAATGCATCAGCTGCCACGACCTGATGCACGAAACCGATCCGGTGTGCTTCCTGTGCGGAGAAACGCTCCGCTGTGAGGAAATAGCGGCGGGCGGCGTTTTCGCCCATCGCGAGAATGACGTAAGGCGAGATTGTCGCAGGAATCAGGCCCAGTTTGACCTCGCTGAGACAAAAATTAGTTGCCTCATTTGCAATAGCGATATCGCAGGCAGCGACCAATCCCATGCCGCCGGCGTAGCAATCGCCCTGGACCTTGGCGACCACCGGTTTCGGGCAGGTATAGATGGTGTGCAGCATCTCCGCCAGCTGGGCCGCATCCGCACGGTTTTCCTCGTGCGTGTAGCCGGCCATCTTTTTCATCCAGTTGAGGTCGGCGCCGGCGCAAAAGGCCGGGCCGTTTGCAGCGAGCACGATCGTTCGCACGTCCGGGTGTTGCCCGAGGGCACGAAACGCCTGGGTAATTTCTGCGATCGTCGTTTCGTTGAACGCATTGCGCACGTCCGGACGGTTCAGGGTGACAGTCGCTACCTTGCCGTCGATCGCAACGATGAGGGTTTGATAATCCATGATCACATCCTGAAGACGCCGAACTTCGTGTCCGGAATCGGCGCATTCAGCGCTGCACTCAATCCCAGTCCCAGCACCATGCGGGTGTCCGCCGGGTCGATCACGCCGTCGTCCCACAGGCGGGCGGATGCGTAATACGGATGGCCCTGGTGTTCGTACTGATCGCGGATCGGCGCCTTGAAGGCTTCCTCTTCCTCCTTCGACCAGGAGCCACCCTTGGCTTCGATACCGTCGCGCTTGACGGTGGCCAGCACGCTCGCGGCCTGCTCGCCGCCCATCACCGAGATGCGCGCGTTCGGCCACATCCACAGCATGCGCGGGGAAAAACCGCGGCCGCACATACCGTAGTTGCCGGCGCCGAAGCTGCCGCCGATGATCACGGTGAACTTCGGCACTGCTGCGGTCGACACCGCAGTCACCATCTTCGCGCCATTGCGCGCGATGCCTTCATTCTCGTACTTGCGGCCGACCATGAAGCCGGTGATGTTCTGCAGGAAGACCAGCGGGATCTTGCGCTGGCAGCACAGCTCGATGAAGTGCGTACCCTTGAGCGCGGATTCCGAGAACAGGATGCCGTTGTTGGCGATGATGCCCACCGGCATGCCGAAGATGTGCGCGAAGCCGCACACCAGCGTGGTGCCGTAACGCGCCTTGAACTCGTCGAATTCGCTGCCGTCGACGATGCGCGCGATCACCTCGCGCACGTCGAATGGTTTGCGGGTGTCAGTCGGGATGACGCCGTACAGTTCATGCGCGTCGTACTTCGGCGCCACCGGTTCGCGCAGCACGAGCTGCTGCGGCTTCTGGCGGTTGAGGTTGGACACGATGGTGCGCGCCAGCGACAGCGCATGCATGTCGTTCATCGCGAGATGGTCGACCACGCCGGACAGGCGGGTGTGCACATCGCCGCCACCGAGGTCTTCGGCGCTTACCACCTCGCCGGTCGCTGCCTTCACCAGCGGGGGACCGCCGAGGAAGATCGTGCCCTGTTCCTTCACGATGATGGATTCGTCGCTCATCGCCGGCACATACGCGCCGCCCGCAGTGCAGGAGCCCATCACTACCGCGATCTGCGGGATGCCCTTGGCCGACAGGTTGGCCTGGTTGTAGAAGATGCGGCCGAAGTGGTCGCGGTCCGGGAACACGTCATCCTGGTTCGGCAGGTTGGCGCCGCCGGAGTCGACCAGGTAAATGCAGGGGAGATTGTTCTGGTCGGCGATTTCCTGTGCACGCAGGTGCTTCTTCACCGTCATCGGGTAGTAGGTGCCACCCTTCACGGTCGCGTCATTGCAGACGATCATGCATTCCTGCCCCGCGACGCGGCCGATGCCGGTGATGATGCCGGCCGACGGCGCGGCATTGTCGTACATGTCGTAGGCGGCCAGCTGCGACAGTTCGAGGAAGGGCGTGCCCGGATCGAGCAGCATCTGCACGCGGTCGCGCGGCAACAGCTTGCCGCGCGCGGTATGTTTCTTGCGCGCTTCTTCGCCGCCACCCTGGGAAATCTTCGCGATCTTTTCCTTCAGGTCGTCGACCACGCGCTGCATGGCGGCAGCGTTGTTCTTGAAGTCTTCGCTGCGGGTGTTGATCTTGCTTTCAATGTGAGCCATGTCCGGTCCTTTTGTTTTATGTGTCCGCCTGCCGGTCAGGCAGTCTTGTCTTCTTCGAGCTTGAGTTCTTCCTTCATCAGCTCGCGCATCCGGAATTTCTGCACCTTGCCGGTCACCGTCATCGGGAAGGCACTGACGAAGCGGATGTAGCGCGGCACCTTGTAATGCGCGATCTGCCCGCGGCAGAATTCGCGCACGCCTTCCTCATCGAGCGTGGCGCCCGAACGCAGGATGATCCAGGCGCACAATTCCTCGCCATACTTCTTGTCCGGCACGCCGACCACCTGCACGTCCTGGACGGCGGGATGGCGGTACAGGAATTCCTCGATCTCGCGCGGATAGATGTTTTCGCCGCCGCGGATCACCATGTCCTTGATGCGGCCGGCGATGTTCACGTAGCCCTCGGCATCCATGATCGCGAGATCGCCGGTATGCATCCAGCCTTCGGCATCGATTGCCTCGGCGGTTTTCTGCGGATCTTCCCAGTAGCCGTGCATCACGGAGTAGCCGCGCGTGCAGAGTTCACCGGAGGTGCCGACCGGCACCTTTTCGCCGGTATCTGGATTGACGATCTTCACTTCGAGGTGTGGCTGGGTCTTGCCGACGGTGGATACGCGCTTCTCGAGCGGCGTGTCGACCGTGCTCTGGCAACTGACCGGGCTGGTTTCGGTCATGCCGTAGGCGATCGTCACTTCGGTCATGTGCATGTCGCTGACCACGCGCTTCATCACCTCGATCGGGCACGGCGAGCCGGCCATGATGCCGGTGCGCAGGGCCGACAGGTCGAATTCCTTGAAACGCGGATGATCGAGCTCAGCAATGAACATGGTCGGTACGCCGTGCAAGCCGGTGCATCGCTCGTCCTGCACCGCTTGCAGCACGGAAAGCGGATCAAAGGCTTCGTTCGGGTAGACGATGGTCGCGCCATGCGTCAGGCAGGCGAGGTTGCCGAGCACCATGCCGAAGCAGTGATAGAGCGGCACCGGGATGCACAGCTTGTCCTGCGGTGTCAGCCGCATCGCCTCGCCGATGAAGAAGCCGTTGTTCAGCACGTTGCGGTGGGTGAGCGTCGCGCCCTTCGGGAAGCCGGTCGTGCCGCTGGTGAACTGGATGTTGATCGGATCGGTGTTCTTCAGTGATGCGCCAAGTTGCGACAAGCGGCTATCGTCGCTGTTGCCCATCGCCATCAGGTCCGCAAAGCGCATCATGCCAGGCACGCTGTCTTCACCCAGCTGGATCACGGTCTTCAACGACGGCAGCTTGGCGGCATTCAATGCGCCCGGCTTGCCGCCTGCCAGTTCGGGTGCAATGGCTTGCACCATCTCTATGTAGTTGCTGGTCTTGAACGTGGTCATCGTGATCAGCGCCTTGCAGCCGACCTTGTTCAAGGCGTATTCGAGCTCCGCGAGGCGGTATGCCGGATTGATGTTGACCAGGATGATGCCGGCCTTCGCGGTGGCGATCTGGGTCAGCAGCCATTGCGCATTGTTGTGCGACCAGATACCGACCCGATCGCCGGGACGCAGGCCGAGTTCGAGCAGCGCGCTCGCCAGCCGGTTCGATTCCTGCTGCAACTGGCGGTAGGTGTAACGGGCCTGCTGGTGGCATGACACCAGCGCTTCGTTATCGGGAAAACGGCTGGCCATGGCATCGAAGAAATCGCCTATCGTCTGTTCGATCAACGGCGTTTCGCGACTGCCCTGGTCGTAGCTTGTAACTAACTGCGCCATTCCAATCTCTCCACTCATTTTGTTTCGGGAAAACTTCCATCGACGTAGAACCATCGCCCGTCCTCGCGCACGAAACGGCTGATCTCGTGCAGGCGATGTGCGCGTCCGCCGATCTTGTAACGGGCAACGAACTCCACCGTTGCCTCGTCACCCGCGGGTATGTGTTTGCGTACTTCCAGGCCCAACCATTTCGTGTCGTCGTCCTGCGCGACCGCTTCCGGTGGACGCGTGCTTGGATGCCACGTCGCCTTCAGGTAGGCCTCCTTGCGCAGCACGTAGGCGCTGTATCTGGAACGCATCAATTGCTCGGCGGTCTGCGCCGGCTCGTCGCTCTCGATGAATCGCCCGCAACAGCTCGCATAGCTTGCACCGCCGCAGGGGCAAGGCTGCATGTCCTTTTTTGCCATTACGCCTTCTTTGCCTTCTCTGCCACGGGCGCGCCGGCGGCCTTCCATGCGCGGAAGCCGCCTTCTATGTGGGCGACGTTTTCCAGCCCCATGTCCTGTACGGTCTTGGTCGTCAACGCACTGCGCCAGCCGGCGGCACAGAAGAAGATGAATTCCTTCTTCTCGCCGAATACGGGTTTGAAATAGGGCGAATCAGGATCGACCCAGAATTCGATCATGCCGCGTGGCGCCGGGAAGGCGCCGGGGATGATGCCTTCGCGCTCCAGCTCGCGCACGTCGCGCACATCGACAAACTGCACGTTCGGGTTGTCCAGCTTTGCCTTCGCTTCTTCCACACTGTAGGTCTTGACCTGCGCCATCGCTTCATCGACGAGCGCCTTGTATCCCTTCTGCATCGGCATGACGGTTCCTCCTTGTACGTTCAGGCCAGCGCCCGGCTGATCAGGATCTTCTGGATCTCGCTGGTGCCTTCGTAGATCTGGCACACGCGCACATCGCGATAGATACGCTCTACTGGGAAGTCGCTCACATAACCGTAGCCGCCGTGGATCTGGATTGCATCCGAACAGACACGCTCGGCCATCTCGCTGGCAAACATCTTGGCCATCGCCGCTTCCTTCAGACAGGGCTTGCCGGCGTCCTTCAGGCTGGCAGCGTGCCAGATGAGCTGGCGCGCGGCTTCGATTTGCGTCGCCATCTCGGACAACTTGAACTGCACTGCCTGGTGTTCGAACAGGGTCTTGCCGAAGCTGGTGCGTTCCTTCGCATAGGACAGTGCAGCTTCGAATGCGGCGCGCGCCATGCCCACCGACTGCGAGGCGATGCCGATACGGCCACCTTCCAGGCCGGACAACGCAATCTTGTAGCCCTGGCCTTCCTCGCCGATCAGGTTTTGCGCCGGGATGCGGCAGTTCTCGAACAGGATCTGCGCGGTGTCCGACGAGTGCTGCCCCATCTTTTCCTCCAGACGGGCGACGATGTAGCCGGGCGTATTGGTCGGCACCCAGAAGGCGCTGATGCCCTTCTTGCCGGCGCCCTTGTCGGTTACTGCCATCACGATGGCGACGTCGGCGTACTTGCCGCTGGTGATAAACTGCTTGACGCCGTTGAGCACGTAATGGTCGCCATCACGCGTCGCTGTCGTGCGCAATGCGGAAGCGTCGCTCCCGACATGCGGTTCGGTCAGACAGAATGCGCCCAGCATTTCTCCGCGTGCGAGCGGTTTGAGCCATTGTTCCTTCTGCGCATCGTTGGCGTACATCATTGCGATGCTGCACACCGGGCAGTTGTTCACCGAAATGACGGTCGAGGTGCCGCCGTCGCCGGCCGCGATCTCTTCCAGCACGAGCGACAGCGACAGGTAATCGAGTCCGGCGCCGCCGAGCTCTTCCGGCACCGCTACACCGAAGGCACCGAGTTCGGCGAGACCTTTCAGTTCATCCTTGGGGAAGTGGTGTTCCTTGTCCCAGCGTGCTGCATTCGGTGCGAGGCGTTCCTGCGCAAATGCGCGCAGTGCGTCGCGGATCATTTCGTGTTGTTCTGACAGAACCATGTTGTTTTCCCCTTTACCAGGACAGCGTGCGTCCGGCGTAGTTGCGGTAGGTGCCGCTGTCTTCCTGTTTCAATCCGCTGATTACGTTCAGCAACCCGCTCACGCTGTCTTCGACGGCGAGCGTGGCATTCGGTCCGCCCATGTCGGTACGCACCCAGCCCGGACACATGACGACGAAGGTGGCGGACGGGTAATCGAGCGAGGCGCTCTTGACCGCCATGTTGAGCGCGGCTTTCGATGTGCGGTACAGCCAGCCGTAGGTGGTATCGGTTTCGCCGATGCTGCCCATGCCGCTGCTGATGAATGCGAACTTGCCCTGCCCCGCTTCCACCATCGGCGCCAGCGTCGGGATCGCCTGCATTGAGCCGAGGACGTTGGTGTGCATCACCTTGTCGAAGTCCTGCGCGGTCGGCGGCGATTTGGCGCTCTGCGCTTGCGGGCCGTAGACACCGGCGACGTAGACGGCGAGGTCGAGCTTTTCGCCGTCGAGCTGCCAGCCAAGGCCTGCCAGCGAGTCGGGATTGGCGACGTCAAGCTTGAACGGTTCGGCGCCTGCGTTGCGCAACTCGGTGAGCGAGGCGTCGTCGCGCGCGGTGGCGATGACTCGCCAGTTCGCTGCAAGTAGTTGGCGCACGAACTCGCGGCCGATGCCGCGGGAGGCGCCGAGGATGAGGGCGGTGGGCATTTGAATGACCGTATTGGTTTGAGTCCTCCTCCCCTTCAAGGAGAGGGTTGGGATGGGGATGGGTTTCTCTTATTGCCGAAACCTATCCCTCACCTAACCTCCCCCTTGAAGGGGGAGGAACTAACCGTCAGACGAGCTCGATCGCCATCGCGGTACCTTCACCGCCACCGATACACAGCGAAGCCACACCCAACTTGCCGCCGGTCTTCTTCAGCGCGCCGATCAGCGTGACGATGATGCGCGCACCCGATGCACCGATCGGGTGGCCGAGCGCGCAGGCACCGCCATGGATGTTGATCTTGCCGTGCGCAATGCCGTGGTCGCGCATTGCCGCCATCGGCACAACCGCGAACGCCTCGTTGATCTCGAACAGATCCACATCCTTGGTTGTCAGGTTCAACTTCTTGTACAGCTTTTCGATGGCGCCGACGGGCGCCGTGCTGAACCAGTTCGGTTCCTGTGCATGGGTGGTGTGGCCGAGCACGCGGGCGATCGGCTTGCAGCCCAGTTTTTGCGCGGTCGATTCGCGCATCATCACGAGCGCGGCAGCGCCGTCGTTGATCGAGGACGAAGAGGCGGCGGTGATCGTGCCGTCCTTCTTGAATGCCGGCTTGAGCGACGGGATCTTGTCGAGCTTGGCCTTCAGCGGGCCTTCATCCTTGTCGATGACAACATCGCCGGTCTTGCCTGCGATCGTGACCGGCGCGATTTCCCATTTGAAGGAGCCGTCGTTGGTCGCAGCCTGCGCGCGCTTCACGGACTCAATCGCGTAGGCATCCTGCGCCTCGCGGGTGAACTCGTACTTGGCCGCGCAGTCCTCACCGAAAGTGCCCATGGAGCGGCCCTTCTCGTAGGCGTCTTCGAGACCGTCGAGCATCATATGGTCGTACATCATCGCGTGGCCAATGCGGTAGCCGCCGCGCGCCTTCGGGATCAGGTAGGGCGCGTTGGTCATGGACTCCATGCCGCCTGCGATCACCACTTCGTTGCTGCCGGCCAGCAGCGAGTCATAAGCGATCATCGCGGCCTTCATCGCGGAGCCGCACATCTTCGACAGCGTGACGGCGCCGGCGGAAACCGGGATGCCCGCCTTGATTGCAGCCTGGCGTGCGGGCGCCTGGCCCTGGCCTGCCATCAGGCAGTTGCCGAACAGGACTTCGTTGACGAACTTCGGTTCCAGGCCGGCACGCTCGACTGCGGCGCGGATCGCGACAGCGCCGAGGTCGCTGGCGGACAGCGCGGAAAAGTCGCCCTGGAAGGCGCCCATCGGGGTACGTGCTGCGCCGACGATAACAATAGGATCGCTCATGGTATGTCTCCAGTAGATGGCTAGGCGGCCTGCGCCGCGGGGGTAAGGGGTTTGTAGCTGAAGCGCAGTTCCTGCGGATACGGGAATACGTCTTCGATGTGGCCGTCGAGGATGCGCTGCTTGGCACGCTGCCAGTACTGCGCCGTCAGCAGGTCGGCATGGTGCTTCAGGAAGTACTTCCTCACTTCCGTGTTGCCGAGCAGGAAGGTGCCGAACTGCTCGGGGAATACGTCATTCTTCGCGACCGGGTACCACGGCTCGCTTGCCATCTCGTCCTCTTCGTTGCGCGGCGCCGGGATCTGGCGGAAATTGCAGTCGGTGATGTACTCGATCTCGTCGTAGTCGTAGAACACCACGCGGCCGTGCTTGGTCACGCCGAAATTCTTGTACAGCATGTCGCCGGGGAAGATGTTGACCCCGACCAGTTCCTTGATCACATTGCCGTACTCGACCACGCCATGTTCGACCGCCGCATGGTCGCCGCGTTTCTCCGCCTCGGCCAGCCAGATGTTGAGCGGGGTCATGCGGCGCTCGATGTAGAGGTGCTTGATGATGATCTCGTCGCCCTCTTCCTCGACGATGGACGGCGCCACTTCCTTCAGCTCGGCCAACAGCTCGGATGAGAAGCGAGCGCGGGGAAAGGCGACGTTCGAATACTCCAGCGTGTCCGCCATGCGGCCGACGCGGTCGTGGTTTTTCACCAGCAGGTACTTTTCCTTGACGATGGCGCGTGTGGTTTCCTTCGGCGGCGGGAAATGATCCTTGATCACCTTGAACACGTAAGGAAAGGACGGCAGCGCGAACACCACCATCACCAGGCCGCGAATACCCGGCGCGGCCTCGAAGCAATCGGACGAATGCCGCAGGTGATGCAGGAAGTCGCGGTAGAAGGCCGCCTTGCCCTGCTTCTGCAAGCCGAGAATGGTGTAGATCTCGCTGCGCGGCTTGTAGGGCATGAGCGAGCGCAGGAAATGCACATAGGCCGACGGCACTTCCATGTCCACCATGAAGTAGGCGCGCGTGAACGAGAACAGCACCGTGATCAGCGTCGGGTCGAACAGGACCGTGTCCAGCACCAGCTGGCCTTTGCGGTTGTACAGGATGGGCACGACGAAGGGATAGATGCGGTTGCCGTTGATGCCCTTGCCGACGATGTAGGCGCCCTTGTTGCGATAGAACAGGCTGGCCAGCACCTGGATTTGGTGGTTCGGTTCCAGCAAGTCATTGCCGAACATCGCGCGCATGCGCGCCTCGACGAAGCCGACGTCGCGGTCGAGGTCGGCGAAGGGCGGCGACAGCTGGAAGTTGGTGACGATGCGTTTGAGCGTGTAGCGCAAGCCGTCCTTGGCCGGGTAGTACACGCGGTAGGTCGGCAGAAGTTCTTCCGTCTCGATGTACTCGGTGGATACCGCCGGGCGCACGAAGATGAAATCGTTGTGGTAGTACGAACGGTGCAGCATGTTGCAGCACACCGAGTTGAAGAAGGTCTCCGCCAGTTCCGGCTGCTTGTGGTTGATCAGCAGGCCGATGTAGTGCAGCTTGACCTCGCGCCAGACTTCGTCATCGATCTCTTCCTGGTCGTATTCGTCCTCCAGGGTCTGCACGCATTCCTGTACCCGGGTGTCGTAGAACGCGATGCGTTCGCGCGCCCGGATCTGCGCGGTTTTCCAGTCCGCCTTCTCGAAATAGCGCTTGGCCGCCAGGCTCTCCGCGCGGAACAGCCGGTAGTGCTTGTCGAAGCCGTCCAGGATGGTGCGCGCGATGTCGAACGCGATCTGGGAACGGAGGAGTTTGGGAAAGGCGGTCTGGGGCATGGTCTATAGCTTGAAGTGGTTCTTCCAAGCCTCCAGTTTAGCCAAATCCACCCCGATGCCGCCGCAGACAACGATCAAGGGAGCATGAAATTCTTTCAAGAGTGGCAATTGCTGGTATGCAACGGCAAGCGCCGCGCCGCAGGCCGGCTCCACCAGGGTGCGCATATCGTCGGCAAAGCGCAGGCAGGCATCCACCGCTTGCGCGTCTGTAACCGTGAAACTGCGCACATCGTGCCTGCGCGTCCATTCGAACGCCTGCTGCGCCACGCGTTTGGCTCCCAGCGTGGTGGCGATCGACGTGATCGCCGGCAGGGTGGCCAGTTTGCCCGCGTGGATCGAGGCATGCAGCGAGGCTGCGCCCTCCGTTTCGAGCGCGACCACCGCCACATGGGCCTTGCCATTGCGATGCAGCCCTTCCAAAACGCCGCACAGCAGCCCGCCGCCACCGACCGAGCAGATCACCGCGTCGAAGTCGAATCCGGCCTCGTGGGCTTGTGCGACAGCTTCGTCGATGAGCGTGGCGTTGCCGTCCCAGATGTCGGGATGGTCGAAGGGCGGGATGTAGACTGTATCGGGCTGCCGGCACAGGCGCAGCGCTTCTTCGTTGGTTTCGTCCCACACGCTGCCGTGGACGAGGCATTCCGCGCCGATGTCGCGGATCTTCTGGCGCACCGATTCGTGCGTGGTCTGCGGCACGAGGATGGTGGTGCGCACGCCGAGTGCCGCACCGGCGACGGCAGCAGCGAATCCGGCGTTACCGCCGGACGGGCAGACGAAATGTGCCGCGCCGCTTTCCGCCGCGCGCTGGCACATGGTGCCGATGCCGCGCAGCTTGAAGGAGCCTGAAGGCTGGAGGTTTTCCATCTTCAGCACGACGTTCTTGCCCAGCGCGGCCGACAGGGGGCCGTGACGGAGCAGAGGAGTCGTGATGTGGAGTGCGGCCATATTCCGGTACAGGTGCTATTGGTTCATCATCGCCTGAGCGGCGTCCATGACGGATTGCGGAAATTCCGTCGTCTTGCGCGCTTCCGCGTCGAGAAAGGCACCGACCAGTTCGGTGGTCGCCACTTCCTGGCCGGTTTCGCTGTTGATCATGCGATGCAGGAAGCGCACGGTCTTGCGCTTGATCTCCAGCAGTTCGGTATTGACGTGCAGCAGTGAACCGGCGAGCACTTCCTGCTTGTATTGCGTGCGCTGGTCGAGCGCCACCATGCCGCGCTTGTTCTCCTTCAGGAAGCCGGGCGTGATGCCGAGATGCGCAAAGAAGTGCCAGGTCGCCTCGTCGAAGCGCGCGGTGTAGAACTGCACGTTCATGTGGCCGATGTGGTCCATGGACCAGGGATAGACGAAGCCGCGATAGGTCTCGATGCTCATGCCTTGCTCCTCGGCAGGACCGCCAAGGTGGCGGTCAGTTTGCTGATCAGCGTCTTCTTGTCGCCGGCCAGCGCAAACACTTCCGATTCGACGACGTGGAAGGCCTTGCCCGGCTTGAGGACCTGCGCGCGGCACAGCAGCACATCGCCCGCGCCCGCGCGCAGCAGGTGGATCTTGAATTCGGTGGTCAGGATAAAGTCTTCCGCGCCCGTCACTGTCATGGCCGCCCCGCCCGCCGTGTGGTCCGCGATAGTCGCCTGCACACCGGCGTGGATGACGCCGGTGTGCTGCAGGTGACGCGGCTCGATGCGCAGGGATGATTCGCACCAGCCGGGGCCGCACTCGACGAGCTTGATGCCGAGTTCGGAGAGGAAGGCGGCTTCGGCGAAGCCGGCTTCGACAACTTTGCGGTAGTTGGGATCGGGAGCGTGCATGGAGTGTCTCCGCCAACAATGCATTTGACTGCGGACTCCTTCCCCCTTGCAGGGGGAGGGAACCGCCCTGTGGTTTTTTTATTGCGTTACTTCGTCTCTGCAAACAACTCGCGCCCGATCAGCATCCGGCGAATCTCGCTCGTCCCCGCGCCGATCTCGTACAGCTTCGCATCGCGCCACAGGCGGCCGACCGGGTATTCATTGATATAACCGTTGCCGCCCAGCGCCTGGATCGCCTCGCCGGCCATCCATGTCGCTTTCTCGGCGGAGTAAAGAATCGCGCCAGCCGCATCCTTGCGCAGCGCACGCACCTGTTCCGGTGATTTCGCGCGGTCGCAGGCCTGGCCGACCGCATACACGTACGCCTTGCAGGCCATCATGGTCGAGTACATGTCGGCGAGCTTGCCCTGCATCAGCTGGAACTCGCCGATCGGCTGGCCGAACTGCTTGCGGTCGTGGACGTAGGGAACGACGGCGTCCATGCAGGCCTGCATGATGCCCAGCGGTCCGCCGGACAGCACGGTGCGCTCGAAGTCGAGGCCGGACATCAACACGTTGACGCCCTTGCCGAGACCGCCGAGCACGTTTTCCGCCGGGACTTCACAGTTTTCAAAGACGAGCTCGCCGGTGTGCGAGCCGCGCATGCCAAGCTTGTCGAGTTTCTGCGCGACGGAGAAGCCCTTGAAGCCCTTCTCGATCAGAAAGGCGGTCATGCCGCGCGGACCGGCTTCGATGTCGTTCTTCGCATAGACCACCAGCACGTCGGCATCCGGGCCGTTGGTGATCCACATCTTGGTGCCGTTGAGCACCCAGCGGTCGCCCTTGAAATCGGCGCGCAGCTTCATGCTGACCACGTCGGAGCCGGCATTCGGCTCGGACATCGCGAGCGCGCCGACGTGTTCGCCGGAGATCAGCTTGGGCAGGTATTTCTTCTTCTGTTCTTCGGTGCCGTTGCGCTTGATCTGGTTCACGCACAGGTTGGAGTGGGCGCCGTAGGACAGGCCGACCGAAGCGGATGCGCGGGAGATTTCTTCCATCGCGACGATATGCGCGAGGTAGCCCATGTCGGTACCGCCGTATTCTTCGCTGACGGTGATGCCGAGCAGGCCGAGTTCGCCCATCTTCTTCCACAAATCCATCGGGAACTGGTCGGTACGGTCAATCTCGGCGGCACGCGGGGCGATCTCCGCCTGCGCAAACTGCTGCACGGTCTCGCGCAGCGCGGCGATGTCTTCGCCATGGTCAAAGGTCAAGCCGGGCAAGTGGATCATGTCGTCCTCGCAATGTTGGAGTTGTGGCAACCGCACTAACAACGGCCGATTGCCGATGATGCAAAATCATACTTCCAATTTACGTTTACGTAAACGTAAAGCAGATACGGTGAAAATACGGTAACTGGCCCGCTCAGGCTGCGTCCTTCAGCTTGCGCGCAGCCGGTTTCTTGGCGGCAGCAGGCTTGCCGGTCTTTTCCGCCTCCAGCAGGCGCAAGCATTCCTCTTCATGCGCGGCAATTTCGGCCAGCGTCACCTCGAGGTCTTCTCGTTGGCGCTCCAGCGTTTCGCGGTGCTGGGCCAGTACCGTGAGGAAGCGCTTGAGCTGGGCCGTCGTGTCCTTAGGGGATTCATACATGTCGACCAGCGCCTTGATTTCCTGCAGGCTCAGGCCGAGGCGCTTGCCGCGCAGCGTCAGCTTCAGGCGGGTGCGCTCGCGCGCGCTGTAGACACGCGTGCGTCCGCCGGCGCCTTCGCGCTTGGGGCTGAGCAGGCCCTGGTCTTCATAGAAGCGGATGGCTCGCGGCGTGATATCGAATTCGCGCGCAAGTTCGGTGATGGTATAGGTCGGCATGGCGGAATCTGGCTGGTTTCAGCAACAAAAACGGTTTGGTTTTAGAATCGCTGGAAACGGTTGCAGTTTACGTTAACGTAAAGCGCATTGTAGACGCGGCGATGCGAAATGTGAACACGCAGGCATGGAAATTAAATACAGGATACTTTGTCGATGAATCCACTCGAATCCCAGCTCAGCTACGCCTTCGGCGACACCCTCCCGGCGCCGGGCACGCGCCATGAAGTCGCCCCGGGCGTGTTCTGGCTGCGCATGGGCCTGCCATTTGCGCTCGATCACATCAACCTTTGGCTGTTGCACGACGGCGAGGGCTGGACCATCGTCGACTGCGGCATCGCGACGGATGCGACGCGCGATGCCTGGGAAAGAATTTTTGCCGACGGCCTGGACGGGCTGCCGGTGGTGCGGGTGATGGCGACCCACAGCCATCCGGACCACGTCGGCCTCGCCGATTGGCTGTGCCGCCGCTGGAACGCGTCGCTGTGGATGAGCGCCGGTGAATTCGGGTTTGCGCAGATGATGTCGGCTTCGCTGCCTGGCGTCGACGGGACGGCGACGGTGCCGCACTTCCAGCGCCACGGGCTGATGGATGAAGCGATGCTGGAAAAGCTGGCGGGGCGCAAGAACTATTACCCGACGCTGGTGCCCGCCGTCCCCGCGGCCTACCATCGCCTGCAGGACGGGCAGATATTGCGCATCGGCAAGCACCAGTGGCGCGTGATCACCGGTTTCGGCCATTCGCCCGAACACGTTTCCCTGTTCTGCGAAGACCTGAAGGTGCTGATTTCAGGCGACATGGTGCTGCCGCGTATTTCGACCAATGTATCGGTATTCGCCGTCGAGCCGGAAGCGAATCCGGTCCAGCTCTACCTCGATTCGCTTGCCAAGTTCGCCGGCCTGCCGGAAGACACCCTGGTACTCCCCTCGCACGGCAAGCCCTTCCGTGGCTTGCGCGTCCGGATCGAGCAGCTGTGCGCGCATCATCGCGAACGTCTGGCCGAAGTTCTGGCGGCATGCGCAACGCCGCAATCAGCGTCTGACATTGTGCCGGTGATGTTCCGCCGTGCGCTGGACGCACACCAGCTCACCTTTGCCTTGGGTGAGGCGCTGGCCCATCTGCACAAGCTGTGGTTTGACGGATCGCTGGAGCGCAAAATGGACGACGACCGGGTCTTCCGTTTCCAAGTGACCAAAAATTAAACACCCCATAGGCAATTCCATCTATACTTTCCATTAAGAAAACCAACCGCACCGGTTGCCATCCTGGTGATCGCTGCGGTTGGTCTCTTTTCACGCATTCATTGATCTATCACGTACCGGCTTCAGTCCCTTGACGTAAAAAATCAGTGTCTGCCTGTCATTGCGTGTTACATTTCCTTAACACGTTAGGTCACAATCAGTTCCTCCCCTCTATTGACTGACTGTCAAGGCTCGACATGGAATAGTGCGCGGTCATGAATCCATCTATCGAACGAGAAAGCTTTAGTGAGCGCTTGCAACAGGCGCTTCGCAACGCGGAGTACTCCCCGGATAGCCCGACCCAACTGGCCAGGGAGTTCAATATCCGGTTTGAGGGCCGTCCGATCACTGTGCATGCCGCAAGGAAATGGCTCGTGGGCGAGGCAATTCCCACTCAGGAAAAGCTCCGCACGCTTGCGCAATGGCTCGGGGTCCCTGCGGAATGGTTGCGCTTCGGCGGTACGGATGGTTATGCAGGGGGTGATGGCATCAACGCGCCGGCCAAATTCGAGTCCGCCGATGTCAAACTAGTTGCAGATTTGCAACGCCTGGATGAGCACCATCAGGCTATCGCCCGGGAATTCATCCGCATGCTCGTCCGTCTCAACCGTCAGAAATAAGAATTTCTCGAAGGTAACGCAATCCGCCAATTGCACGGCTGCCATACCAGGACATCATTTCCCCGTCGAGCAAACGCACCGGTTTGCCAACCTGTTTCTCCAGCGCGTCCACATGTGCTTCGGCGAAACGGTAGGGTTCGGATGACAACAACACGCCGTCTATTGAATCCGCCAGTTCATCCGACCATTTGAATACCGGATACCGCAAGCCAGCCTCCACGCCAGCCACGCGCGGAACCCAGCAGCGCCATCCGATTTCCCCCATCATCCTCGCGATGTACGTATCAGGCGATATCGTCATCCATGGGTCTTTCCAGATGCAATACAGCATGACTTGCGGCGGCCCTTTCGGCGCAGCCTGCAGCAGTGCGTATTCGCGCTCGAAGGCGTCGCACAGGCCGGCGGCTTTCTCCTCCGCATGGAAGATCCCACCAAGCAGCCGATAGAGCGCAAGATTGTCGCGCGGCGCCAGCGGATGGGTGACGATGACGTGGGGAACAAATTCAGCGAGCGCGTCCACCGTCGACTTCTCGTTCTCGTCGATATTGACGATCAGGTGGGTCGGCGCCAGCTTGCGGATCTTCTCGATGTTCACATCCTTGGTGCCGCCGACTTTCGGGATGGCGCGCACGATGTCGGCCGGATGGATGCAGAACCCGGTGCGCCCGGCCACCGAGGACGCGAGACCCAGGTCGCACAGCAGTTCGGTGATCGAGGGCACGAGCGATACGATACGCACCTCGTCCGAGGCAGGGTGATGCTCATGGCCGACAGCGTCCACCAGTTTCATGGCTTGGCGTGGCGCGGCTTGTGCGGCGCCTTCGAGAATGCCGCGTCGTACAGCCAGTTGGGCAGCAGGCGCAGCAGTTTGGCGACAATACCCATCTGCCAAGGTATGACGCGGTAACTAGTCCCCGCATCGATGGCGGCAACCGCCTTTTCGGCGAACACATCGGGATGCTTCAGGAAGGGCATCGGGTACGGATTCTTTTTCGTCATCGGCGTATCGATATAGCCGGGCGCAATCGTGACAACCCTGATGCCGCTCTCCCCCAACTCCACCCGCAGCGACTCGCAGTAGCTGATCACGGCCGCCTTCGACGCGCTGTACGCTTCCGCCCCGGGCAGGCCGCGAATGCCGGCGACGCTGGCGATGCCGACCAGGCGGCAGTCACGGCTGCCCGCCTGCGCCTGCTGCTTCATGGCCGCGATGAAGGGCGTGAAGGTGGCGACCGTCGCGGTGACGTTGGTCGCGAGGATGCGTTCGAAGACAGCGAGGTCTTCGGCGTGCTCGGTCAGCGTCCCTGCAGAGATGCCGGCATTGGCGATCACGACATCCGCGCCGCCATGCGCGTGGAGGAAATCCCCCGCGGCCCGAGCCACTGCGGCGTGGTCGGTCACGTCGACCGCATAGATGCGGTGCTGCCGGCCGTGTGGAGTTGGCGGCAGCGCTTGCACCAGCTGTTCCAGCAGTTCGCCGCGGCGCGCGAGCAGGCCGAGGACTGCGCCCTGCTGTGCGTAGCGCTTCGCGAGCGCGGCGCCGAGACCGCTTGAGGCGCCGGTGATGAATACGCGTTTCATTCTTGTTCTATCCGTTGGCAGGCGAAAAACAGGCAATAAAAAAAGTCCGCCCTCTTTCGAGAGGCGGACTTCAGTGTAATACGGGGCAGGATTACTTGCCTTGCTTTGCCTTGTTGACCAGCCAGTCCAGCACCTGGAAGGTGGCCTGGTGCAGGATGGGTTCCGGCTTGTTGCCGACACTGGCGCTGACGATGCTCGGCGAAGTCAGGTAACGGCCATCGACAGCCAGCAGCGGCACACCGTCGACCTGGAAGGCTTGCATCAGCTGGGCAGCACGCTTGGCCTTGCTCTGGACGCCGAAGGAGTTGTATACCTCGAGGAATTTCTGCTTGTCGATGCCGTTCTTGGTCACGAAATCCAGGATTTCGGCATCGGTATCGACGCGGCGCTTTTCAACGTGGATCGCGTTGAACATCTTCTGGTGCAATTCATCGAACTTACCCATCGCTTCCAGCGTGTAGAACAGCTTCTGCTGCGGCACCATGGAATCGCGGAAGGCGACCGGCACGCGCTTGAAGACGATGTTGTCGCCCTGCTTCTTCACCCAGGCGACGAGGTCGTGCTCCAGGGCATTGCAGTGCGGGCAGGAATACCAGAAGAATTCGATGACCTCGACCTTCTTGCCGGCCTCGGTTTGCTGCGGCTTGTCCAGTGTGCGGTAGTCGACACCGTTCTGCGGGTTGTTCGGTGCGGCGTTCGCGCCGAAGGCGATGAAACTGATGCTCAGTGCTGCCAGAAAACGCTGAAGAAAACGCATATGCTTCCTTTGCTCGTTGTTAATTATTTCGCGATACGAACCACCGCGGCATCGACGCCATTGTCAGACAGCTTGCCGCGGACCTTGTTCATTGCTTCCATCTGGCTGAAGGGGCCGACGCGCACACGGTACAGCACGCCGGTTTCGGCCTGGCGTTCGGAGACCTTCGCTTCCACGCCCATCAATGCCAGCTTGGCACGCATGCCTTCGGCATCGGACTGCTCGCGGAAAGCGCCGGCCTGCAGGAAGTAGCTCCACTTGTCGTCCGGGTTTTCCGTCTTCGCTTCGGCACCATCGGCCTTGTCGGTCTTCTTCGCCGTCGTCGACTGCTCGACCACCGGTGCCTTGCCGTCCTGCTTCGCTTCCGCCTTGGCTTCGGCCTTGGGGTCGACCTTCACCACTTCCGGCTTCTTGTCCGGCTGCGGGGCGGCCGTGTTTTCAGGCGGCACCGGCTCCTTGGCGAAATCTCGCGCCGCATCCTTCGACGCCGCCCTGTTGCCGTACAGCGGACGGTTCGGGTCCGAACTCTGGTTCGGCGTCGGCTCACCTGCCTTCACCTTGCCCGACTTGTCCGTGAATGGCATCGGCGTCTTGTTGATCGTCATGGCCACGCCCAACGCGATGCCGAGGCCGATGATCAAGCCGATGATGATGCCTAAAATCGTTCCGCCCTGCTGCCTGTTGTAGTTATGCATACTTCTCCGGATTACATCTCGTTACATCCTCGCTGGCGCCGATACGCCGATCAACGCCAGGCCGTTTCGCAAAACCTGGCGCGTTGCGACCAATAACGCCAGACGGGCCATTTTCGTGGACACGTCGTCGACCAGGACGCGCTCGGCGTTGTAGTAGCTGTGCAGCTCGCCCGCCAGATCGCGCAGGTAGAACGCTACCTGATGCGGGCCGAGTTCGTCGAGGGCTTTTTGTAACATTTCCGGATACTCGGCGAGCTTCTGCAACAGCGCCGCTTCGCGCGGCGAAGTCAGCGGCGACAGGTCGGCGCCGTCGATTGTCGATTCGTCACCGCCCCACTGTGCGAGTACCGAGCAGATGCGCGCATGCGCGTACTGCACGTAGTACACCGGGTTCTCGTCGGACTGCGACAGCGCGAGGTCGACGTCGAAGGTGAATTCGGTATCGGCCTTGCGCGAGATGAGGAAGAAACGCACCGCGTCGCGGCCGCGGGTTAAATCACGACCTAGGTCGCGTTCGCCTACCTCGTTGGTGGCGTCGCCGGCCGACCATTCGATCAGGTCGCGCACGGTCACGTAGGAACCGGCGCGCTTGGAGATCTTCACTTCCTCGCCGTTCTTCATCACGGTGACCATCTTGTGCAGCACATAGTCGGGATAGCCCTGCGGGATGCCGAGGCCGACCGCCTGCAGGCCGGCGCGCACGCGCGCGATGGTGCCGTGGTGGTCGCTGCCCTGCACATTGATGACCTTGCCGTAGCCGCGTTGCCACTTCGTGATGTGGTAGGCAACGTCCGGCACGAAGTAGGTGTAGGAGCCGTCGGACTTCTTCATCACGCGGTCCTTGTCGTCGCCGTAGTCGGTGGTACGCAGCCACAGTGCGCCGTCGAGTTCGTAGGTCTTGCCGGCATTGATGAGCGCCTGCACTGCGGCTTCCACCTTGCCGTCGTGGTACAGCGAGGATTCCAGGTAATAGTTGTCGAACTTGACGCCGAAGGCCTGCAGGTCGAGGTCCTGTTCGTGACGCAGGTAGGCGACCGCGAACATGCGGATCGATTCCAGGTCATTGGCGTCGCCGCTGGCGGTCACCGGTACGCCATCCTTGGCGCCCACGGTCTTTTTCGCGAGGAAGTCGGCGGCGATGTCGGCGATGTAGTCGCCGTTGTAGGCCGATTCCGGCCAGTGAGCATCGCCCGGCTTGAGGCCGCGCGCGCGCGCCTGCACCGAGTAGGCCAGGTTGCCGATCTGGGCACCGGCGTCGTTGTAATAGAACTCGCGCGTGACCTCGTAGCCCTGCGCTTCCAGCAGCGAGGACAGCGCGTCGCCGAGCGCGCCCTGCCGGCCGTGGCCGACGTGCAGCGGACCGGTCGGGTTGGCGGAAACGAATTCGACCATCACCTTCTTGCCGGCGCCGGACTTGCCTTTGCCGTATTCGGCGCCTTCTTTCAGGATGGCGCCTACCACCGCCTGCTTGGCAGTCGCGGCCACGCGCAGGTTGATGAAGCCGGGGCCGGCGATTTCGGCGGTTTCGATTAGGTCGCCCTTGTTGGCGAGCAGGTAGGTGACGATGGCTTGCGCTACTTCGCGCGGGTTCTTCTTCAGCGGCTTGGCCAGCTGCATCGCGATGTTGCAGGCGATGTCGCCGTGCGAGGGATCGCGCGGGCGCTCCAGCGCAACGTTGGGTTGCAGTTCGGTCCCCGCGACGATGGGGGTAAGGGCGGCCTGGAACAGGTCGATGATCTGTTGTTTTTGTGAAGCAAGCATGGGATGAAAGGCAACGGCGGGAGCCGTTTTTCAGTGAATTTGAGGATGGGTGGAATTATACCGGCTCCCGGCCCCGGCCTTGCCCGTTGGGGACTTATTCGCCCAATTTCTCACGGCAGTAGGAACCGATGAAGCGCGCCATCTGGAAAGCCTCCGGCCGCCATGGCGAATCCGACAACTTTTGCGGCAGCAGGTAGAGGTAGGTGCCGGCATCCACGAGTTCCCCGGACGGCAGTGCCACGCGGACGGTGTCACGCCGGTATTCCTCCCCCTCGAACGCGTCCAGCGCGGCGACATCGGCCGGCGAAACGTCGAAATACAGCACGCCTTCCACACTGGCGCCCGGCCGCACGATCATCCCCGGATAGGTTTCACCGGCGATCTCGAAGCGCGCATGGCCGTCCAGCCGGGCGGCGGAAGATCGATATTCGCCTCGCACGACGCGTTGCCAGACCTGGGGAAACATCAGGGAGCCGTAGGTGAAGACGTGGACGGACATGGGGGCAATGGATAAGCGGAAAGTTGGAGCGGAACAAGGATAGCGCGTTCCCGCCGCCGCTGCAGGATGGCCGGAAACACAAGCACGCTTGAGCTCGTTTCGGCCCGATCGCCGGGCTCACGGTAAACTAGCTGTTTTATTTTCATTGCGCGACGAGCCCGCCATGACCACCTTCAACATCGAGAATGTCAACGTTACTTCCTTCGAAACCATGCCCACGCCTGAGGCTCTGCATGCGCAGCTGCCGCTCTCCGATGCGGCGGGCAACGCCGTGATGCAGAGCCGGGAGGCACTGCGCAACATTCTCGACCGCAAGGACCATCGCATGTTCGTCGTGGTCGGGCCGTGCTCCATCCATGACCCGGTTGCCGGCCTCGACTATGCGCGTCGCTTGAAGAAACTGCAGGAAGAGGTGAAGGACACGCTGCTGCTGGTGATGCGCGTCTACTTCGAAAAGCCGCGCACCACGACCGGCTGGAAGGGTTACATCAACGATCCGGACATGGATGATTCCTTCCACATCGAGCGCGGCATGGCCAATGCGCGCAAGTTCCTGCTCGACGTGTGCGAACTCGGCCTGCCGACCGCGACCGAGGCACTTGATCCGATCTCGCCGCAATACCTCGGCGATCTGATCGCCTGGACCGCGATCGGCGCGCGCACCACCGAATCACAGACCCACCGCGAAATGTCCTCCGGCCTGTCGACGCCGGTCGGCTTCAAGAACGGCACCGACGGCGACATCGGCATCGCGATCAATGCGATCCTGTCGGCGTCGCATCCGCACTCCTTCCTCGGCATCAACGGCCAGGGCAAGGTGTCCATCGTGCGCACCAGCGGCAACCGCTACGGCCACGTGGTGCTGCGCGGCGGCGACGGCCGTCCGAACTACGACACGGTATCGGTCGCGATGGCCGAGCAGGCGCTGGTGAAGGCCAAGCTGCCGGCGAGCATCGTCGTCGATTGTTCGCATGCGAACAGTTTCAAGAACCCCGACCTGCAACCGCTGGTGATGGCGGATGTGGTCAACCAGGTTCGCTGCGGCAACAAGTCGCTGGTCGGCGTGATGATCGAGTCGAATATCGTGGGCGGCAAGCAGTCGATTCCGGAGGACCTGTCCAAGCTGGTCTATGGCTGCTCGGTAACCGACGGCTGCGTCGGCTGGGAAACGACGGAAAAAATGTTGCGCGAGGCCGATGCGCTGCTGCGCGATGTCTTGCCCAGGCGCTTGAAGTAAGCGTCATTCCCGGAACTGCGGTACCACTTTGCAGTTCCAACCGGGTACATCAACAAGAACACAATACATGCCCAAGGCATTCGACTCTTTCCCCGGTTTTGCCGCCGTCGCACTCTTGCTCGCAGCAATGCTGGCACCCGGCACTGCCGGGGCCGACAGCGACATCGCCAAGCGCGCAGCCCCGTGCATGACCTGCCACGGCAAGGAAGGGCGGGCGACCAACGACGGCTACTACCCGCGCATCGCCGGCAAACCTGCCGGCTACCTGTTCAACCAGCTGCGCAATTTCCGCGACGGCCGGCGCGAACAGTATCCGCTGATGACCTACCTCGTGCAGCACCTGTCCGACGACTATCTGAAGGAAATGGCTGAGTACTTCGCCGCGCAGGACTTACCCTATCCGCCGCCGCAGCCGGCGGCTGCTTCGCCTGCCGTGCTGGAGCGCGGCAGGGCGCTGGCGGCCAACGGCGACGCATCGAAGAACATCCCCGCCTGTATGGCATGCCATGGCAAGGCCCTAACCGGCGTCGCGCCATCGTTGCCGGGCCTGCTCGGCCTGCCGCGCGATTACCTGCTCGGCCAGTTCGGCGCCTGGCGCGAAGGCGCTCGCCGTGCCGCTGCGCCCGACTGCATGGGCGAGATCACCAACCGGCTGTCGCTTGAGGACATCAACGCCGTGTCCTCCTGGCTGGCCGCGCAACCGATGCCTCCCGATACCAAGCCTGCTGCATCGCTTCCCGGCAAGCTTCCGGTCGCCTGCGGGAGCTTCCCCCAGTGAGGCCCGGATGAAACGGATCGCGCTCTTCATCCTTGGCCTGCTTGCCGTACTGGCCGCACTGACTGCCTACCTCGGCCTGCGTGAAGACACGGGGCCGCCTGCCACGCTGGCAGGCGCCGATGCCATTGCCCGCGGCGCTTATCTCGCTCGCGCAGGTGACTGCCAAGCTTGCCACACCGCGCGCGGCGGCACGCCGTTCGCCGGAGGACGCGCGATCCGCACACCGTTCGGCACGATCCACGCACCCAACATCACGCCCGACAAGGAAACCGGTATCGGCAGCTGGAGCGCGGACGACTTCTGGCGGGCGCTTCACAACGGCAAGGGCAAGGACGGCAAGCTGCTGTATCCCGCCTTCCCGTATCCGAACTACACGAAGGTCACTCGCGCGGATTCGGACGCGCTGCATGCCTACTTCATGTCGTTGCCGCCGGTGCGGCAAGCCAACAAGGAACCCGAGCTGCGCTTCCCGTTCAACCAGCGGATGCTGCTGGTCGCATGGCGCGCGCTCTACTTCCGTCCGGACATCTACACGGAACAAGCACAGCAGAATGCCGAATGGAACCGCGGCGCCTATCTTGTGCAAGGCCTCGGCCATTGCAGCGCCTGCCATACGCCGCGCAATATCCTGGGTGCGACGGCCGACAAGCGCGACCTCGGCGGCGGCATGATCCCGATGCTGGACTGGTATGCGGCTTCGCTGACCGGCGAGAGCGAAGCCGGCCTGGGCAACTGGGAAGTGCAGCACCTCGTCGACCTGATGAAGACCGGCATTTCCGCGCGCGGCGTGGTGTCCGGGCCGATGTCCGAAGTGGTGCGAGAAAGCCTGCAGCACCTGTCGGACCAGGACTTGCGCGCGATGGCTGTGTACCTGAAGTCGCTGCCGCACGGCGAGCCATACGTCAGTAACACCGCCGCGCTGACGCCGGAAGACGAGCGCAGGATCAAGCAGGGTGCAGCGCTCTACGAAAAGCATTGTGTCGAATGCCACAAGGACACCGGCACCGGCGAACCGCCGCATTTCCCGCCGCTGGCCGGCAATCGCGCCATCCTGCTCGATTCACCCGTCAATCCGATCCGCGCCGTCATGCACGGCGGCTACCCGCCCAGCACCGGTGGCAATCCGCGCCCCTTCGGCATGCCGCCGTTCGGCAATGTGCTCAGCGACGAGGAAGCGGCTACGGTAGTTTCCTTCATTCGCAACAATTGGGGTAATCGCGCATCAATGGTAACGGGGCAGCAGGTGAACCGTTACCGGACGGTGCAGCTGGACTGATACGAAAACCACACCATGCAGATACTGAACGCCGAACAAACCGCACGCGTCCTTCCCTACGACAAACTCGTGCCTGCCGTCGCGCAGGCGGCGCAACAACTGGCAAGCGGCGAGATCCGCGCGCCGGAGAGACTGGTGGTGGGGATGGAGGGCGGCGGCGTCCTGCTGTGCATGCCGGCCATCGCGAACGATGTGAGCGTGACCAAGCTGATCACGGTCCATGGCGACAACGCACGTCACGGCTTGCCCGCGATACAGGGCGAGGTCATCGTGTTCGACACAGGAAGCGGCAGGCGTCTCGCACTGCTCGATGGCCCGACCGTCACAGCACGGCGTACCGCTGCCGTCACCCTGCGCGGTATCGAACTGCTCGCACCTGCTGCACCAACGTCCGCGCTGCTGATCGGCACCGGCGTGCAGGCGGCGGCGCATGCGGATGCGTTGGCATCCTTCTTCGGCATCAGGCGGTTTCGCATCGCCAGCCGCAATGAAGAATCGGCGAAAGCATTCTGCTCGGCGCTTGTGGCACGCCATTCCGGAATCTCGGCCGACGCCGTTGCGATTGCCCATCTCGCTTCTGCTTGTCAGGACGTCGATCTGGTCATTGCGCTCACCACCTCGACCTCGCCAGTGATTCCAGCGCAGCTTCCGTTGCGGACGATGGCCATCGGTGTAGGCGCGTTCAAACCGGAAATGGCCGAACTGCCGGCGGAGTTGCTGCATGCCCGCCGCGTCGTTGTCGACCACCTCGCCGGAGCAAAGCACGAAGCCGGCGATTTGCTGCGTGCGCAAATCGATTGGAGCAAGGTGCAGGATCTGGCCGCCGCCGCATCGGGCCGCGCGCATACCGGTGTCTCGACCCCTGTGCTGAAGACGGTCGGCCACGCCGCCTGGGATCTCGCCGCTGCGCGTGTCGCGATCTCCTTGCTGCCCTGACACCTCCTGGCTGTCCACCAGCAGGCAAGTCGCAATGATGGTTAAATGAATCCGCTCGGACACTGCCGAACTGCTTTCTTCCAACCTTACCCATCACCGATTCCATGAGCGCACTCTTTTCACCGATTTCCCTGGGCGGTCTGTCCCTGAAGAACCGCATCGTGATTGCACCGATGTGCCAGTATTCCGCGGCAAATGGCGCGGCCACCGACTGGCACATGATCCACCTGGGACACCTTTCCCTGTCCGGTGCGGGCCTGATGATCATCGAGGCGACGGCGGTCGAACCCGAAGGCCGCATTTCACCGGCGGACCTCGGCCTGTGGTCGGACGAAACCGAAGCCGCGCTGGGCAAGGTGTTGCATGCCGTACGCAAGCACTCGTCCATGCCCGTGGCGATCCAGTTCGCGCACGCCGGGCGCAAGGCGTCGACGCAAGTCCCGTGGGAAGGCGGCAAGCAGATTCCCTCCCATGCCGGCGGATGGCGCACGTTTGCCCCTTCGGCGGCCCCGTATTCCGAAAGCGACGAGGCGCCGATCGCGCTCGACGCAGGCGGTCTGCACCGCATACGCGACGGCTTCGCCGCTGCTGCACGCCGCGCGGGCCGGCTTGGTCTGGATGCCATCGAGCTGCATGCGGCGCATGGTTACCTGCTGCATGAATTCCTGTCGCCGCTGTCGAACCTGCGCGAGGATGCGTACGGCGGTTCGCTCGAGAACCGCATGCGGTTTCCGCTGGAAGTGTTCGACGCGATTCGTGAGAATTTCGATCCAGCCAAGCCGGTGGGCGTCCGCGTGTCGGCGACCGACTGGGTGGAGGGCGGCTGGGATGTCGAGCAGACTGTGGTCTTCGCGCAGGAATTGAAGAAGCGCGGCTGCGCGTTCATCGATGTCTCGAGCGGTGGATTGTCGCCGCTGCAAAAGATCACGCTCGGTCCGGGTTACCAGGTCCCGTTCGCGGAGCGCATCAAGCGCGAGTCTGGCATGCCGACGATCGCGGTTGGCCTGATCACTGAGGCAGAACAGGCCGACAAGATCGTTTCCTCAGGCATGGCGGACATGGTCGCGCTGGCGCGCGCCATGCTGTATAACCCGCGCTGGTCGTGGCACGCGGCGGCGAAGCTGGGAGCGCAGGTAGATGCACCCCCGCAATACTGGCGTTCGCAGCCACGCGAGGCGAAGGATTTGTTCCATCTGGACAAGCGTTAAGCCGCCTGCCAGGCCTCGAGCTGCGCGATATCGATCAGCCCGCGCCCCGGCGCATGGCCACCGAGATGTTCGCAATGCGCGTGGGGCTCGCCCAGGTCAGAGACCACGGAACAGGCGCCGGTGAAATCCTCATCCAGGGTATATGCAGTCGGCGTCACGATCGTGCGCAGGCCCGCACCGGCAGCCGCCCGCAATCCGTTCGCCGAATCTTCAAACGCGAAGCAGGATGCTGCAGGCAGGTCCAGCCTGTCCAGAACATACCGGTAAATGTCGGGCGACGGCTTCTTGGTCGCCACGATATCGCCTGCCCCAATCACGTCGAACCACTGAACCGCTCCATCGCCAAGCGCCGACGCCAGCAGGGACGTCACATTCTCCGGCGTGGTCGTGGTGGCGATGGCAAGCCGCAAGCCACAGCGCCGGGCTTCGCGCAACAGCCTTTCGACGCCGGGGCGCAAGCGTATCTCGCCGTCGCGCAGCAAGCTGAGATAGATATCCGTCTTGCGGACATGCAGCTCGCGCACGAGGCGGTCAACACCGCCGCGCGCTACGAGTTCCGGGTGGATGGTATCGATGTAGTGACGGATCCGCTCCTTGCCGCCCGCGACCTTCAGCAGAAGCCCGTAGGTCGACACGTCCCAGCACCAGTCGAGGCCGGCGGAGCGGAATGCGCGGTTGAAGGCCACGCGGTGCAAGTCGCGCTCGGTATCGGCGAGAGTGCCGTCGACATCGAAGATCAAAGCCTGCACAAACCGCCCTCGAGGTTCATGGTCACGCCGCCGGTTTCCAGCATGCCGAGACGGCCGGTGATCATTGCCGGGACGTCGGCGAGCGAATCGAGCAGACCGTCACAGTCAAGTGCGCTCGCCGGCTGTCCCTCGCGGTAACCGTGGGTCACGCAAAAGACCGGCATGCCGGCGGCCCGCGCTGCCTCGACATCGATCGGCGAATCGCCGATGTACAGCGACTGGCTGACGGAAACCCCGAGGCAGTCGCAGGCATGCAGGATGGGCTGCGGGTCAGGCTTGCGCGCTTCCAGCGTGTCGCCGCCGACCACGAGGTCGAACAGGGGCGACAGATGGAACTGCTGGAGCAGGCGGACCGCAAAGCGGTGGTACTTGTTGGTCACGACCGCCAGCTTCAGGTCCATCCGGCGCAGGGTCTCGAGCGCCCCGGTGGTGTCGGGATAGGGTCTGGCGCGGGTGCCGGAGATATCTTCGTAGTATTCCTGAAAAGCCTGCAATGCGGCCGACCTGTCGCCCGGCGTCGCGGCGATGCCAAGCGCATGGAACACGCGCTCGATCAGGATGGGGCTTCCGCGGCCGATCATTTTCGTGATCTGCTCTTCGGCCAGTGCCGGCAGGCCGCGCGCGGCCAGCATCCGGTTCACCGCTGCAGCGATGTCCGGCGCGGTATGCAGGAGCGTGCCGTCGAAGTCGAACAGCACAGCATTGATGGGATGAACCCAGGTGGTGACTGTCATGCTTTTTCTCCCAGTAACGATGTCACTGCCGCGCACACGGTCTCGGCGGTCAGTCCGAAATGTTTGTACAACTCTGCGGCCGGTGCCGATTCGCCGAAGCTGTCGATGCCGATCACGCGGCCGTTACCTGCGACATACTTGTGCCAGCCATCTGTCACGCCGGCTTCGATGGCGATCTTTGGCAGCTCAGACGGCAGCACCGCCTGCTGCCAAGTCGCCGGCTGCTGATCGAATTCGGTAGTGGACGGCATCGAGACCACGCGTACATGGACGCCCTCGCCGGCCAGCCTGCGCTGTGCGTCCATAGCGATCGCCACTTCGGAGCCGGTGGCAACCAGGACCGCCTGCGGACTCTGCGCCGCTTCCGAAAGCACGTAGCCGCCGCGCCGGATCGCGATCAATTGTTCCGGCGTGCGCGGCATGGACGGCAGGTTCTGCCGCGACAGGATCAGTGCGGTCGGTCCGTGCTTGCGCTCGATAGCCGTTCTCCACGTTGTGACCGTCTCGCTGCTGTCGCAAGGTCGCCAGACGCTCATGTTGGGGATGAGACGCAGGCTGGCGACATGTTCCACCGGCTGGTGCGTGGGGCCATCCTCGCCGAGGCCGATGGAGTCGTGCGTGAACACAAAGATGGAGCGGATCTTCATCAGCGCCGCCATCCGCAGGGCATTGCGGGCGTAGTCGGAAAAGGTCAGGAAGGTGCCGCCGTATGGAATGAAACCGCCATGCAGGGCGAGGCCGTTCATGATCGCGGCCATGCCGAACTCGCGCACGCCGTAGTTGATGTGGTTGCCGCACTGTTCGGCGCGCACGGCAACCGAACCGCTCCAGTTGGTCAGGTTGGAACCGGTGAGGTCGGCCGAGCCGCCGAGCAGTTCCGGCAGCGTAGGTGCCAGCGCCTCGATCGCATTCTGCGAGGCCTTGCGCGTGGCAACAGATTCCGCTTTGCGGCAGATGGCATGCAGTGCTTCGAGCGAGCGCACCGTCCAGTCTTGCGGCAGGTTGCCCGCCATCCTGCGCATCAGCTCGCTGGCTTGTTCCGGGTACTCGGCAGCGTAGGCATGGTAGCGCTCGTTCCACGCGCGTTCCAGCATCATGCCGCGTTCTCGTGCATCCCAGGCGGCGCGCACGCGCTCGGGAATTTCGAACGGTGCATGCGGCCAGTCGAGCGCCAGCCGGGTGGCGGCAATTTCCTTCTCGCCCAGCGGGGCGCCGTGCACGTCGTGCGTACCCGCCTTGTTGGGGCTGCCCTTGCCGATCACGGTCTTGCAGCAGATGAGTGTCGGCTTGTCCGTCTGCGCGCGCGCCTTCCCGATGGCCGCGTCGACGGCGCCGGCGTCGTGGCCGTCGACATCCGGAATGACATGCCAGCCGTAGGCCTGGAAGCGTTTCGGCGTGTCGTCGGCAAACCAGTGCTCGACATGGCCGTCGATGGAAATACCGTTATCGTCGTAGAAACAGACCAGCTTGCCCAGCTTGAGCGTGCCGGCCAGCGAACAGGCTTCATGCGAGATGCCCTCCATCAGGCAGCCGTCGCCGAGGAAGACATAGGTGTAATGGTCGATGACGATGTGGCCGGGGCGATTGAATTCCTCGGAGAGCAGTCTTTCCGCCAGAGCCATGCCGACGGCATTGGTGATGCCCTGGCCGAGCGGGCCGGTGGTCGTTTCGACGCCCGGCGTGACGCCGTACTCGGGATGGCCCGGTGTTTTCGAATGCAGCTGACGGAATTTCTTCAGCTCCTCAAGCGGCAGGTCGTAGCCGCTCAGGTGAAGCAGCGCGTACAGCAGCATCGAGCCATGGCCGTTGGAGACGACGAAACGGTCGCGGTCGATCCAGTGCGGGTTGGCCGGGTTGTGACGCAGGTGCTTGTTCCAGAGGACTTCGGCGATGTCTGCCATGCCCATGGGCATGCCGGGGTGGCCTGAGTTCGCGACCGCCACTGCATCGATAGCGAGGACGCGCAGGGCGTTGGCGAGTTGATTGTGCATCGTCATGCGAAGGCTCCTGTTTCCGGTGAAGGTGTGAGTGCCGCCAGCTGCATTTCTCTGATGAGAATGCAGCAGCGCCATGGGCAGGGCCCGGTTTACTTCTTCTTCAACTCCATCAACCGCAAAATCATCGGCGTAAAGATCAGCTGCATCGCCAGCCCCATCTTCCCGCCCGGTACGACGATGATGTTCGGCCGCGACATCCAGGAGTTGTGCAGCATCGACAGCAGATAGGGAAAGTCGATGCCCTTCGGATTGGCGAAGCGGATCACCAGCATGCTTTCGTCCGCCGTCGGGATGTCGCGCGTGATGAACGGATTGGACGTATCGACCATGGGCACGCGCTGGAAATTGACGTGCGTGCGCGAGAACTGCGGGCAGATGTAGTTCACGTAATCCGGCATGCGGCGCAGGATGGTGTCGACCACGGCTTCCTGCGAGTAGCCGCGCTGACTCTTGTCGCGGACCAGCTTCTGGATCCATTCGAGGTTGATGGACGGGACCACGCCTACCAGCAGGTCGACATGGCGCGCGACATCAACCTTGCCGTCGACGACAGCGCCATGCAGGCCCTCGTAGAAGAGCAGGTCGGTATCGGGCTCAAGCTCTTCCCACTCGGTGAAGGTGCCGGGTTCCTGCTTGTAGGGCGTGGCTTCCACCTCGTCGTGCAGGTATTTACGCACCCGGCCGGTTCCTGTTTCGCCATAGCGCCGGAACAGGTTCTCGAGTTCCTCGAACAAGTTGGAGTCTGGGCCGAAGTGGCTGAAGTGCTGGTTGCCGGCCGCGAGCTGTTCGGCCATCTTCTCCTTCATCGTCTTGCGGTCGTACCGGTGGAAGGAATCGCCTTCCACGATGGCTGCCTTCAAGCCTTCGCGGCGGAAGATGTGTTCGAAGGTCTTGGTGACGGTGGTGGTGCCCGCACCGGAGGAACCGGTGATGGCAATGATCGGGTGTTTCTTCGACATGGCGGTTTCCAATGAGCGGTTTATCCGGGTTGCATGTACAGGCTGCGCGTGTTGAAGAGCGGGGACTCGAACGGCTGGTCCTTCCCTTCCGCATGCTCGACGTGGTAGCGCTCGAGGCGCAGCACTTCGTTGCGCGAACCCAGGATCACCGGAATGCGTTGATGCAGTTCTTCCGGTTGCACGTCGAGGATGCGCTGGTAACCGCTCGACGCGGCACCGCCGGCTTGTTCGACGATCATGCTCATCGGATTGGCCTCGTATATCAGGCGGAAGCGTCCGGCCCGGTCCGGGTCCTTGGTGTCGCGCGGGTACATGAAGAGGCCGCCGCGCATCAGTATGCGATGCACTTCCGCCACCATCGACGCGATCCAGCGCATGGTGAAATCGGCCTCGCGCGGGCCGGAGCGGCCGGCCACGCACTCCTCTACATAGCGGCGCACCGGCGGCTCCCAGAAACGCGCATTGGAGGTGTTGATCGCGAACTCGCGCGTGTCTTCGGGGATGCGCAGGTTGGGATGGGTGAGGATGTAGGCGCCGATCTCGCGGTCCAGCGTGAAGCCGTGCACGCCGTCACCCATGGTCAGCACGATCATTGCGACCGGTCCATAGATTGCGTAGCCCGCGGCGACCTGGCGCACGCCCGGCTGCAGGAAATCCTGTGCACCCGCCGCCGCTACGCCCTCCGGGGCTTTCAGGATGGAAAAGATCGAGCCGACGGATACATTGACGTCTATGTTGGATGAACCGTCGAGCGGATCGAAGGCCAGCAGGAAGCGACCGCGCCTGGCCTCTGACGGCACCGGGTAGACATCTTCCATCTCCTCGGAGAGCAGCCCGGCGAGCTGACCGCCCAAGGCGCAGCTTTCGAGGAAGATTTCGTTGGCGAGGATATCGAGTTCCTTTTGCACATTGCCCTGCGCCGTGCCGCCGAGCTGCCCCTTGAGGGCGCCGCGCGAAATCGCGGAGGCGATGTACTTGCACGCGGTCTGGACATCGTTGAGCAGGGCCGTTAGATCGGTGTCGGCTTCCGGTCGTCGGTGCTGCTGTTCGATGAGGAACTTGCTGAGTGTGGTGCGGCCGTTAGGCATAGTGTCTCCATATGGATATTTTTTATATAAATTTGATTAGTTGCGCAAAAATAATAAGCAGCCCGTTGCTTTCAGTTTTAAGGAAAGTCTTGCTTTATTCATTCCGGCTCGCAGCGTCAAATTCATTTTGTTAAAGCCGCATAGAGCATGGGCAACTTCTCCGGCAGGCGCTCCACCTTGTCCAGCACCATCGCGCGGCCCACACCGAAAATTCGTTCCGCATAGCTTCCGGCCTGCGCGTCGAGGCTCAGGCAGAAGCTCGTGACACCCACGCGCCGCGCCTCCTCCACGGCCTTCTTCGCATCGTGGCGCAGGTACTGCGGATCGCGTTCGTCGATATCGGCCGGAGCGCCGTCCGTCAGTACGAGAATCAGCTTTTGATGCTGCGGTTGCTGCCGGAGCAAATGCGTGGCGTGCCGCAGCGCCGCGCCCATGCGGGTGGACAGTCCGGCATGCATGCCGCACAGCCTGCCTTTCGCTTGCATGTCGTAGGGCTGGCCGAAATCCTTGAACCGCCTGTAGCGAACCGCATGCCGGCCATCGGACTGGAAACCGTGGATCGCGAACGGGTCGCCGATTCGCGCCAGCGTCTCGCCGGTCAGCACCGCTGCCTCGCACGCTAGATCGATCAAGCGTTGCGTGCTGCCGGGAATCAGTTCGTTGGCCGACTCCGACAGGTCGAGCAGGATCAGCACCGCGATGTCGCGCACCGTGCGCCTATGGCGCAGCATGCAGCGGCTGTCGGGCGCCTGTCCGCGGCGCATGTCGGTCCACGCGTCGAGCATGGCGTTGAGGTCGATCTCGTCGCCCTCCTCCTGCTTGCGCAGGCGCTGCACGCCTTGCGGCTGCAGCGCTTCCACGACGCGCCGCAGGCGACCCAGCAGTCGCTTGTGGCGCGCCAGGATGGCAGCGGCGCGCTCCGGCTCGCCGTGCTTCTGCTGCGTCTCGATCACCTGCGTCCACGCCGGGCGCAGCATCTGGATCCGGTAGTCCCATTCGGGATAAGGCAGGGGTTCGGACTGCGGCAGGTTGCCTTCGCTCTGGTTGAAGGAAACCCCGGTGTCTTCGTACGGGAACAGCTCGCTCTGCAATACCCAGATTTCCTGTGCATCGTCGCCGGCGGTCTCGGTGTCGATCTCGGTGTCGATCTCGTTGACGAACTCCATGAGGCTCACGTTGCGGCGCTGCTGCCGTGAGAAGCGGTAACGCTCCTGCATCGCGGCCCGAATGTCATAGCCGCGGAATTCCCAGGTATGCCGGTTGTCGTCGCGGTATGGTGTGGTGAGGACGTCACTTGCCGCATGAAAGGCGAGAGGCAGTTCTGCCAGCTGGCGCGCCAGAAGCAGGCCCAGCTCGCGCGACAGCGTGTTGTCGCGCAAATCGGCTGCCCTCGCAAAGTGCTCGCGCAGGTCAACGACAATGGGATGCGGATCGGCATACTCGGGATCGAGCAGAGCGCGCGCCACACGGTCAAGATAGTTTCCGACTGATGCATCCAGATGCGGTGTCACGGTGTGCAGGCGGGACCACAAGTGCTGCAGCTTGGGAAAATCTTGTATTGCCAGCGCCTCGATGCGAGCATCTTCGATCACATTGATCGCGGCGATTTGCAACGGTGTCAGTCCTTCAGTCGGCAGCCGGTCTGTCGTATGGACGATATGCGCGGCAGCATGTACAGCGGCCGCACGGTAGATATCGAGGCCGTTGACCTCGGCTGCATCGTCATACGCATCGGGAACATGGATGATGCATTCCTCAATGAAAGGACGATAGCCAGCCCTTGTCTCGACATCGCCTGCCGTCGGACGGAGTGCAAACTCGCCACCGAACAGCGCGCGCAGGTACATGCCGATGCGCCGCTGCACATCGACGAACAGCGTGCCTCGCCTTTCCTGCTGCAGGATGGCCTGGGACGTGGCGCTTTCGATACCGAAATAACGTGCCTGCTCCTCGAACTGCGTGCGATACGCGTGGATACCCCATTGCGCCCAGCGGCGCAAGCCGCCGAGCGTCAACTGGTTCAGCAGGATTTCCATGCGTTCGAGCATAGGCCGCAATCCGCGCGGCGCCTGTGCGGCGACATGTTCGACCAGGGAAAGGTAGCCGTGAAACACGGTGGCGTCACCCAGGCGGGTAGCGGCCAATGGCGCGGCTGCGATCATCCGCTCGATCACGGCACCGCTGGTCTTCGATGCCAGGCGCATCGACACCTGCACCAGTTCGTCGAGCACATCCTCGCCCAGTTCCTGTGCAATCGCCGGCGCTGCGTGAATGAATGCCAATGGCACACCATCGCCACGCCCAAGCCGTGCGAACGCCGCGACTCCGGCATGGTAGGAGGCCATGCCGCGCGGCGACAACGTCCTTTCGGCCTGCGGCGTGACGGCGTCGACTGCCTCGCGCAGCACGGCAGGCAGATCGCTGGTGTCGGTTCGCTCGGCAAGCATGATGACGGTCAGAAATAGGTGGCCACAGCGGCGTCCAGCGCATCACGCATGTCGGGATCGTCCGTCAGCGGCCGCACCAGCGCCATGCGGCAGGCATCGATGGCGGAAATGCCCCTAGCGACCAGCGAACCGGCATAGACCAGCATGCGCGTCGAAATGCCTTCGTCCAGTCCGTGGCCTTTCAGGTTGCGGCCGCGCTCGGCGATACCGACCAGCCGTGCGGCAACGTCTTCGTCGACGCCGGTTTCGTGCACGACCACTTCGCGTTCCACGTCCCTGTCCGGATAGTCGAAGTCGAGCGCGCAGAAGCGCTGCTTCGTGGATTGCTTGAGGTCCTTGGTCAGGCTTTGGTAACCGGGGTTGTAGGAAATCACCAGCTGAAAATCCGGATGCGCGTGCACCAGTTCGCCCTTCTTTTCCAGCGGCAGCACGCGCCGGCTATCGGTCAGCGGATGGATGACGACCGTTGTGTCCTGCCGCGCCTCCACCACTTCATCGAGGTAGCAGATCGCGCCGTGCCGTGCGGCCAGCGCGAGCGGACCGTCCTGCCAGTGCGTGCCCTGCGCATCAAGCAGGAAGCGCCCGACGAGGTCGGATGCGGTCATGTCTTCGTTGCACGCGATCGTGATCAGCGGGCGGCCGAGCCGCCATGCCATGTGCTCGATGAAGCGCGTCTTGCCGCAACCGGTCGGCCCCTTGAGCATCAGCGGCATGCGCGCCGCATAAGCGGCTTCGTACAACGCGATTTCGTTGCCGGTCGGGCGGTAGTAGGGTTCCTCCCGGAAGCGGTATTGGGCGATGGGATCGTTCATGATGCGTTTCCGATTACGCCGGCTTGCCCCGGTAGATCACCATCGCGGTACCCTGGCTCTGCTTGAAGTTGTCGTAGCCGACCAGGCGCACATGGTTGTCCGGATTGGCGCGATGGCAGGCTGCGGCTTCGTCGAGGATGCGGCCGACATCGGTTTCGCCGAACATCGGCAGTTTCCACATGTACCAGTAGTGGTCGAAGGCGTTTGCCGGTTCGGTGTGTTCGATGGCCGGGTTCCATCCCTTGTTGACAAGGTAGGCGACCTGCTTGCGGATGCGATCCGCGTCCATCGGCGGCAGGTAGGAAAAGGTTTCGAACTTGCGGCTGGCCGGGTCGGACAGGCGCGATTTGTAGTCTTGCATCTCACTCATTCGATGTCTCCCTGTAATTACTTGTGCACCACGTCCAGCTTGTCGACGGTGTCGAACTCGAACTTGATTTCCTTCCAGGTTTCCATCGCGGCCCCGAGTTCCGGCGAATGCTTGGAGGCGGCGACCAGGATGTCCTTGCCCTCTTTCTCGACTTCGCGCCCCTGGTTGCGCGCCTCCACGCAGGCTTCCAGTGCAACGCGGTTGGCTGCCGCGCCGGCGGCGTTGCCCCAGGGATGGCCCAGCGTGCCGCCGCCAAACTGCAGGACGGAGTCGTCGCCGAAGATGGAGACCAGCGCCGGCATGTGCCATACGTGAATACCGCCCGAGGCGACCGGCATGATGCCCGGCATCGAACCCCAGTCCTGGTCGAAGAAAATGCCCCGGCTGCGGTCTTCCTCGATGAAGCGTTCGCGCATGATGTCGATCCAGCCCAGTGTCGCCTGGCGGTCGCCTTCCAGCTTGCCGACCACGGTGCCGGAGTGCAGGTGGTCGCCGCCGGACAGGCGCAGGATCTTGGCCAGCACGCGGAAGTGGATGCCGTGGTGCGGATTGCGGTCGAGCACGGCGTGCATCGCGCGGTGGATGTGTAGCAGCAAGCCGTTGTCGCGGCACCAGTTGGCCAAGCCGGTATTGGCGCAGAAGCCGCCAGTGATGTAGTCGTGCATGATGATGCGCGCGCCGAGCGATTTCGCGTGTTCGGCGCGCTTGTACATCTCTTCCGGCGTCGGGGCGGTGACGTTCAGGTAGTGGCCCTTGCGCTCGCCTGTTTCGCGTTCGGCCTTGTCGATGGCTTCGGTTACGAAGTCGAAGCGGTCGCGCCAGCGCATGAAGGGCTGGCTGTTGACGTTCTCGTCGTCCTTGGTGAAGTCGAGGCCGCCGCGCAGGCATTCGTAGACGGCGCGGCCGTAGTTCTTGGCAGACAGGCCGAGCTTGGGCTTGATGGTGCAGCCGAGCAGCGGACGGCCGTACTTGTTGAGCTTGTCGCGTTCGACCTGGATGCCGTGCGGCGGGCCACCGCAGGTCTTGACGTAGGCAATCGGGAAGCGCACGTCTTCCAGGCGCAATGCGCGGATGGCCTTGAAGCCGAACACGTTGCCCACCAGCGAGGTGAACACGTTGACGACCGAGCCTTCCTCGAACAGGTCGATCGGGTAGGCAATGAATGCATAGAAGCAGGTATCGTCCCCCGGCACGTCTTCGATGCGGTAGGCGCGGCCCTTGTAGTAATCCAGATCGGTGAGCAAGTCGGTCCACACCGTGGTCCAGGTACCAGTCGATGATTCAGCGGCAACCGCGGCGGCGGCTTCTTCACGATCGACGCCTGGCTGCGGGGTGATCTTGAAACAGGCAAGGATGTCGGTGTCCTTGACGGTGTAGAACGGCTCCCAGTAGGTGCTCCGGTATTCCTTGACCCCTGCGTTGTACTTCTTTGCGGTCATCTTTTCTCCTCGAACTGTTGAGTGGGCGCGGTAACGGATGACTGCAGTGTAGGCAGCTTGAGGCATAAGGAAAATTCAATAATAATTAGCCTCAACTTAAGCTTTTACTTATCATCAATGGCGACTGGAAACATCATGAAAAACATCACGATCCGCCAGTTGCAGATCTTCAGCATTGCGGCGCGTCACCTCAGCTTCGTGCGCGCGTCGGAGGAACTCTTCCTGACACAGCCAGCGGTATCGATGCAGATCCGCCAGCTGGAAGAAACGGTGGGCATGCCGCTGTTCGACAAGATCGGCAAGAAGCTCTACCTCACCGAAGCGGGGCGGCAGATCGAACGCACCGCGCATGAAGTGCTCGGCGCGATCAAGAATGCGCAGGACAGCCTTGCGGCACTAGGAGGATTACGTGCAGGGTTGGTGACGGTGGCGCTGGTCAGCACGGCGAAGTACTTCGTGCCCAGGCTCATCGCCTTGTTCCGCCAGAGCCATCCGGAGATCGAGCTGCGCATCGTCATCAGCAACCGGGAGGCGCTGATCCAGCTCCTCCAGAACAACGAGGTCGACCTCGCGATCATGGGCCGTCCGCCGCAGGAGATCGACGCCGCGTCGTATCCTCTCGCACGCCATCCACATGTCATCATCGCCGCCCCCGATCATGCGCTTGCACCGCGCCGCAAGATCAAGCCGGAAGAACTCAATCAGGAGACTTTCCTCATCCGCGAGGAAGGATCGGGCACGCGGCTGGCGATGGAGAGTTTTTTCGAAACCGAGCATGTCGAACCCAGGCGCGGCATGGTGATGGGGAGCAACGAGACGATCAAGCAAGCGGTGATTGCGGGGCTCGGCTTGGGTTTCATTTCCCTGCACACCATCGCACTCGAGTTGAAAGCAGGAGAACTGACGGTGCTCGACGTCAAAGGGATGCCGATGATGCGTACCTGGTATGCGGCGCATCTGCGCAACAAGCATCTGTCGCCCGCGACGGCGGCGTTCAAGGATTTTCTCGTCAGGGAAGCCGGAAATTATCTCGATGCAGCGTTCGCCGAGACCTCGGTGCATGTGCGCAATCGCCTGACCCGGACCGAACGCATGGCCTACGACGGGAATGCTGCCGGCACGTAGATGGGCAGATTTCGCAAAGGTTCTCCAGCAAAGACAAGTCGGCCAGGAGAGCCATCGACAGCTTCATGTCGCCGATCGATTAAGCGGTAGGGGTTGGCCCCGTTCACTCCTCGACGCGCCGGGCCAGCCATTCAGCAACCACACCATGCGCGAGGCATTGCGCGGCGTCGACCACATGCAATGCCGTGCCTGCAGATTGCGTGACGTCGCTCAGGTCAAGGCTGGCAACCAGCAGGGTATCGATGCATGCCCGTTCGGCGCGCGCAACCAGGTGCGTCCAGCGTTGCGCGCACAGCTGCTCATCGTCCGGTATGCGGGTCGCGGCGATCAGATCATCCACCTCTTCCTGCCACTCCAGGTCGATCAGCCTGTGACCGTTGCGCCGTAGCGCGCGATGGAAGATCTGCGATTCCACCGTGGAACGCGGTGCAACCAGCGCCAGCCTCCGCCCCGATTCCGGAATCGCATCCAGCATCAGTTCGACAATGTCCAGCAACCGCACCCCGACCGACTCCGCCAGCCGCGGATGGAAGGCGTGTGCCGGATCGCCGGCGATCGCGAGGAAATCCGCGCCGGCGTGCTCCAGCTCCCGCAGGCCGACGAGGATCGATTGCTCCATGACTGCCTGCCCGTCCGCAGGCGGCGCGGGCTGCGGGCAGACAAGCATCCTGGGGAAGTCGCTGTCGTGCTGCGCTCCGTACTGCGACCGGCACTCGCCGACGACAAGGTCGATGAAGGCGGCGGTGGAGCCCGGCGCGGTTCCGGCAAGGATGCCGATGGTCGGTGATTTCATGCGTTCCTCCCGGTCTCGCACACTGCGCCCACGCTGCACATACGCAGTGTGGGCGGCGTCCGCTCTCCGGCGGACGGATACGGGAGATGGTTCTGCAATCGGCATGCCACCGTGTTTTCGGGATTTATTGGAGCGGAACTGCCAATTTCCGGCCATCAACTGACAAAATTTGTCCAGTCGAAGCGGGGCGTCGACGGTTCGCGTCGGATTCAGACATCGAACTGCAGCGGCACACAGGCAAGCCTGTCCTGGCGGGCCGCCGAATTCGCCTGCTCCAGCGAATCGTGCTGCGTGATCACATACTTATCCCTGGCGAGCACATCCGGATTCGGATAAATGTTCAGGAAGAGCTGACGCCGCTGCGGAATGTTTTCGAGATAGCGCGGACCATTTTCCGACAGCCGGCCGTCGAGCGTAAATACCGTCACCACGTCGTCGCTGCCGATGTAAGCATGCACTTTGTAAACCGGGTGCCGGGCGCGCGTGGTGATGATTTCCACCGGCTGCTTGGTGGTGACCAGGCGTACCGGCTTGCTCAGGTCGAGCGGCGGCAGGTTCTTCTGTTCCACCGGCGGCGCATGCATGCCGGGCATGCCAGGCTCGGTACGCATCGACTGCGTGGGGCGGCGCGCGGTCGCCGTGTTGTGCGCGGTATCGAAGACGGTGTCGTCCATGTGTTCCCGCGTTTTCTGCGTGACGGTCTCGGTGAGCGGTTCCCTTTTCAATGGCGGCTCCTTCCTCGGTTGCCGTTTGTCCGGAGGACGTACGGAGCGCGGCGGTTCCTTGAATGTCCTGTTCGGAACATTGAATGTCACTTCGTAGTTGTACAGCTGCTCGTCGGTCATGTCCGGGAACGGCGCCGGATGCCCGCCGTCGACCGTACGGTATGCCACCACAGGCTCGCGCTTTCCGAGCAGGGTGCCGAGTATGCCCACGTCGATCTCCTTCAAACCTTCAAAGTTTCCACTCACCTGCGATGCCGTGGACGGGATGGAGGCAATTGCCTCGTTCGCCCCATTCGACCCGCGTTGCAGCAGCGGGTTCGATACCGTAAGGACATCTTGGGGGCGATTTTGTTTCTGGATGTAGAAAGGGCCGCGCCAGCGCAAAGCGCTGCTGCATTCGGTAAGAATCGGGGCGCCACGGTTACAAATGCGCGGCGGCGAACTGTTGCGTTCAGGCACGCACGAGACGCACACGCGTGATTTCCGACGGCGCGCCGAAGCGCTTCGGCGGCCCCCAGTACCCGGTGCCGCGGCTGATGTAGATCCACATGTTGCGCAGGCGCTTGAGCCCCGCGACGTAGGGCTGCTGCATCGTCACGAAGAAATTCCAGGGCAGGAATTGGCCGCCGTGCGTATGACCGGAGAGCTGGAGGTCGAAGCCCGCATCTGCTGCCGCATGGGCGGAACGCGGCTGGTGGGCCAGCAGGACCTTCGCGCCGACGCTGCCCGGCGCTCCCGCCATCGCGGCATGCGGATCGCTGCGATGCGACTCGACAAAATGATGCGCGCTGTAGTCGGTCACGCCGGCCAGCAGCAGTGACGAACCGCGGTGCTCCAGCACCACGTGTTCGTTGAGCAAAACCTTCAGGCCGAGACGGCGCACCTCGGGAATCCATTCATGCGCATTCGAATAGTAGTCATGGTTGCCGGTGACGAAATAGGCGCCATGCCGTGCGCGCAACCGGGCCAGCGGCGCCGTGTGCTGCGCCAGCCGGCGTACGCTGCCGTCGACCAGGTCGCCGGTCACGGCAATGACGTCGGCCTCGAGCGCATTGACCGCATCGACAATCGGGTCGAGGTAGCCGCGCTTGATGGTGGGTCCGACGTGGATATCGCTGATCTGGGCGATGATGAAGCCATGCAGTCCGTCCGGCAGGCCCGCGATGGGGACGTCGACGTCGACTACCGCGGCCGTCCGGCGCGCATTGAGAAAGCCGACCAGCGTTGCCAGCGCCGCCAGCACGGGCACGGCGATCGCGCTCCAGCGTACCGGCGCCGCATCGCCGGCTCCGGCCAGTGCCGCCGCCCCCAGCGCCAGGTCGCGCACGAAAGTGAGTACCAGCAGAGAGGAGAACATGCCCAGCGCGAGCATCCCGGCCCAATGCACGCGGTCGGCCAGAGGCTGGCGCCGGATTGCGTGCGACAGCAAGCCCGCAGGCACCAGGATGAAGGAAGCAGTCAGCCAAGCGATGCCGAACACGGTAAAGACCGCTCCTGCCTGCAGGTCAGGAAGGATGCGCGAGCCGATATAGGTATGCAGCAATGCGAGTATGCCGAGGATGACCAGTGTCGAAATACGTATTCTCATCGAGGAATCCGATTGAAAAACCGGGCGCAGGCAAAAACGCGGTGCCTGCCGGTTCGCTTCCTATCTTGGGATCAAAAGCCGGTGATTCAATAGCCCCACGGCGGGAACTGCATATACGGCCTGGCTATCTTATTTGTATTCCGGAGTAGCTGAAGTCAGATAACTAATGGTTGTTCCATTCCCCGCGGATGCATGCCAGGAAGAATGCGAACCAACCGGCAAGCCAGCCATTTGCCCGCCAGTCAGTATCCCAGGAGCACACGTTATGCACGAAGCGCCGGACTTCGCCGCCGTATTCAACGCCTCACCGTACCCGTATATGCTCCTCGCGCCCGACCTGACCATTGTCGGCGCCAACGACACGTATGTGCGCATGAGTGGCAAGGCGCGCGATCAGCTGCTCGAGCGCAATGTGTTCGATGCCTTTCCACCGGACCCCAACGATCCCGCAGGCGCAGATCGCTTCCGGGAATCGTTCGCGCGGGTGCTGGCGAACCGCAAACCCGATGTGATTTCGCTCGTCAAATATCCAATCCCGGATCCCGCGCCTGGCGCGACCGGCATGGTGGACCGCTACTGGAGCATCACGCACACCCCGCTGCTGGACGAGCACGGCGACGTTACCTGCCTGGTCCAATGCCCGATCGACGTCACCGAACTGGTGCTGCTGAAAAAGGCCCTGCATGCCGCTGAACAGGTGCGCGATGCACGCTTCCGCACCGAAGGCCACATCTTCATCCGCTCGCAAGAGCTGGAAGAAGCCAACCGCGCTCTCGACGCGCAGCTCAACGACCTGCGCCGGCTGTTCGATCAGGCGCCGGGTTTCGTCGCCGTGGTGCGCGGTCCGGAATTCATCTTCGAAATCGCGAACGAAGCCTACTGTCAGATGGTCGGCCACCATGACCTGATCGGCAAGCCGTTTCGTCAGATCCTGCCCGAACTGGAAGGCCAGGGCTTCATCGAGATCATGGATGAAGTGTTGCGCACCGGCCGTGCGTTCGTCGGGCGCGGGTTGAAGGCAGTGGTCCAGCGCGGTCCGGGTAATGCCAAGGCGGACATCTACATTGACCTGGTGGTGCAGCCGATCACGGCAGCAGACGGGTCCGTATCAGGCCTGTTTGTCCAGGGGCACGACATCACCCCCCAGAAACGTGCCGAAGATGATTTGCGTATCAGCAACGAGCGTTGGAAACTGGCGATCGAAGGCACGGGCGACGGCGTCTGGGACTGGGACATGCAGGCCAATGAAGTGGCCTACTCGGCGCGCTGGAAAGCCATGCTCGGCTACGAGGAATCCGAAATCGGCAATTCGCTCGATGAATGGCGCAGCCGCCTGCATCCGGACGATGCGCCGGCGGCACTGGCATTGCTGCAAGAATGCATCGCCGGCAAACAAACGTCCTTCAAGAGCGAACACCGCCTGCGGTGCAAGGATGGCAGCTGGAAATGGGTGATGGCGCGTGCCGTGGTGGTCGCGCGCGACGAGCGGCGGCGGCCGCTGCGACTGACCGGCACCACAACCGACATCTCGGCCAAGAAGGAATCGGACGAGCGTATCTGGCGCCACGCCAATTTCGACCCGCTCACCGGGCTGCCCAACCGGCGCCTGTTCCGCGACCGCCTCGACCAGGAAGTGCGCAAAGCGCACCGCACCGGCGTGCAGGCGGCATTGCTGTTCATCGACCTCGACCGCTTCAAGGAAGTCAACGACCTGCTCGGCCACGATGCCGGCGACCTGCTGCTGACCCAGGCGGCGCGCAGGCTGTGCGACTGTGTGCGCGAGTCGGATACGGTCGCGCGCCTGGGCGGCGACGAGTTCACGATCATCCTGACCGAGCTCGACGGCTTGGGCCATGTCGAGTACATCGCCGAAAAGATCCTCAGCGCGCTGGGAGAACCCTTCCACCTTGGCAATGAGGTGGCTTATGTGTCTGGCAGCATCGGCATCACGGTCTACCCGTCCGATGCCTCGAGTCCCGAGGAACTGATCCGCAATGCCGACCAGGCGATGTACGCTGCCAAGGCCAGCGGCCGCGCACAGTTCAGTTTCTTCACCCGCTCGATGCAGGAGCATGCGCACGCGCGGTTGCGCCTGGGCGGCGAATTGCGCAACGCGCTGGGCCTGGGTCAGTTGTGCGTGTACTTCCAGCCCGTGATTGACCTGCGCAACGGCCGCATCGTCAAGGCAGAGGCCCTGCTGCGCTGGCTGCATCCGGTCCTTGGCACGGTCGAACCGACCGAGTTCATTCCGCTCGCGGAAGAATCCGGACTCATCAACGAGATCGGCGACTGGGTGTTCCGGCAGGCGGCGGAATGCTCGCGGCGCTGGAGCGAAAAGACCGGCGCGACCTTCCCGATCGGTGTCAACAAGTCGGCGGTGCAATTCCTCTCCCAGAGCAGGGACGACGGCTGGCTCGCGTACCTGAAACACCTCGGCCTGCCCGGCTCCAACATCACGGTCGAAATCACCGAAGGACTGCTGCTGAACGCATCCGCCAACGTCTCCGACAGGTTGATCGAATATCGCAACGCTGGCATCGAGCTCGCGCTCGACGATTTCGGCACCGGCTATTCCTCGCTTGCGTACCTGAAGAAATTCGACATCGACTACCTGAAGATCGACCAGTCCTTCGTGCACGACATCGCCGTCGACGAAAGCGATCGCGCGATCGCGGAGTCGATGATCGTCATGGCGCACCGCCTCGGCCTGAAAGTCATTGCGGAAGGCATCGAGACGCAGGAACAGTTTGAACTGCTGCGCGACGCCGGCTGCGACTTCGGGCAAGGGTTTCTCTACGCTGCGCCGGCGCCACCGAATGAACTCGAACGCCTGCTGATGCAGGGGGGCCAGCCCACCCATTGACGGGAAAAAAATTCCCCGCACGCGGCGGGGAAAAAAGAGTTGCGGAAGGCAACCCCAGGAGACACCGTTCCGATATCGGCAAAATCAGGCAGCGTCTCCCGCGCACTCGCGTGCCAGGGTCACGCCTCCGCTTCTCCAGGTGATGTTCGTTATTGCCACTATCCGGCTGGCCGCGCTGCCGGCCGCGATTCTGGTGCGACGAGTATGCGCGGCCAAGCTTTCGATACCCTTTCAACCACCTGCTGCATCTTACCCTTCGGCAATTGGTGCCGCCGTCCCTGAAGCGGGCGCGGCGCGATACACTGTCCATTCCGGCGCAGGCTCGCCCGCCTTCATTCCCGTAGATTTCCGTACCCGATCACCATGCTGAAGAAGTTGCTTAACCGCGTCCTCGGGCGCGAGGAAAAGGTGGAAGAACCCGAAGAGCAGGCGCTGAGCCCGCTGACAGTCATGGCGGTCATGGACGTTGATTTGCAGCCCCGGCCGGCCGAGATGATCGACGTCGACAACCTCTTCTTTCCCTGGCTGCTCGGGAACGGCGCCGCCATCGCAGCGGACATGAACGACGCGGAAAACCGCATCCTGCGTGCGCTGAAGCGCGAAGCCGACGCCGACAACCCGTCGACCGCGGACCTCGTGCCCCGCATCCCCTCTGTCATTCCCCTGCTGCTGCGCAGCCTGCGCGACCGCAACGTCTCCAATACCCAGCTGGCCGGACAGATCGCGCAAGACCCGGTCCTGGTCGCCGCGGTGCTGAAGCAGGTCAACAGCTCCTACTACCGCCGCGCCAGCGAAGTGAATACGATCGAGGAAGCGATTGCGGTGATCGGCCAGAACGGCCTGCGCATGCTGGTCGCCAGCGTGGCATTCAAGCCGCTGTTCAACGCCGGCCTCGGACATTTCACGGCGCTCGGGGCGCCGCGCGTCTGGGAACTGGCGGAACCGCAAGGCATCGCCTGCCGCTTCTTTGCGCAGCGGCGGCATGTGGACGGGTTCGAGGTTTTTCTCGCGAGCATGTTGCAGAACGTCGGCGTCATCATCGCGCTGCGCCTGGTGGACCAGGCCGGCGGCGCGGCGCCGGGAGAATTGCGCTCGATGGCCTTCCATGCGTCCTTCATCCATTACACACGACGCCTTGCCCGCCTGGCCGGCACGCACTGGGAATTTCCCGAACCGGCTGTGGCTGCGATGGAACGGGATGCGGCGGCAAGCGATGCGCTGGCCGAGACGCTGCGTCTGGCGGACCGAACCGCCAAGATTCACACGCTGGTCAACCACGGTGTGCTGCAGGAAGCGCATGCGGAAGCCTGCCTCGAGACTGACGATGCGGCTGCCTGCTACCGGGAATTGGTTGCCGCGGAGGCGGTACGCGAGCGATCGGCTGCGTGACGTAATGTGAGATTCTCGCTCAACACCTCAATCGCCGGTTCGTCGAGGAACCGCCGGGTCAGGCGAACCGGACGAGATTGAGTGCCGGCAGCGGTCCACCGGGAAACTGCATCAAGCTCCCGCCGGCCGCAAGCGGACCAAGGTCGATGCCAAAGAACCCGAGCTGTTCGATGAGAGAGCCCACAGTGGCACGTGCCTGTACATCATCGCCCGAGTAGAACAGCACGCGCTGCCCGCCCTCCGCTGCCGGATCGCCCGACAGCAGGTGCGGCTGCAGATGGTTGAAGGCTTTCACCACCCGCGCGCCCGGCACCATACCCGCGAAGACGCCGGTCGACAGCCGGCCGTCTGTCAGCGCCGGTTTGAATAGCGGCGCTTCGATCGGATTGTTGGCATCGATGACAATGCGCCCGGCGAAATCCGGCAAGCCGGACAGCGCAGCAGGCAGTTTCGACCAATTCACCGCGACCAGCACGATGTCCTGCGCGGCAGCCTGCGCGCGGGTGCCCGCCTTGATCGAGGGACCGAGTTCGCGCACCAGTAACTGCAGCGATTCCGGTCCGCGGCTGTTGGCGATGACGGCCTCGATGCCTTTTGCCGCAAGCGCCTTCGCGAATGCGGAGCCGATCGCGCCGGCGCCGATGATGCCGATTGTGTCGATGGTATTCATGCTGAATCTCCTTGCAATGTGAAATCCGGATCAGGCGGTAAAGCCGCCGTCGGCGACGATATCGGCGCCAGTTACGAAGGCTGCTTCGGGGCTGGCAAGGAAGGCTGCCACTGCGGCGATTTCCTGCGGCCTGCCGTAGCGGCCGATGGCCATGCCGGGGCCGACGATCTTGCTGACCGGGCCGCCGTCGGGGTTCATGTCGGTGTCGGTCGGGCCGGGATGGATAGTGTTGACGGTGATGCCGTGCGGTCCGAGATCACGGACCAGGCTGCGGTTGAATCCGGTGATCGCGCCCTTGGTCAAGGTGTACAGCGACGCGCCGGGGAAGGCCGCGTAGCGGGTCATCGAAGATCCGATATGGATGATGCGCCCGCCGGTGCCCATGTGGCGCACGGCTTCTTGCGTGGCGATGAAGACGCCGGTGACGTTGACCGCAATCATGCGCTGGTAGTCGTCGAACGAGATGTCGCCGATGGGGCCGCCGAGCGCAATGCCGGCATTGTTCACGAGGATGTCGAGCGTCCCGAAATGCTCGACTGTGGCAGCGACGGCAGCGCGTACGGCTTGCGGATCGCCGGCATCGGCCTTGATCGCGAGCGCGCGGCCGCCCGCCGCTTCGATCTCTCGCACGACTTGCGCCGCCTTGTCCGGCGAAGCGCCGTAGGTCAGCGCCACAGAGGCGCCATCGGCAGCAAGGAGTTTGGCAATGGCGGCGCCGATCGAGCGCGAGCCGCCGGTGACGAGAGCCGTCTTGCCGTGCAGGGGAAGGTTGTTGCTGGACATTTGGTGCTCCTTTGCGATGTGGTTGTTGGTGGAGTCACTATCGCCCATTCATTCCTTCTTGATTAGTGCCGAATACCTTTAATCATTTTCAATCGTTGCTATAAAATGCAAGCATGGAAACACTGGCCAACCTGGAATGCTTTGTCCGTACCGCAGAAGCCGGCAGCTTCTCAGCCGCCGCCCGTCGCCTCGGCCTGACGCCTGCGGCGGTCAGCCGCAATGTGGCGATGCTCGAGAGGAACATCGGCGTGCGACTGTTCCAGCGCTCGACGCGGCGCCTGATCCTGACGGAAGCCGGCGAGCAGTTCCTGCAGGGGATCGGGGAGAACCTCGATGCCTTGCAAGCGGCGATTGCGGCAGTCTCGACCGAGTCCGGCCAACCGGCGGGCGTGCTCAAGGTCAGCATGGCGCCCACCTTCGGCCTCATGCATGTCATGCCGCTGCTGCCGGCTTTCCTTGCGCGTTATCCGCGGGTCAAACCGGACTGGCATTTCGAGAACCGGCAGGTGGACCTGATCGCGGAGGGTTACGATGCCGCCATCGGCGGCGGTTTCGAACTGAGTCCCGGCATTGTCGCCCGCCCGCTGGCACCCGCGCACATCATTGCCGTGGCAGCACCCGGTTATCTCGCCGGCCGCGTGCTTCCCACCGATCCCGGCGGCCTTGCCGATTTCAGCGGCATCGCCATGCGCTCATTGCAAAGCGGACGGGTGCGGGAATGGGTAATGCGCAGTGCCGACGGCAGGGAACACACTACCCGCCTCCAGCCGTCGCTCATCCTGAGCGATCCCGCAGCCATGCGCGAAGCCGCCTTGCTCGGGCTTGGCGTGGCATTGCTGGCCGTACCCGATGTGCTGCCGTGGCTGGAACGGGGTGAATTGAAACGGCTGCTGCCGGGCTGGTATGCGGACGCCGGCGCCATTTCGCTCTACTACGCCAGCCGCGCGCTATTGCCGGCCAAGACGCGGGTGTTCATCGACTTTGTGCGTGAGGCATTCGAAACCGGACAGTTGGCGCGACGCTTCGCGGGCAGCCTCGGGTAGCCCGGTTCGCGAATCACTCTGTCCGTTTGCCTCTTGAGGACAATCCAATCCCGACCAAGGCCAAGGCGATGGCGACCGTGTCTTTCCCGCCGAACGGATCGCCCAGGGCAATGGCCGCGGCAGAGATGCCGACAAAAGGCGTCAGCAGGGTAGACATGGCCGCGGCATCGGGCGGAAGCCGCCGGATGGCGGCGAACCAGGTGATATAGCAAAGTCCCATCGGCACTGCGGTCATGTAGGCCATGATCGCCCAGCCGCCGCCAGAGAGCGCGTGAACGTCCGGCTGTTCAGCCAGCCAGCCGATCAATGCCATCGGCAGGCAGCCGATGAAGAGTTGCCATGCGACGGATGTCAACGGAGGAAGCGCCGGCGGCTTCAGCGCAATCGTCCCCAGCGCGAACAGGATCGCCGCAGCGAGGGCAAACAGGACGCCGGGCAGCTGCGCTTTGCCGATCGACATGTCCGTCCCGCTGAAGAGCAGGCCGAGGCCGGCAAAGCAAAGGACCAGCCCGATGATTCCATTGCGCGAAGGCCGCTTGCCGAGGACCGGCCATGCAAGCAGGATGACCCACCCAGGCATCGTGTACACCAGCAGCGCCCCCTGTCCCGCCTTCAGCCAGCGCATGGCGAGGGTGGAAAAGCCCATCCAGACGAACACATTGATGAATGCGCCCATGACCAGGCGCCCGGCTTGGCCAGCCGGGATGCGCAAGCTTTGTCCTGCAGCGATTGCGGCCAGCCCGATGACGATTGCCGATGCCAGTCCCGATGTGCCGCGCGCGAACAGGGGAGGCCATTCGTTGAGCAGCACCTTCATCGCAGGCCAGTTGAGCCCCCAGCCGACCGAGGTCACCACCAGGCACAATATTCCCAATGTGCGCGGTCCGAACCTTCCGGCCGATTCGGACCGCGCAGGCGTTTCGCGTGACATCGGACTATGGGCTAGGCGGCGACCTTCGCAGCACGCTTTTCCACGAACTCGCGCAGCCGGTGTTGCACTTCCGGGGCCGTTTGAACGAGAGCAGCCAGGAGAGACTCGGTGAAAAGCCCATCCGTCGCCGACATATCCCAGACCTTGTTGATGCCGGAGACGATGGAGTAATTCGACAGCGCCGCATTCCCGGCGATCTTGTGCGCCAGCGACATTGCCTGCTCGAACGCATCGCCCGGCTCCGTCAGGTAGTTCAGCAGCCCGATCTGCATGCCTTCGTCGCACTGCATGACGCGCCCGGTGAGCATCAATTCGATCATCCGGTTGGGCGTGATGATCCTTGCCACCCTGACCGTTGCACCGCCGCCGGTGAAGATGCCCCATTGCCCCTCCGGCAGGGCAAAGTAAGTGGTCCGGTCGCCGACGCGTACATGCGCGGCGCTGGCCAGCTCCAGACCGCCGCCGACCACCGCGCCCTGCAGGGCGGCGACGACCGGAATGCCGCCATGCTGTATCCGGTCGAATGCGCGGTGCCATCCCTGGCACACCCGCATGAACTCCGCCGGCGAGCGTTCCTTGGTGTAGTGCTCCTTCAGGTCGAGCCCGGCGCAGAAATGCGGCCCTTTTGCGGCGAGCACAATGGCGCGCGTCTCGGCCGGCGGATGTGCGAAGTACGTCTCGATTTCGGCGACGGCGCGCTCGTCCAGCGCATTCCGGCGCTCGGCCCGGTTCAGGGTCACAACGGCAACCGCACCTTCCATCCGCGTTTCAATCGTCTCAAAAGCCATGTTTCGTTCCTCGATGTGAATTGATGAGTGTGCAAAGCACGCCAACGCCTGGCTCCGGCCGGAAAACAAGGCAACGTCTTGTGAAAGGGAGTTTAGGCCGCATGCATGCTGCGAATTCGCGCATCACGCCAAACAGTTTGCAAACTGCGCCATAATTTGCAGCACGATGAAAACATCCTCCCAGGCATCGGCAACCGTCTCCGCGCATTTCATGACGGAAATGCTGGCCTTCATCCAGCGCGAACGCGGCATGGGCGCCGTCGACGCGGTACTGGCGGATGCCGGCATCCCCTCATCCCTGCTTGCGCAGCCCGACGCGCGCATCACCCGCCCCCAGTTTGTTGCCCTCTACAAGAGCGTCTCGGCCGCGCTGGACGATGAAATGCTGGGTCTCTGGTCCAGGCCGATCCGGGGCGGGACCTTGAAATACCTGATGCTCAGTCTCCTCGATGCGCCGACGGTGCTGATCGCACTGAATCGTTTCGTCCGGTTCTGGAATCTGCTGCTCGACGATTACCGGCTGCACATGTCGCGCAGGAACGAATGGGTCAGGATTGCATTGGTGAAAAGGAAGCCGGATGCCGCCGTCAGGCAACTCGGCCATGAACTCATGATGAAGCTTGTCCACGGCGTGGCCTCCTGGCTGCTCGCGCGGGAAGTCGCCATCCTGCGTGTCGAGCTTGCATTCGCCAAACCCAGGCATGCGGACGACTATGTGTTCCTTTATCCAGGCGAGGTATGTTTCGACGCGCACGAAAGCAGCATCTTTCTTGCGGGCGCGGATTGCGTATCTCCCTTCAAGCGCGAACGGCACCAGTTATGGTCGTTCCTCAAGCGCGCGCCGGAAGACTGGACCTTCAGTTCCTTCCACCGCGGCTCCATGAGCGCCAGGGCACGCGAGTATCTCGAGCAGCGGCTCGACCAGCCGCTGACCATTCGCCATCTCGCCGACGCCTTCCATCTTTCGGTGAGGACGCTGAACAGGAAGTTTGCGGAAGAAGGAACGAACTTCCAGCTGGTCAAGGATGCGCTGCGCCGTGACGTCGCCGTCCATCGATTGACGCATTCGGAAGTGCCGGTCGCGAGTCTCGCTTTCGACCTCGGATTCACCAGCCCCGCTGCCTTTTGCCGCGCCTTCAAGGATTGGACGGGCAGCACTCCGACCGCTTATCGAAAGGGCGCCCGTCCGGTTTAGGCACTTCCCGGATCAAGGTTTTCGGAGCAGCCACACGCGCTCCGTCGCCGGGCACTTCCCCCGCAAGCCGCCGGGAACCACGACCGACACGAGGTCGCTCAATTCGAACAGGGACGAATAAAGCCGCCGCACCTCCTCGCTCGTGACTGAAAAGGGCGGCCCGGGCTGCAACGCCTGGTCGTACTCGTAACAAATGAGCAGTTGCGGCGCCTTGTCCGTCATTGCGGCAAGATGGGCCGCATACTTCGCGCGCATCTCCGCGGGCATTGCCACCAGGGCGGCACGGTCATAGACCGCATCGACCCGCCCCAGCACCCCTCCGGTCAGGTCGAAGATGTCGCCCGCATAGAGATCGACGCCGTCCGCGGCGTAGTGTACGAGAGGGCCGAGACGGGAAACGGTTGGCTTGACGCCCATCTCCTCGAACAACTGCCGGACCGCGATTTCGCTCAGTTCCGCGCCGGCAACGCGAAAACCCTTCGACAGCAGCCAGGGAATATCGAGCGTCTTTCCACACAGGGGCAGGAAAACGCGGCTGCCTTTTTCCAGTGACAAGGCGTTGAAGTTTCTCACCAAAAGCGGATTGGCTTCCCGTTCGTGGAAAGCAATCTCGTTCTTTTCCCATTTTGCATGCCAAAAGCTGTGATCCATTACCTGTACCTCTGCAAGAAATGATGTTTGGTTGAGTATTCTCGCGCGGAGCCATCCCCGCGCGACTTTCGACGGTCAAGCCGTCATGCTGCCAACAATCCGCCGCACCCACGGAGCCACAATTGCGACCGTCGGAAAAGCAACGGGCCACGTCGTTACGAAGCTTTTGAGCCATTGCTCAATAAGCCCCGGATAAACTCCTTGGGACGTGACGAGGACGAACCCGGAAACAATGCAGACCATGATGGCCGAGAGCAAGGCACTGAAAAGGATCGGTGCAAAACGGGCAGGAATACGCATTTCATTCTCCTATGTGGTTTCCAAATCTTCAGGACAGGTACAAGAAGTGTGCGGCCCAGCCGGCTGCATAAAGACCGAGACCGAAAACAGCGTGGGTGATGAGGCTCTGAAGCCGGGCAGCAGCAGGACGTGGCATGCGGGAGGCAGCGATTCCGGCTCCCATGCCCGGCTGCATCAGCAAAAAGGGCGCAGCAACCGTCCCGATCCCGACAATCAATGCCGGACCTATCGTCGGCTGCCGAACCCATGCAAGCCCCCAGATGCCAACCAGCAAGGCTGCAAACGCAATACCGGTCAGGTAATGGGCGGCCCATCCGATGAAGCGCTCACCGCGCACGGACGGCGACGCTGCGATGGTATCGTGTCGAAAGCGTCCGCGCGCCATGTGGCCGAACCAGCGGCCAACTAGGCCGTAGTCGGGAGCAGCAATGCCGAGCAAGGGTTTGCGGGCAATCCCCCACAAGTCCATGACCGCCGTCGCACCAACGCCAATGACAAGGGTGCATACCAGGGTGTCCATAATCCTCTCCACGTGTTTGCCTTCATCAGGCAGTGGTGGTAGCGTACAACTTCAAGTCAACTTGAAGTCAAGGGGGTAATATGGACATTTCAGAAGTGGCGCAACTGTCAGGCGTTCCCGCCTCGACGCTGCGTTATTACGAGGAAATGGGGCTGATCACCTCTGTCGGCCGGCGCGGGCTGCGCCGCCTGTTCGGCCCTAATGTGCTGGAGCAATTAGCGTTGATCGCGTTGGGGCGTTCCGCGGGCTTTTCATTGGACGAGATCGCGCATATGTTCGCGCCCGGCGGAATCCTCCAGATCGACCGGCAACTGCTCGCCGACAAAGCGGACGAGCTTGACAGGACGATCCGCAAGTTGAGCGCCATGCGCGACGGCTTGCGGCATGCGGCCGTATGCCCGGCACCAAGCCACATGGAATGTCCGAAGTTCCGTCGCATTTTGGGCTTGACCGCCGCTGGAGCGATTGGCGGGCATGTGAAGAAGCAGCCGTCAGGACAGCGGCGCTCCGGGAATTCATCGAAGGTTCGATGACTGGCTTGATTCGAACTCTGCCGGTCAAGGCAAGCCGGTAACCGTTCCCTCTTTGGGATAAACAACGCCATAGTCGACGCTGAACTTCAACGCCTGGTTTGGTGCAATCACCGACTCCCACCCAACGATGCCGCGCCGCTGCTCCCACGATTCGATCGTCGGCTTGGGCTGGAAGCTTGCCTGGACCTTCACTTCCTCGGCAGCGCTGACCGGCGAGGCTTCCAGCACCAGCAGGTCGACCGGCGTCTTGTGGAAGCTGGTGATGGTGTAGACGTCCGCCACCTTGCGCTCGTTCTGACTGAACAGTCCCGTCGAGCCGGATTGTTCGTTTGCCCGGTCGACAGAGACGCGGATAAGGTCGTCACGGCCGAATGCAAACATGAACTTGTCCGATGACTGCGCATTCCAGTGCGTATTGCCGACGTAACTGCCGTCACGATAGAGCTGGACCGTGCCGGGCAACCATACGCCGGCGGGACGGGCAGCTTCCGCTGTGACCACGGCGGATTTTTCCATGCGCGGCGTCGTCCTGATGCGCTGCCTGACCGGCATGTTCTGTTTGGCCAGAGCGACTGAAATCTCCCGCCCGTCCGCAGGCAAGTTCACGCGGGTCGGGGCGTCGAATTCGGTTGAGAAACTTCCTTGGGTTTCCATGACCGGCGGGATGTAGTCGTCCATTGCCTCGCCGGCGAGCTTGGCAGCGCGGAATGGCATCGGCGCAGGTGCAGGCATTGCAGCCGGCGCGGCTGCTCGGCTCTCCACCTGTGCAGGTACCGGCTTCCGATATCCGATGATCCACGGCCGTGGCTCCGGTGCCGCTGGCGACAGGCGCGGCTGGCCGGTAGAAAGCTTCAACTTCACACCGCTCCAATCCTCGCCGGTTTTCTGCGAAACCGTTGCCAGCCGTTCCAGCTCGACGGTCGATGACGAGGAATCGAGGAAGGCGCGGTAAGTCGGCTTCCAGCCTGCGTTGTTGACCTGGTATGAAATTTTCACCGTGCCCACCTGGCGCACGGCGATCTGCACGGTGAGGTTGCGGCCGTCGCGCGAACCGCTGCGCAGTTTGGCGAGATCGCGCTCCAGTGCCTCGATCTGCTTCGACAACTCGCGTTTCTGGATGTCTGCACGGTGGATCCGCTCGAACGCATCGGTGCCGCCGCGGCGGATCGCCTCGAGCATCGCCGCCATGGAACGTGCGTCCACCAGCGGCGGCTGCTTGTCGGTCGACGCGCCGGCGCTGCCCAGGTTTTCCAGGTACTTTTGCACCAGCCCGGCGGATTTGGCTTCGACGTCGGCCAGTTCGAGCTTGTCTCTCAATGCCTGGATCCGCGCTTCGAGCTCTGCCTCGCGCGCGTTGACGCTCTCCGTGCGGCCCATGTCGCGTGTAACGACCTGTCCGATCTGGATGCCGGCATCGCCCTGGACCCGAATCGTCTGCGTGTCGAAGTTGGACGGCAGGCCCTTGATCTCAAGCTGCGTCATTCCCGGCGTCACCTGTGCGGTTCGCTCGACGGTGGCGCTGCCCGGATACAGCACGACGCTGCTGATCGGCGCATCGGACGCAAATGCTTGGGAAATCGAAAAGGAAAGGACAGCCAGGGCGCAGGTTGTGCGAAGCATGAAGGTCTCCAGAAGTCGGGGCAAGACGGGAAACTGCCCCGGGGATTATGCCTTTCTGGAAACCTCTGCGCCAGTGACGGTGGCTGGGAGGAGCGCGTCTCCCGCGGCGATGATGCCGCGAGAGACGGTATGCAGGCGGACTGTGCAGGCGGGTTAACGCCCGTCGAGGAAAGCGCGCAGTTTCTCCGCGCGGGTGGGATGACGCAGCTTCGCCATGGCTTTCATTTCAATCTGGCGCACGCGCTCGCGCGTAACTTCGAGCTGTTTGCCGATCTCTTCCAGCGTGTGGTCGCTGACGGTGTCGAGGCCGAAGCGCATGCGCAGCACCTTCTGTTCCTTGGGCGACAGGTCTTCGAGCACCTCGGAGATGGCGCGCTGCATGCCGGCGTTCATCGCGGACGCTTCCGGCGACAGCGTGATGTCGTCGCTGATGAAGTCGCCCAGCATCGCGTCGCCGTCCTCACCCGCCGGCGCGTCCAGCGACGCCGGTTCCTTCGCGATCCGCAGCACTTCCTGCACGCGTTCCACGCTGATGCCCATTTTCTCCGCCAGCGTCGCCGCGTCCGGCTCTTCGCCGGTGGCGACCATCGTCTGGCGGATGATCCGGTTCATCTTGTTGATCGTTTCGATCATGTGGACCGGGACGCGGATGGTGCGAGCCTGGTCGGCAATCGCGCGCGAAATGCTCTGGCGCACCCACCAGGTTGCATAGGTGGAGAACTTGAAGCCGCGGCGGTATTCGTACTTCTCCACCGCGCGCAGCAGGCCGATATTGCCTTCCTGGATCAGGTCGAGGAACTGCAGGCCGCGATTGACGTACTTCTTCGCGATCGAGATCACCAGGCGCAGGTTGGCCTGCGTCAGTTCGCGCTTGGCTTCCATGGTGCGGCGTTCGCCGGCGAGCATGTGCTTGCTGACGTCGCGCAGTTCGTGCAACGGCAGCCCGGCGCGGGTTTCGATGTCGGCCAGCTTGGCCTGCAATTCATGCACTGCCGGCATGCGGCGCGCAAGCGCGGCGCTGTAGGGATACGCATTGTCGACTTCGCGCTGGACCCATCCGAGGTCGGTCTGGCTGTCGGCAAACGTCCGAACGAAGCGCTCGCGCGGCATGCCGCACTGATCGACCACGATGGCCGCGACTTGGCGCTCGATGGTCCTGACTTCGTCCATCTGCTTGCGGACGATGGCGCACAGCTTGTCGACGGTCTTCGGCGTGAAGCGGATGCCGAGCATGGCTTGCGTGATCGCCTGTTGTGCCGCGCTGCGGTCGCTTGAGCCGTCTTGCATGGTCGCCGCCTGTTGCGCAATCAACGCGAACTTGGCGAGGGAAAGCGTCCGCAGCTGGGCGAGCTGCTCGGCCGACTGGCCGGCGTCGCCCGCCTCCGGCAGGAGGTCGTCGTCTTCGTCGTCGAGGTCATCGATGTCGCCCTCGTCGTTGGCGCCCGCCGCGGCCGGCGTCGCATCCTCGAGCTCAACCAGGCCGTCGACGACATCGTCTACCGCCAGTTGCTCCTTCTCGATCTTTGTCGCCATGGCAAGGAGTTCTGCCACCGCGGCCGGGCTGGCCGAGATGGCGCCGATCATTTCCTGGCGGCCGTCTTCGATGCGCCGCGCGATCGCGACTTCGCCTTCGCGGGTCAGCAGCTCGGTCGTGGCCATTTCACGCATGTACATGCGCACCGGGTCGGTGCTGCGGCCGTAATCCTCGTCACCGGACAGCGCCGTCGCCGCGACCGCTTCCACCTCGTCGTCGCTCGCTCCGGACACGACGCGGTCGGACAAGAGGAGCAGTGCGTCGTCTGGCGCCTGGTCGACCACGGAAATGCCCATGTCGCCGATGGTCTGCAGGATCTCGGCGATGGTGTCGCTGTCGACCACGTCGTCGGGAAGATGGTCATGGATCTCGGCCTGGGTCAGGTAACCCCGTTCCTTGCCGAGCTTGATCATGGCGGCGAGTTGCTTGCGGTGCTTGTCCAGGCCTTCGTCGCTCGGCTTGCTGGCGATGACGGTTTTTGAACGGCGGACCTTCGCCACGCGCTGCTCCGCGTATTCGGCGGCATTCCATTCGGCGACTTCTTCGCTTTCCAGGACAAGCGACGCCGGCTTGCGGCCCGCGCGGCTGGCGGGCACGGCAGCCGCGCTTTCCGTCACAGGCGCGGGCGCAATGGCCTCTTCCCTGGCTTGCAGCGCAGGTGCAGGCGCAGGAGAAACGGCCTTTGCAGCCTTCCTGACCACCACGCGCACCTTGCCTTTGGGCTCCGCGGAAGGAGCCGGCTGGGCAGGCACCGCGCTGGGCGTCTCAGCGGCAGTGTCGACCGGGGATACAGCCGCCGGTGCGGGCTCCGGAGCACTTTCGGGTTGCGGCGCCGCTTGCGGGTTCGCGGCTGCCGCAGGTTCCGTCTGCGATGCAGTGAAAACGCGCGAACGTTTCCGGACAACGACGACGGGCGCAGGCGCAGGCAGGCCGCTGCCCGCGCCGGACTCTGCGGTATCTTCGGCAGGGGCAGCGGCCGTCTCATCCGGCTTCGTGGGCGCAGGCTGCACCGTCTGCACCGTCAGGCGGGAGCGGCGTACCACGACGGTCGGGGCGCGGCCTTCACCGGCCTCCACCGGTGCGTCAGGCACTGGGCCGGACGCGGTCAACGAACTATCTGCAGCAGTCGTCGGCCGCGGTGCGCGGGCCGACAAGGTCAAAGTCTTCACATTCTTGCTCATCAAAACACATCTGGCCAGCCATGCATCCCTTGCAGCGCGGGGACAATAGGCGCGACTTGCGCAATTGACACTGCCCGCGAGGGGAATGGCAAAACGATTAACTGCAACCGCCAAAGCGCGTTCCGGCTCCTTGCCTTAGGCCGGGCAACGGGAAAGCGCACTTCGTGAGAGTGTATTTGGCGGGGAAGTAACTGGTTTGCCTAAAGGCAAAAGGGATCGGGATTATAACGAACTTCGCCGATTTGCATCATTGATCGCAACGAGTACCTTGCAGTTCCCGACGGCCGGTTGCTTTCGACATGGGCGCGCAACCATGTCAAGGTGTCAAGTTTGAGACTCGGCGAGCAGGCGTCCGATCATCGTCCCAAGACGCAAGTCTTCAATGTATCCAAGATGATGCAGCCTGATGCGGCCGAGGCGATCGATGAGCACGACACTCGGTGTTCCCTGCAGTTGAAAAGCATGCATCGTGGCGGGAATGCTTTCGCCGGGGCGCGCCTGGTCGACGCCGACCGGGAAGGACAAGCGGTGTTCCCGCATGAATGCCTGCAATGCCGGCAGGGTCATGGCGTCGTGCTGTTCGAACACGGTGTGCAGGCCGACGATCGCGACGTCGCTTTGCGCGAAAGTTTCCCAAGCCCGTTGCGCTTGTGGAACGCCATGCGATACGCAAGCGGGACAGAGCATCTGGAATGCGTGAAGCAGGACGATCCGTCCCTTCAGGGAGGCGAGACTAATCTGCGCGTCGGTATTGAACCATGCGCTCACCTGCAGTTCGGGCGCTTTGGGAAAATACGTGTTCATTCAGCAATGGTTCCCGGCATGCGCGGCCGCTACCGGAGCACGTAACTCGCCAGTACCGACTGCACTTCGTAAATGCTCAGCCGCTTGTTGAACTGCTTCAGCACAGGAGCGGGTATGCCGGAGATCCAGATTTTCAGCTCGGCCTCGAGATCGAAATGCCCTGCCGTTTCGACGCTGAAGTGGGTGATGCTCCGGTACGGAATGGAATGGTATTCCACCTTGCTGCCGGTCAGGCCTTGCTTGTCGACCAGGACGAGGCGCTTGTCCGTGAATACGAAATAATCGCGGATCAGCTGGTATGCGTGCTCCACCTGCTCGCCCGGAGCGAGGATCTGGCCGAATTCCTGTTGAATTTTTGCGGCGTCAATCTTTGAGGCGTTCCCCAGCATGCCGTCGAACAGTCCCATCGCGATTCTCCTGATTGTTCAAACGATCCGATGATGTCCCGCCATGATTGGCGGGGCAAGGTTTCGCTACGCGGGACAAAGCGCCGGTGTGGGCAGGCGCTCCACCGGTTCGCCCTGCTTGTCGAAATCGATTCGCGCGATCCACTGGTCATGCAAGCTTTGCAAGGGAACAATACATTCCCCCGTCGCCATGCCGTGGCTGCGAGCCCAGCGGCGGATGTATTCATCGGTACTCCAGGTTCCTGGTGTTACCTTGGTGCGATGTGTTGATTCGTTTGCCAAGATTTGATCCTCCGTCAAGTTCCCTGCATATGGAGGCGCTTTTGCGAAATGCAATGGAATCGATGGAGCAATTGTGATTGCTTGCGGTTGTTGCAAGAGGCGCAGTGCCGACCTGGATTCAGGTCTTGTGGCACGCCTTTGGCAAGACCTTCAGTTGCGTGCCGCAGCCATCAGCCCGGCAAAGCCGACGAACGCGCCGCCGGTAATCCGGTTGAATGCCTTGAGCACCGCCGCGCGGCGCAGGTACACCGCCAAGCGCTGCCCGCTGAGGGCGTAGACGACATACCACGCCACCTCGATGACCGCGAAGGTCGCCAGCAGGATGCCGAACTGCGGCAGCTGCGGCAATTCCGGACGAATGAACTGGGGAAAGAATGCGGCGGCGAACAGGATCGCTTTCGGATTGCTGGCAGCGACGAGCAAACCCTGGCGATACAGCCTGCTGCCATTTTGTTGCAGGCCGGCTTCTTCCGCGGGAACCGGTTTCAGTTCTTCATGCACCGGCGAGCGCCAGCTCTTGATGCCAAGATAGGCGAGATAGGCGGCACCTATCCAGCGCAATGCGTCGAACACAGATGGAAAGGCTTGCAACAATGCGCCCAGGCCTGCTGCCGAAAGGCTCATCATCGCCAGCAATGCGGTCATGCATCCCGCCATGGTGGAAAGTGCGGCACGAAACCCGAAACGCGCGCTATGGCTCATCACCAGGAGCATGTTGGGCCCAGGCGTCGCCGACACGACAAACGTCATCACGACAAACAGCCACCAGGTATGCATGCTCATTTCTTTGTTACTCCCTTGTTACTCCCGAAGGCGCCGATCGGAATCCGGCTGCCGGCCGCCCGGCGAACAACGGACATTCTAGCAACGCCGCGTTATTCATGCCGGGCCAAGGCCGACGGGAGAACGACCCGCTTACCCGAATACGCTGACGGTCTGCTGGCTGAATACGGCGACCTTGCCATTCTTGTCCCACAGGGTGGACTCAATGTGACTATAGCCCTCCGCGGAGCTTTGAATGCGGGCCAGGTATTGCCACCAATCGCCGGCACTGCAGTCTTCCGGTGTGTTCACAAAACTGACTGCCCAGGTCAACGAGCTGCCCATGGCGGGCTTTTTCAGCATGCTCAACACAGCCGGCGGCCAGGCATCCAGAAGTGCCAGGATTTCCGGCACGGTGACGGACTGCCCCGAGCCTTCGCGCAATCTGATCCAGCCGCCCATCTCCGTCTTGTCCGATCCCATGAAGGGTATCGTGCCGACGGTGTAGCGGTAATCGAAATGCTGGGTGAATTCCGGCGTCAGCCCGGGAATATATGGAAAGGCGGACGCCGCATCCGGGGCCTTGAAAGCCGGCGCCTCGCCGGGTGCCACGGTGACCGCGGATTCCCGGCCGCCACCGAAGCTTGCCAGCAGCACGGCGCAAGGCTGGTCGTTCTGGTAGGCCGTCGCTTGTATCTGTGTTGCGGCTTTGCCTTCACGCAGCACTTTCACAATGACGTCCGTTTCGCCGGGGGCGACAGGCGCCACGAACGACACCATGACCGAGCGCACCGGCCTGTCTTGCGCGATATGCGGGATGATCCTTTCAAACATGGTAGCAGCGACCATGCCGCCAAATGTGGCTCGTCCCTGGCCCCATGCTTCCGGAATGGTGATCGTATTCGAAGCGCTTTCGCGTACTGCTGACATGGCATCGTTAAAGTTCATGATTCGTCCTCGGTTTGTTTTCATCCATTATTCGAAGAGAAGCGATAGGCCATCGCCTTTTCCTGGCTCGCCGATTTACCGACCAGATGCTCGTCGAGAAACCCGATCACTTTACGCGCATATTCTCCGGGTTGCGCAGCATAGGCATGTGTATGTTTCGCGCCCGGCACTTGCCAGAACTCCGCTTGCGTTTTGCGGCTTAATGCCTGCCATAGCAGTTCGCCATCCTTGACCGGCGTGTATTCATCGGCGTCACCGTAAATCATCAGCATGGCAGGGCGGCCTGCCAGGGCTTCCGCTGCATGGGTTGGGCGCAAACGGCGCTCCCCCGCAGGATAAACGATTTGGGAAAGCCGTATGCCCAGCTTGGGAATGGGATAGCGCGACCAGAAGTGCAGTAAGGTCGGAAACGCCGATTCCAGCACCGCCGCTTTAAAAGGATGGTCGGGATGCGCCATGGCGCACACACTCATGGCCGCGCCCATGGATGCGCCCAACACGGCAACGGGCAAGCCGGGATACAGCGCCTGCAAGGATTGTCCGGCGGATAGGATATCCAGCGGAAAATCCATCGTCGTGGACGTGCTTTCGCCGAAGCCGTTCAAGTCGAACACCATCGCGTGGTACCCCGCATGGCGCAGCATTTCGGCATGGCCGTATTTCATCCAGAAGCCTTTCGCCGACGCTCCCATCGGATGGGACATGAGCACCGCCCCCTTGGCTTCCGTCGTGTGTGCCGGTCCGAGAAGCGCCGACAGCCGCGCGCCGGATTCGCTCTCGATACCCAAGCGCCGCCACTGGCTTTGATCGATGTTCTCCGGCCAGTGCCACGGCCGCATAAAGCGTCCAAAGAACGGCTTCTTGAAGAGTCGGTATGCGGTGTTTTTCATGCTGGCAGTTCCTGTCCGTTATTTGTCGTTGGCCCGGCATGACAAGTATTGGCGATTGACCATTGCAGCCGCTATAGGCAAAAATGACAAAGAACATGCGATTTTTGCACGCATGCGAAAACAGCTTCCGGCGGGAGAACAACGATGAATGTCACCGTATTGATGGCAGACCAATGCTCATCCACGAGCGTCGGGGCCACTCTGGAATTCCTCGAAACCGCGAATGTGCTGCACCGCTACGCAGCCAGGAAAGGTGCGCGTCCAGATAAAGACGGCCGCCCCCTGTTCAAGGTGGAGACCGCTTCGATGAATGGCAGCGAGGTGATCTGCACGGCAGGACTGAGGCTGACGCCGGACAAGGCATTGGACGACGTGCGCAGACCGCAGCTGATCGTCGTGCCGGGATTCATGTTCAATATCCTAGGCGTGCTGCCGGATCTCGAGAGGATGATCCGGTGGCTGCAGGCGCAGCATCAGCAAGGCAGCTACATTGCGAGCATCTGCACCGGTGCATTTGTGGTTGCACAGGCCGGATTACTGGATGGACGTTGCGCGACGACCCACTGGGCTTTCAGCGAGCAGTTCGCGCGACACTTCCCCAAAGTCAAATTGCAGACCGAGCGCACCGTCACTGACGACGGCCAGATCATGTGCTCGGGCGGCTCCACGAGCAGCAGCGATCTGCTGCTGCACCTGATACGCAAATTTTCATCGCCGCAGCTGGCGGCCGAGTGCGCGAAGAAACTGCTGGTCGATATTTCGGCACGCAGCCAAACGCCTTATTCGAGCACCACGTTCAAGAAGAACCATGCCGACGCCGACATCCTCAAGATCCAGATCTGGATGGAGCGCCGGATCGCCGACAACATACTGATGGAACAGGTGGCGGACGAGTTTGGCCTGAGCATGCGCAATTTCATTCGCCGTTTCAAGGAAGCCACCAGCCAGACGCCCATCCAATACCTGCAGAACCTGCGCATAGAAAAAGCCAAGCTCCTGCTGGAGAGTAGTCAGGAATCGTTTGACCGGATTACCCAACGCGTGGGCTATGAAGATAGCAACTCCTTCCGACGCTTGTTCAGGGAAAGAGTAGGATTGTCACCGAGTGCGTATCGCAAGCGATTCGAACGAGTGCGTGCTTGATTGATTGACGAGCGCGCAGAAAAAAGCCACCGAAGAATCGGTGGCTTTTGTTTTTGGTCGATCCATCACGGCGAATGCCGCTTCGATGACTCGATGACCAGGCCGGTCGCCCGGCCCGAGGTACTACGCATGGTATTACGACACCTGCTGGATACCCGCCAGCACCCAGCCGCCCGCGCCGGTGACCGGCTTGGACAGGTTCCACACCTCGGTGAACGCTTCGGCCGGCGCATTTTCCGCTTCGCGGATCATGCCGCTGAAACGCACGCTCGCCAAGTGTTCATTGCCGATGGTCTCGATGCCCAGCAGCTGCGCATCCAGCGACACCACGTCGGTATGGTTGGCCGATGCGCCGCGCTCGAGCAGCTGCTGCTTTAGTTCGCCGAACATCTCGGGCGTGGTGAATTCGCGCAGGTCGTTCACGTCGGCCTTGTCCCATGCCGCTTGCAGGCGAATGTAATAGGTCTTCGCGTGGCGCAGGAAGCCGTTCACGTCGAAATCGGCCGGCACGCCCCACGGCGCGTCGCTCATCTCAGCTGCGCCTGCCGAGTACGACGGCGACTGCAGTGCTGTCGGCTCGATGCGCGAACCGATATCCGGTGTGGCGAAGCCGGCGCCGCCAGCCGCTGCCGGTTGCAGGCCGTTCTTCGCCATCGCGCCGCCGTTCTGCTTGCGGGTCAGCATGCGGTAGATGAAGTAAGCCGCGGCTGCGAGCAGGCCGACCATCAGGATGGTGCTGATCATGCCGGCCAGTGCGCCGCCGATGCCCAGATGCGAGAGCAGTGCGCCGAGGCCGAGGCCGAGCAGGGCGCCGCCGAGGAGGCCTTTCCACATGCTGGGTTTCTGTACCGGGGCTGGAGCCTGGGCAGGTGCCGCCGGCTTGGCCGCGGCCGGGGCTGCCTGCTGGTTCTGCATCGGGGCCGCTTGCTGGCGGCTCACGCTTTGCGACTGCTTGCCGAACGAACCGCCGCTGCCCATGCGTTTTGCTTGTGCTTCGGACACGACAACCGACAGTGCGCTGGCAGCGACCATCAAGGTGACCAAGAATTTTTTCATGTTTCCTCCACGATTGATAAATGTGCGAAGGCATTGCTGCCATTCACAACGTGCAATGGTAAGGGAGGTTGCTTATTATAAAAAGCGAATAAATAATGAAGTTTCTTTCGTAAAAACGGGAAATTCAGCATAAAGAACTTGCGCAGCCGATCCATGTCGAATAATTAACGCCTAGCCAAGAAGAAAGGCTGTCATGTCGCGAGTCATGTGGAAAGGCGCGATCAGCTTCGGCCTGCTGCACGCGCCGGTCGGGCTGTATCCCGCGTCGAAACAGGATGAAATCGATTTCGACTGGCTGCATCGCGAATCGCTCAAGCCGGTCGGCTACAAGCGCGTGGTCAAGGAAACCGGCGAGGAAGTCGACAAGGACGACATCGTCAAGGCGGTCAAGTACGATGACCGCTACGTCGTGCTGTCGGACGAGGAAATCAAGGCCGCTAACGTCAAGTCCACGCACACCATCGACATCGTCGGCTTCACCAATGCAGAAGATATCAATTTCCTGTTCTTCGAAACGCCCTACTACCTTGCGCCGACCAAGGGCGGCGAAAAAGTCTATGCGCTGCTGCGCGAAGCCCTGCTGAAGACCAGGAAGATCGGCATCGCGCTCGTCGTGCTGCACAACAAGCAGCATCTCGCGGCGCTGATCCCGACGCCGCAGGCGATCGTGCTCAACATGCTGCGCTGGGCGACCGAGGTGCGCGGAGCCGAGGACCTCGACCTGCCCGAGGAAGGCCTGCAGGGCGTCGCGATCAAGCCGAAGGAATTGCAGATGGCCACGCAGCTCATCGAGAGCATGACCGAGGAGTGGCGGCCGGAGCAGTTCAAGGACACCTTCCGCGATGACATCATGGCGATGGTGAAGAAGAAGTTCGATGCGGGCCTGGCGGAAGAGATCACGGATGTGAAGATCGAAGAGCCTGAGGAAACCAGCAACGTGGTCGACCTGACGGAACTGCTGCGCAAGAGCTTGCAGGGCCGCACGCCGGCGGCACCGCGCAAGGCGGCCGCAAAGAAGGCGCCGCCGCCACCGCGCAAGCGCGCCAATGCACGCGGTTCCAAGACGGTGCACTGACGCGGGAGCCGACGCATGCCCGGCAAGCTCTCCGCCTACCACGCCAAGCGCAATTTCCACATCACACCCGAGCCCAGGTGCGAGGTCGTTGCACCGGCCGAGCGCCTGCGCTTCGTGGTGCAGAAGCATCATGCGCGCAAGCTGCACTATGACTTCCGCCTCGAGCTCGACGGCACGCTGAAGAGCTGGGCAGTGCCGAAGGGGCCCAGCCTCGATCCGTCCGAGAAGCGACTGGCTGTGCATGTGGAAGATCATCCGCTCGGTTACATCGATTTCGAAGGCGACATTCCCGAGCATCAATACGGCGCCGGCCATGTCGATGTGTGGGACATCGGTTATTGGGAACCGCAGGGCGACCCGCTGGCCGCGTACAAGGCGGGCAAGCTCAAGTTCCGGCTCGACGGCGAGAAGCTGCAGGGCGGCTGGACGCTGGTGCGCACGCGCCTGCCCGGCGGGAGCAAGGAGCAATGGCTGCTGATCAAGGAAAAGGACGAGACGGCGCGCAGCGCGAAGGACTACGACATCACCGAGGCGGAGCCGGATAGCGTCCTGAGCGGGAAGGGAAAGCGGCGCAAGACCGACGATGCCGCGCTGGCCGTGCGAGCGAAGACGGAAACGCCGGCCGGCAATCGCAAGAGCCGCCTCCCTGACACTCTCGCGCCACAGCTGGCAACGCTTGTTGAAGAGATCCCGCGCGAAGGCGAGTGGCTGTATGAAATCAAGTTCGACGGCTACCGCCTGCTTGCGCGCGTGGATGGCGAGGACGTGAAGCTCTTCACCCGCGACGGCAAGGACTGGACCGCGAAGCTGCCAGTGCAGGCGGAAGCCATTCGCGCGCTCGGCCTGGAGAGCGCATGGCTGGACGGCGAAATCGTATTCCTCGACAAGCAGGGCGTGCCGTCGTTTCAACTGTTGCAGAAGGCGATACACGACAATCGCAGCGACGAACTGGCCTACTTTCTGTTCGACGTGCCCTACCTGAACGGCTACGACCTGCGCGGGATCGCGCTGCGTGAGCGGCGCGTGCTGCTGGAACAGATCATGACCGGCGTGCCGCCGGACGTGCTTCGCTACAGCGCGCCGATCGCCGAGCCTCCGCAAAAGCTGCTCGACAGCGCCTGCGAGTTGTCGATGGAGGGCATCATCGGCAAGCGCACGGACGCCGTCTACGAAGGCAAGCGCACCGAGTACTGGATCAAGCTGAAGTGCAGGCGCCGGCAGGAGTTCGTGGTCGGCGGCTATACCGAGCCGAAGGGCAGCCGCAAGTTCTTCGGCGCACTGCTGCTCGGCGTGTACGACGGCGGCAGCTTGCACTATGCAGGCAAGGTCGGCACCGGCTTCGATCGCGACGTGTTGCATGCGACCCACCGGCAACTGCATGCGCTCAAGCAGAAAACCAATCCCTTCGATCGGACGCCGCCCGACGTGCGCAAGGCGGACATCCACTGGGTGAAGCCGCAACTGGTTGCCGAGATCTCGTTTGCCGAATGGACCGACGACGGCAGGTTGCGGCAAGCGGTGTTCCACGGGCTGCGCGCGGACAAGCCGGCGTCGGAGATCCGGCGCGAGGAGGCGAAGAGCGTCGCCGTCAATGGCAAGAAGCCAGCCAGGCCGGCCACACGAAAGACGGCAGGCAACGAACAGGTCGCCGGCATCAGGATCACGCATCCTGAGCGTGTGATCGATCCTGCCAGCGGCACCACCAAGCTCGCACTCGTGCGCTTCTACGAACAGATCGCGCCGCACCTGCTGCCCTGGCTCAGGAACCGGCCGGTCTACCTGCTGCGCTGCCCGGATGGTGTCACTGGTGAACACTTCTTCCAGAAGCACATCAACCGCACCTCCATTCCCGGCATCCGCACCCTCGATCCGGCATTAGACCCTGGCCACGAACCGCTGATGGCGATCGACGACGCCAGCGCACTGGTCAGCGCCGCGCAGATGGGTGCGATCGAACTCCATACCGCCAATGCGACCGCCGACAAGATCGAAAAACCGGACTGCATGGTCTTCGACCTCGATCCCGATCCGTCGCTGCCATGGAAGAAGGTCGTCGAGGGCGCGCAGCTGGTGAACGTGGTGCTGGACGAACTCGGACTGGCAAGCTTCCTGAAGACCAGCGGCGGCAAGGGCCTGCATCTTGTCGTGCCGCTCGCTCGGCGTCACGACTGGGATGAGGCGTCGTCGTTCTCGCAGGCGATCGCGCAGCATCTCGCACGCACGCTGCCGAAACACTTCAGCGCAAAGATGGGCGAGAAAAACCGCGTCGGCAAAATCTTCGTCGATTACCTGCGCAACAAGCGCCAGGCCAGCACCATCGCACCTTACTCGGTGCGCGCCCGTCCTGGCTTGCCGGTTTCCGTTCCGATCTTCTGGGAAGAACTGGATGGCATCCCGGGTGCCGCGGCATGGACAATCGCCTCGCTGCCGTCGCGTCTGGATTCACTCGCAGGCAATCCATGGCAGGACTTTGCGGAAACACGTCAGGTACTCAGCAAGACAATCCGGAAGAAACTCGGACTCGATTAACAGCAGGCAATCCGAACTATTACGACGATTCGAAGCTCTGTACCCTGCGCATATTGTTGATTATTTCCTGAAGGAGTCACGCATGTTTGCACGAACCTCACTGGAAGGGCGCCGGGTAGCAATACTGGCCGCCGATGGTTTCGAAAAAATCGAGCTCACGCTTCCGCTCAAGGCGCTGGAAGCCAAGGGCGCGGAAGTCGAGATCGTCTCATTGCGTCCTGGAAGCATCCGCGGCGTGAACCTGCACGAGCCAGCAAGCCGGATCAGGGTCACGCGCACGCTCAACGAGGCCGATCCGGCAGATTACGACGCTTTGCTGATTCCAGGCGGTTTCATCAGCCCCGACCTGCTGCGCCAGTCGGAGGTAGCGCGTAGCTTCGTGCAGGCTTTCGACATCGCGCGCAAGCCGATCGCCAGCCTGTGCCACGGTCCTTGGGTATTGGCGTCGGCCGGGCTAACGCAGGGGCGGGCGATAACTTCTTGGCCGGGCGTGCGCGACGACATGGTGAACGCGGGTGCGGTATGGCTGGACCAGCCGGTGGTGCGCGACGGCAATTGGGTGACGAGCCGCGGCCCGCAGGACATCAAGCCCTTCATCAAGGCCATGACCGAGTTGTTCGCGGAAGTTGCGCCGGTGACCGGCAGCGCCGCACATTCGATGCATTCCGATCCGCAACGCGCGGCGCCGCCGGCGCTGGTTACCAGCGCGATGCGTTTGTTGCCGCGGCCCTCGCTGCGCACGCTGGTCGGCGTCGCCGTAGTGGGCGCGGGACTGATGGCGGCAAACAAGTGGCGGCAGCAGTCGGCCATCCAGTGAGCCGCATTGCCGGACTGCACATCGACGGCGAAGGGAACTTCGCCGTTATCGGTGTGTCAATGCACCTCCATGTCTTTTGACGCTTGAATCAAGGAAAGAAATGTCCCAGGCAGCAACACACTCCTCATACGACCCCAACCAACTGCTCAATGCACTCATCGCCAAGCTCGGTCTCAAGAGCGATGGGGCGCTGTCGCGCAAGCTGAAGGTGGCGCGCGACGTGATCGGCGACATCCGCAACGGACGGCAGCATATCTGCGGCTCGATGCTGCTGTGGATGCATGAAGCGACAGGCATCAGCATCGAGGAATTGCGCCGCCTGATGGGCGACCGCCGCGCCAAGTGCCGCCCGAGCATGGGCATCCTTCCGGGGGCATCGCCGGCCTAGAGGGTGTTCATCCCGCCTTTCATTTGTTCTCGCGCCGCCGCGCAAGCACCTCATCCACACTGCGTGCGCCGGCGCGATCCATGATGTCGCTGGCGCGGGCGCTCTGCACGCCGTCTTCCGCATCGACCGTCATCAGGTAGCAGCTGCGCCACACCGGTTCGGTATTGTTGTACGCGTCGGTGCGCTCTTCGACATTGAACAGCTTGTACAGACGACCGCTGCGCGGCCCCTTGCCGGTGTCCTTTGCATCCAGGATGACGTTGCCCTCGACGGGGCCGGCTTCATCCAGTGTGCTGTCGAGATGCACGTTATCGGGAGGAAAGCCGGACGCGAGCAACTGGTCGCGCGCGTGCTGCGCGGCGGCGAGGTTGTCATAGACTCTGACCACGGTATTGGGCATGTCTTGTCTCCACATGTGATACATGCCCGTGTGACCGGCGTTCCCGGTTTGCGTTCGATCAGATTGTGCGGCGATGGCCTTGCGCTGCAGGTGCCAGCGACTATGCGCCGGCCAATAGTCACTCTGCACATGCTCCCGGCTCTCTACGCCGGCTGCTACGAAGTAAAAGAAGGACAAGGGAACAACGGTAAAACGGCCCTTGCCTCTCAATCCCCTGTCGGCGAAATCTGGAATGTCCTCACCTGCGTGAGCTTGCGCAGGTAATCGGCGAGGACGGATGTATTCTTCTCGTCGGTGGTTTGCAGGATCATGCGGTATTCGAAGCAGGTGCCGTCCTCGGTGAGGCGATAGCTCATGTTGGCGACAGTGAAGCCATGGCGTGCGAGCAGCGCCCGCACCTGGTCTTCAGACATTGCGTCGTAGCGGTCGAAGCGGATGTAATAGTGCGCGTAGGAATGCGAAGGCAAACCAGCCTCGATGCGCCGGAACGCCGAGAGCACGCCGAGGGTGAGGATGGTGGCGATGATCGCCGGGAAATAGAAGCCGATGCCGAACAGGATGCCGATCGCGGAGGTGATCCAGATCGAGGCCGCGGTCGTCAGGCCGCGGACGCTGAATCCTTCCTTGAAGATCACGCCCGCGCCAAGGAAGCCGATGCCGGTCATGATTCCCTGCGCCATGCGTGTGGGGTCGGTTTGAATGGTGCCTGCGGTAGTGCCCAACCATTTCCACTGGAACAACATGACGAGCATCAACAGGCTGGAAGCGAGGCAGACCAAGGTATGGGTGCGGAAGCCGGCCGGGCGTCCGTGATAGCTTCGTTCCAGGCCGATGATACCGCCGGCGATAACTGCGCCGAGCAAGTGCGCGATGATGACAAGATAGTCGGAATCCATGGTTACAGGATAGGCCGGCCGCGAACGCAGGTTCTGCGCGACAACAAGATTCAGGCGGAAACACTAAAGGGACGCGCGCCGATCCCGCAACCAGGCAGCTGCGATGCCGGTCAAGCCGGCACGCTTCCGCGTCCCTGCGCGACCGGGCCTGGGAACAGGAAGCGCTTGAGCATCAGCCCCGCCATTTCCGCCGCCGGTACCGGCTTCGACACGTAGTGCCCCTGCACCTCGTCACAGTCGAGCATCTGCAGCGTATTCAGCTGCTCGGCGGTCTCGACGCCCTCGGCGACGATCGAGATGTCGAGCGCATCGGCCATGGAGACGATGGCCTTGAACAGCGCCTTGCCGCCGCCGCCGTCGAGCGTGATGGTGAAAGCACGGTCCACCTTGAGTATATCGACGTTCAGGCGCTGCAGCTGCGACAGGGAGGAATAGCCCGTCCCGAAGTCGTCCACCAGCAGCTTGACGCCGAGCTTGCGCAGGCCGTCCAGTTCGCCGGACACGGTTTCGTCCTCACCGGCCATGCATGACTCGGTCAGTTCGACGCCGACCAGGTTCGGTTCCACGCCGTGGCGCCGCATCGAGGCGGCCAGGCTGTCCCTCACCTTGCCTTCGTTGAATTGCAGTGCGGATACGTTGATCGATACCGGCACTACCGGCAGGCCCTGCACCTTCCACTGGGCGATCTGGGCGCAAGCCTTTTCGATGACGATGCGGCCGAGCTGGAGGATCAGGCCGGTATCCTCGGCCACCTGGATGAACTCGATCGGGGGCACCAGGCCGCGCTCCGGATGCTGCCAGCGCACCAGAGCTTCCATGCTGAGCAGCTTGCCGGTGATGGTGTCCACCCTCGGCTGGTAATGCAGCACGAACTCGTCGCGTTCGATCGCGCGGCGCAAGGCCTGCTCGCGGTTAATGCGCAGCACCAGCCGGTCCGACAGGTGCGCGTGGTAGAACTGGAAGCGGCCCTTGCCGGCGGATTTTGCTGCGTACATCGCGATGTCCGCGTGCTTGAGGAGTGTTTCGCCATCCAGCCCATGTTCCGGATAGAGGCTGATTCCTACCGAGGCATGCACGCGGTGCCCGCTCGAATGAGCGAGAGTGAACGGCTCGTCGAGCGCTTCGATGATCGCCTCTGCCACCCGCGATACATCGTCGACACGATGGACCTGCTCGAGCACGATGGTGAATTCATCGCCACCCAGCCGTATCACATGGTCGCTGCTGCGGATCAGGCCGTGCAGGCGCGAAGCGGCCGCCTTCAGCAGTTCGTCGCCGGCGACATGGCCGAGGGTGTCGTTGATGTTCTTGAAATCGTCGAGGTCGATGAACAGCACGGCCAGCTTGGTGCCGTTGCTTTGCGCATGATCGATGGCGACCGGTAGGTAATTCATCAGCCAGTGCCGGTTGGGCAGCATGGTCAGCGCATCGGCATTGGCCATGTTCGACAGCTCCTGCTCATGGGCCTTGATGTCGGAGATGTCACGGATGGTCATCGCCAGTCCCGCACCGGACCGCACCAGCTTGCGGTGCGCCCACGCGACCTTCAGCATGCTGCTCGGCGATACGCGCGCTTCATCCTCGTAGAAGCCCACCTCCATCGCGTGACGCAGTTTCTCCATCGTCGCCTCGCCGCAATCTGCGGGATGTAGTTCGGCTATCGTCTTGCCGATGAAATCCTTCCTGTTCATGCCCACGAGCTGTGCTGCCCGTTCATTGCAATCCTGCACCAGGAAATCGACCAGCTCGCCGCTCTTGGCGTAGACCGGGCTCAGCATGTAGAACCCTTCCCGTGCCGCGTCGACGGCGAGTCGGTAGGTCTCCTTGACTTCCTGTTCCTTCTGCCGGCGCCATGCGAGGCGCGCGGAAAGGACGGACCCGGCCATCGCGAACAGGAACAGGAAAATGCTGCCGGCGGTGGCGAGGATGAAGTAGCGGCGGGCAGTAGCGTTATAGGCAGCGAACACCTGTTTCTCGGACAACGCCGTCAGCGCGACCATTGGATATGTCTCAATCTTTTTCCATGCAACGATGCGCGGCAGGCCGTCCCGGAACGTTTCGCGCCCCTCGAAAGCGGTACCGGACGGCGTTCGGAACACCGGGTCGGTGCGATAGAAGCTCTGCGGCTCGTCGACTTGCGCGCCGCTCCTGGCGACAACCAGGGGACCGTCGGTATAGCGCACGGAGACGAAATCGTCGGCCCCAAGGACTGCCTCGTCGTAAAACGTTCCGAGAAGCCCAGGATTGACTCCGACCATGACGACGCCGGCAAATTCGCCGTCCACATCTTCCAAGCGTCTCGTGAACCGAACCACGGGAACTTTCAGCTGGCTGGAATGTTCGGGGCCTGCGATCAGCAGGTCTTGCTCTCCCGCCTTGTGCTCCTGGAACAGAACGTTGTCGTGGAGGCTGATCCGTTGCGAGGCCGGCAACGTGCTGGTCACCAGTTCGCCGTCGCGGTCGAAGACGGATACGTACAGTTTGCCGGACTCCGGATACAGGCCGCGCTCCTGCTGGCGCTCAAGGTTGAGGATGACGTAAGGATCCTCCCAGTCGTTCTTGACCCTGAGGGTGATCTGGTCGACGTACTCCACCGCGCGCTGAAGCTGGACGGCGTAGGCGCCGGCAAGCGATTCGGCACGCCGCACCGCGTCTTCGCGTACCTTTTCCCGGTCGCGTTCGAGGACGGTCAGCACCGCCCCCCACAGCATGCAGGCAAGCAACAGCGCGACGACCGGCCAGACGAGGATGGCGTGGGCATTCCTCCGGAGAAATCCGGATTTCTTCGCGGCGGGCGCCGTCCGGTTCGCGCTCTGCGGCCCGGCTTCCTGCTCTTTCATGGATATTGGTCTGTGTTGGTAGTCGATGACGCGCCCGGCGGCGGCTGAACGACGGAGTGCGCTGGAATCGCGCATTGCTGGATAGCAGCACTGCCCTGGAGGGGTATCCGATTACTCTGAAAAGTGTCCGGCGCCGAAGTTCCGGAATCGCCGGTGGTTGCCAAGAGGGAAGGATTAGCCGCGCTGTTGCGTCACTGCGCGCACCAGTTCGACGGCGGACTTGACGAGGCGAACCAGGCTTTCAACACGCCCGGTTTCGATTGCATGCAGAACGAGTTCATTAATGCCGCCGATGATCGCCATCGCCATGTCGCGCGAGAGCGGCGGCTTGCGGTCCCTGTTGATGACCGTGAGCATGAAATCCGTGATCTCATCGTTGACTCGTCGCCGCGCGGCGAGACCGTCGGGGCCGAGGCCGAGGATTTCGATGAAGAGGGTGCGCACCAGCATCGGGTTCTGCGCGAGGCAGCCGAAGTAGGCGCTCATTGCCTTTTCCACCTGCTCTTGCCAGTCGCGCTCCGGGTTGAGGCTGTCGCGCAGCACGTTCAGTGCGTTGTGGCTGGCCGCTTCGTACAGCGCGATCAGGCATTCGGCCTTGGTGGCGAAATGCTCGTAGAAGGTGCGGCGGGATACCGCGGCTTCGCGCACGATGTCGGCGATCGTGGTTTCTGCATACCCCTTGGCCGCGACCGCGTGCGCCATGCCTTCCAGCAGGCGATGGCGGTGGCGCGTGGCGGAATCGAGGTCGGGCGGGGTTTGCGTCATGTCAGCGATTCTATCAGCTTGGCTCATGCGGTACTTGACAGTACCAAGCTTTGACACCAATATGGTTGGTACTGCTCAGTACCAATGTCGCTGAAACCTTTGCACCATTACATCCGGAGAGCTCCGATGACCGACCTTGTTGTCCGCCGCCTGTTGATCGACCTGGAAAAATCGTTCCCCCGCCATTGGTGTGGCGGCGATGCTTTCCGTACCGCATTGTTCAACGCGCTGTCGATGAGTTTCCCCGTCGGCGAACAGTTCTTCATCGATTCCGTGCGCAACGGCTTCAAGTGCTTGCCTGAAGGCAAACAGGAGCGCTTCCGTGCGGAGGTGCAAGGCTTCGTCGGCCAGGAAGCCACACATCGCCGCCTGCATTCGCTGTTCAATGGCCACCTCGAAAAGCAGGGGCTGGTCAACGATTGGGCGCCACGCGCGCAAAAGCGGCTGAAGCTGCTCGAGGGCGTGGATTACCGTCACTGGGTGGCGATTACCGCGGCCAACGAACATTTCACCGCCATCCTCGCCGAATGGCTGCTGCGCAATCATGACCTGCTTGACGGCGACCCGCGACTCAAGACGATGTGGCTGTGGCATAGCGCCGAGGAATCCGAGCACAAGAGCACGGCCTTCGACCTGTTTCAGGCACTGGGCGGCGAGCATGAATGGCGGATCACCTGGATGCGCCGCGTGACCACGATCTTCCTCGGCGACACGATTCGCCAGACGCTCAATAACCTTCGCCGCGACGGGACGCTGTGGAAATGGAGTACGTGGAAGAGCGCGGCCATCTTCCTGTTCGGCAAGCGCGGCCTCATCCGTGAAAACTACCGTCCGTGGCGCGAATACTTCCGCAAGGATTTTCATCCGTCGCAACAGGAGAGCGAATTGTCGTCCCGCTGGCTGGCGGACAATGCGGAGAAATACACGCCGGTCGGCGCGTAGAAGGAAAATGGAGACTCAGAGCGGTTTGATGGTCTGTGCACAGGAGTCAAGGTCGGGTCGAGAAGCGCAACCGTACGTGAGGTACGGTGAGCATCGCAGGCCCGAGATTGGCCCAGTGCACTGGTCAGCAAACTGCTCTAGGTCACGACATCCGCAAACTGCTTGGTGTCAGTGAACTCCTGGAAGCGGATGACGCGTCCGTCCTTCAGCCCCCACACATGCGCGAACTGCGCATGCAGTTCCTTGCCGGTTTCCTTGTAGCGTCCATGGTGCTTGCCGATCACCACCACGCTGTTGTCGGCATCGAGAATCTGCTCCGGCTTCACATTGAACTCTGCCCAGTCATGCCCCAGGCGCGAAAACACGCCTTCGAGCACCGCCTGCGGACCGACATACGGATTGCGGTCGGAGTATGGGAAGTTATCGGCCTCGATCCACTCGATTCCCTCGTCCATGCATCCCAGCACCGCGGGCACGTCGCCCTTGCTGAAGGCATCGTACAGCCCGCGTATCGTTTCGACATTCTGTTGTGACATGACGGTCTCCTCGTTGGCCAGGCGCGGCCGGAATCGGCCGTCACCTGCCATCATGGTAGACAGGCGCGTCGAAACAAGAGCAGGGAGACGGGATTGATTTGCGTTGGCGCAAATTACCGGTGCATGCCGAAACGCATGCGCGACAGCAAGCCATCCGCCGCGATGCGCGCATCCTGCAAGGCGCTGTCGGGAATGAACTTGAGCAGCAGCGGAATGCCGATCGCCAGCAGCGTGACGTCGTCCGCCAGGCCGAGCAGCGCCAGCCAGTCCGGCACGATGTCGACCGGGCTGAACACATACAACCCGAGCAGGATCGCCACCAGCTTCAGGCGGAACGGCGTGGCCGGATTGCGGCAGGCGTACCACAACACGAGGATGTCGCGGCCGACGGCGCGGAACAAACGACCCAGTCGTAGAAACATGTCAGGCTCCAGCGTTCAGGTTAATACAGCAGACTTGGGCAACACTGACAGCAAAAAGTGCCCCCGGAAATCCTGAGGCATCCTTCGAAAAATTTCCGCTATCGGCGGATGTTCACCATGACAACCCCGACCATCACGAGCAGCGCACCGGCAACGAAGCGCGGGTCGAGCGGATCGTGGAGCAGCAGCACGCCAAAGCCGACGCCGAACATCGGCGTGAGGAAGGAAAACACCGACAGCCGTGACGCAAGGTACTTGCGCAGCATCCAGAACCATACGAGGTAGCTGAAGAAGGCCACGATCACCGCCTGGAAGAACAGGCTGCCCCAGACTACGCCGGTCATCGTGGCACTACCCTGTCCGGCAAGCAGTGCAATCGCGACCAGGATCACGCCGCAGCTGGCGAGCTGGTAGAACAGTGTGATCGCCGGCGGCGCTTCCGACAGGGCAGAGCGCCGGATCAGCAAAGTGGTCGCTGCCCAGAACAAGCCGCCGAGAACGCCCAGTGCATCGCCGGCCAGCATCGATGCCCAGTCGCGCGACGTATCGGTGAGGCCGTTGGAGAAGGCCACAGCGATACCGGCGAATGCGGCCAGCGCGCCCATCCATTGCGAGGGGCCGAGGCGCTCGCCGGGAATGAACCAGTGCAGTCCGAGCACGGTAAAGATCGGCGCGGTGTAGAGGAACACCGACATATGCGATGCGGTCGTGTATTGCAGCCCGACTGCAACGCAGAGGAATTCGAGCGCGAACAGGATGCCGGCGGCGATTCCCGGCACAAAGAAGCGGTCGTTCAGCGACAGCTTCTCGCCGCGCCACAGGATCACCGCATACACCAGCACCGCCGCTGCCACCGAACGCAGGCCGATCTGCAGGACCGGTCCCATCGACGGCGCAGCCAATTTCACCACCACCTGCTGCAGCCCCCAGAGCACGCACAGTACAAGCATGATGATGACGGCGAGGCTGTCGAGGGCTTTGCGTTGCGCGTTCATGTTGCGACGAGAAAATGAATCGAGCGGCTATTGTATGCGCGGAAAGAATTTCGCGTTGCATATGCGAATTTTGCGTCCGATCACCCGCGCTGTCGAAAAGCATCCGCTTGCCTGAACCACTTGTCGGCACCTTTCTCTAACCTTGACAGAACAACCATCCCGGAGCGCAACACGATGACCCCACAGGAACTGGATGCAGTGATATTTCTGACCAACCAGCATCGCGAAATGGAAGACCTGCTTCGGCAGATCGCCGGCGCCGATGACGACGCGATGAAAAAATCGCTGTTCGTGCAGGCGGCCGATCTGCTGACCGTGCACATCAAGGCCGAGGAAGAGATCTTCTATCCGGCCGTGCATCGCGCGCGTACCGAAGATGATTTGCTGGAAGCGCTCGAAGAGCATCTGTCGCTCAAGCGCCTGCTGGCCGACCTGATCAACCTGGAGCCGTCGGAAAAAGCCTTTGAGGCAAAGTTCAAGGTGCTCAAGGAGCAGGCAGAGCACCATCACAGGGAAGAAGAGGAACACCTGTTCCCGGCGGTACTCAAACTGCTCGACATGCCGCAGCGCGTCGCGCTCGGCGATGAGATGCGGGTGCGCCAGGCCAGCCTGACGCGGTTGGGCGAGCCGCGCGCAACCGTTTCCGATGAAACAGAATCCGCTGCGCCACTCCCGCCGCAGCGCAGCGGATCCATCCCTGCCGGAGCACGATGAGGCGGCTCGCGCTGATGCTCGCCGCAGCCATATGCGTGCAGGCCGCGGCATCGCAGACCAGGGGGGCGGACAAGGCGGAGCCATCCATGGCACCACCCGCTGCAGGCAAGACGCCTTCGGACCCCGGTGCAGTCGTCGTGCCGCCCCGCACCGGCACCGAAGAGATCGTGAAGACGCCACGCAAGGCAGTCGATCCGAAGATCGATGACGCCACGGAGGACATCGACCGCAAGAACCGAAAGAGGTCGGAGCAGAAGAGCGCGAAGTAAAGGCGCAAGCCGTATCGTCCCCCCATTCGATGGAGCACATCATGGCAACACTACATGGCATCCTTGCCGAACTTGGCATTGAAAATTCCCCCATCCATCCCGACCGCGAAGAAGGGCATGAAACCGGCTGGATGGTCGACGAGACTTTCGAACCGGTCGTCGGCAAGACCTACCAGCTCGCTTTCGGTCGCCTGCCCTTCGGCCGTGAGATGCGCACGGTGATCCGCACGGTGCGCATCGACGGCCTGCAGCCCGAGCAATGGTTCGACATGGATGAGGGCAAGTACCTGGAATCCGGGTTGAACCCGATCTCCATCAAGGCATTCCGCCGCATCGGGTAACACGTATCATGCGGCCGTGGTTGTTCGCCGCGGTCCTCGGCCTGCTCGCTCCGGTCACGTCGGAGGCGATCGAAGTGCCTCCGGTTGCACAGGCGGAAAGCGAGGAGGAAGACAGCCCGAGCGGCGGCATGCCGGTGCCCCCCGAAACCGAGCGCAAGGTGCGCGACTTCCTCGACCGCTTTGTCGAGGTCGGCAAGACACCCGAGGAACTGGCGGCGCTGTTTACCTCGCGCGTAGAGTATTACGAACACGGCTACGTCAACCGGGACGACATCGTGCGCGATGTCGAGCGCTACGTGAAGCAATGGCCGCAACGCCGCTACGAAGTGACGTCGGTCGACATCATCACCGCCGATCCCGAATCGGACCGGATCTTCGTCGGCTACACGGTCGACTTCGAAGTCGCGCAGGGCGGCCGCACCGAACGCGGCAAGGCGAGCTACGGCGCGATCATCACCGGTATCGACAGCAACCCGCAGGTCGAATCCATCAAGGAGAAAGCGCAGGCTCGCAGTTCCGGATCAAACGAATGATTCCGCGCGGCGGTATGATGGTTGCGGTCTTGTAACCCGCCGGAAAGGAGAGGCATGAGCGCCGTCCGTTCGCCCGTCACCCGCATTCCCCGCCAACCGCTGCTTGCCGCAGCGCTCGCATTGCTATGCGGCACTTCGCTCTCCGCGCATGCACAGGCCACACCCGAAGTGGTCGCAAAAAACCTCGACCATCCCTGGGGCATCACCTTCATCGGCAACGGCCGCATGCTGGTCACCGAACGCTCGGGCCGCATGCGCGTGGTGCAGCCGAACGGCGATCTCGGCGCACCGCTGGAAGGCCTGCCGAAAGTGGATGTCGGCGGCCAGGGCGGCCTGCTCGACGTGCAGGCTGACAGCGGCTTCGCGCGCAACCGCACCGTGTACTTCTGCTACTCCGAACCGGCTGCGTCCGGCGGCGGCAATTCCACTGCGCTTGCGTCGGCCCGACTGGCGGACGACGAGAAGCGGCTGGAACAGGTCAAGGTCATCTTCAGCCAGAAGCCGAAGTACCGGAGCGACGCGCACTTCGGCTGCCGCATCGTTGAAAACGGCGACGGCACGCTCTTCCTTACGCTCGGTGACCGTTTCCGCCGCATGGACGATGCACAGAAGCTCGACAACCATCACGGCAAGATCGTGCGCATCAACAAGGACGGTTCCATCCCGAAGGACAATCCCTTCGTCGGCCGCAGCGGCGCACTGCCGGAGATCTGGAGCTACGGCCACCGCAACGCGCAGGGCGCGACGCTCGGACCGGACGGCAAGCTGTGGGAGAACGAGCATGGGCCGCAGGGCGGGGACGAGATCAACCGGCTCGAAGCCGGAAAGAACTACGGCTGGCCGGTGATCTCCTATGGCGAGCACTATGGCGGCGGCAAGGTCGGGGAAGGCAGCTCCAAGCCCGGCATGGAACAGCCGCTGCATGATTGGACGCCTTCGATCGCGCCGTCCGGCATGGCTTTTCTCAAGAGCGACAAGTATGGCAAGGAGTGGAAGGGAAGCCTGTTTGTCGGTGCGCTCAAGTTTCGGTATCTCGCGCGGTTGGAGGTGCGGGATGGGAAGGTGGTGAAGGAGGAAAAGCTGTTGCAGGAATTTGGGAAGAGGATTCGGGATGTCCGGGAAGGGCCGGATGGGTTGTTGTATTTGTTGACGGATGAGGGGGATGGGAAGGTGGTGCGGTTGCGGCCGCGGTGATGATGCTGGGGTTTTCTTCGGTGACCCGGTACGGTAGCCACTCCGTGGATGCTTGCCGGGACTGGCCCCGGCGGGCCACTCACTTTCTTTGCTTCGCCAAAGAAAGTAAGCAAAGAAAGGGGGCCGCCGAGGTGCGACCCTGGTGCCTTCGCCCCCTGCGGGGGTGCCCAAAAGAGCGAGGATCAAAACGGGAAGCGCAGAACTCGCCTTCGGCTCAGACAACTGCGCTTCTTTTTCCGTTTTGATCCTCGCTCTTTTGGCTCGTCACAAGGGATCTTTTGGAACCCATCCCCACCCTGGCCCTCCCCTTGAAGGGGAGGGAATCAAAACCCTGATTCTCTCCGAATGATCGAATTCTCATACATTGCGAACGCCATTCCATCTACTAACGTCGCCAAGACCTGACCAGTTCCCGCCCCTTCAAGGGGAGGGCCAGGGTGGGGATGGGTTTCCGCCGTTCGTCCCTTGTACGCAGCCGAAAAAATGCAGGGGAAGGCGGATTAAGAAGCGCAGTTGTCTGAGCCGAAGGCGAGTTCTGCGCTTCCCGCTTTCCCCTGCATTTTTTCGGGTACCCCCGAAGGGGGCTGCGGACCAGGGTCGCACCTCGGCGGCCCCCTTTCTTTGCTTACTTTCTTTGGCGAAGCAAAGAAAGTGAGTGGCCCGCCGGGGCCAGTCCCGGCTAGTATCCACGGAGTGGCTACAGAATCGGGGCACCGAAGAGAAAACCAAAAACCTACTACTTACATTTCTCCGCAATATAAGCCAACGCCTCCTCCACCTGATCAATCAAGATCAAGCAAAGATCCCCTTCAGAAAGCTCCGCCAGCGCCGCATCAATCGCAACAAACTCCCCCTTGATCTCCCTGACCGAGCGAGTCCGCTTCGCATTCTTCAAGCCGTCACGCAGCAGCGCCACAACCTCCCCTTCGGCACGTCCACGCTGGCAAGCATCTTCATACAGCACCACGCTATCAAACGCATCGCCGAGGATCTCGGTCTGCCTGCGGATATCGACATCGCGACGATCACCCGCACCGCTGATCACAACCGAGCGCCCCTTGGCAGGCATGCTGTCGATCGCATTGACCAGTGCCTGGATTGCATCCGGGTTATGCCCATAGTCGGCAATCAGCGTCGCGCCCTTGTAGGAGAACAGGTTGAAACGGCCGGGCGCGCTTTGCGCATCGTTGACGAAGGTCTGAACACCCTTGCGGATCACGTCCCAGGAAATACCCAGTCCCCATGCCGCACCGATGGCTGCCATCGCGTTCTCCACCTGGAAGCCGATGGTGCCGTTGCGCGTCAGCGGAATGTCCTTCAGCTCGATACGATGCGAGGTCTTGCCCTCGGCAGCGACAATCGCATTGTTCTCGACGAAGACGACTCGGCGCCCCTGTGCGCGGTGCATGGTCATGACCGGATGGTGCACATCCTTCGCAAAGAAGGTGACCGCGCCCGGGCACACCGACGCCATGCTGGCGACCATCGGGTCGGCCGCGTTGAGGACAGCCATGCCGTTGGGCGCAACGTTCTGCACGATCACGCGCTTGACGACCGCGAGGTCTTCGACGGTGGTGATGAAATTCAGGCCAAGGTGGTCGCCCTCGCCAATGTTGGTGACGACCGCGACATTGCAGCGGTCGAAGCCCAGGCCTTCGCGCAGTACGCCGCCGCGCGCGGTTTCGAATACGGCGGCGGTGACGTCCGGATGCATCAACACATTACGCGCGCTGCGCGGACCGCTGCAGTCGCCGGTGTCGATGCGCTCGTTGCCGATGTACACGCCGTCGGTGCCGGTCATGCCGACACGGTGCTTGTCGGTGGCGAGAATATGCGCAGTCAGCTTGACCGTCGTGGTCTTGCCGTTGGTGCCGGCAACCGCGACGACCGGAATGCGGCCGTCATCGCCGTCCTTGAACATGGTGGAGATGATCGCCTCGCCGACGGGGCGGCCCTTGCCATAGGAGGGCTGCAGGTGCATGCGCAGGCCGGGCGCGGCATTGACTTCGACGATGCCGCCGCCTTGCTCTTCCATCGACTTGATCACGCTTTCGCAGACCACGTCCACGCCGCAGATATCGAGGCCGACCATCTGCGCAGCCTCGACGGCGCGCGCTGCCAGTTCGGGATGCACGTCTTCGGTCACGTCGGTAGCGGTGCCGCCGGTGCTGAGGTTCGCGTTGTTGCGCAGCACGACCAGGGTGCCCTTCGGCGGCACACTGTCAATCGTATAGCCCTGCTTGGCCAGCACGGCGCGGGCGATGTCGTCGACGCGAATCTTGGTCAACGAGGTCGCATGGCCGTCGCCGCGGCGCGGGTCCTTGTTCACCTGCTCGATCAGCTGCGCAATGCTGTGCTCGCCGTCGCCGGTAACCTGTGGCGGTTCGCGGCGAGCGGCCGCCACCATCTGGTCGCCGACCACCAGAATGCGGTAGTCATGGCCGGTGATGTAGCGCTCGACGATCACGTCTTCGCTGATCGCATGCGCTGCCGCATAGGCACGCAGCACGTCTTCACGCGTCTTCATGTTGACCGCGACGCCTTTGCCCTGATTGCCGTCGCGCGGCTTGACCACGACCGGGCCGCCGATCTCCTCTGCGGCCTTCCATGCATCCTCTGCGTCGTTGACCGCGCGGCCGTTGGGCACGGGTACGCCGGCGGCGTGCAACAGCATCTTGGTCAGTTCCTTGTCCTGCGCGATCGATTCGGCGATCGCGCTGGTTTCGCCGGTTTCGGCTGCCTGGATGCGGCGCTGGCGATGCCCCCAGCCGAATTGCACCATGCTGCCCTCGGTCAGGCGGCGATAGGGAATGCCGCGCGCAACCGCTGCCTGCACGATGGAACCGGTGCTGGGCCCGAGGCGGATGTCTTCGTCGAGGTCGCGCAACTCCTTGAGCGCGGCGTCAAGGTCGAACGGGGTATTGTCGATGGCGCTGGCGATCAGCTGCTCGGCACGCTCGAAGGCGAGGCGGCCGACGTCTTCTTCGGTGTACTCGACCACGACCTGGTAGGTGCCGGGTTCAACGGTGGCGACCGAACGGCTGAAAGTCACCGGGCAGCCAGCCTGCGCTTGCAGGCAGAGCGCGGCCGACTCGAGCGCGTGCGCGAGCGAGAACGGCTGGCCGGCGGCCGGCTCGAGGAATTTGATGTCGGGAAAACGCGCGCGCATGCGCGGCTCGAATTCCGGGAGGGCAGCGATGTCGCGCTCGGCTTCGGTGCACGACACAATGGCTTCGATCGACGTATGTCGACTCCACAGGTTGGGGCCGCGCAAGGCGCGGATACGCGAAATTTCCATCAATAGTTCCTTGTTTGCGCGATCGTCGCTGCGAATTGTCCGCAGCCGCGCTTCCATCCGGCCGCCCGCCTTCAGGCGGCCTTGCTGTTCTTGATTCGATTCCCGGAAAACCGGCGGGTCTGCTTCAGCTGATTCAGGCCGCCTTCCTGGCTCCGCCCAGGCCGTAGTCGAAGGTTTCGATCGCGGCCCGGATCACGTCCGTGCTGATGCCGAGCGCCCAGGCGGCGCCGGCAGCGGCGAGAATGTTCTCGACCATCCAGGGATTCTTGTCGAGGTCCTGGATCACCAGCTTGCCGGTTTCGACCAGCGGCGTTTCATCCTTGCCGTTCGCGAGCATGATGCGTCCGTCGCGCACGAACAGGGCGCGGCCGCCTTCGGCACGATGCTTGGCCAGCGGTGCCGCTTCCGGCGACGGGCTGAAGAAGATCACATTACCATCACACAGCTCGGCCATTTCGGCTACGCGCGCGTCGGCCGCATTGAGGACGGCGGCGCCTTCGGGCAGCACGATGTCGACCTGGGTGCGCGCCACGGTCGCCAGTGCGTCGGCGTCGGGGAAATGCAAGTCGGCGAGCTTGTCCTCGGCGCCGATGTTGGTCACGACACCAACCAGGCAACGGTCGTAGGCGAGGCCTTCGGTCACGATCGAACGGTAGCCGTTTTCAAACACCGCTGCTTCGACCGAGCGGTTCATCAGGATGCGGTGGGCGGCTGCCCAGTTCGCGCTATCCTTCGCGTCCATCTGGCGCTGGCGCAGGAAGATACCGTCGCTGCAGGCGGTGCCGACATACGGGCCGTGCAGTTTCATCATGCGTGCAACCAGGCGCGCGACCATGGTCTTGCCGCGGCTGCCGGTGATGCCCACGATGGGAATACGGCCGTTGTCGTCCTTCTCGGGGAACAGGTGGTCGACGATCGCCTGGCCAACGGGGCGCGGCTTGCCGACGGCCGGCTTCAGGTGCATCAGCAGCCCGGGGCCGGCATTGACTTCGACAATGGCGCCGCCCTGGTCTTCCAGCGGACGGGAAATGTCTTGCGCAACGATGTCGACGCCAGCGATGTCCAGGCCGACGATGCGCGCCGCCAGCGAAGCGGCGGCCGCAACGCGCGGATGGACTTCATCCGTGCAATCGAAGGCGAGGTTGCCGCGGCTCTGGATCAGCGCGGTCTTGCCTTCCGGCAGCACCGAATCCGGGCCCAAGCCCTGGCGTTCCAGCACCAGCAGCACGGTCGGGTCTTCCTCGTAGGTGATGCGGTTGAGCGGAAAATCCTCGTGGTCGCCACGGCGCGGATCGCTGTTGATCTGCGATTCGATGAGTTCGGTGATGGTGGACTTGCCATCGCCGGTCACGGAAGCGGTTTCACCCTTGGTGGCGGCGACCAGCTTGCCGCCGACGATCAGGAGACGATGCTCGTCGCCGCGCACGAAACGCTCGACCATCACGTCGCTGCCCTCTTCGTCGGCCAGCTTGTAGGCGGCTTCCACTTCCGGTTGGGTATTCAGGTCCATCGACACGCCACGGCCGTGGTTGGCGTCGGACGGTTTGACCACGACCGGCAGGCCGACGTCCTGGGCCGCGTCCCATGCGTCTTCCGGGCTGGAGACGATGCGGCCTTCCGGAATCGGCACGCCGCAGGACTGCAGCAGGCGCTTGGTCAGGTCCTTGTCGCGGGAAATGCTTTCCGAAATCGCGCTGGTCTGGTCGGTTTCGGCGGTCCAGATGCGGCGCGAGCGGGCGCCATAGCCGAGCTGTACCAGGTTACCTTCGTTCAGGCGCAGGGCCGGGATGCGGCGGTCGGTGGCGGCGTCGACGATGTTGTAGGTGCTGGGACCAAGGCCGATGCGCTCGGCCAGGTCGGTCAGGTCCTTGACCGTGGTCTCGATGTCGTAAGGCTTGTCCTCGATCGCGGCCATCACGATGTCGCGGGCGGCGTAGAGGGCGATCTTTGCAACCTCTTCGTAGCGGGCGCGCACCACCAGCTTGTAGATGCCGCGCTTGCCCTTGACCTCGCGCGCCTTGCCGAAACCGGTCTGCACCCCGGCCAGGTTCTGCAGCTCGATCATCACGTGTTCCATGATGTGCGCGGGCCAGGTGCCTTCGCGCAGGCGCTGCAGGAAGCCGCCGCGCTCGCCGACGCCGCAATGGTGCTCGGCCAGGCCGGGCAGCATTGCGGTCAGGCGCTCGTAGAAGCCGGGGATGGTATTGGAGGGCGAATCTTCGAGGTCGCCAATGTCTACCCATGCCTCGATGGCGGGCCGGTACGTCCAGATATTCGGACCGCGCAGAGACATCACATTGATGATCTCAATGGTTTTGTTGTTCATTTAATACTAGGGGCAGTGGGGTAAGGGCCGATTATCGAGCGGTTTGAATATCTGTTTTGCCGGCCTGTTCCGGATTAACGCTTTTCAGGCGCGTAAGTTTACTTAATACGAAAAAAAATTATCGAGCGGAACCCAAGTCCGAATCCAAGATTATCGCCTCTCGGTATACTTAGCGCCACATTAGTGAGCCATTTAGCGCGCTCGCGACCAAAGTTATTTACATTTTGCAAACAATTCAACGCCGATTCATGCCATTCCGGCACCCTTGTTTGCCCTTTCCGAGTCTTGATGAATACTGAATCCCCCAATCTGTTGCCGCAGCGGCAAGCCGTGCCCGCGCACTGGCAACAGGATGTCCAGTCGCGCCTTCAGGCTGGTGAAACCGCGGTCGCGAGCGTCGAGCTCGACCTCGATGCCGAGTTGCGCTATGCGTCCGGCATCATGGTTGCGACCGAGCGCCGCATCCTGGCAAAGACAGCAACCGGCGACTGGCAGGAATGGCCATACCGCATTGGCCTGCAGCTTGGCCACCACGACCACGCCGGCGTCGGCACGCTCGAACTCCAAGACGGCCAGGCGCGCCTGGCCTGCTGGCGCTACACCCTTGGCCGCAACCCGGAAGCGCTGCGCCTGATCAAGCATTTCGACGAACAACGCGATGCCTTCCTCTCCGGCCGCCCGCTGCAGGAACCGGAGCAGATCACTTGCCCGAGCTGCAAGGCGCCGATTCCGGCCGACCAGGAAGAATGCCAGATCTGCACTCGCGAAATGCACACGCCGCCGTCCACGTGGACTCTATTCCGGCTGTGGCGTTTTGCCAAACCGTACAAAGGGCAATTGCTGGCGGGCTTCCTGCTGACGCTGGCCTCGACGGCCGCGACGCTGGTGCCACCCTACCTGTCGATGCCGCTGATGGACAATGTGCTGATTCCTTACCAGAACGGCCAGGACATCGACGTGGGCCTGGTCGCGATGTACCTCAGTGGCCTGTTCGGCGCGGCGCTGCTGGCCTGGGTGCTGGGCTGGGCGCGCACCTACATCCTGGCGCTGGTGTCGGAACGCATCGGCGCCGACCTGCGCACCACCACCTACGAGCACCTGCTGCGGCTGTCGCTGGAATACTTCGGCGGGCGGCGCACCGGCGACCTGATGGCGCGCATCGGTTCGGAGACGGACCGCATCTGCGTGTTCCTGTCGCTGCATCTGCTCGATTTTGCGACCGATGTCCTGATGATCACGATGACCGCCGTGATCCTGGTGTCGATCAACCCCTGGCTCGCGCTGGTCACGCTGCTGCCGCTGCCCTTCATCGCATGGATGATCCATATCGTGCGCGACCGGCTGCGGCACGGCTTCGAGAAGATCGACCGCGTATGGGGCGAGGTCACCAACGTGCTGGCCGATACCATTCCGGGTATCCGCGTGGTGAAGGCCTTCGCGCAGGAGAAGCGTGAAGCCGCCCGCTTCCGCGAGGCGAACAGGCACAACCTGCTGATCAACGACCGCGTCAACAAGGTGTGGTCGCTGTTCTCCCCGACCGTCACCTTCCTCACCGAAATCGGCTTGCTGGTCGTATGGGGCGTCGGCATCTGGCAGGTCGCACACGGCCATATCACCGTCGGCGTGCTGACCGCCTTCCTCGCCTACATCGGCCGCTTCTACACGCGTCTCGATTCGATGAGCCGCATCGTGTCGGTCACGCAAAAGGCCGCTGCCGGCGCCAAGCGCATCTTCGATATCCTCGACCATGTGTCGAGCGTGCCGGAATCGCAGAATCCGGTGCACCTGCAGCGCCTCGAAGGCCGCATCGACCTGCGCGAAGTCGGTTTCCGCTATGGCAACCGTGCGGTGCTGCGCGGCGTCGACCTGCAGATCAAGCCGGGCGAAATGATCGGCCTGGTCGGTCACAGCGGTTCCGGCAAGAGCACGCTGGTCAACCTGATCTGCCGCTTCTACGATGTGTCCGAAGGCGCGATCCTGGTCGACGGCGTGGACATCCGTTCGCTGCCGGTCGCCGAGTTCCGCCGCCACGTCGGGCTGGTGCTGCAGGAGCCTTTCCTGTTCTTCGGCACCATTGCCGACAACATCGCCTACGGCAAGCCCGATGCGACGCGCGAGGAAATCATCGCCGCCGCCCGCGCCGCCAATGCGCACGAGTTCATCCTGCGCCTGCCGCATGGCTACGATTCGCTGGTCGGCGAACGCGGCCAGACCCTGTCCGGCGGCGAGCGCCAGCGCATCTCGATCGCACGCGCACTGCTGATCGATCCGCAACTGCTGATCCTCGACGAAGCGACCTCATCCGTCGACACCACGACCGAGAAGGAAATCCAGAAGGCGCTCGACAATCTCGTGCGCGGCCGCACTACCATCGCGATCGCGCACCGGCTGTCCACGCTGCGCCAAGCCGACCGCCTGGTGGTGCTGGACAAGGGCCAGATCGTCGAGGTCGGCAAGCATGAGGAACTGCTCGCGCGCGGCGGCCACTACTTCCGCCTATACCAGGCGCAACTGCGCCAGGCCGAGAATGAAGCGCTGGCAGACATCGAGGAGGATGCGGCATGAGCCAATTCACACTGAGCCGCAATGCCTTCGGCAAGCTGGTGTACTCGGATGCGCAAGGCGTGCATGAAGGCGTGGTGCCGGTTCGCGCCTTCCCCATCGGCGCGCCGGATACCGGCATCGCCATCGTCGACATCGACGGCCACGAGTTGGCATGGATCAACCGCTTGGAAGATCTGCCGGAAAGCGCCCGCGTATTACTTCAGGAAGAGCTCAAGAGCCGGGAATTCTTGCCCGTGATCCAGCACATCCGTCACGTGTCGACCTTTGCGGTGCCAAGCACCTGGGATGTCGACACCGACCGCGGCACGACCAGCTTCGTGCTCAAGGGCGAAGAAGACATTCGCCGCATCGCCGGTTCCGCCCTGCTCATTGCCGACAGTCACGGCGTGCAATACCTGATCCGTGACCAAGGTGCCCTCGACAGGCACAGCAGAAAATTGCTGGACCGCTTCCTCTGATCGTTGCCCGGGGACCATCCCCGGGGCAACTCTCCACCCATCGTTCGAAAAACACGAAGTAATCCTCCTGCAGAAGCGCCTTATCTCGCGGCGCTGCTGCACTAAGCTGTTTAAAAGGGGAGCCGATGATTATGGGACGGTGGGCGCGTCGCCCAATCGTCCCCGGGCACGCATCCGAAGGAGGCCCGGACATGAAGATTCTGATTGCTGCAGACGGCAGCCCCTTCTCCAAACGTATGCTGGCCTACGTGGCCGCCCATCCTGAGTTGTTCAATCCCGACAACGAATACACGGTTCTTACGGTGGTACTGCGCGTGCCGCCGCACGCGGCATCAGTGGTCGGCAAGGAAATCCTGAAGGAGTATTACGAGGACGAGGGCGAAAAGGTGCTCAAGCCGGTGCGTCTTTTCTTCGCGGAGCAGGGTTACAAGGTCAATGCATTCTTTCAAGTCGGTCATCCGGCCGAGGTAATCGCAGAGACCGCCACCAGCGGCAAATTCGACCTGATTGTCATTGGGTCGCACGGCCATTCGGCGCTGGGCAATCTCGTAATGGGCTCCGTCGCCACCAAAGTGCTCGCCCACTGCACGACACCGGTCCTGATTGTGCGCTGAATTTCCGCGTCGCATCGATAGTTTCCCGATCAATCGATGACTACCATCGTACCCATCTGGCTTGAAGTCTTTTTCGCCGTGAGCGTGTTGCTCGCGCTCATTGTCGATTTCGCTCTGTTGCGCAGGCAAGGCGCACACGCCGTTACCGTGAAGGAAGCATTGAACTGGTCCCTTGCCTGGATCGGCCTGAGCCTCGCCTTCAACGCGCTCTTATGGTGGGCGATCCTCGATACCACCGGCGACCTCGAACAGGCCAATGCACGGGCGATGGAGTTCCTCACCGGTTACCTTATCGAAAAATCGCTCGCAGCCGATAACATCTTCATCTTCCTGATGATCTTCACCTACTTCTCGGTACCGCCTGCTTACCAGAAGCGCGTCCTGATGATCGGAATCGTCGGGGCAATTGTCTTGCGTACCGTGATGATCCTGATCGGCGGCTGGCTGATAGCAGAGTTCCACTGGGTGCTGTATCTCTTCGGCGCTTTCCTGGTGTTCAGCGGCGTGAAGATGTGGTTAGTTTCCGGCAAGGAGTTCGCGCTCGAGGATAGCACCGTGCTGAAATGGCTGCGCCGGGTGATGCCGGTTTCCGATCAATTCGATGGCGAACGATTCTTTATCGTGCAGAGAGGTCGATACGTCGCTACGCCGCTCCTGCTGGTCGTGACGATGGTCGGCGTTACCGATGTGATCTTCGCGGTCGATTCGATACCCGCGATCTTCGCGATCACAACCGATCCCTTCATCGTGCTGAGCTCGAACATCCTCGCGATACTCGGCCTGCGGGCAATGTTCTTCCTGCTCGCGGCGGTCGCCGCCAAGTTCCATCTTTTGAATTACGGCCTGGCGGTCATCCTGCTGTTCATCGGCGGGAAAATGCTACTGGCCGACATCGTGAAGATCCCGCCGCTGGTATCGCTCGGCGTCGTAGTGATCGTGCTGGCGATTACGATGGTATGGAGCATGCATACCGCGCCCAAGTTGCGTGAGCCGCACACACGCCATTCTCGCTAAGAATAACGTCCTGCCCTGCCGGATGCACCTCTTCATGCCCGGCGGCAACACTTGCCGCACTCCATTGCGCCATCGCAAACCTCCTTCGCTTCTGTTCTTTTCGGTTCGACTTTTGACGTATTTTGACTTTTACGCACGCATCTCAAAACAAAATTCTGCGATGCAGAACAGTGCGTAACAAAACCAATTGCCAGAGGAGACAAACCGTGACAAAGAAGATCTGCAGCGGCGGAGCGTTGCTGCTGGGCAGCCTGTTCGCGCTGAACGGCTGCGGCGGCAACCAGGCCGACAGCGCATCGAGTGCCATGGCGCTGATGGCGCCCGCCAAGAAAGTCGTTACCGAGGAAACCCGCCCCCACGATGAACGCAGCTTCATCGTTCCCGATCCGACAGTGGCCGCCGACTACGAAGCCGCCAGCGACGGCTCGCCCGGGTTCATGGCGCTTCCCGGCGCAACTGTTGCAACGGACCGCTGGGCAGGCGAGCTGAACGGCGCCGCCTACCGTATTGAAGTGCCGCATAACTGGAACGGCAAGCTGGTCATGTACGCACACGGCTATGTCGGCCCGGTGCCCCAGCTGCGCATCTCCATGCCCTCCATCCGCCGCCACCTGATCGAGAACGGCTATGCATGGGCTGCCTCGAGCTACGGCAAGAATTACTACGACGTGCGCGCCGGCGTGGAAGACACCAACGCGCTGGCCGACAGGTTCAAGAAGATCGCCGCAGAACGCGGCCGCCATCTGCGCTCGCCGCACAAGGCCTACATCATCGGTCACTCCATGGGCGGCCACATCACAGGCGCGGCCATCGAGGAAGAGACCTGGAAGACCGCCGTCAACAAACAGAAGTACGATGGCGCCGTGCCGATGTGCGGCGTGATGGGGGATACCGAGCTGTTCGATTACTTCGCGGCATACCAGTTGGCAGCGCAGACGCTGGCCGGCTACGCTTCGCATCCGCCAAGCGAGTTCGGCACCATCGCTGCCGATGTGCGCTCCAGGCTGTTCGTCAATTTCAGCACGGGGCCTACGCTGCAGGGACTGAAGCTGATGCAGGTCGTGAAGAACCTGACCGGCGGCGAGCGTCCGGTCTTCCTGCAGGGCTTCGGCAACACCGCCTTGCAGAATGTGGTCTGGGGCACCTTCGGCAGCGATGGTACGGTCAACGGCATCCTGACGAAAAATACGCTCGACACCAACCGCTTCGTCTACCAGATGGACAACGATCCGGCACTGTCGGCGGATGAGGCGACACTGAACGCAAGCACCCAGGATCTGACTGCAGCGCCGGATGCAAACCGCCTGCGTGAGGATGGCCTGCGCTGGATTCCGAAGGTCAATGGGCAATTCAAGATTCCGGTGGTGTCGATGCACACGTTGGGAGATCTCTACGTGCCGTTCAGCATGCAGCAGATCTATCGCAAGCGTGCCGATGCGCAAGGCAGCGGCGACTGGCTGGTGCAACGCGCGATTCGCGCGCCGAGCCATTGCGACTTCACCGTGCGCGAGCAGGTGGAGGCCTTCGATGCGATGGTGAAGTGGGCCGAAATGGGCATCAAACCTGCGGGCGACGATGTACTGACTCCGTCAACTGTGGCCAATCCAGCGTATGGATGTGCGTTCACGCGCAATACTGGCGGCGTGGATGACAATCCGGTGACGATCGGCACACGTGCAGCGATTGCGCCGATGCTGCAACCCTGTCCCTCCTGACGCAATTTGAGCTGCTGCCCGGCGCAACGAAACATTTTCCGCCGGGCAGATCCCTGCTGTTCCTGCCGGCCATTCGCCCATACCGGATGTGCTACCTTACGTCGTGTCTTTTACACGAAACGGAACAGCACACGCATGCCCCACAACGTCAGCCTGATTGCCACCATCGCTTCGGCCCTCGGCCTTGCCCTTGTCTTCGGCTTCATCGCTGTAAAACTCAGACTGCCCGCGCTGGTGGGCTATCTTGCCGCAGGTGTCGTCATCGGTCCGTTCACACCGGGCTTCATTGCCGACACGGAACTCGCAACGCAACTCGCGGAAATCGGCGTGATGCTGCTGATGTTCGGCGTCGGCCTGCACTTCTCTCTGGACGACCTGATGGAAGTGAAGAAGATCGCACTTCCCGGTGCCATCCTGCAGATTGCCGCCGCAACCGCACTCGGCATGGGCATGGCGGTCTTTCTCGGCTGGGGAATGGGCGCAGGCCTGGTATTCGGCCTGGCGCTGTCCGTCGCCAGCACAGTGGTACTTCTGCGCGCACTGGAAGATCGCGGCATCCTCGATTCGATGAACGGCCGCATCGCGGTCGGCTGGCTCATCGTAGAAGATCTCGTCATGGTGGTCGTGCTGGTACTGCTGCCCGCGCTGGCCGGGCCGCTGGGCGGAAAGACCGACGGCGCATCCGGCAATCTGTGGTCCACGCTCGCGATCACACTGAGCGAAGTCGCCGTGTTCATCGGCCTGATGCTGGTTGTGGGTCGCAAGCTTTTCCCCTGGCTGTTGTGGCAAGTGGCACGCACCAATTCGCGCGAGCTGTTTACGCTGTGCGTGATCGCGGCCGCAGTCGGCATCGCATTCGGTTCTGCAAAGCTGTTCGGCGTATCGTTCGCGCTCGGCGCATTCTTCGCCGGCATGGTGCTGCGGGAATCCGACCTGAGCCATCGCGCAGCGCAGGAATCGCTGCCGCTGCGCGAAGCGTTCTCTGTCCTGTTCTTCGTGTCGGTCGGGATGCTGTTCAATCCCGCCGTGGTGCTGGAACGGCCGCTGGAAGTGCTGGCCGTCGTCCTCATCATCATCATCGGCAAGTCGGTCGCCGCATTCATCCTGGTGCTGGCGCTGCGCTACCCGCTCGGCACCGCGCTGACAGTCTCGGCCAGTCTGGCGCAGATCGGCGAGTTCTCCTTCATCCTCGCGGGGCTGGGCCTGTCCCTCGGGCTGTTGCCTGAGGACGCCCAGAGCATGATCCTGGCGGGCGCGATTTTCTCGATCGCCATCAATCCTTTTGTCTTCAAGATGCTGGAACCGCTGCAGACCTGGCTGCAATCCCGCTCGGAGCTGGCGCGCCGATTCCAGCGCAGCAGCGATCCCCTGTCCGAACTTCCCTTTTCAGTCAGCCAGGAGAAGCTGAACGGACAGGTCGTGCTGGTCGGCTACGGCCGCGTCGGCCGCCGCATCGCCGCATCGCTCGCTGCGTATGGCGTCAACTACGTCGTTGTGGAACAGAACCGCGAACGGGTGCAGGAGCTGCGCAACAGCGGCGTGCCGGCGGTAGCCGGTAATGCTGCGGAGCCAGCCGTGCTGATCCAGGCCCACATTGCCAATGCGAGTGTGCTCGTCATCGCCACGCCGGACACCTTCCTTGTCAGGACGATGATCGAAATTGCCCGCGCGTTGAATCCCGGGATCGACACGGTGGTACGCACGCACAGCGAGGAAGAGGCAACCCTGCTGAGTCGCGAGAACGCCGGAAAGATCTTTTTTGGGGAACACGAGCTGGCGCAAGGGATGACGCAGTACGTTCTGTCACGCTTGCAGGAAAAACACTAGAGGATGAGCGCCCCGGCACGGGGCGCAGGGATGTCAGGCGATCTTCGGTTCAGCCGCCACCAGCACGCTACAGCGCACCTTGTCCACCAGCACCGCATCCATCGAGCCGCGCCACCAGCGCAGCGCGAATGGTTTCTTGCGCGAGTGGCCGACGATCACGAGGTCGACGCCGTATTTGTTGACCAGGTCGGAAATGACGTTCACCGGCTCGCCGACTTCGAGATGCGGCGTGACCCGCAGGTCGGCGTCCTCGAGCAGTTTGCGTCCCGCTTCGAGCACCTGCGCCATGGCTTCCTTCTCCGCCAGCTCTTCGTCAACGGTCGGAACCGCGGCGACGAACTCGCCAGCGAGCACGATGGGCGTCGGCGTCACGACCACGAGCAGGTGGATTTCCGCCGAGGCGCCGGGTGCGAGGCGTATGCACTCCTGCAAGGCGTGGCGGCTTTCGGGCGTACCGTTATAGGCGACCAGTATTTTGCTGTACATGCTTGCCTCCTGTTGCGCGAAAAGGAAACGTTTCTTGTTTCATCATACATCGCGCAAAGTTTTCGGCAATCGATTTCTAGCAAGGGATTGACTACTGGGTCAGCGCCTTTTCGATGTCGCCGACCAGCTTGCCGTCATCCGGCGTGACCCGGCTCGAATAACTGCCCACCACCTTGCCGCTGCGGTCGATCAGATACTTGTAGAAGTTCCATTTCGGTGCGGTGCCGGTGATCTTGGCCAGTTCCGCGTGCAGCGGATTGGCTTCCTTGCCACTGACCGAGCTCTTGGCGAACATCGGGAATTTCACGCCGTAGGTGTTGAAGCAGAAATCGGCAATCTGCTTGCTGTCGCCCGGCTCCTGGTTGCCGAAGTCGTTGGACGGGAAGCCCAGCACCACCAGGCCCTTCGGCCGATACTTCGCGTACAGCGCTTCGAGTCCCTCGTACTGGCCGGTGAAGCCGCAGTAACTCGCGGTATTCACCACCAGCACCACCTTGCCCGCGTACTGGCAAAGGTTCTGCGGCGTGTCGTCCTGCAGGCGGTTGAAACGCTGGTTGAGGATGGAAGGGCAGGATGCGCTCTGCGCCGAAGCGGGCAGCGAGACGGCGAGCAGGACGGGCAGGAGGATGGCTGGCAGCATGGGAATTCCGGATCGGGCAAGACCGTTTCATTCTAGTCAAAAACCGCCAGCCCGGCCGAATGCCGAAAAATGCGACAGGATTGCCGACAGGCATTTGCGGGTTTGCTAATATGCTGAAAAGGCGGCAAGGGGACACCTGTGCATGGACACAGGGACAACAAGGAAGACACCAATGCTCAAAGTAGTCGTCATCGACGGCAATGCCATCTCGCGCAATCTGCTGACGTCCGTCCTGGTGAACGGCGGCTTCGATGTCGTCGGCGATTCGAACACCAGCCCGGCGGGCTTGGCGGCGATGATCAAGCTGCAGCCGCAACTGGTCTGCATGGATCTGGGCGGCTCCGACGAGGAAGCCTTCGAAAAGCTCGCCACCATCCGTTCCAACCTGCCCAAGGCCGTGGTCTTCCTTGTCTCCGCCAAGTTCGACGCTGCCACTGTGCAGACCGCCGCGGAACGCGGCGTGCATGGCTTCATCGTCAAGCCATTCAATGCGGTCAACGTCCTTGGCAGCATCCGCAAAGCGATCATCAAGCTGGCCAAACAGCATCGCGCGCCGAGCGAAAACAATCCCGTATGACAATTGCCACGAGTGGCGAACATCGAATCGCGTCAGGAAGCAGTCAAATCGCAGACGGGCATTGCACACCAATCTCGCCATTTCTTCCGCAAGTCTGTCCATCGCTCGTGTAACAAAATGCTACCCGGAACGATGCGGTCGCATTTGCCGCATGGCCACTCACAGAAAATTCCTACAGTCCTCGCCGCTGAAAACCGCTCTTCAACCCCACGCGCCGACAGTACGACGGCGCTCGCGCCCGGTTTTATTACATTCGGAAACAAATCCTGAAAATTGCAATTCCGCAATTATGTAGGAATATTCCGAACAGTTTTCTCCCTTCTCCGACATCCGTTTTCATCCGTCCGCTGATTTCTAGAAAGCGAACGCACGGACATAATTCTCCTCACTGATTTCCGTCTCGCAAAAACTTTGCGGTCGCCCAAGCAAATGTCATACGGCGGAAATAAATAAATTTTCAGAAGCACGAAAGCCTGAACAACAACTATTCTTCGAACAAGGATTCGCAATGCTCACTACGCAACTCACTGACGCCCGTCCCTCCCCGCTATCGCTGGCGACGCCCTCCCCAACCGGTGCATCCTGGCAGCGCCAGGCCAAGCTGTGGTCGAACCTGAAGGAAGTCTGCGACCTACTGCGCATCCCGGCGAAACTCGCCGTGGACGATTTCCAGTTCCAGCACATGCAGTTCAAGGCTGGCCAACGCATCCACACCATCGGCCAACCGTTCGACATGCTTTATATCGTCAATTCCGGCTTCCTGAAGACCGTGATGATCGACGAGCTGGGCAATGAGCAGGTGCTCGGCTTCCCGATGAAGGGCGACATGTTCGGCATCGACGGCATCCATCGCAAGCAGTACGCAACGGAGACTGTAGCACTGTCCAATTGCGACGTGATCCTGGTTCCGTTCAAGGTGTTTGCCGGCCTCGGCCGCAGCCATCCGGAACTGGAAGCATCGATCTACGCCGTGATGAGCCGCGAACTGGTGCGCGAGCAGGCGATGGTCGGCACGCTCGGCTCGCTGTCCGCTGAAGCACGCGTGGCACGCTTCCTCGTGTTCCTGTCTGAGCGTTTCACCGAAATGGGTTATTCCGGCACCCAATTCAATCTGCGCATGACCCGCCAGGAGATCGGCAACTACCTCGGCCTGACATTGGAGACAGTCAGCCGCACCTTCTCCGCCTTCAACACCATCGGCCTGATCTCGGTCGACCAACGCGCGATCGTGGTCCACGACCTGCAATCGCTGCGTACGCTGCGCCGCCTGCCGCCGTCTCGCGTCCGCGCCAAGGCGGATGCGCCGAAAGCCAAGCGCGCCGCCGCCGAACAGCGAATCGCGACGGCATAAAAGAGCCTCGCAAGACCCGACAAAGCCCCGCCGAGCGCGGGGCTTTTTTTCTTGCCTGGCGCAACCCGCACCCTGGAAATGATGAAAAAGTTTCAACGTGGAAATTTTGACAACTTTTCGAGGTTTCTGGTGTATTATCCTCTTGGCAACATTTTTATTTTGACAAGGGACAACGATGCTCACCACCATGCCCACCGCTGTACCAGCGTCCGACACCACGCCTCCGCAACCCGAGTCTCCGCGGCCGCGCCAGTACGGCAAGCTATGGTCGAGCGTCAAGGATGTCTGTGACCTGCTGCGCGTTCCTGCTCCGCATGACGTGGGTGATATCCGCTTCCAGCACATGCAGTTCCGTGCGCGCCAGCGCATCCACACCATCGGCCAGCCGTTCGAGATGCTGTATGTGGTCAATTCCGGTTTCCTGAAGACCGTGATGATCGACGAACTGGGCAACGAACAAGTGCTCGGTTTCCCGATGAAGGGCGACATGTTCGGCATCGACGGCATCCATCGCAAGCAGTATGGGACCGAGACCGTAGCGCTGTCGAACTGCGACGTGATCCTGATCCCGTTCAAGGTACTGACCGGCCTGGGCCGCTCCCACCCGGAGCTGGAGCCGTCCCTGTATGCAGTGATGAGCCGCGAACTGGTGCGCGAGCAGGGCGTGGTCAGCACCCTCGGCGCCTTGTCCGCCGAAGCGCGCGTGGCACGCTTCCTCGTGTTCCTGTCGGACCGCTTCGTCGAGATGGGCTATTCCGGAACGCATTTCAACCTGCGCATGACCCGCCAGGAGATCGGCAATTATCTTGGCGTCTCACTGGAGACGGTCAGCCGTGCACTCTCCGCCTTCGACTCCATCGGCCTGATCTCGGTCGACCAGCGGGCGATCGTGCTGCACGACCTGCCGGCAATGCGCACCCTGCGCCGCCTGCCGCCGTCACGTGTCCTGGTACGCTCGGAAGCAACGAAGGCCAAGCGCGCCGCCGACGCAGAGTAAGGCCGGACGCACCGGCAACGAGCCCCGCCGCGAGCGGGGCTTTTTTTTCGTCCCTGCAGCCTGTTCCGATGTAAAGTTTTTCCTGTGGCGGCGACCATGGTTTACTCGATTCAAGGGACATGAACATGCATACCGATGCGATCAGACGGATGGTTCTAGCGTCGTTGCTTGCGCTGCAGGGCTGCGCCGGCGGGCCGTCCGCGGCCAATCTCTACGAACGCCTCGGCGGCCTGCCCGGCATCACGGCCGTGGTTGACAAGTCGGTCGACCGCCATGCCGCCGATCCGCACACACGGCGCAGTTTCGAAGGGGTGAACCTGAAAACGCTCAAGGCGAGCATCGTGTCGCAGGCATGCGAAGCAACCGGCGGACCTTGCCGGTATGAGGGCGAGAGCATGGCGCGGGCGCACAAGGGGCTGGACATTACGGCCGGTGAGTTTGACACGGCCATCGGCCATATCGAAACGACGCTCGATGAGCTCAAGATCGGTGCGCGCGACAAGGAAGAATTCCTGCAGCTGCTGCGGCCGATGAAGAAGGATATCGTCAGTCGCTGAAGCAGCGCCTCAGGCGGTCACCGGGGACTCGAACAGCCGAGCGAGATCCGCCGCCGGCGCCGGCCTGCCCAGCAGGAAGCCCTGCAGCACGCCGCAGCCGGCCGCACGGAGGAAATCCGCTTGCTCCCGCGTCTCCACGCCTTCGGCCACCACCGTCAGTTCCATCTTGTTGGCAATCGCGATGATCGCTTCCGTAATGGCGATGTCGTCCTCATCGCTCGGAATTCCTTTCACGAA
>Ga0196972_1000045_pt1 | contig 117098 bp, 108 predicted proteins | sample S1v_2013CmetaG_FD_148618 | JGI IMG/M metagenome (GOLD analysis project Ga0196972, IMG submission 148618) | Soil microbial communities from Anza Borrego desert, Southern California, United States - S1+v_20-13C | ecosystem: Environmental > Terrestrial > Soil > Desert | place: USA: California...
ATCAGATATTCCTTAGTAAATTAGTCGGATTTAACAGATCATTCCTCTATGCGCATACTCATTCCTGCACCTTGACAGTAGCGGTACTGATTGGTTGTCTGTCGAAGAGGGTTCGCTTTTCGCCCTGTTACCAGAGCTCAGTGTCTTACCCCCATTCATTCATCCGGGCGGGAATGCCTTTGTGTTGAGGAGGTTTCTCCCATTAAGCAATGGTTATCGAATGGCTTTGTCATCGCGGTCCTCGCGACATCGGCCATCTTGTTCGTCCTCTGGTCAATAAAACCACTCACCGAGGGTAATCCGCCGTTACTGCTGTTTCTGATCGCGGTGATGCTCGCGGCGTGGTACGGCGCCATCCGAGCGGGGCTTTTCGCTACGGCGCTGAGCGTGTTCAATAGTGCCTTTATCCTACACGTGCCTATCGATCCCTTCGCCGCACCGCCGGGCGCACAGCTGGAAATGCTCCTGCTGGTGGGGATGGGCTCAGTGACTACGCTGCTGATCAAACGGCTGCGGCAGACCGACGCCGAAGCGCTGGATCGTTCGGTTGAAAAACAGAAACAACTGGAGCGGGCACTTGCGGCGCAGAAAGAAACCACGAAATGGTTCGAATGGGCCGTGGAAGCCGCCCCGAACGGCATGATCCTGGTGAGCCAGGACGGCACGATCCTCCTGGCCAATGCCCAAGCGGAACAACTCTTCGGCTACGAACGAGACGAACTGGTGGGCGAGAGGATCGAGACCCTGGTGCCGGACCGTTTCCGTGGCCTACATGAAAAGGACCGGCGACAGTTCCTCGCCCGGCCCGAAACCCGGCCGATGGGCCGGGGGCGGGATCTGTACGGGCGGCGCAAGGACGGGCGCGAAATACCGGTCGAAATCGGTTTGAGTCCCATCGCCGCCGCCGAAGGGGTGCTCGTGCTCGCCTCCATTATCGACATCAGCGAACGCAAGCGGCTGGAAGCCTCCTTGCGCGAACGGGAAGAGCGCTACAGCCTCTTGGCAGAGAATGTGCCCGAGATTCTCTACACCGCGGACCCGAACGGCCACTATGACTACCTCAATCAGCGCCATGTCTTATTTACCGGGCAACCGCCGGAAGAGGCGCTCGGCGAGGGCTGGCTCGAGGCGGTGCATCCCGAGGATCAAGCCCGGGTGCGGGCCCGCTGGCGGGTGTCGGTGGCTCAAGGCCTGCCGTTTGATACGGAATATCGCTTGCGGCGTCATGACGGCACGTACAAGTGGTTCTGCAATCACAGTCTTCCGATCCGCGACGATCAAGGGCAAATCATCAAATGGTTCGGAGTGACGGCGGATGTCCATGACCAAAAGCGGGCACAGGAGGTCTTGCGAGAGCTCGACCGGCGCAAGGACGAATTCCTCGCCATGCTCGCCCATGAACTCCGGAATCCCCTCGCGCCGATCCGCAATGCCGTCCAGGTGATGCGCAAGCTGGGTCCCCTTGAAGCCAAACTGCAATGGGTTCGCGACGTGATCGAACGGCAGGTCGTCCACCTGACCCGTCTGGTGGATGAGCTCCTGGATGTCTCGCGCATCACCCAAGGCAAACTGCAACTGCACCTTCAGACCATCGAACTGGCGGAGATCGTACGCGATGCGATTGAGACCGTGCGGCCTTTAGTCGAGGCACGCCAGCACCGGCTGACGCTGACTCTTCCGCTGGAGCCCGTGCGGCTGATGGCCGATCCCGCCCGGCTGGTCCAAATCCTCGACAACCTTTTGAGCAATGCCGCCAAATACACCCCCGATGGCGGCACCATTGAATTGACCGTGGCGCGTGTGGATGCCGGGGTGATGCTGCGGGTAAAAGATACCGGCATCGGTATGGCTCCGGATCTGCTACCGCGGGTCTTCGAGCCCTTTGTCCAGGCCGAGCAAAGCTTGGACCGCTCCAAAGGTGGCCTTGGGATCGGACTGACCCTGGTCCGCCGCCTCGTGGAACTGCACGGCGGGACCGTGGAAGCCTTCAGTGCCGGGCTGGGCCAGGGCAGCGAGTTTGTCGTGTGGTTGCCGGTTCTGGCGTAAGTGCCGTACGTAAGCATAGGAGTGAGAAAGCCCGAGTGATCCCAGTCTTTGCCGTCAACGCATCTGGTTTCTGCGTTGTTCCGTCCTCGGCTTCGATGACCACGAAAGGAATCTCTAGAACTTATTTCTGTCGCTAAATCCTCGACGATGGATCCGACAAGTGACGACTCCACGATTCTAATGGTCCAATCACGGTCGTGTGCAGACCAACCAGCCTTGATTTAGGAATGCCATAATCCAAGCAGAATCGCCGTAACGATGCCGAAACTTCCACCGATAACATAGTATGGAAGATATGCAGGGGTAGTATCCTAAACCTCCGATGTGAGTTTGCAGATTAGATTACGAATTGAAAGCAACTGTCCAATACGATTTTGAAGATAACCGTTTTATATACTTACTAGATGTTGAATCAAAGATTGTAGTGTGGGCTTCGAACAGGCCGTCTAATAGCAAACATGCCACGTTGATATAACGAATATTTTAAACCTGGCACACAACCACGTTACGCCCAGAGTTACCCCGGAATTCTACTCGCCTCAAAAAAGAAACCCGGCCGGAGCCGGGTCAGCTCAACATGAAACTCTGTTGAGGAGGAGGTTAAGACATGCATGCTTAACCAGCAAATTACACGCCATAAACAGGCAGCCCCACAAGTGGCTGAAAAAATTAAATGATTTATAGGTATATACAGCCTTGGCGTAGGAAATGCGTCAATCGGTTACGCGCCAATGTGGTGCTGTTCTGCCAATAGAAGATCAACATCGAGCAAAAAAACCCTCCGGAGCGGGATATAAGTATCGAATCCAGGCTTAAGGTCTTGAGCTTGGACCAGATTCGCTACAGATAGTCGGATGCCGATGGCAGGCACTCAGACATTTGAATCGTTTCGCTCTCGATATGTTGGACTCACTTGGGCTCGGCTTCTGCCATGAGCTATGACGCACCCTTGAAAGGATGTGGCAGAAACTTGGACAGTCAGATCGGGTAAATATGGTCCATTAACCCAGTGGACCGTCCACTAAAAATCCTCCATTATCTGCAGCCGTTGACTGGACTGATATAAGAAGGAATGCTGGACGAGTTAGGCACCGAGTTCCTCGGACTTCGCTCCATCCTTGCTTCCTGAAAAAGGCCGTCTGTCATGATCGACGCTCCAGGCTGCACCCGTGCGGCGAAGGAGTCGACCGATTTATACGATAAATACAACTAAGCGATCGTTGTTCGGCCAAGATCGTTAATTACCCGCTGCGTGGCTGGCGGCGTGGGGACATTCATAAGGGGACCGGGCCATGAAGAAGCGTTCTTTTCTTCCCAATGATGCGATCAAGCAGGAATTCGGGTGCTTTTTTTCGCCGTGGCGCCGATCGGGGTTTTGCTGACGGCTATCGTGATATTTGAATTAGGCGGGTTCGGACTGTCCACGATCCCCGGCAAGTTGGCCCATCAGCTTTCCGCATTGAACCCCGGCGTCATCATGGAATTATCCGAGCTGGTGCGCGAATGGTCTGGCTGACGGCCGTCCTTGTCTATTACGTCATTGCAGTCGCGGTGGCGATCGTCAGCATTTCTACGATTCGCCTCAACATGAGTCGTCAATGTTTCAGGTATTTCGGCGCGATCATAGCTCTACTGGGGGTCCTGGTCGTCACTTACTTCGTTTTCGGTGCTCTCCGCGAAAACGGTGCGAGCGCGATTTTTCGACTGACTTACGGTGTACTCGCGGCATCAGGCTATTTTTCATCGTCACAGCTCACGGTCATCCTAGGACTGGTGGGCGTGGTGAATCTGATCGCGACGGTGGTGCCTTTCGCGATCATCCTGGCTGGGAGCAGCGCCCTGGCCCCTTTTAAAGAGCTACCCCCGAATGAAGTTCTGCATTTGCTGGAAGGGCGTTTCGGCCATCTGAAAAATGCGGTCAATGTAGGTTCTGCGATGCTGTTGATCGGCATCCTGCATATGCTCGCCTGGCTGTGGTGGCCGGTGGTTTTTCTGGGGGATAAGAAATTGGCCGACGAGGTCGTCAACTGGTCGCTGACTTTGAGCATATACTGGGGTGCGGTCTTTTCCCTAATGATCATCACCTTGTATATTCCCTGCACCTTGGCCCTGTACGCGCGCGCCAAGCGCGAGTTCAATCGCAGCTTTCCCACGTCCGAACATCCGGAACTGTGGAAGTATCTTGAGACTTTCGGTATATCGCGGGCTCCCCATGCGCCAATTACCCCAGGTAATCGCTATGCTGGCGCCATTTCTCGGGGGACCTTTAGGTGCTTCGCTGGCCAATTTGGGAGGCCTGTCCGCATGATGGGGCTTTGCCCGCTCCAACGCCTCTTACCGGAGTTCTCCGGATACTAAAAAACCCGCAGGTCTTAAACCATGCGGGTTTCCCGGATTTTGCCGGACTTCTCCGGGCTTTCAATTGGCGGAGAGAGAGGGATTCGAACCCTCGATACGGTTTTGCCGTATACACGATTTCCAGTCGTGCGCCTTCGACCACTCGGCCATCTCTCCGTAAACGCGGCATTTTAATTGAAAACGAGGTGCTTGTCAGCCTCCTCGATGATTAACCGGAATTATTCCCGGCCAAAAACATCCAGGTCTCGACTACCGTGTCCGGGTTGAGGGACAGGCTTTCGATGCCTTCGTCCAGCAGCCAGCGGGCCAGATCCGGGTGATCGGACGGCCCCTGCCCGCAGATGCCGATGTACTTGTCGTGCTTGCGGCAGGCTTGGATGGCTTGGCGGATGAGCGCCTTGACCGCCGGGTTGCGCTCGTCGAAACCGCCGGCGACCAGTCCGGAGTCGCGGTCTATGCCCAGGGTGAGCTGGGTCAGGTCGTTGGAGCCGATGGAGAAGCCGTCGAAGATTTGCAGGAACTCATCCGCCAGCAAGGGGTTCGACGGAATTTCGCACATCATGATCCATTTGAGTCCGTTCACCCCGCGCGGCAAACCGAAGCGCTGGAGCAGCTCCGCGACTCCGCTCGCCTCTTCCAAAGTGCGCACGAAGGGAATCATGACCCACACATTCGCCAGCCCCATCGCTTCGCGTACCTTTTTCAAGGCGCGGCATTCCAGTTCGAAGCAGTCCCGGAACGATTCGTCCACGTAGCGCGAGGCGCCGCGGAAGCCGATCATGGGGTTTTCTTCGTTCGGCTCGTAGGCTTTACCGCCCAGGAGATTGGCGTACTCGTTGGTCTTGAAGTCCGAGGTTCTGACGATCACCGGCTTGGGCGCGAAGGCGGCGGCGATCATGGCGATGCCTTCGGCCAGCTTGTCGACATAGAAACTCACCGGATCGGCATAACCGGCCATGCGCTCGCGGATCGCCTGCTGCAGCTCGGCGGGCTGGCGCTCGTATTCGAGCAAGGCCTTCGGATGAACGCCGATAGTCCGCGCGATGACGAATTCCAGCCGGGCCAGGCCGACGCCTTCGTTCGGCAGCGCGGAAAAGGCGAAAGCGCGTTCCGGATTGGCTACATTCATCATGAGCTTGACCGGCAGCTTGGGCATCTCGTCCAGGTTGGCCTTGGCGACCTCGTAAGGAAGTTCGCCCTCGTAGATATAGCCCGTATCGCCCTCGGCGCAGGAGACGGTGACCATCGTATCGCGCTGGATCTTGCGGGTGGCGTCGCCGCAGCCGACCACGGCCGGAATACCGAGTTCGCGGGCGATGATCGCCGCGTGGCAGGTACGCCCGCCGCGGTTGGTGACGATGGCGCTAGCCCTTTTCATGATCGGCTCCCAATCGGGATCGGTCATGTCGGTCACCAGCACGTCGCCGGGCTGCACTAGATCCATCTGCGACACGCTGGCGATGACTTTGGCGAGCCCCTGGCCGATGCGGTGCCCGACGCTGCGGCCTTGGGCCAGCACCTTGCCCTTCTGCTTGAGTCGATAGCGCTCGATCTCTCGCGTGGCGCGGCTCTGCACCGTTTCCGGCCGGGCCTGGAGAATATAGAGCTGGCCGTCGATTCCATCCTTCGCCCATTCGATGTCCATGGGTCTTCCGTAGTGCTGTTCGATACTCACCGCGAGCCGCGCCAACTCTTCCGCTTCCTGATCGGTAATCGAAAACCGCAAACGGTCTTCTTCCGGCGTATCGACGGTGACCACTGTTTTGACGGGGTCGTAAATCATCTTCACGGCTTTGTTGCCGAGGCTGCGGCGCAGCACCGCCGTTTTCCCAGCCGCGAGAGACGGCTTGTAGACGTAGAATTCGTCAGGGTCGACCGCGCCCTGCACCACCATTTCCCCGAGACCGTAGCTCGAGGTTATGAATACGGCATCGCGGAAACCCGATTCGGTATCCAAGGTAAAAATCACCCCGCTCGCGGCGAGATCGCTGCGCACCATACGCTGCACGCCGGCGGACAACAAAACCTTGCGGTGTTCGAAACCCTGGTGCACGCGGTAGGCGATGGCGCGGTCGTTGAAGAGCGATGCGAACACCTGCTTGACTGCCCGGAGGACGCCATCCAGGCCCTGCACGTTAAGATAGGTTTCCTGCTGCCCGGCAAACGATGCCGTCGGAAGATCTTCCGCCGTGGCCGAAGAGCGCACGGCCACGGAAAATTCCTTAGGAGACTCGCTGGCCAACTGGCCGTAGGCCTCCGTAATGGCCTTTTCCAGCTCGGGGGTAAACGGGGTGTTCAAAATCCACTGGCGGATGGCATCGCCGGAACGGGCCAGCGCGGTGACATCATCGACATCGAGCCGGTCGAGTTCCGCCCAGATGCGTTGGTCGAGGCCGTTCTGAGCGAGAAAATCCCGATACGCTTCGGCCGTAGTGGCAAAACCGTCGGGCACCGTGACACCCGCCTCGGAAAGCCGGCTGATCATTTCGCCGAGCGAGGCATTCTTGCCGCCTACGCGCACCACATCGTCGATTCCCAAAGCATCGAACCAAACCACGTACTCGTTCATCGGTATTACCCCGTATTAGTTGCTGAGAGCTTGCGAGAAACCTGCTGCGCGATCCGAATTCGCTCGCGACGGCTTTTTCACAATCTCGCTGTCCTTTGAATTCGGTATTCTATGAGAAACCCCATAGCATGGTAAGGAAAGCATGAAGCGTACAGTTTTCTTCGTATCGGATCACACTGCCATTACCGCCGAGACCTTCGGACGGAGTCTTTTGAGCCAGTTCGAAGCCGTCACGTTCGAGCGCGTCACGCTCCCCTTTGTCGATTCCGAAGCCAAAGCGACAGAAACCTGCCGGCGCATCGCCGATGCTGCTGCACGGGACGGACAAGCGCCGCTGGTGTTCAGCACGCTGACCGACGAGCGCCTTCGCCACGTTCTGGAATCCAGCGAAACCGTGGTGTTCGATTTGTTCGAAGCCTTTCTCGATCGCATGGAAACGGCTCTCGGACTGTCTTCCGCCCAAGCGGTCGGACGCGCTCACGGCTTAGGCAATGCGGCTCTGGGCCGCGGCCGGGTCGAAGCGCTGAAATTCGCCATCGACTGCGATGACGGAATCGGCATCGACGCCTACGATCAAGCGGATGTCATCCTCATCGGCGTTTCGCGCTCCGGAAAAACCCCGGCCTGCCTGTTTCTCGCCCTGCACTACGGCATCAAGGCCGCCAACTACCCGCTGACCGAGGAGGATTTGGATCTTTCCGCGCTGCCTCCCAGTCTGCGGAAGCACCAAGGGCGGCTGTTCGGCCTGACCATGAATCCCGAACGCCTGCATCAGCTCAGAGAGGAACGGAGACCGGCAAGCCGCTACGCCTCTCTTGAACAATGCCGAAATGAAATCCGCGCCGCGGACGCGCTGTTCCAGGCGGAGGGAATTCCCTCTTTAGATACTTCGACCATGTCGGTGGAAGAAATAGCCGCCAACATTCTTCATCGGGGCGGTCTGAGACGAATGCGATGGTAAGCGGGGCTTCGTCGTCGAGTCGTCTCCGTCGACGCAACCTTGGAATCCGCATAGCCGTATCGTCGGGAAAGCGGATCGGGCCCGGAAGACGCTAAGCGGCTGTCGAAGAACGATCAGCGGCGATCCAACTGCAGGGTATTTTGCTCCTCGACGGAACGCTCCGAATGCTGAGCAGCCTCGGGAGACCTGGGCTTCAAGGTCAACTTGGCGATCCCCGTCCACGACGCCATGAACAGCAGCAACCCTACCGAGGTGGCAATCAGACGATCCGGTTCTTTCATCCAGAACAGAATCCATTTCGGTTTAATCAGGCCGACGATAAAAATCAAAATCGAAACGGCCACTAGGCTCTTGAGGAAGATCAGCATAAGACTCTCCAATTATTTGGATTTGGCGCCGGATTTTTCCGGAACAAATTCGACGGGAAACCGGCCTTGGACAAGGTTTGCACGCAAAGCGTTCGCGATTAAACAACAATTTATGCGACGAAACCAGACGACGGGATATGGCTTCAGGGCAACACCAACCGACGAGGATAGGCTGAAAGACGCGGTTGTTCCCGCCGTGTCCCTGAGCGTGTCCGAGCCTGGCCGAAGAAATCAGGGGGCGAGGAAATCCGCACCCGCCCAAATCTGATCACGAACCACCATCTTGCAGTCTCCGAACCAAAGCCTCGCCATCAAAAGCGATGCCCCGCCATCCCCACCGCATGAACGTCTTGATGTTCTTGTGGCTCTCGCCGCTCGGATTCGATAACACTTCGGCGTAATGCTCGCCGAACAGCGCTAGAGTTTCTTTCTCGGATAACTCGTGAAGCCGGCCGAAATAAAAGATCTTGCAGGAACCTTCATTGCAGCCCGGTTCGTTGACGACTCGATCATCATCCAGGCCATTGATAAAACGGGTCGGCCGGTAATCGTAATGTTGCCCGATGATGCCGATCGTTTCTTTGAAGGCGATCGGCCGGTCTTCTTTGATTTTGGCGATGAATGTTTCTAATGATGTACTCATAAGACTTTATAAGGTTAACGGGCGAGCATCGGCTTCAGTTGATCCCAAACCAGCCGGAACAAGATCTCCTGAGCCTCGCGATTGGGATGCAGGCCGTCCGCCTGCATCAGATGGTCTTGGCCGCCGACGCCTTCCAGAAAAAACGGCACGAATGCCGTGTCATGAGTCTCGGCGACGCGCTGGAACACATTCTGAAACAGGTCGGCGTAACGCTTGCCATAGTTTGGCGGCATCTTCATTCCGAGCAGCAATACCTTGGCGCCGGCAGCCTTGGAACGGACGATCATCTTGCTCAAATTCCCTTCCAGCTGCTTGGGCGAAAGCCCACGCAGCCCGTCGTTGGCGCCGAGTTCGAGAATCACCACGCCCGGCCGATGCTGGCTCAGCAGTTTGTCGATGCGGGCAAGACCGCCGGCACTGGTCTCACCGGAAATGCTGGCGTTCACAACCTCGACGCCGAGCGGCCGCGCCGCTTCCTGCAACATGGCCACCCAACCGTGGTCTATCTTTTCCAAACCATATCCGGCGCTGATACTATCGCCGAGGACAAGCACGGTTTTTGCCTGGCAGAGGCCCGGCAGCACGAGCAACATGAAGGCCAATAACAGTTTTCGCATAACGCAGAAGCGGATTGAGACGTTGGAAGACATCGGCAAATTCATCATCCGGACAGAAAATCTCGGCAAATACGTCACAACGGCAGATGGTCGGCTGGATATATTGACAGCAGTCGACCTCTCGATCAAACCGGGAGAAACGCTGGCCATTGTGGGCGCCTCGGGATCGGGCAAATCGACCTTGCTCGGCCTCCTGGCAGGCCTCGATCTGCCCTCGTCGGGCCGTATCTGGCTTGCCGGATCGTGCCTTACCGACTTGGACGAAGACGGTCGGGCAGCACTCCGGAGCGAATACGTCGGCTTCGTATTCCAGTCATTCCAGCTGCTTTCGAACCTGAATGCCCTGGAGAACGTCATGCTGCCGGTGGAGCTAGCGGGAGCGGGCGACGAGGCCCGCCGCCGCAGTCTCGCCATGCTCGACCGGGTCGGCCTGAACCATCGCTACAAACACTACCCGCGGCAGCTCTCCGGAGGCGAGCAGCAGCGCGTCGCGCTGGCGCGGGCTTTCGTCACCGAGCCGAAAATCCTGTTCGCGGACGAGCCCACCGGCAATCTGGACAGCAACACCGGCCGGACCGTCATCGAATTACTGTTCGAACTGAACCGCGAGAAAGACACCACGCTGGTGCTGGTTACCCATGATGAAAACCTGGCTTCCCGGTGCGAGCGCGTGATCCGGCTTGACGGGGGACGGATCGTGTCGGAATCCACCAGCCGATTGGATTGAAAATAGGGCAGACCGGAATAAGCCCCTCGGCCTAGCTCAGGACAGGCTGGCGTTCCCGGCTAACTGCACAGAAATGCCGGGAACGGCTACCGCCTTATCCCGGCCTACCCGCCGATTTAATTTCGCGCCGAACCAACCATTCTTCATCCTACCAGTCCAACTACTATTTAGGATGGAAACCCAAGCGGTGCATACCCGCGACATGATCGTCATCGGAGCCTCGGCGGGAGGTGTGGAAGCGCTGAAAAATCTTGTCGGCGACCTGTCTTCCGATCTTAAGGCGACGCTGTTCGTCGCCCTTCATCTTCCCAGCCAGGGCACAAGCTTTCTGCCCAAGATTCTCCAACGAAACGGACCGTTGCCGGCCACCCACCCGGACGACGGCGAGCCGATTCGGCGGGGGCACATCTATGCCGCGCCGCCTGACCGGCATCTGGTGCTCAGAGACGGGAAAATCCACCTTTCGAAAGGCCCCAGAGAAAACGGCTTCCGCCCCGCGATCGATCCCCTTTTTCGCTCGGCGGCCCGGACGTACGGCTCTCGGGTGATAGGGGTCATTTTATCGGGCATGCTCGGCGACGGCAGCGGCGGACTTAAGTCCATCAAGCTCGCCGGCGGGATCGCGATCGTCCAAGACCCGCAGGAGGCGACCTTCTCCGATATGCCGTTGAACGCCGTCGAAAGCGTTGCGGTCGACTACATCCTGCCGGTCGCGGGCATTGCCGCAACCATCAAACAGTTAACCGAACAGCCCGTGCGACAACGAAGAGGTGCTCCCATGCCGGATGAAGCGGAAAAAGAGCGTGAGATTGTCAAACAGGACCTAAGACAGTTCGAGACGGGAGGAAACCCGAGGCTTGCCAGCGTCCTGACCTGTCCGGAATGCGGCGGAGTGATGTGGGAACTCGACGATGGCGAACTGGTTAAATACCGCTGCCATGTCGGGCATGCTTTTTCCACGGAAAGCCTGCTCAACGAGCAAGCCGAAACGCTCGAAGCCGCCCTATGGTCGGCGATACGTGCCCTCGAGGAACGCGCGGCCCTGCTCAAGCGCATGGCCGCGCGATGCCATGAGCACGGCAGCATGTTCTCGGAGCAGCGGTTCTCGGAGCAGGCGAAGGATGCCGAGCAAAACGCCGACCTGATCCGCACCGTGTTGCTCAACGGCAGAAGAAATGCGGTCGATGTCGACGAAGAAGCCGATAACGAATGAATCCGACAGATACCATTGCTGGCGCCGTTTGCCGGGAACGCGACGCTTATCCCGGCCTATCACTCAACAATTCCAACAAGACGTTGATGTCCACCGGCTTGACCAGATGATGGTCGAAGCCGGCTTCACGCGAGCGCTGCCGATCGATGTCCTGCCCATAGCCGGAAACCGCGATCAAGCGCATACCGGCGAGCCGCGGGTCTTTTCTGAGCTGGCGGGCCACTTCGTATCCATCCATCTGCGGCATGCCGATGTCCAGCAGTACGACATCGGGCGCTCGTTCCTTAGCTCGCTCGAGGGCCGTTTTTCCGTCGTAGGCCACCGCAACCTGATAACCGTAGGTTTCGAGCAATGACGACAAGGAATCCGCCGAAGACACATTGTCGTCGACTACCAAAATGGTTTGGCCGGATGCGGGCGAACTTTGAATGCTTGCATTGCGCTCTTGGACGGAAGAAGGCGCTTCCGCCTTCGGCAAACGGATCACGAATTCGCTGCCCTGACTGGGTCCTTGGCTGAAAACCTCCACCCTGCCGCCATGCAGCTCCACGAGCTTTTTGACCAGCGACAGCCCAATCCCCAAGCCTCCGCGCGAACGAGCCAGCGACCGGTCCTCCTGCGTGAACGGCTCGAATATATGCGGCAAAAGCTCGGCGGAAATACCCGCTCCATTATCTCGCGCCCGCACCACGGCGGTGTCGGCCTCGGTCTCAAAGACCACTTCGATCTCGCCCCCGACGTCGGTGAACTTGGCGGCGTTGTGGATCAAATTGCCGATCACCTGAATGCATCGCGTGGCGTCGCCCTGCACCCAAACCGGTTCGGACGGAACATGAACCGTCAGACGATGTTGGCGCTCCTCGACAAAAGACTGGGTGGTTTCGACTGCCTGGGACACAACTGCCCCTAAGTCGATTGTCGCTTTCTCCAGCACGATCTTGCCCTGGGTGACCCGGGCGACGTCCAGCAAGTCGTCCAACAGGTGGGCGAGGTGCGCGGCCTGGTCCTTGATGACCCGGCAGGCCCAGTCGTACAGGTTTTGGAAGCCCTGAGGCTTGCGTTTCACCAATTCGTTGGCATTGACGATAGCCGCAAGGGGATTGCGGAGTTCATGGGCCAGCATGGCCATGAATTCGTCCTTATGCCGCCCCGCCTCCGTCAGTTCTTGCATCCGTCGCCGCAACTCGATTTCCAGCCGCTTCCGCTCGGCAACTTGCGCCTCCAACTGCCGGTTGGTCTCTTGCAAAGCGGCCGTCCTTTCCAAAACCTTCTGTTCGAGCTGCTCGCGGGCTTGATTCACCGCCGCTCGGGCCAGCAAGCGCTCGCTGATATCAGTCAGCACCATGCGGCACAATACGCCACGCTGTGTATGCTGGGTCGATATAGTGTGGATTTCCACCGGAAGCTGCCGGTCGTCCTTTCCGACAAGACAGAGCTCCGTGGTCATGCTCCGGCGCTCGGATTTGCTTTGCGTTAGATGGTTCAAAAACTTTCTTTGATCCGTCGTAGCGACGAAATGAATAAAGGGAAGCCCGACCAGGTAATGGCGCTCCCGTGCCAGCATGCCGGCGGCGGTCATATTGATTTCCCTGATCACCCCATGGCTATCCAAGGTCAAATAACCGACGGGCGCGAAATCGAAAAGATCGGCATAGCGGTCGCGGGACTCCTCGAGCGCAGCCTGGGCTTCCCGCAATTCCTCATTTTGGATTTCCAGCTCCATCTGGTGAACCTGAAGCTCGTGGAGCAATTGTTGTTGAGTTTGCTCTTGCTCATCCCTGCTGGGCAGCTGCGTCTCAGGCTTTTTCTCAAGCTCGGCTTCGGCCTGCGCTCTGAGCGTATCTGTTTCATTTCGCATCGTGTCGTCTCTTCAGCATGCGCCTAGACGTCCCGAACCGGCGCGCAAAAACCTATCGATACGGTGGGTTACTACTCTATCACGGGCGTAGCGGCATAGTGGGATCCGCCGAACTACCCGGCCATCCGGCAGGCCGATGCCGCATGACCCAACGGCCAAGCTCGGGACGGGCTTGTTACAGATTAGTCCTCTCCGCGACATCGGTGATGTCCTCGATGGCCAGCAGATCATGGATTCCGCGTTGCCTTGAAGTATGAGACGACGAGCGTTGAGCAAAAGTCTGCGGTAGCCGATATTCGGAAACGTGTGTGCGACTTCGAAACTCTCGAACTGCGTCCCTTTTTCGACCAACTCTTCGAGCGCCGCCCTCAATTCGGGGATATCCCATTGACCATTCCCCAACTCGAACAGGCTGCGGCCCAGCGTCACCTCCGGCGTGACGCCGAAAGTCCGGTAGAACGACTGGTTCGCGTCCTTCACCCGAAAATCCACCCTCAAGACGACCAAAGGCTCGCGCACCGTCCTGATGATGGCCTCGGCGAATTTGAGCGCCTCTGTCGTATAGTCCAGGCTCTTCTGGCTTTGCTTGAGCGCTTCGATGTCCATCAAGGTCAACACTACACCGTCGATCTTGTTGTCCATGGTTTTGTAGGGACGAATCCGAAGGTTGTACCAACGTCCGTCCCCATCCTTCACCTCCATCTCTTTAGTGCTGAGGGTGTCCAGAACGTCCTGAATGAAAGGCACGAAGCTGGGCGCGCTGATTCTTGGGTTGATGTCGCTGAACGGCCGCCCGATATCGGCGGGAATCAAATTGAACAGCTTTTCCGCGCAGGGCGTGAAACGCCGCACCCTCAGGTTATTGTCCAGCATGACGATGGCGATATTCGTGCTGGTCAGGAGATTGGTGAGGTCGTCGTTGACCATGGCCATCTCGTGGTTGCGGATTTGCAGTTCTTCGTTGAGCGTGGTCAGTTCCTCGTTGGCCGATTGCAGCTCCTCCTTGGCGGTCTCGAGTTCCTCGTTGGTGCTCTGCAATTCCTCGTTGCTGGACAAGATCTCCTCGTTGGCCGAGCGCAGTTCCTCGTTAAAAGCCTCCTGCGATTCGACTACCGATTGCAGGTACTCCTTGGTCGCCGCCAGCTCCTGTCTGAGGCGTTCCGTCTCCTTGTCCAGTTCACGTGCATGCTCATCCTTTTCGGATTGCGCACGCGGCTTCGACACTTCGGGCTTCGACGTCTCGTAAGTCTGGGAACCGTCCACGGGCCTTGCGTCTTGGAACAGCGCCAGGAAAAACTTCTCTACGGAAGCTGTCGGGTTTCCGATAGGAATAACTTGGAGATTGACCCGATAACTGTTGCCGTTCCCTTTGAACAGAACATCGTCCTTCTTGACTTCCGTGTTCCGCTCGATCGCCTCGTGGACTGCCGTGTGCAGAAGAATCATCAGGCCTTCTCGCGCCATGCGCAGCAGGTTGAAGCTGGCCCCACCGGGCGCCGGCTCCAGAAAACGGCCGGTACGCCCGCGGAATTGGAGGATATTCATGTCGCCGTTGATCAGAACGCCGGGCGGACTGTAGCGGTCCAGCAGCAGGCGGTCGGATTCCTTCTGCGGATCGAAGCTCTTCGGACGCCCTGCATGGGTGACCGTGATGACGCCCTGCCCTTCCGCACCGTAATCGCCCTGCGCCAGGTCCAGGGTCAGCCGCGGCGACACGCTCTTCTTGCTGTAGATCTTGTGCCGTTTGTGGGCGAGGGCGAACAGGTCGGCGAAAGCGCCGATGCTTTCGGAATTCCCGAGCAGCAAAAAGCCGTTAGGATTAAGCGCATAGTGGAACATCGGCAGTACCTTTTTCTGGAGTTCTTGGCCGAAATAGATCAGCACATTGCGGCAACTGATGAGGTCCAGATTGGAAAAAGGCGGGTCCTTGAAGACGTTCTGACGGGCGAAGATGCACAGGTCGCGGATCGGCTTGGACACCCGATAGCCCGCCTCCACCTTGATGAAGAACCGCCGCAGGCGTTCCGGCGAAACATCCGCCTCGATGCTCTCCGGATAAGTACCGGTCCGTGCCTTATCCACGGCGTTCTCGCTGATGTCCGTCCCAAAAATCTGGATCGGTACGTTGGAGGCGTTTTCGCCCGTGGTTTCCAACAAGCAGATGGCCAGCGAGTAAACCTCTTCGCCGGTGGAACAGCCGGGCACCCAGATATGGAAAGGGCTGTTCGTCGATTTAGTCTCCAAAATCCGGGGGAAAATCTCGGATTTCAGCGATTCGAACACCTCCGGATCGCGGAAAAAACTGGTCACATTGATCACCAGGTCCTGGTATAGCGCTTTCACCTCGCCGGGGTTGTGTTCCAAATACCTGAGGTAATGGGCCAGTTTGTCGAGCTTGTGGAGCACCATGCGCCGAAAGATGCGGCGCCTCAGCGTGCTCGGCTTGTAGGCCGTAAAATCCACGTGGCTGGCAGCCCACACCAGGGCGAGAATCTTGCGGAGTCCGTCGTTCTCCTCGACGAATTTCGGTTCGTCGGTTACTGAGGCTGGAAGCTTGATCAGACGGGGAACATGATTCTTGAGCTTGATCAATTCCCTGGCGATATCCGCAGGACTCAGCACGAAGTCCGCGACGCCGGCCATGATGGCGCTACGCGGCATGCCGCTGAACTTGGCAGTCTTTTCGTCTTGTACCAGGGTGATGCCGCCTTCGGCCTTGATGGCTTTAAGGCCCAGCACGCCGTCCGAGGCGGTGCCCGAAAGCAGCACGCCAACCGCGCGGTTCGTCTGATCGCCAGCCAGGGAGCGGAAGAAAAAGTCGATGGTCTTGTGCCGACCGGACGTCTCGGTGATCGTCTGCAAGGTAAGCGTGCCGTTCAGGATCACCAGGTTGGTATTGGGGGGAACGACATACACCCGATCGATCTCCACCGGCATGCCGTCCTTCGCCTCGACGACCGGGATCGGCGTAGACCGGCCGAGGAGATTCACCAGCATGCTCTCGTGGGTGGGTTCCAAATGCTGAATGAAAATAAAGGCCATGCCTGGCGCAGCGGGCAGTGCTTCGAGCAATTCCTTGAACGCTTCAAAACCGCCGGCCGAGGCGCCTATGCCGACGATCATGGTCGGGTGTTTTGGAGACGAATCCGCGTCCTCTGACGGCAAGGTGTTTTGGGGCTGCGATTTATCTCTTGTTTCAATTGTGCGTTGTCATGATGTTCGAAAATGAAATTGCCGTAGCCTTATGCGCGAGTAATTCACTGATGCCAAAAGGGCATACTCTGATTTTCACGGATTTACAAACGGGCCCAAGCTGTCTATGGTGTTAGACGCTAATTCTGCGGAAACGGCACATAAGCCAGCGGGAAGAATGTCATGGACAATCATGCCAGCGGGGCGATGCCCTTTATAGTCAACGACTGCGCCCTATTGGCCATCGCGACGGGTAAACGGGCGCAAAATCTCAAAGAACTGCGCGATCATCTGCTGACCATCCATCCGGGCAGCATTTATTTTCACTTCTGGGGCAATTTGCTCCACCCCCGCTTCGACGAGCCCGAATACAACAACGATTTCGCCGCCTGGGCCAGGCACGGGCTGCACGACAAGGTGCTGGCCGAGCGCCTGAGCGTGGTGGATCCCAACAGCTATGGCACGCTCGACGAGTTGCGCCAGGAATTGATCGAGATCATCGAACAGCGGCTGGATGAACGGGAGGTTCTCGCGTGGGCGCAACCCGATCAGCAATTCGAGTTCATTCGGGCGATTACCGTCGTTTTTCGGACCGATCTCCAGTTTTTCACCCCGGAGAAACTGGCGGCCCGGATCAGGCAGATGTCGGTGAGCAGTGTGTTCTACCACTTTATCGACGCCAAGCGGCGCAACGAGAATCATTTGGACGATTTTCGCAACTGGCTGGAGTCTTTTGGAGAGCGTTATCAGAGCCTCTATCAAAGTCTGGCGCAGGTGGACCCCTACTTCACCTCGTTGACCGATCTCCGCGAGGAATTGGCGACTATTTTCTCCGGCTGCCTGTGTGAGGTGGGCCATGGCTAATCTGCTGGACGCGTACGCCGAGATCGTCGGCCGGGACGTCATCGACCAGTTGCATCAGCTGGCCGGGCCATTGCGGGACAAACGGGTGGTTCACGTCAACTCGACCCGGCTCGGCGGCGGCGTGGCCGAGCTGCTGGAAAAGCATGTGCCGTTGACGCGGGAGCTCGGGATCGAAACCCACTGGGAGGTGATCACCGGCAATGCGCTGTTCTATCAATGCACCAAGAATTTTCACAACGGGCTCCAGGGCAAAACGGTGAATATGCCGGCCGATTGGCTGCGGAACTTCGAAGAGACCAACGCCTTCAACGCCGATCAGCTGCGCCCAATCCTGAGCGATGCCGACATCGTTTTCATTCACGACCCGCAACCCGCGCCGCTGCTGAGGTATCTTCCGGAGCGCAAGGGCAAGTGGGTCTGGCGCTGCCATATCGATGTCAACCGGCCGAACCGCGTGATCTGGCGCTATCTGCGCAGCTTCGTCGCCGGCTATGACGCCAGCATTTTCTCGCTCGCCGCATTCGCCCAGCCGCTGCCCCATACGCAATATCTGATCCCGCCCAGTATCGATCCTTTGAGCGATAAAAATATCGATTTGCCGGAAGACGAGATCGACGGCGTCTGTGAACGGTTCGGCATCGACCGGGAACGCCCGGTCATTCTTCAGGTCTCGCGTTTCGACCGCTTCAAAGATCCGGCAGGCGTGATCGAGGCTTACCGGATCGCCAAGCATTTCCTCCCGGAGATTCAATTGGTCCTGGCCGGGGGCACCGCTACCGACGATCCCGAAGGGGATGCCGTCCTCGCCGAAGTGCGGCTGGCGGCGGACGGCGATCCCGACGTACACATCCTGCTCCTTCCGCCCGATGCCCATCGCACCATCAATGCGCTGCAGCGGGCTGCCGATCTGGCGGTGCAGAAGTCCTTGCGCGAGGGGTTCGGCCTGACGGTAACTGAGGCCTTGTGGAAGGGCAAACCGGTCATCGGCGGCGATACCGGCGGCATTCGGCTGCAGGTGATCGACCATCACACCGGTTTTCTGGTTAATACGCCCGAAGGCGCGGCGCTGCGTATCCGCTATTTGCTCCACGACCGGCGCAAAATCGAGGAAATGGGTCAGAAAGCGAGGCAGTTCGTGCGCGACAATTTCCTGATCACCCGCCACCTCCGGGAGTACCTGACGCTGATGGTGAGCGTGCTGCACGCCGCGGGAGAACGCATCGAACTGGCGGGCGACATCCGGGTCAGAGGACAGTAATCGGTGCTGTTTGCCGAGAACGCGGAGCACGGTTGAAAGACACAGTGTTCCCGGCGGCTGAGTTCGCTGCAGCAACGGAGTCGATGAGGAGTCGCTGACGCGACGATTGTTTTGAATGTGGGTTCTCGGACCCGCAACTAAGGTTCTTTTCTTTGCTTGTCCAAAGAAAAGGACCCAAAAGAAAGGACACCCGGATGGCGCACTGATCCTGCGCGTCACCGCCGGGAGCCGGGGGTGACAAAAGGCACTTCCGTGTGCCTTAGTCGCCGTGCGCCCCTTTGGGCAGGTCCGGTTCCCGAAGGCGATGCTCGGGTGCGCCATCCGGGATAAGAGAAAACCCATACGTCGAATTTGAAAGTGCTCTAACTCCCGTTTGCCGCGCCGAGCACCGCAGCTTTCGATCGGAACAGCCCTCAAGGGGTGCGGAAGGGATTCCGCGCGTTGCCAGAGGGGCAGGGAAGCCCCTTCTGGCGACCCCGGCCGAAAGCGAGGAGCACAGGATCCAAGCGGCAATCGGGTGGCCTTTTCTTTGGATACTTTCTTTTGGCCAAGCAAAAGAAAGTATCCCGACCGTGGGTTCGACAAACCGGCAGGACCGCCGGTTTGCACCGCTCGGCGGCCCTGTAGGGCGAGGCATAGGGATATGCCGAGTGAAAACCCACATTCAAAACAATCGTCGCGTCAGCGACTCCTCATCGACTCCGTTGCTGCAGCGAACTCAGCCGCCGGGAACGCTTCGCTTATCCCGGCCTACGGGATAACTCGAACGGACATACCCAAGTCAGGACGATGATTCGAAAACACGTCATGCCATTCGGCACGGAAATTACGGAAAGCGGCGTATGCTTCAGACTGTGGGCGCCGCGAACGAAGAAGGTGGACTTGATTCTGGAAAAGGACGAGCAGGAACGGCGTTTACCGATGCAAGGGCTAACAGGCGGCTGGTTCGAGCTCGTGACGGCGGAGGCGGCGGCCGGCAGCCGTTACCGGTTTCGGCTGGACGAGGGACTCGCCGTTCCCGATCCCGCCTCGCGTTTCAACCCTTCGGATGTGCATGGCATGAGCCAGGTGATCGATCCGGCCGGTTTCCATTGGACCGATGAGGACTGGGCCGGACGGCCTTGGGAAGAAGCCGTGATCTACGAACTGCACGTCGGTACGTTCACGCCCGAAGGAAGCTTTCGCGCCCTGCAAGGCAAGCTGGACTACCTGGCTTCGCTCGGGGTTACGGCGATCGAGCTGATGCCGGTGGCGGATTTTCCCGGTCGCTGGAACTGGGGCTATGACGGCGTGCTCCCGTTCGCGCCGGATACGAGCTACGGAACCCCGGACGATCTCAAGGAGCTCATCCAGACTGCCCACCGCAAGGGACTCATGGTGTTTCTCGATGTGGTCTACAACCACTTCGGGCCGGAAGGCAACTACCTGTACGTCTATGCGAAGCCGTTCTTCAGCGATCGGCACCAGACCCCCTGGGGCAGCGCGATCAATTACGACGGCGAGAATTGCCGCACCGTGCGCGATTTCTTCATTCACAACGCGCTTTACTGGCTAGAGGAATATCACCTGGACGGATTGCGGTTCGATGCGGTTCACGCCATCGTCGACGATTCGCGCCCCGACATCCTCGACGAACTGGCGGAGTGGGTGCGCGCCGGCCCCGGACGCCAGCGGCAGATCCATCTCATCCTCGAAAACGATAACAACGCCGCGTATTATCTCGAGCGGGAAGCCGACGGCTCGCCGCATCGCTACGACGCGCAATGGAACGACGACCTGCACCACGCGCTGAACATCCTGTTGACGGACGAGACGGACGGCTATTACGCCGATTATGCCGATGCGCCCCTAAACCACTTGGGCCGCGCCCTGAGCGAAGGCTTTGCCTATCAAGGGGAGGTTTCGCCATATCGCGACAACCGCCGGCGCGGCGAAATCAGCCGCGATCTTCCGACTACCGCGTTCGTCCCTTTTCTGCAAAATCACGATCAAGTCGGCAACCGCGCCTTCGGCGAACGTCTCTCCGACCTCGCCGAAGCCCGCGCCCTCCGGGCTGCCGTAATGCTGTTGCTGCTGGCGCCCTCCCCGCCCCTGCTGTTCATGGGCGAGGAATTCGCCTGTCCGTCGCCGTTTCAGTATTTCTGCGATTTCGGACCGGATCTGGCCCAGGCTGTAACGGAAGGCCGGCGTAATGAATTCGCCCGTTTCGAGCGGTTCGCCGCCCCGGCGCTTAGACAACGGATTCCCGATCCCTCGGAGCCCTCGACCTTTTTCAATTCCAAATTGGATTGGGCCGCACTGAAGATATCCAGACACCGGGACTGGCATTCGTTCTACCAATCGCTATTGGCGCTTCGCCGCGACCACATCGTTCCGCTTCTGAAAAAAATACGCGCCGGCCGTTCGCGCTTCGAAGTCTTGGGCGGACGAGGGCTTTCGGTCGTCTGGCAGTTGAGTGATGGCGGCCGTTTGATCCTGTTCTGCAATCTTAGCGGCGAGCTGCTGTCGAGCCTGAATCTTCCAATCGCAAACGGTCGCTTCGGGAGCGCCGAAGCGACCCTTCCAATCGCAAACGGTCGTCCTGGGAGCACCAGACCGTCCCTTCCCTCCGGCTCGCCATTGGCCGTCAGCGATCGGGACATTGTCGATAACCTGGCCTCGGGGCGGCTGCCGGCCTGGTCCACTGTCTGGTTTCTCATAAATCCGGGAGATGGCTGATGCCCGTCGTCAAAGCAATCGATCAACTCTGCAGCCTTTGCGGAATCGAGACGGAGTTCGTCGACTCCAACGGCGAAACCGTCCGCGTGTCCGCCGACACCAAGCGGGAGCTCTTGGCGGGCATGGGCATCGATGCGAGCGACGAAGCGCAGCTGCCGTCGATCATGGCCGAATTGGAATACCGGGATTGGCTGCGGATTCTGCCGCCGGTCAAGGTCGTTCGCGAGGGCGAGGATTCCCGCGTTATCGCCTGCACCGTGCCGCGTCAACTCGATCATGTTCTCATGACGTGGTCCCTGGAGCTCGATAACGGCGAGCGATGGGACGGAAACTTTTGTCCGGCCGAGCTGCCACTGATCGGCGAGCTGTCGATTCAGGACCAATGCTACCGGCGCTACGCCTTTACTCTGCCGGCTCTGTCCCCCTTGGGGTATCACCGCTTGACGGTGGAATACGCCGAAAAGAATCTCAAGGACGCCATGAGCTTCATCGTCACGCCGGAGCAGTGCTATCTCGCGCCGGTTCTGCAAGAAAACCAAAAGGTTTGGGGATTGTCGCTGTCTCTCCATGCCATAAGGTCGCAGCGCAACTGGGGCATCGGCGATTTCACCGATCTCAAGAGCCTGGTCGATTATGCCGCCGAGCACGAGGCGGCGATGATCCGGGTGAATCCGCTTCAGGCGTTGAACGTCACGAAGCCGGACATCTGCAACGCGTACGAACCGTCCAACCGGCTCTTTTACAATGTGCTGTATCTCGACCTCGAAGCCATTCCCGATTTCGCCGAATCCGAAACCGTACAGCAGATCGTCCTAGATCCCGAGTTCCAGGCTCAGCTTCGCGCCCTGCGCGCCGAGGAACTGGTCGACTATCGGGAAGTGGCGACGGTAAAGCTGGGCGTCCTGGAATCGCTCTTCGCGCATTTCCGGGACAGGCATTTGCGGAAACCTTCCAAACGCGGGAAGGCCTTTCGAGCTTATCAGTCGGCACGCGGCCCCTCGCTTTACCATCAGTCGCTGTTCGACGCACTCAGTGAACGCTTTTCCCGCGCCAGCACCGAATACTCGGTCTGGACCGATTGGCCGCCGCCATTCAGAGCCCCGTCATCTCCGGAGGTAAAACGCTTCGCGGCCGAAAATGCGGCCAGACTCGATTATTACGCCTATCTCTACTGGCAGGCGGAGCAGCAGATCCGGTCGGTCAGAGACCGCGCTGCGGAGCTTGGCTTGAGTATCGGCTTATGCCAGGAATTCGTATTCAATGCCGCCGAAGACGGTGCGGAAACCTGGTCGCAGCAAGCGCTCTGCGCGTCCGCCGTCCGGCTCGGTTCGCCCCCGACCGAAACACGCCCCGACGGCGAAATCTCGACCCTCTCGCCCGTCATACCAAGGGCGCTGAGAGAAGCGGGCTACCGGCCTTTCACCGCCAGTCTGCGGCAGACGATGCGGGATGCCGGCGCCCTGCTGATACACCATGTGACCGATTTGGCTCGCCAGTATTGGGTTCCGGCCGGGGGAAGCTCCGAGGACGGCAGCTACGTGGCCTTTCCTTTCGAAGACCTCTTGGGCGTTCTTGCCCTGGAAAGCCACCGAAACCGTTGTCTGGTGCTGGCAAGCAACGGCGAAACCGTTCCCGCCGACATCATGGAACAGCTGAAACGGTCAGGCGTCCTGCCTTGCGAATCGCTGTTCTCCTCCTCGAAAACCGAAAAACCTCTGCTCACAAGGGACTACGTATCCGAATCGGCCATCACTACGGCTGCGATCGACGAGCCGCCGTTACGGGGGTTCTGGCTCGGACGCGACTTGGACGAACGCACGGCATTAAGGCTGTTCGCCTCGGAGAATGCCCGCCACGAAGCCATCGTGGCCCGAGCCGTCGCCCGCGCCCGCCTGCTCGTCACGCTGGAACAGGAAAATTTGCTGCCGCCCGACACCAATATCCACCCAATTTCCGTGCCCGATATGACGCCCGACATGGTGCGCGCGGTTTATCTTCTGCTGTCCCGATCCCCGGCCGAAATCGTGCTGCTTCGGTTGGAAGATGCTCTCGGGCAGGCCGACCAGCCGGTCCTTCCCGGTGCGCCCGACGACTTCCCGAACTGGCGGCGAAAACTGCCGCTGGAATTCGAGCAATGGCGCAAGGAAGATACCGTCACAGCCTTGCTGCAGGCCTTGGCCGAAAACCGCAGCGGGATTCCGAAAACCCAGATCAAGAGCAAGACGGCAGCCACGGGCATCAGCTTTTCCGTTCCGCGCGCCACGTATCGGTTGCAGTTCAACCGCAATTTCACCTTTCGCCAGGCGACGGAACTCCTGCCCTATCTGCAGGACCTCGGCATCAGCCATTGCTATGCGTCCCCATACCTCAAAGCGCGGCCGGGCAGTACCCATGGCTATGACATCGTCGATCACGGCGAACTGAACCCCGAAATCGGCAGCCATGAGGACTTCGACCGATTCGTGGCCGAGCTCGCGCGACGCGGCATGGGGCAGATCCTGGATATGGTGCCCAATCATATGGGTGTCATGGGCAGCGACAACATCTGGTGGCTGGATGTGCTCGAAAACGGGCCGGCCTCGGATCATGCCGTTTTCTTCGATATCGATTGGTCGCCGGTCAAGGACTACCTCCGCGGCAAAGTCCTGCTGCCCACTTTGGGATCGCCGTATGGCGCCGCGTTGGAAAGCGGGGAACTGGAGCTGACCTTCGACGCCGGGGAGGGTTCGTTCTCGGTTTACTACGGTCCTCACCGCTTCCCGATCGATCCGAAGGAGTATCCGCGTATCCTCGGCTACCGGCTGGATCAGCTGAAAACCGCACTCAGCCCGGATGATCCCAACCTTGCGGAGTTTCAGAGCCTCATTACGGCTTTCGGCCACCTGCCCGGCCGCTGGCAAACCAGCAAGGACAAACGCAGCGAACGCAACCGGGACAAGGAAATCCACAAACAGCATCTGGCGCGGCTATGCGCCGCCAGCCAGGACATTTCGCAGTTCATCGCCAAGAATGTCAGCGAGTTCAACGGCACGCCCGGCGTTCCGGCGAGTTTCGACCGGCTGCACGAACTCCTCGAATACCAGGCCTACCGGCTGGCTTATTGGCGGGTCGCGGCCGACGAGATCAACTATCGCCGGTTCTTCGACACGAACGATCTGGCGGCCTTGTCCATCGAAAACAACGAGGCGTTCGAGGCTACCCATCGATTCGTCCTGGACCTTATCGCTCAAGGCAAGCTGCAGGGACTCAGAATCGATCACCCCGACGGGCTCTACGATCCGGGGGCCTATTGCCGGGCGCTGCAAGACCGCGTGCAGGCGCTCGCCCGACCCGAACCGGCGGAATCCGAGGGTCAAGCCGTCGCCACACCAGAGGCTCAGGCTTTCTATATCGTGGTCGAAAAGATCCTCGCCTTGAACGAGAATCTGCCGAGTCAATGGCCGGTCCACGGCACGACCGGCTACGACTTCGCCAATCTCGTCAATGGCCTCTTCATCTGGCTGGAGGCCGAGCAACCGCTGGATGCCTTTTACCGGGCCTTCTGCAGCTTTCCCGTCGATTTCGAGGAGTTGCTTTACCAATCCAAGCGCCTGATTTTGAAGGTTGCACTTTCCAGCGAGCTCACGGTGCTCGCCAACCGGCTGAGCCGGATTGCGGAAAGCGATCGCCGCACTCGTGATTACAGCTTGAATAGCCTCAGGGACGCACTCCGCGAAATCATCTCTTGCTTCCCGGTCTATCGAACCTATGTCACCGACCGAGGCGTATCGGAAACCGACCGGAACTACATCGAGCTCGCGGTCGAGCAAGCCAAGAGGCGCAGCCTGGTGGGAGATCTCACGATCTTCGATTTCGTCCGGGACGAACTGCTGACGATTCAGGCGGAGGGCAAGAGCGACCGCTATCGGGAACAGGTCGTCTCATTCGCGATGAAATTTCAGCAGCTGACTGGCCCGGCGATGGCGAAAGGCATGGAAGACACGGCTTTCTACCGCTACAACCGGTTCGTGTCTTTAAACGAAGTCGGCGGCGATCCTCGGCATTTCGGCGTTTCTCTCGCCGATTTTCACCGCCGTAACGAAGAACGCAGCCAATCCTGGCCGCATGCCCTTTTGAGCACTTCGACCCACGACACCAAACGTTCGGAGGATGTACGAGCCCGTATCGACGTGTTGTCGGAAATCCCCGATGAATGGACAGCGCGCGTACGTCACTGGAGCGAGCTCAATCGGAAGAAGAAAAGCATCGTCGACGGCGATCCGGCCCCGTCGAGAAACGACGAATACCTGATCTACCAAACCTTGGTCGGAACCTGGCCGCTGGAAGCGCTGAATCCCGAGAGTGCGGGGGATTACACGCAAAGGTTGGAAGCCTATATGGTCAAGGCGATGCGGGAAGCTAAGCTGTTCAGCAGCTGGCTGAATCCGAACCTGTCTTACGAACAGGCGGTCTCCGATTTCCTGCGGAAACTCGTAATCCCCGGCGGCCAGGACGAATTCGTCCGCGATTTTCGCGATTTTCTGTCGGGCATCGCCCGTGCGGGTTTACACAACAGCTTGGCTCAAGTGCTGCTTAAACTCACCGTACCCGGCGTACCGGACGTTTATCAGGGAAATGAGCTGTGGGATTTCAGCTTGGTCGATCCGGACAACCGGCGACCGGTGGATTATGAACGGCGGCAGTTCTTGTTGAATGAGCTTAAGTCCTGGGACGGATTGAGTGCGGCGGAACTCGCGCCGAAACTCGATGAAATGCAAGGCGATATGAGCGATGGGCGCATCAAGCTGTACGTCACCCGGGAAACCCTGCGCGTGCGGCAGCAGGACCCGGATCTGTTCCGCCGCGGCGGCTATGATCCACTGGAAGCCGAAGGGGAAAAAGCCGAACACCTGTGTGCGTATCTCCGCCGCTTCGGCTCACGCACGGTGCTGGTGGCGGTGCCCCGCTGGATTCTGCGCCTAGGGAATAACGCCATATCGCCGCCCCTTGGCGACAGGAGAATCTGGGCTGACACCCGCCTGTCGCTGCCGCCTGCCGTCGCCGGCACCTATTCACACGGCTTTACGCGGGAACAGCTATCGGTGGACGGTACAGCCCCGCTGATGGCGGCGGATTTGTTTTCGGGCTTTCCGTTGGCGTTGTTGGTTAAGGTGGACTGATCAACGGGTTCCCTTCTATAACCGCGAGCAGAGTATCTACATAAGTCGATCAAAGACGGAATCGCTGCGCGATGACCGTATTTGAGTGTGGGTTCTCGGACCCACGGCCGAGATACTTTTCTTTGCTCGGCCAAAGAAAAGTATCCAAAAGAAAGGCCGCCCGATTGCCGCTTGACTCCTGTGCGCCTCGCTTTCGGCCAGAGTCGCCAGAAGGGGCTTCCCTGCCCCTCTGTCGACGCGCGGAATCCTTTCCGCGCCCCTAACGGGCTATTCCGGCCGAAAGCTGCGGTGCTCGGCGCGGCGAACGGGATTGAAAGATAACCCGGAAACAGGGTTTTCCGGGTCTGAAAACGTGTGTAGATATCCATGACAACCCGGGAAGACGCAAAAAGAGAAGGATTTCTCCTCATACGACAGGAGTTCGTCATGCATCCAATCGGATACAAACCTTTCAAATACGCTCGCACGAGCATTATTCCTGCCCTGCTGATCGCCGGACTCGGACTTCTTTCGGCCTGCGCCGATCGAGTGGTCGAGTTGCCCGCGCTTTCGCACACCGAGACGCAGCTTCATCAACCGGGCCGCTTCGTCTGGCACGACCTCGTGACTGACGATTTGCCCGCCGCCAAGCGTTTTTACGGAAGCCTGTTCGGCTGGCGGTTTACGGATTTCGCCTCAGCCGATTTCGGCTACTCGATTGCCTGGAACCACGGACGCCCGATTTCCGGACTCGTGGCGAAGGACACCGAACCGCCGCGCCCGGCAAATCAATGGCTCAGCCTGCTTTCGGTCGAGGATGTCGATCGCGCCGTAAGGCTGGCCGAGCGATTCGGCGGAACGGTGCCGCTGATGCCGATAAATGCGCCGGAACGGGGGCAATTCGCCGTCATCCGCGATCCGAACGGCGCTCCGCTGACCGTCATCCGCACCCGATGGGGCGACCCGGAAGCCGCCGAACCCAAAGAAGGCGACTGGTTTTGGAACGAATTGTGGACCGAGGATATCGACAGGGCTGCCATGTTCTACCGCGAACTGGCTGGATACCAACTCGACTCGTTGCCGCACGAGAGCGGCGGGGAACCGTATCTGATATTCAAGCGCGACGGGATCCCAAGGGCCGGCGTCGCAAAACAGCCGCTGACCGGCGGACGGCCGATATGGATGCCTTATGTCCGAGTCGCAGATCTCTCCGGAACTGTTTCCCGCGCCGAAAGTCTCGGAGGTAAGGTGCTTATCGCTCCGCGGCCCGACATCCGTTCGGGAACGGTCGCCGTAATAGCCGATCCGTCGGGAGCGATGTTCGGCATCCAGCAAATACCGTCTTCTCAATGGAGCAGGAGGTCCGATCATGAAAACCGCTAAACGGCCGATCTCCCTGATCACCGGGCTGATTATCATCATCCCGTTGCTCAGCGCTTGCAGCAGCGTGAGACCTTACGCCGGCATCGGCATCTCCGGCCCCGGTGTCCGTTACGGCCCGGTTCATGTGCGGACCGGCGTCAGCATAGGGTTCCCGCTGAGATAACGTCCAAGCGGCAAACGCCGCCAAAAGGACCGTGACATGACCCTTGAAATCTTATTCAAGGAAAGCGATGAGCAAAATAGGACATCTTTCGGCCCGTCCCGAACGGATAAAGATCACGAAATCCGCCCCTATCGGCCTGCAACCGCTCAGACTCGGGTCCAAGCGTAACGGGTATCTCTATGTTCCCGAGAGCTATCGGGGCGACCGTACCCTTCCGCTGGTCTTGATGTTTCACGGAGCCGGCGGCAACTCCCAGCATGGTTTGGCGCCGCTCTTGAATTTGGCCGACCCCTTCGGATTGATCTTGGTGGCCCCCGCCTCGAACGAATTCACCTGGGACGTGATCATCGACGAATACGGTGTAGACCTTACCCAGGTCGATCAAGTCTTGATGCATGTGTTTGACCGCTATGCGGTCGATCCGTCGCGAATCGCGATCGGCGGCTTTTCGGATGGCGCATCTTATGCGCTCTCCTTGGGTGTCATGAACGGTGACTTGTTCAGCTATATCCTCGCCTTTTCGCCGGGCTTCATGATGTCCACAGTGCAGCGTGGGAATCCGCGAGTGTTCATTTCCCACGGCACGAACGATACCGTGTTGCCGATCGACAAATGCAGCCGCCGCATCGTGCCGCAGCTGCAGCGGGCCGGCTATGAGGTCTTATACCGGGAGTTCGAGGGCGGCCACAGCGTTCCCTCGGATATCGCGCAAGAGGCGGCCCATTGGTTTGCGGGAAAAACGGGTCTCCATTGACTGTAGCGAGTTCTCCGTCAGAAATAGAAATGGAGACCTGTCCCGAAATACTCGATGTGCCGTTCGAAAAATTGCCCGTTCGGCGAACGGCCGTTGAAGTATTCGAACAGCCACTGCAAACGCCGGCCCTCCAGCCATGCGCTGCGAAACTCGATGCCGGCTCGCGCCGAATAGCTGGCATCCCAATCGGCCCCTTCGGCAGCCTGGACGTCCAGTGCCGCCACCGGATATAGGAGTTCGGTCCATAACGGATATGGGCTCGTCAACTCGAATCCGCCTTGAACAAACCATGGTTCGAGATCGCTAGGATCCGTTCGGAACAGCCCGCCCCCACCGCCGTAGACGCGCAACATGTTGCCGAAATTCCAGGAGAGCAAAAGATCGGCGCCCTCAAAGGAGAGATTGATGCGATCGACCCGGTTACGCAACAGGTACTCGTCGCCCAGGTGCGAACTTTGGTGGAAAACGCGCGCCTGGGCTGAGAACGGCCCGGACCTAACGCTCACCGGCAGCGCCACAAAGAAATCGGAGTTCACCAGATCGGTCGAGCTGGCATTCAGATTGAAAATCGAAAATACGCCGGCCTGGAGTCCCACCTGCCACTTGGCGCCCAATCCCTCCCATCCGTAAAACGGAAGCGTGGCGCCGAAGTTCGCGGAACCGACCGTATTCAGTTCTTCATCGTTTTGGTAAAACTGAACGGAGGCGGAGAAACGCGGCCATTTCGGATCGGCGATCAGGGACTCGAAAGTCTTGGTCGGCGGAAGCCAGCCGGTATAACGCGCCAGTTTCTCGGAAGATGATACCGACGGCGCCTCGGCGACCGATTCTAGGGCGGCGATCGACGAACTGCCGGGCTTTCCCACTTCGACCTGCAAGCCCTTAATGGCGCTCAAGGCCTCGGCAACCGTTTGCGGGTTCTGCCCATTGAATTGAGCCGGATCCAGCACCAGCCGTCCATTTTCGACTCGCGGTTTCACATGGCTTAAACCGAAGCGCATCTCGAGCACGGCCGAGGCGTAACCTTCCAAAAAACGATCATCCCTCGGGTTGGCCGGCTGGGCAAGGGAAGGGGCAAGAAGAAACAGGGAAAAAAGCGGTCCATAGCTCGGGCGCATGGTGTCACTCCTAAAATCCATTTCGGACGCCGCGTGATCTTAGACTGAAGACGAGCCTCGGGCAATGTCGGGAATTTCCGGCCACTGCGCCGATTACCGCGCTCACTGAAAGGATTTAACCGGCCGATCACCCTGAAGTCTTGAAAGTCCCGGCCGAATCCCCATTGTTTATGTAGCCAATCGAAAAGGTAAATCCTTTAAAAGGAGGTATGACATGTTCGGTAGTTTCACCCAGTTCGAGAACAGCCTATTCGACGATTTCAGGCGCATGGAACGGGAAATGGATGATCTATTCGGCCGCTGGCCCTGGCCGATCGGAATCAGATCCGCCGCTCGCGGCAGTTTTCCTCCCGTGAATGTCGGTGCCACGCCCGGCGAGGTGGATGTGTACTTGTTTACCCCGGGGGTCGATCCCAAGACACTGGACATTTCCATTCAGCAGAACGTGCTGTCCGTCTCCGGCGAGCGCAGATTGCCGATCAATGAAAATGCCAATTACTACCGCCAGGAGCGCTTCGACGGCGAGTTTCGCCGCGCGATCACGCTACCGGAAGATGTAGATCCGGATCGAGTCGAAGCGCGCTCTGAAAACGGCATTCTGCATATCAAAGTGCAGCGGCGCGAGGCGGCCAAGCCTCGGCAGATCGAAGTGAAATGAGCAAAAGGAGGGCATCATGACTGACACACAAGATGTTGCAACAAGACCGTCCAGCGACGTACAACGGCCCGAGCAGCAGGTCGTATTGAATCCGCCGGTCGATATCTGCGAGGATACCGAAGGCATCACGCTGATGGCGGATATGCCGGGAGTATCGAAGGATAAACTTAATATCGAAGTCGATAAAAACACCCTGCTTATCGAGGGTGATGCGCATTTCGACATGCCTGAGGGTATCCAGGCGCTGTATGCGGACATCCGTTCGACGCGATACCGCCGGATTTTCTCGCTTAGTCCGGAACTGGAATCAAACAACATCGACGCCACCCTCAAAGACGGCGTGCTCACTCTGAAAATTCCCAAACGGGCTGAATTGCGTCCACGCAAGATCGAGGTGCGCGCAGATTAGCCGGATCAAAGCTTTTGGGTTTTCTGGTATGGCAAGGCCCGGCACTTAAAACCGCCGGGCCTTGCCATATCCGCCAACTGGATTGGCGCTGGCAGATGTAAAATGGATTCTAAATGATCGAAGAAACTACAAAACACATGCCAATCCTAAGAGGCAGATCGAATTGACCTTGGCTCCCTCCAATAAACGAAAGACCGGCGGCCGGAAGCGGCGGGTAGTCGCCGACGATTCCCGCTTGCAGGAAGGCGTGCTAGTCCTTTGGAACGATGACAAAGGCTTCGGATTCGTGCGCCCTTCTATGGGCGGCGACGATTATTTCGTCCATATCAGCGTGCTCGAGGAGGGGACGAGCCGGCGTCCACAAGTCGGAGACATTATTTTCTACAACGTGGCGACCGATGTCCCCGGCAGGAGGCGCCTTTCCTACGCCGCGATCAAAGGCGTCGAGGTCCTAGAGAGAAAACCGACCGACGCTATTCTGACCACCCCTCGTTCGCCGTTTCTCTGGATCTTGATCGGATTGCCCATTCTCTTGTCATGTTATCTGGTGTGGCGGACGTACAACCCGATTCCATTCATTTCGTATGTTTTCTTGAGCGTTCTGACCATCATGCTTTATGGCCTGGATAAAAAACATGCGATAACCGGCGAATGGCGCATACCGGAAATTTACATGCACGTGATCGAGTTCATGGGAGGCTGGCCGGGAGCGCTCCTGGCGCAGCATGATTTCCGGCATAAGATACGGAAGTTCCGCTACCGGGCCATACTGTGGGGCATCATCGTCTGCCACGCCCTGGCGTGGGCAGCGTTTCTTGTTTTCGATTACCGAGGAGCGTAGCTCTCCATAGAGCTCAGTCGGGGTGGCGGATCATGAGTGAACGCTTTTTAGCGTAGCGGACGGGGACTCTCCGCCATTGTCGACCTCCACGAGTTCTTCGGAAACCGGCAGCCTGATCACGAACTCGCTGCCTTGTCCAGGTCCCTCGCTGCTGGCTTCGACACGCCCTCCATGTAATTCCACGAGTTTCTGGACGATCGTCAGACCAATACCAAGACCACCCTGCGAGCGGTCGATGGTACGCTCGGCTTGAGTAAACAGATCAAAGAGCTTCGGCAGCAGATGGGCCGGTATACCTTCGCCGGTATCGCGCACACGAATGACCGCTTGCCCGGATTCACGCGCAACGGTCAGCCCGATTTTACCGCCCGAAGGCGTGTATTTGGCTGCATTATTGAGTACATTTGAGACGACTTGCGCCAAACGGACCGGATCGCCATAAACTCGCACGGGTTCTTCGGGCAACGAAACCGCGAGTTCGTGCTGACGAGCATCAATGAGCGGCTTGCTGGTTTCGAGAGCCTGTTCGATGACGGCAGCAATCGTTATAGAACTCTTGTGCAGCGTGATTTTGCCCCTGATGATGCGCGAAACGTCCAGCAGGTCGTCCACCAGCCGGGTCAGATGGCCGGCTTGACGATCAACGACATCGCGCGCCCAAGCTAATTTAGGATCGGACACACCGATCTTTCGCATCACCTGAACGGCGTTTCGGATCGGGGCCAAGGGATTTCTGAGCTCATGACCCAACATGGCCAGGAACTCATCCTTGCGGCTATCGGCATCACGAAGACTGTCCTCGACCCGCTTGCGCTCTTGAATCTCTAATTCAAGCTGGCGGTTAAGCTGCATTAACTCTTGGGTGCGCTGCGCCACCCTCTCCTCCAGATTGGCGTTCAGTTGCCGGATCTTCTCCTCGGCCGCCTTGCGTTCCTGTATCTCCTTGACCAATCGATGGTTGGTCTCCTCCAGCTCCTCCGGGCTAGGCATGGCGAGAGCCTTGGGGATCAGCGGCCATAGCACAACGGCCGTTCCCATCGAGATCAGAGCGGTGAACAGCTTGATAACACCTTGAACCTCGTAGATCGGCTGCCAGATCGTCCAAGCTCCCAACAGATGGGTCGTCCCGCAGGCGAGGATAAACGCACCGAAGAGCAGGAAAATATAACGAAATTGAAGGTTTCGGCGGCGTAGGACGAAGTAGATCAAAGCGCCGGGAATAGAATAGTAGGCCAATGCTGTCATCACATCCGAGACGACATGCAGGTAGAGCAAGGAAGGACGCCATAACAGACAGTATCCGTGAGGCATCAGCCCATCAGCCGTAATGAATGTTTGAAGACTATCCCACATGGTTTGTATCTCTATGATGTATTCATACCTCGATTCCGCAGGCGATCAGAAATCCGTCAATCATCGGGGCTGATGGCCAACGGGGATAGGCTTTAAGTGGGGGCCGCTTAAATTGAATCAATCGGTTGGTACGCCTCCGGCCAGCTTGTAAATCGGATTGCAGCGAAGGGTAAGCTAAGTCAGCCAGTCATAACGGTTAAGACAGGCACCGAAAGGAGACATTACCGAGCGTCTATAGATGCTCAAATCCTGTCTAAGTTCCCACGCCCGTCTGTTTCGTAATCTGCCGCTAAAAAATTACCCTCTGTTACGACCAGCAAGCTTCGTACGGCGAGGACCATAAAAACCGCCAGTCGCCAGACGCTCAACGGTTTTTCAGGAAGATGAGGTGATAATAGCGCAGTCGATGAATATCACGAGTATTTTGGCAAAGTTAACCTTTTTTTGTCACTTTTGGCGATAATTTCGTGAATCTTGCCGGCAACTCTGCGGAGATGCCCGGGGGAAGGGATGCGTTATGACAGTCCGTCGCTCTTGTCCACTGGCCCGAGGCTGCTGAAAGCCGCTGCGATACGGAAGCTTTGATCAGCGTTTTCCCAAATCATTTCGAATTCGGATGCGTTGCCAGTTTGCGGTACTGTTGCGGCATCCGATTCAGTAAAGCCACGTCGTCTTTCCGATGGGCACTCGCTCGATATTCCCGTTAATAGTTCACTTCCGACGGAGATAAAGCCTTCTAGAATCCGAATGGAAAGGACGCCGTAGCGGAGGCAAGTGTGTGAGGGATTGGAAAAATCAGCCTCCATATCTCCATAGATTCCATTACGTCAAAGGACAATAAAAATGCATATCCCGTTGCGTTTGAAATTCATCATTTTTCGGGTACTGTCCCCTTTGTGCGGATTCATGCTGGCTGTTGCCACACCACAAGCCGTTCGCGCCGACGCCGTCGACGACGAGATCAAAGGCTTGGTCATGCAGTTCCATAATGCATCCACGACTGGCGATCTCAACTTTATGGAACACATTACCTCGAGTGCATCGGATGCATTGGCTATAGGCAGCGATGCCTCCGAAGTGATCGTCGGCCACGACGCTATCGTAGCCTGGTGGCAAGGTCTGTTCGATTTCCTGGCTTCGATCGGTTACGAGAATGGCGGATTGCCGGTGGTATCGCCGGTCAATCTGCAAGTGGGCCACAGAGGCTCGGTTGCCTGGGCCGCCGAGCAGGCGGTTTGGCATTTGGCGAACGGAGATGCGCCGTTCCGCTTGACTTTAGTGTTCAGGAAAGAGCATGGCCAGTGGAAAATCGTTCAGCAACATTTTTCTAACGGTGTTGCGAATTCCGAATTGCCTTTTTGATCGTTGAATGTAAGAAGCGGGCCTCATAGCCCGCTTTTTTCACGCGCCGCTAGACTCGTTCAAAAATCGCTGCTCAGGAGCTCCGTCGCCCGCCGGCAAATCTCTCTGCCGTAATCCGTCCACACACCCTGTCCCCAATAGCGATAGCAACTGGTTTGGGCCGTCATCAAATGGAACAATGCGCTCCGGTAGCGTGGATCGTCGGTTGGAGCGGCCTTTTTGAGAACCTTTTCGTAGAACAGCGCGCTGGCCTCTTCCATGGGGCCCAACACATTCTCATAGCCTTTTACCCAGGAAATATCGCTGGTCCAACTTCCGCCATCCATGTGGAACCGGTGATCTTCTTTCTTGATCTCCTCAATGGCCTTTTCCAGCTTTTCAGCGCCGTCGCCGGGTTTGAAGCGATCCCAAATCAGTTTCTGGAACAAAGGTTGTACCGCCGGAAAATCGCTTTCTGCTATCCCCATATCGGCCAGGAATTCCAGGTATTCGGTCACGTTCATGAGCGGCGTTTCCGATCCGCTGGCCTCGCGGACCACCTCCATGAATTTCGGCGGAAATTCGTTCATCATCACGCCCCCGTTCTCCCCGTCGGCAATTTGCGTAACCAGCGGCGGAACCGATTTCCCGGCCAATTCCCAACGGGACAAACTTTTAGCCTCATAATAAGGCTGCATCTGCGCCACGAGCTTGGTATCGCTGCCCTGGGTCTTGATGATTGCGACGATGCTGACGCTTTCACCCTCCGAATTGGTGCAAACCAGCCGAGCCGGCAAGTGCTTGTGCTCCGGTCCCCAACCGTTTTCGGGACGCTCGACGGTGTGCTCCTGCACCAGCACCCAGGTGTAGCCGCAATCCCGAAGCGTCTTCACGAATTCGTAGGCAACATCCGGATGATTCGGAAGCGCCATCTCCGAAGGCGAGAAACCCCGCACCCGTTCCAATGCTTCGATACCGAAAATAGCGGCGAAATGATGTTGCCAGGCTTTGACGTGCAGCCGGTAATCCTGGACCGGCGTCGATGGCGCCACGGCATGGCCCCAGGGCGCGCCCAACCACTCGACGGCGCGGCGGTAATCTGGATTAGAGGTGATGGTCTTGAGGCTGTCGAATACGTCGTGCAGTCCCATCTCGCGAAGGCCGTAAAATAAGGTTCCCGAGTATTCCAGCATGACCCGCGGTTCTTTGCCCTCATGAATGAGTTGCGGCACGAATTCGCCCAGGCGCTTGTAACACCAGTGGAAAACCGGGGCGTTATGGTTATCGCCGATATGCTGGTTCTCCATCATGTGCCTAAGATTGCTGATAATCTTGGCAGTGGACAGATCGCCGCCACCGGCCGGGATCAAAGGCTGATGCATGTGCAGCGCGATCGCAGCGGCGCTTTTGATGCGGCCGAAGTCAACCGGACTCGAATGCTTGAAAACCGTATCCGGCCGGTTTCGAATCGCCTGTCCGATCAAGGATTCCGACCCGCAGATATTGGGAAGACCATCGATGGTTTCAGAAAGTGTTTCCATGGGTGACGCTCCGGTACACTGAAGAACGATACTTCACATTTGCAGCGCTTTAGCTGCGGCCAGTTTACACGAATCGAATTCGCCGGACCGTTGAACTCTGCATACGTTTTTGCCTTTTCGAGGAAACAATTTGTGTTTGAAAACCCGCCTTTGTAACCAAGTTTTGGCCATCTCGATTTCGGCGTGTCTCGCGAGTGGTGCAATCTTGGCAACGGATGTACATCAAGAGCATCAAATCGCCAAGGATATCGGGACTCGCATAAACCCGAATGAAGCGATCTGGCTGGAAACAGCCGATTTTCGATTTCAGGGACTTTACCGGGAAGCGGTCTCGAAAAATGTTCGTGGCGGCGTCATCCTGCTGCACGGAAGCCATTCCCACCAGGATGCGGCCGATTTTATTCATCCGCTCCGACGGGGCTTGCCGGAACACGGCTGGAGCAGTTTGTCTTTGGCCATGCCCACCTCCGAGTCCGGCGATCTGCAAAGCGATGCAAATCTTCTTCCGGAGGCGATTTTAAGGCTGCATTCCGGCGTGGCGTTTCTCAAGCCGAAAAACATCGGAAACATCGCCTTGCTGGCCCACGATACCGGCGCATGGGCGGCATTAAACTATCTTGCTCAATCACCTGATCAAGCCGTGAAGGCCGTGGTGCTAATCGACCCGGCACCCATACGGGAACCCGATCCAGTGCCGATCTCCCCCGATAGGCTGAGTACGATCCGTGTGCCGATGCTTGAAATTTTAAGCAGCCGACTATCGGTCCCGATTGACGAAGAGACGTCACGCAAGCGGACCGCCATGAAAACCAATTCGTCTTATCGGCTGCTGGTTCTGAATGAGCCCGATCACGGGTGGCAGGACATCGAAGATTTTCTCATCAACCGTGTTCACGGTTGGCTGGCATCTTTGCAAATGAGTGCCGGTTCGGATGCTGCTATGCTTCAGAAGCAATACAGCGTGAATCAAAAATAGCTGCACCGCCCCTCGCTGTTGTGCCCATAGGGTCGCCCCGCTTCCCATAGGCAACCATCGTGCTTATTTTGGAGCCGCTAATTCCATGATGATGACCTCGGCTTCGCCTTGCCCGACATTTTCCGCCGTCATCCATTGACCGGACTCCCAGAATACTTCACCGGGCCCGTATTCGCGCACTTGGCCGCCTTCCTCGATTTTCACCTTGCCTTTTACGACATAGCGAGGACCAGGCCCTTCATGGGTATGCAAGGGTGTCTTGTAACCCTCGGGAAAGATGATTCGAATGACCCGTGAATTGACCTTGTTGGATGGCAGCTCGACGGATTTCTCCAAAAGCACCTGGCGGGGCGGCATCTTCGGTTCGTCGGCCCAGACCGCTCCGGTCCAGGCGGTGACGGAAAAAACCGCAGTTGCAAGCAAGACGGAATTCAGTCGCATTTTATTTTTCCTTTGTTTTTGCACGAGTTGAACCTAAAAACTTACGCCATCTCACGCGGGAGATAAAGACGCTAGCCGCCCGCGATTTCCTCCACTTCGGGAAGGTGTGCACGCCGCTGCAGCCACATCACCCCGAATAGGTCGACGATGCCTACCCATAACCGTTGCCAAGTTCCATATTTGGACACGCCGCGCACCCGGGGCCGGTGATCGACTTCTATCGACACGACGTTTCCGCCGGCCCTCTGAACAAGCGCGGGCAGAAAACGGTGCATGTGGTCGAAATACGGCAGGGAAAGGAACAGCTCGCGCGAGAAAACCTTGAGCCCGCATCCCGTATCCGGCGTGTTATCACCGAGCAGCGAACTGCGCACGCCGTTGGCGACCTTGGAGGAAAACCGCCGCCAGCCGGTATCCTTGCGGCGCTTGCGAAATCCCGCCACCATGCTCTGCGTTCCGTCCTGGTCCAACGCCTTCAAGGCCGAGATCAGCTTGGGAATATCAACGGGATTATTCTGCCCGTCGCCATCCAGGGTCGCGATGATTCGCCCTCGGGCCGCGCGAACGCCGGTCAACAAGGCGGTGCTCTGGCCGCAGCAGCGCCGATGACACAGGACTCGGAGCCGCGGGTACCGCGCCCGCAACTCGTCCAGGCGGCTCAAGGTATTGTCGGTGCTGCCGTCGTCCACGAAATTCATTTCGTAATCTCCCGCATCGCTCAAGGCTTGGTCGATTTCCGCGATCAGCGGTTCAACGTTGTCTTCCTCGTTGTGAACCGGCACAACGATACTAAGTTCCATAAATCTTCCCGAACAATTGCGGATTACGGCTGGACGTACCTGACCTGCGGACCGCCGTCAGCCGATGCGATCTCGCCGATGGCAAACACGGTCTCGCCGGCGGCGGTCAGCAGCGCACGGACATTCTCTTCGTCTTCCGGCGCGACGCAGACGATCATGCCGATGCCGCAATTGAAGGTGCGCAGCATCTCGCCGTCCTCTACTCTGCCTTTCTCCTGCAGCCAGCGGAACACGGCCGGCCTCGGCCACGCGTTCGGGTCGATCACTGCCTCCGCCCCGTCCGGCAAGACTCGTGGCAAGTTTTCCGTGATGCCGCCGCCGGTGATGTGAGCCAGGGCATGAACCCTGATTTGGCGCATGAGTTGCAGCAACGGCTTGACATAGATTCGAGTCGGCTCAAGCAGCCATTCGCCCAAGGGCTTTCCTTCCAATGGTTCATCCAGGTGGCCTTCGCGATCCACGATCTTGCGAATCAGAGAATACCCGTTCGAGTGCGGACCGGAAGACGCGAGGCCGAGCAGTTTGTCGCCGGGGCGGACGCGGCTTCCGTCGAGAATTTCATCCTTCTCCACGATGCCTACACAAAAACCGGCCAAATCGTAATCGCCTGCGCCGTACATTCCCGGCATCTCCGCGGTTTCACCGCCCACCAAGGCACATCCGGCCAACTCGCAGCCCTTGCCGATGCCCTGGATTACCGAGGCGGCGACATCCACCTCTAATTTGCCGGTGGCGTAATAATCGAGAAAAAACAAAGGCTCAGCGCCCTGAACGACGATATCGTTGACGCACATCGCAACCAAGTCGATGCCGACTCCGCCATGGCATCCGGTGTCGATGGCCAATCTCAGTTTCGTGCCCACTCCGTCGGTACCGGCGACCAAAACCGGCTGCTTATAACGGCCTACCGGAAGCTCGAACAGCGAGCCGAATCCGCCGAGTCCGGCTAGCACGCCGGGAATACGGGTTTTTGCGGCAACCGGTTTAATCCGCTCTACGAGCGCATTACCGGCCTCGATATCGACACCGGCGCTTTTATAATCAAGGGATGCGGGTTTGGGATCGGTCAAGTTGAATCTCCGGGAAATCTATTCGGAAAAAAGAACTCTAATGAGCCGGAAACCGGTGCCCGTTCAACTGAAATCGCAGCTAGCCGAACGGACAATAGAGTGTTTTAGCTGTTCTAAGGGATTGTGATATTGTACAACGCTCTTCGCCAACCTGCGGGAGGATCTTCGTGCGCCTCGTCGCCTTAATCAGCTTGTGGCTCATAATGGTTTATCCGAACCTTATGGCCGCCGAAGTAAAAGGATTGTATCGAATGGACGTCGCCATACAGAGCAAGGATGAATCGACCCGTAACGAAGACATCCGCAGAGCTCTGGAACAAGTCCTCAAACGATTGGTCAGGACTGACGCCATGCAGTCCAAGGCCATCCGCTCCATGCTGGACAAACCCGACCATTTCGTTCTGCAATACGAGTACATAACAAAATCGACGGCCGATACGCCGCTCGACTACTTGCGCGTGGATTTCGATTCGCCTCGCATTAACGACACCTTGCGCCAATCGAACATCAGCCCCTGGGGAGAACAACGGCCCGAAGTGCTGGTATGGCTTTCGATCGAGGATAATGCGGAAAAATCGATTTTCGTGGCCGACCAGATGCCGGAAATCGATCGCGCGCTCCGCGCCACAGCCGAGGAAAACGGATTGCCCGTGACGGTTCCCTTATGGGATCTGACCGACCAACAGAGTCTGAGCTTCGATGATTTGGAAATCGGCAACGGAGAACGGGTCCGGCAGGCGTCCGCCCGCTATGAAACCGATGCGGTCCTTGCCGGGCGCTTATCGCATAGGCCGGAGGGAACTTGGGATGCGACTTGGCGACTTTACTGTCAGAATCTCGACGAGACTTGGCAAGGCAACTTCCCCGATCTCCCGGAAGCGCTCCGGTCGGGCACATCGAAGACCTATACCCGCTTGGCCGAACGATTCATTCCGCGCACGACCCAGGAAACGAGCCTGGAGCTGAAAGTCGTGGGTCTTTCGTCGCTCGATGCAATCGGCCGGGCAACCGCCTATTTGAACCGATTGCCTCAGGTCAAAAAACTGGAATGGATAGGCGTAGATGCCGATCATGCCTCGTTCAAGCTATACGTACTCGGCGACAGGGCGTCGTTGGAGGAGGCCCTCGCTTTAGGGCGCGTGTTGATTCCCGTCGCCAACGAGGACCGGCAGTTTTCCGGGTTAACCTACCAATTGGCCGAATGAAAGCACGTCATATACCCAATATCATTTCGGTTTGCCGAATCTTGCTCGTCTATCCCGTCATTAATTTGATGCTGGAAAAACGTTTCGATTGGGCGCTGACACTGTTTGTGATTGCCGGTTTATCGGATGCGCTGGACGGCTTCCTGGCCAAACATTTTCACTGGCAATCCCGTCTTGGCTCCTATATCGATCCATTGGCCGACAAGCTGCTGCTGGTTTCGTCTTACATCGTGCTGAGCTTCATGGGATTGATCCCGTTCTGGCTCATGGCTACTGTGGTCTTGCGCGATATAGTGATCTTCACCGGTGCGGTGCTGTATTACTTCCTGCTGCGGCCTTTCGAAGGACAACCGCTCCTAATCAGCAAAGTGAATACGTTGCTTCAGCTTTTTCTAGTGTTCGTGGTACTCGTGCACCATGGCTTCGTATCATTACCCGCCATCACTATCACCGGCCTCACCGGAGTGGTGTTCCTGACGACTCTGATCAGCGGGGCGATGTATGTCTATGTCTGGGGAAGCAGCTATTACCGCGAAACCCGAATTTTAGGCATGCGCAATGATTAATGGACTCTTTCCCGTTTTTCGATCGCCGCGCTTATCCCGAATTCGCTGCCATATACCGACATTTTTATTGATCCTTCTTCCCTTCTCGGCCATTGCTCAAGGGTACTCCTGGAATCCGGGCGGAGCACAGGACGGGGCGCTTTTTATCGAACCCAATAGTCCTCGCGACAATGAAGATATCCTGATCCATTACCCGCAACGGGGTTGCAATGACGGCCGTGTCGACGCCCAGATGAAAGGGAATGAAATCGTGATCGTCGTCAGTTATTACGGCCGCTGCCTTTATACCCTTCAACCGGAGGGAAACGCACTTCCCGCCGCTGGGCTTTACCAAAGCTATCGGATCGGTCGTCTTCCGGTCGGAAATTATCGCATTCGGCTGTATTATGAGGACTTATCCGAGAGATTTCGTAGCCGTAGTTTCAGCATTTCAGAATCCTTTTCGGTAATGCCCGCTCGTTAGACGCCGGCACCGGCTCGCCGTCCGGCATCTTGCAAACATAACGCTAGTCTTGTCGAACATTCAGCCATGAACGATATGGTCTCTTCCGATTTCAATCCCCAAAACGCTTTTCCTTCGAACGCAACCGACTCGGCGATTTCCAAACGGTTCCGCCGCATCGGTCTGATTACGATCGCCGCCGTTTATTTTCTGATCCTGGTCGGCGGCATCGTCCGGGCCTCCGGTGCGGGCATGGGCTGCCCCGACTGGCCCACTTGTTTCGGCCGCTGGGTCCCGCCTACCGACGAATCTCAGTTGCCGCCGAACTATCACGAGATTTATGCCGAGCGCGGTTATGCGGATACCGAGTTCAATCCGCTCAAGACTTGGACCGAATACGTCAATCGCCTGGTCGGCGTGAGTATCGGAGTGCTCATTCTGTTGACCCTGCTCTATTCGATTCCGTATCTGAAACGCGACCGGACCGTCTTTTTCCTGGCCTTATCCGTCTTTTTACTGGTGGGGTTCCAAGCCTGGCTGGGGTCGGCGGTCGTCGCCAGCAACTTGCGGCCTGTCATGATCACCGCCCACATGGTGACCGCTTTCGTGATCGTCTGTCTCCTGATTTACGCGATTGCAAGATCACAGCAAGACACGATACGGAACCTCGGAACCGGAGCCTTATCGCCGCGGTTCAAAACCGTTCTGGCGATAGCGATGGGCATGACGCTGCTGCAAATCATTATGGGAACCCAGATTCGGGAATCGGTGGATGTCATCGCCATGACCTTCAATCAAGGCGAACGCCACCTTTGGCGAGAGGAGTTTCCGATTATTTTCTACATCCACCGCTCGTTTTCCTCCGTCATACTCTTCACAAACCTGTGGCTGGTGTGGAATCTGGTGCGACGTCTGAAGCGCGGACATCTGCTGCGAAACTTCGGCTTAGGGCTGGGCGCATTGGTAATAGCCGCCATCGGCACCGGAGTAACGCTGGATCGTCTCGGATTTCCGGCGTTCGTACAGCCGATTCACCTCGTCCTGGCCAATCTGATCTTCGGAACCCAGTTTTTCCTGTTTATCGCCTTGCGGTATTCGGAACGCCTAAAGCCGGCGGGAATTGGCTCTAGCCAAAAAGACGTAATCGGCTGATCAGTCACAGGGAATGGGCGGCAAGCGTTGCTCCGCCGCCCTCTTCACATCCCAAGGTTTCAGCATTTCCTCCAAATCCGACGCGGGACGAGTCCATGGAATCCGCACCCAATAGGCCTCGTTCCGCACTTGGCGGGGTACTACCTCGGTAATGATGCCCTGTTCCGTGAGTTTTTTCTGAGCCTGCTCTGCCCGGTTTCGAGTTTTAAAAAGTCCGAGAGATATCGCACCTTGTAACGGGCCTTTGTCGAAAAGCCACAGATCGGTCACGCCTTTTTCGAGCAGCATTTTCCGGTTCGACTTGGCGGTTTCCATATCGTGAGCCTTGGGAAACAGCACCCACCAGCCGTCGGTCAGATCCGAAGGTTTCCTGACAAGGCCGGCCTGATCGGATTGAGCTTTCACCAGGTTCAAAACCTCACGCGCCCGCGTTTCGTCGGTAATCGGGCCCCATTGAAAACAGCTCGATTCCGTGGTCCGCGTCAACTCGGACGGCGAGCCGGTTTGTGCGTCCCGTTTCTGAACCGGCGGATCCGTCTTTTGAGCCGGCCCCGGCTCGAAAACCGGTGCGGCCCCCTCGATTTGCTCTGCCCTAGCCTCGGTCATGGGAGGGTTAGTCAAAGCCGTGTTAGAGGGCTTCTCGGACAGCGCAGAACGCTCGCTGAGTAAGGCGAGTTGTTCCACTGTGTGAGGAAGCCGCAATTCTTGATGGGACGCGGCGGTATTGTCACCCTGCCCGATGATATTGTTTTCCCATAGAAAAAATACGACGTTCGCTAGAATCAGGATAAAAAAAGCATACTTCATGAAACGCTTCTCGCGATGCAGAGCAACCCCCGCAAAATCAGATCCGGAACAACTTGACAAGGCCTATCGAGCACGTTGGCGATGATTTCCGCATCTCCACCGGTCAGTACCAAACTAGGCACATCCCCCAATTCTTTCGCGGCTTTTCCGACGGACTTTTCGATCAGTCCCGCACAAGCCGCTAATACCCCTCCTTTTACGGCTGCGGCAGTACTTCGTCCTAAAAAACCGGGATGGTCGAGACCGACATCCCTGATGCCTTTCGTTTCTTGAACGAGCACCCGTTTCATCATCGCCAAACCGGGCGCAATGAGGCCGCCGAGATGTCGGCCCTGCGCATCAAGCACATCGAACGTCAAAGCCGTGCCACAGTCGGCGACACAGATCGGTTGAGCGCCGAACTCCCGTATGGCGACGAGACTCACCCAGCGATCGACGCCCAGTTTTTCCGGTATTTCGTAGCCATTCACTACACCGTAGCCTTGAGCTACAGATCCCACGAACTTTGGTGAAATTCCCCACTGCTTTTGCACCCATTCCGTTATAGTCCGCTCCGCCTCGGCGCCGGCCACGTTGCAGGCATATATACAACGCGGGATGGGAAGAGACAGCCAATGGCCATCGAGCGATTCTTCGAGCGATTCGCTAGCCGAAGGGAAAGGCTCGCCCGAGACGATCCGATGATCTTGCGCGGTCCCCCATTTCACACGGCTGTTGCCGATATCGACCAAAAGCCGCATTCTGCCCGCGTCCTCAGCCGGCGATCCGGAGCCGCACATCGCCGGATGCGAACTCGCGACGTTTTCCATCCTTGCACATCACGATCAGCAACCCGTCGGCCGTAACATCGGCAACGGTGCCGGCCATTTCCATATCGCCTTGATGGACAACCACTTCGCGACCGGTCAGATGATGATAACGACGCCACTCCGGAAGATAAGGCGCAAGCCCGGTGTAGCGATAATCGTTCAGCAAAGGCAAGAGCTCGCTCAATATCGAGGCGACCAAATGGTTTCTCGAAGGAGCTGAGGCGCCCGCCACGGTATCGAGATCGACCCACACCTGATCTATTCCGCGCCCTACGGCGGGAGAAATATAGCGATTAACCCCCAGCCCCACGATGACAGCACATCCGCCATGGGCTTCCCCGGTCACCTCCAGCAATATTCCTCCCAGTTTGCGATCTTCCCACAAGAGATCGTTCGGCCACTTGAGCCCCACACCAATGACGCCTACCCGATTGAGAGCTCGAATCACGGCCACACCGACTGCCAGGCTAAGGCCGGCGACAACGGAGTGATCGTCGAAACGCCACAAGATCGAGAGATAAATATTCGCTCCTAAAGGCGAGAGCCATGAGCGGCCGATCCGCCCCTTGCCGGCGGTTTGCGTTTCAGCCAGGCATACCGCCCCGGAAGGAGCGCCCTCCGCCGCTAGGCGCATCAAATACGTATTGGTCGAGTCGAGTTCGTCGTAGATGTACAGCCCGCCCAGCAGCTGGTTGGCGTTGGGATTCAATGAGGATCGGATGACTGTTTCGCTGAGCAACTCCAAGGGCTGTGTCACTCGGTAGCCTTTCCCCGGCAAGGCGGCAATTTCAATCCCACGGCATTGCAGAGCACGAACGGCTTTCCATACCGCCGTTCTGCTGATACCGAGACGGCTCGCCAACTCCGCTCCGGAGTGAAAGCCATTGTCGGACAGCAAATGAAGCAGGGTCTTAGTCAGCGCATCATACTGCATGAATAAAAAGGCGCGCCGAAGCGCTTACTCCGATGACTGTTTTTTGTTTCTAAGCTGTTGCAGCTGCCGCTTGACGACATGTCGAATCAGCAACTCCCGGTCGCTGTCGCGCAGGCCGACGAAATCGACTGAAATTTGATAAGGAAGCTCGAAATCAGGAATGTTCTTTTTGCAATAAACAATTCGCCCGTACGCAACTAGCCCGACCAAATCGGGCTGCAAGACCATCTTGATCTCCAGCACTTTACCGGGAGCATAGGGCTTTTCCACATCGAAGGACAAACCGGAAGCGCTGAGGCTAACGCGCTGTGTGGACTGCTCCGGCAGATTGGCCTCGTAGCTCAGAAAAGCCCGAGCAATAAGATCGATTTTGCGCTCCACAACCCTCAGAAAACTGCCGATCTCCGGAGAATCTCTTTCGATTTTTCGCAGCAACTTTCGGGACTCTTGAGTCAATAAATCCAGGCTGGCTGAAAGGGAGAAAGAATCCAAGGGAAAATCCCGCGGACTTCGATTGTCAGGAATCTCATCGGGCGCTATTTCCCTGAAAAAAAGAATAATCTCGTCTTCGATCCGGAAATATCGCCTGCGCTCCTTTTCCGCGTCCCTGCCGTTCACCAGTTCCATCTCCTTTTCATGGTCTACTTGGTGGTCGGTCATAAAACTCATCCGATAGTGACTATGCCTTATCCAGAGCCGTCTTATCCAATGCCTTCAACCGTTCCAATTTTTCCGCGATCTTGATTTCCAGCCCTCGCGAAACCGGCTTGTAGTATGCGCGGGCTGGAAGCCCTTCGGGGAAATAACTCTCACCCGCCGCGTAAGCGTCGGGCTCATCGTGAGCGTAACGGTAATGCTTTCCGTAATCGAGTTCTTTCATCAATCGCGTGGGGGCATTGCGAAGATGCGTCGGCACTTCCAAACTGCCGGTTCTGGCCGCATCGGCACGAGCCGTATTAAAGGCGACGTAGACTGCATTGCTCTTGGGGGCACACGCCAGATACAGAACCGCTTGAGCCAGGGCCAGTTCGCCTTCCGGACTTCCGAGACGCTCCTGCGCATCCCAGGCATTCAGAGCCAGCTCCAGCGCGCGAGGGTCTGCGTTGCCGATGTCTTCGCTCGCAATGCGGACGATACGGCGCGCGAGATAAAGCGGATCGCAGCCGCCGTCCAACATGCGGCACAACCAGTACAAGGCCGCATCCGGGGCACTGCCCCGCACCGATTTGTGCAGCGCCGAGATTTGGTTATAAAAATCCTCGCCCTGCTTGTCGAATCGCCTGGCGCTGCCACCTGCGAGCACCTCTCGGGCGATGTCCGAGGTTATTTCGTCTTGTCCGGGTTCCAGCAAATCGAGGGTAACCTCCAACAGACTCAAAACTTTTCTGGCATCGCCATCGGCCGCCTTGGCGTACCAGCGGCGCAGCTCTTCGACAAACCTGAGGTCCGGCCGGCCAACACCTCGCTCGGCATCCTGCAAAGCCCGCTCAATGAGATCGAGCAAATCGTCTTCGGACAAAGCCTTCAGCAAATAGACCCGCGCTCGAGACAATAAGGCGTTGTTCAACTCGAAAGACGGATTCTCGGTGGTGGCGCCGATAAAATAGATCGTGCCGTCTTCGACATGGGGCAGAAAGGCATCTTGCTGGGACTTGTTGAAACGATGCACCTCGTCCACGAACAAAATGGTGCGCCGATTGCGCTCGGTCAAAAGCCGCTTCGCCTCCGCCACCGCTTCGCGGATTTCCTTGACGCCTGCCAGTACCGCCGAAATCGGCATGAATTCCGCATCGGCATGCCGGGCGACGATCCGCGCCAAAGTCGTCTTGCCGGTGCCGGGCGGCCCCCAGAAAATCATCGAATGAAGCTTGCCGGCCTTAATGGCTTCATAGAGAGGTTTACCGGGCGCTATCAAATGCCGCTGGCCGATGTACTCGTCCAAGCAGCGCGGCCGCATCCGGTCGGCCAAAGGTCTCTGAGAATCCGTATTCACTCGTTTATTTTTCCTCGAACACGTCGACTCCCGGCGGAGGACGGAATTCGAACAGGCTGCGGTCCAGCTTAAGCCCTGTTTGGACGCCGGTAAAATAGATGCGGGTCAGCTGGCCGAAATTGTCGCTGAGTTCCATCCCCGCGAGAGTAGTGCCATCCAAGCCGATCAGGACATGTTTGAATCCACTGTCCTCGGACTTCGGCACCAGTTTGATCCAGAACAAGCCCTCGTCCATCCCTTGATTCTCGATCTTGAAATTGGTTTCCAGCGCCACTTCGCCGCTCAGCAGCAAGGCCGGCGTGGAACCGATCGCCTCGTCGAGGCGCTTGGCGGTCACCTGCTCGAGATCGACGTCGTAAAACCAAACCTTGCCGCCGTTGGAAACGATTTCCTGACTGTAAGGCTTCTTGTAATCCCAACGGAACTTGCCGGGACGTTGGAGATAAAACACGCCGCTGCTACGCTGCCCGGCATTGCCCGCCTCGTCGATGACGACTTGGGAAAACTCCGCCTGTAGCGTGTTCGCCTTCGCGAGAAATCCTCGAAGTCTCTGAACCGGCGTTTCTTCCGCGGCTGATGCAACAACCGGCAGAAAAATCAAGAACAAAAGGAATGCTTTCTTAAACACTGTTTGCTCGTTACTTTAAGAAGGTATTACCGGGCATCGCGAGCGGTCGCACAATATCTTTTCGTACGCCTGATCAGACCTTCTTTGCCAAAATTTCTGCATAACCGACGTAATCGCGGGGTGTCAGCGCCAACAAGCGCTGCTTCGCATCTTGCGGAATGCTGAGTCCAAGGATGAATTCGGACAGCGCTTCCGGCTCGATCCGCTTGCCGCGGGTCAGGTCTTTGAGCTTCTCATAAGGCTTTTCGATGCCGTAACGCCGCATCACCGTCTGAATCGGCTCGGCCAGCACTTCCAAATTGGCAGCGAGATCGGCTTCCAAGGTGCTCGTATCGATTTCGAGTTTCGCTAGTCCCTTGAGGGTCGATTGCAACGCGATCAAAGTATGGGCAATTCCCACACCGATGTTCCGTAGTACGGTCGAATCGGTCAGATCCCGCTGCCAGCGCGAGATCGGCAACTTATCGGCGAGATGGCCGAAGACCGCGTTGGCGACCCCCAGATTGCCTTCCGAATTCTCGAAATCGATGGGATTGACCTTGTGCGGCATGGTCGACGAGCCCACTTCGCCCGCGATGGTTTTCTGCCGGAAGTAACCCAGCGAGACATAACCCCAGACATCGCGGTTGAAATCGATCAGCACCGTATTGAAGCGCGACAAGGTATGGAAGAACTCGGCGAGATAATCGTGAGGTTCGATCTGGGTAGTGTAAGGATTGAACTTCAGCCCCAAAGACGCGACGAAGTTCTCGCAAAACATCGGCCAATCGACTTCGGGATAGGCGACCCAGTGAGCATTATAATTGCCGACGGCGCCGTTGATCTTGCCCAACAGCTCGATCGACGCCAGTTGCATAAGCTGCCTTTCGAGGCGAGCCGACACATTGGCGAACTCCTTGCCCATCGTCGTCGGCGTAGCCGATTGTCCATGGGTACGCGACAGCATCGGCTGGCCGGCATAGGCTCCCGCCTTTTCTTTTATTGCCGCGACGAGTTGCCGGATTTGCGGCAGCAGAACGCTGTCCCTGGCTTCCTTCAGCATCAGGGCATATGCGAGATTGTTGATGTCCTCCGAGGTGCAGGCGAAGTGGATGAACTCGCTCACCGTGACCAGCTCCGCGTGATCGGCAATCTTTTCCTTGAGGAAATACTCCACCGCCTTCACATCGTGATTGGTCGTCCTTTCAATCTGCTTCACGCGCTCCGCATCGCTCACGGAAAAACCAGTCAAGATGGTTTCCAGGCGATCATTGGCTCTATCGCTCAGCGCCGGCACCTCGCCAACGGCCGGCTCTTTAGCCAAAGCTTGCAGCCACCGGACTTCCACCAATACCCGGAAACGGATGAGACCGTATTCGCTGAGTATTGGGCGTAACGCGTCCGCTTTATCGGCATAGCGTCCGTCGATGGGAGAAAGAGAGGTAAGAGACGTCATTCAGGAAACCTTCTTGGTAATCATATTGGAAACTCAGGCCACGGCCTGAAAAGCGGAGGTCGAGCCTGGTGCCGCGTTTAACGCACGCTCGATGATCCCGCCCCCCAGGCACTCCTCGTCCTGGTAGAACACCACCGATTGGCCAGGCGTGACGGCGCGCTGAGCTTGATCGAAGACGACACGGATTCTCTGCTCGTCGAACGCTTCGACGGTACAGCTCTGATTCGGCTGACGGTAACGGATTTTTGCCGAGCACCGAACAGCAGTATCGGGAGCTTTGCCGTGCACCCAGCTCAAATTTCCGGCTTCTAAACCGGTATGGAACAACATCGGATGATCGTGTCCCTGGCCGACGACGAGGACATTACGCTCCAAATCCTTGGCCACTACGTACCACGGCTCTTCCGATGCGCCTTTCATGCCGCCGATGCCGAGCCCTTGCCGCTGCCCGAGGGTGTAATACATCAGCCCGTCGTGCCGTCCGATAATCTGACCGTCCGGCATTTGGATTTCGCCCGGCTGGGCCGGCAAAAAACGCTGCAAGAATTCCTTGAAGCGGCGCTCGCCGATGAAACAGATGCCGGTGCTGTCTTTCTTTTGATGATTCGATAATCCCGCCTGCTCGGCGCGCTTTCTGACTTCGGACTTTTCCATGCTTCCAATCGGGAATAAGACACGCGCCAACTGAGACTGCCCCAGCGTGTAAATAAAGTAGCTTTGGTCTTTCTGCTTATCGATTCCCTTCAACAGTGCGTATCCGTCGTCTCGCCGGCCGACCCGCGCGTAGTGCCCCGTTGCGATCAAATCCGCGCCGAGATCCGTCGCATAGTCCATAAAAGCTTTGAATTTGATCTGCTGATTGCAGAGGATATCCGGATTGGGGGTGCGAGCGGCCCGATATTCGCTCAGAAAGACCTCGAACACCTCGTCCCAATATTCGGCGGCGAAATTGACGGCGTGCAGCGGAATGCCCAATTTGTCGCAAACCGCCTGCGCATCGGCGAAATCCTGGGGTGCGGTACAAAGGCCGGTATGGTCGTCTTCCTCCCAATTCTTCATGAAAAGACCGATCACCTCATAGCCCTGCTCCAGAAGCAGCAAAGCCGTGACGGAGGAATCCACTCCGCCCGACATACCGACAACAATTTTCTGTGACATCGGCTTAGCTCAGCAAAGATTTAAGCACCGACAAAGGGTAATGTTCTCCTTTGAGATAATCGTCGATGCATTTCATCACCAAAGGACTTCGAAGACGTATTTTTTCACTCAAAAGTTCCTCTCGGGTCAGCCACAAACTCCGCACGATGCCGTCGTCCAAAGGACTATCCGGATCATGATCATCGACAGACCCGGCAATCCCGATCCGAAGAAAGCTAGCGCCTTTAGCAGGCCGACGCCATAAATAGATGCCGATCAGTGCCTCGGGTCGAAAACGCCACCCTGTCTCTTCAAAGGTCTCGCGGATGACGGCCGCGATAACACTCTCTCCGCCTTCGACATGCCCCGCCGGCTGATTGATCACAAGCTCGCTATCGGCGTCTCGCTCCTCGATAAGGAGAAAACGCTTGTCTCGCTCCACAATAGCCGCCACGGTCACGCGCGGCCTGACATTCCTGACGGATTCGGTTTCGGATTGGTGCATGAACTTTTCACCGAGGTGTAAATTGCCTAGCCGGTTTGCGTGTGCTAAAAGGAAAACGGTTGTATAGAATTGGTGTTGAGAGGTTTGTCGACAGCTCGGTGAACAGGCTAGCATAAACCCTTAACTTACCCCTTTCAGCCGGAGCTGAATCATGCCGTTCAACCTGAGCAGTTTAGGATTAGCGATAAAGCTATTATTTTCAGGTTATTTGACAATCATAGCAATCGGCTATGCCGTCGCGATGATCCAGATATTGTTCACCCATGGCATGGCGGATGGCAAATTCGGTTTATCCATCGAAGATATCGTCTACAGCTATTACGGTAACCGGTCCGGGTCCGTACTGGAAAGCCAGCTGAACGGTTCCATGAAGCCGATGGCCCCCGACGAAGAGCGCTTCAAGATCATTCAATGGGTGCGCGACGGCGCTAGCGAAAAGACTTATGAGAAAGATATAAAACCAATCTTCGAGCAACGCTGCGTAAGTTGTCACAATGCGGAAGCCGGCGGGTTACCCGACTTCACGCAATTCGAGAACATCAAGGCGCGAACCGCATCCGACGAGGGTGCAACCTTCTCGTCGTTGACTCGCGTATCGCATATTCATTTATTCGGCATCTCATTCATTTTCATGTTCGTCGGACTGATCTTCAGCCTATCCACGGGCGTTCCCGTAAAATTGAAAGGCGCGGCGATCATCATGCCTTACGCTTTCTTACTGCTTGACATCACATCCTGGTGGCTGACTAAATTGAACCCTCACTTTGCCCTCCTGGTCGTCTTGGGAGGCGCAGGCTTGGCTATGGCGTTTGTGTTCATGTGGGTAGTCTCGATGTACGAGATGTGGATACTTCCCCGAAAGCTGCCTTTTCCGGATCGCCGTAACGCCATGAGGCGCTCGTGAGGCATCTGCCGAATGGGGGGGCCCGCGCGCCGGGCGAAATCATTTACACCGAGGGCGGTCTAATACAATGGAGCCCGCAGATGCTATAGTAGCTGTGGTCTAGATATGTTGCAGTTCAAGGGCGAGAAATGGCACAACATCCTGATCACAAGCTTACAGACGATGTTGTCGTACAGGAAGCGAAGCCAAAACTTAAACGGCCACCGCTTTATAAAGTGATTCTGTTGAACGACGACTTTACTCCAATGGATTTCGTCGTTTTGGTATTAAAAACGTTCTTCGGCATGAGCGAGGAAAAAGCGACCCAGATTATGCTTCACGTTCATACGCGAGGCATCGGCGTGTGCGGTGTCTTCTCCAAAGATGTCGCAGAAACCAAAGTCCAGCTGGTGAACGATTATTCTCGGCAGCACCAGCATCCTCTGCTTTGTACGATGGAGGAAGCCTAAACAGGCCCTGATTCTATGTTAAGCAAAGAGCTCGAATATTCATTAAACGTCGCGTTTCGGTCGGCCTATGAGAAAAGGCACGAGTTCATAACCGTCGAGCATCTTTTGCTCGCAATGCTCGATAACTCGATTGCGGTCGAAGTGCTCCGAGCCTGTGGCGCGAACATCGATCAATTAAGGAAGGATCTGACCGAGTTTCTGGATGAAACGACGCCGCTTATTCCACCCGGCGTGAAGCGCGAGACGCAGCCGACACTCGGCTTTCAGCGAGTCCTCCAGAGGGCGGCATTTCATGTCCAGTCTTCGGGCAAGAAAGAAGTCACCGGAGCCAACATCCTGGTCGCTATTTTCAGCGAGCAGGACTCCCAGGCCGTTTACCTTCTCAACAAGCAGGACGTCACTCGTCTGGACGTCGTCAATTACATTTCTCATGGCATTTCGAAAGTTCGCGAGGACTCGGATGCCAACCCGAAAAGCAGCACCACGCCGGACAGCGACGAAGGCGAAGGTGCCGCTGCCAATCCATTGGAAAAATTTGCCTCCAATCTCAATGAATTGGCAAAACACGGCAAGATCGACCCACTGATCGGACGCAAGGGCGAAATCGAGCGCACCATCCAGGTCCTGTGCCGACGCCGCAAGAACAACCCGTTGCTGGTTGGCGAGGCCGGCGTCGGTAAAACCGCCATCGCCGAGGGGTTAGCCAAAAAGATCGTCGACCAGGAAGTGCCGGAAGTCCTGTCCGAAAGCACGATTTACGCGCTGGATCTCGGCTCTCTGGTCGCTGGAACCAAATACCGTGGCGATTTCGAAAAGCGCCTCAAAGCGCTATTGGCACAACTCAAGAAAGAGCCCAACTCGATCCTATTCATCGACGAAATTCACACCATCATCGGAGCCGGATCAGCCTCCGGCGGCGTGATGGACGCCTCGAACCTGATCAAACCGGTATTGGCCTCGGGCGAACTGCGCTGCATCGGATCCACGACTTATCAGGAATACCGAGGCATTTTTGAAAAAGACAGGGCTTTGGCTCGCCGTTTCCAGAAAATCGACATCCATGAGCCTACGGTCGATGAGACCTATCACATTCTGCGCGGGCTCAAGTCCCGGTTCGAAAAACACCACGATGTGAAGTATTCGCTGGCAGCACTCCGTACGGCAGCGGAATTATCCGACCGTTACATTACGGACCGTCACCTACCGGACAAAGCGATCGATGTCATCGATGAGGCCGGGGCCAGCCAGCGGCTGTTGCCGATTTCGCGGCGAAAGAAGCTGATCGGTACCTTGGAGATTGAGGATATCGTTTCCAAAATTGCGCGCATCCCCCCGAAAACGGTCTCCACCAACGATAAGGACAAACTTCGGGATCTTGAAAAGAATCTGAAGATGCTGGTCTTCGGCCAGGACGAAGCTATTTCGACATTAGCTTCCGCAATCAAACTGTCGCGGGCGGGACTCCGCGAAGTGCAAAAGCCTATCGGCTGCTTCTTGTTCGCTGGCCCCACCGGGGTCGGAAAAACCGAGGTCACGCGCCAGTTGGCTAAAGTGCTAGGCATAGAGCTTATTCGCTTCGACATGTCCGAATACATGGAGCGGCACACCGTATCCCGCTTGATCGGCGCACCGCCCGGTTATGTCGGTTTTGATCAAGGCGGCTTATTGACCGAGGAAGTCAATAAGCATCCGCACGCTGTCCTGCTTCTCGATGAGATCGAAAAAGCCCATACCGATGTGTTCAACCTGCTGCTACAGGTTATGGATCACGGCACGCTCACCGACAATAACGGACGCAAGGCGGATTTCCGGAACATCGTCCTTATTATGACGACCAATGCCGGAGCTTCCGAGGGCGGCAGGCCATCGATCGGTTTTACTCAGCAGGATCACTCCACCGACAGCATGAAAGTCATCGAGCGGATGTTTTCGCCCGAGTTCCGCAACCGGCTGGATGCCATCATTCAGTTCAAACCGCTCAACCTCGACATCATCGGCCAGGTCGTCGACAAGTTCATGTTCGAGCTGGAATCACAGCTGGCGGAAAAGCGAGTATCGGTGGTTTTGGAACCCGATGCGCGGGAATGGTTGGCCGAACATGGCTTTAACCCGTCTATGGGAGCAAGACCTATGGCCCGAGTTATTCAGGAAAACATCAAGAAACCCTTGGCCGAAGAAATCCTATTCGGCAAACTGAGCGAAGGCGGGATTGTGAGAATCAGCGTGGAAGATGGCCAACTGGCGTTTACCATCGAGAGCATGCACGAAGCGTCGGAGGCAGTCTGAGTCTTAGCGTTGACGAAAGGTAATCCGACCCTTGGTTAAATCGTACGGCGTCATTTCCACTTTTACTCGGTCACCCGTCAGAATGCGAATGTAATGCTTACGCATTTTTCCGGAAATGTGCGCCGTAATAACATGACCGTTATCTAATTGAACGCGAAAAGTCGTATTAGGCAAAGTTTCGATCACTTTGCCTTCCATTTCGATGTGATCTTCTTTTGACATAAACCTCTCTCAAAAATAAATACGAACGGTTAAAAGACGAATAATATCATATTAAGTTTCAAGCACGATATTCTCGCCTTTTTCGAGTAGCACCCAGTTCTCGCCGATAAGCGCCTGCAAAGGACGAAACGAATTTTTATAGCTCATCTTCCGGCAATCGGATATCCAGAATCCGAGATATAGCCAGTCTAATCCTCGTCGTTTGGCCTCGGCCACTTGCCACAAAATGGCATAGCTGCCCAGGCTTCGTGCGGGTAAATCGGGATCGAAGAACGTATAAACCGCTGACAGACCATCGGCCAAGTAGTCGGTAACGGCTACTGCCAGCAGCTGATCTCCGCGCTTAAACTCGTAGAAACCCGTCTCCGCCCAACCACAAGCGAGGAAATGAATGTAATCCTCCGCCGAGGATTCAGCCATATGCCCATCCGAATGCCGTGCATCGAGATAACGCTTAAACAGTCGATAGTGCGGCTCTTCGAATCGAGCCGGCTTTAGAACAATCTCCAAACCGGCATTCATTCGCTGAATGCGACGCTGCCCACGGTTTGGCCGAAACTGCGCCACCGGTATGCGCACTGGTATACAAGCGGAGCAATTCGGGCAGTGCGGGCGGTAAACCATATCGCCGCTTCGGCGGAAACCCCTGGTTGCGAGCCAGGAATAAATACTGTCATCTACCTTCTCCCACGGCGAGACATAAGCCATCTGTGCCCGCCTCCTCGGCAGGTAATCACATTCGTGCTCATAGCTGATGTAAATCGGTATCGACTTCATAAAGTTCCGCCCGTCGATTTCCAAGCCTCGTTCGAAACCGGCTGTTCACAATAGATTTGCAATAGTTTCACAAACTCCGAGCGCGGTATTTCTTCCGCTCCCAAACTGGCTAAATGTCGGGTATAGACCTGACAATCGATGAGGACGTAACCCCAATCGTCCAAGCAGTTGCACGCAAACGCGAATGCAGCCTTGGAAGCGTCGGTGACGTGATGAAACATGGATTCTCCGAAAAACACCCGACCTATGGAAACGCCATAAAGACCGCCCACGAGCGTGTCTCCCTGCCATGCTTCGAAAGAATGGGCCAGCCCCAGATGAAAAAGGTTGGAATAAGCCTGCTTCATGTCCTCCGTAATCCAGGTTCCACTCGCATAATGCCGCGGCTCCGCGCAGGCATCCACAACCCGATCGAAACACGCGTCAAAACCAAACCGAAATTCGCCGCGCTTGAGTCGTTTACCAAGGCTTCGGGAAATCTTGATGTTTTCGGGCCGTAAAACCAACCTGGGATCCGGCGACCACCAGAGAATCGGCTCGTCTTTGCCGAACCACGGAAAAATACCGCTCCGATAAGCATTTACCAGCCGACGCGTAGAAAGACAGCCCCCCACCGCCAGAAGCCCGTTCGGCTCATTCAGAGCCGTTTCCACGGGTGGAAACGGCTCGTTTCGATCAAAAGGATTCAGAACGGTCAGCATGGTCGAAAATTTTGAAAGGCGTGTGTGCGTTTAGTTCCGACATATAGGCTCTCACGGAACGACGCTCCCGCTCCAGAAAGCGTGCGATCAAACCGCGAAATTCCACATTGGCCATCCAGTGCGCGGACCACGTCTCGGTCGGCAAGAAACCGCGACTGACTTTATGTTCGCCCTGCGCGCCGGGCTCGAAGCGATGCAGGCCCGCCTCGATGCAATATTCGATGCCCTGGTAATAGCACGCCTCGAAATGAAGCGCGGGCACTTCCTCCGTGCATCCCCAGTAACGGCCGTACAGCGCATCGCGACCGACGAGAAAAAATGCGGCTCCGACAATACGTCCGCGTCGCTCGGCAAGAACTAAGAGGATTTGCTCCCCCATCGTTGCGGCAATCGCTTCGAAAAACTCGAGCGTCAGCGCCGGATAGTTGCCGTGTCTCGCGAAGGTGGACCGGTAAAGCTGGTACACCGTACGCCAGATGTCCGGCTCCACACAATCGCCCCGGATGCGTCGTAGCTCCACCGCGGCTTCCCGCACCTGCCGGCGTTCCCGCTTTACTTCCTTACGCCGCTTGGCGCTAAAGTTCGATAAAAAGTCCTCGAAGTCCCTGTAGCCTCGGTTTTCCCAGTGAAACTGGCAGCCTAGCCGCTTCAACACGCGCGGCGAATTCAGCAACACCCGGTCCTGTAGGAACAACCAGTGCAGCGAGGAAACGCCCGCATCACGCGCCGCTTCGATCGCAAATTCGACTACGGTCTCGGCCAAGCGATCCGAGTAACGGTTGGGGGAGATCAGAAGACGTGGGCCCATCGCGGGCGTAAATGGCGAAGCTACGACCAGCTTCGGATAATAGTCCAGGCCGGCCCGTTCGTAGGCGTCGGCCCAAGTCCGATCGAAAACGAACTCGCCGAAAGAATTGAGTTTGAGGTACATCGGCAGGGCCGCTACCAGACGGTGTTCCCGATTCTCGATCAATAAATGGTAGGGAATCCAGCCGACAGGCTCGCCGAGGCATCCGCATTCTTCCAATGCAAGCAAGAATTCATGCCGCAGAAAGGGATAAACGCCGTCCGTCAGCGCATTCCAGGCCGCAGGCTCCACCGCGCCGATCTGGCGGATAATGCGCGACCTCAATCCCGCCAAATGCGTCTCGTCTTGGGCATTCATCTCGTATCCTCAACAGTCAAAAGGTCGCATGCCGTGATCGATTCGCCGAACCGTGAAATAATAACGCCTTTCTGCCAACACAACCTGTCAAAATGGCTCAGTATATTTTCACGATGAATCGGGTGAGCAAAATCGTGCCGCCCAAACGCGAGATTTTGCGCGACATCTCGCTGTCCTTCTTTCCCGGCGCGAAGATCGGCGTGCTCGGCCTGAACGGCTCCGGCAAGTCCACCCTGCTCCGCATCATGGCCGGCGTGGACAAAGAATACGACGGCGAAGCCCGTCCGCAGCCGGGAATCAAAATCGGCTTTCTTCCGCAGGAGCCTCAGCTCGATCCGACCAAGACCGTTCGCGGCAACGTCGAAGAAGGCATAGCCGAAATCAAAGCGCTGGTCGACCGTTTCAACGAGGTCAGCAACGCCTTTGGCGAACCCGATGCCGACTTCGACAAATTGCTCGCCGAACAAGCCGAACTCCAGGACAAAATCGATGCCGCCGGAGCGTGGGAGCTCGAACGCAAGCTGGAAATCGCCGCCGACGCCCTTCGCCTTCCGGACTGGGACGCCGACGTCACCAAGCTCTCCGGTGGCGAACGCCGTCGCGTCGCCCTATGTCGCCTGCTGCTGTCGAATCCCGACATGCTGCTCCTTGACGAGCCCACCAACCACTTAGATGCCGAATCGGTGGCTTGGCTCGAACGTTTTCTTCACGATTTTCCGGGCACGGTGATCGCAGTCACCCACGACCGTTATTTCCTGGACAATGTCGCCGGCTGGATTCTCGAATTGGACCGCGGTCATGGCATCCCTTGGGAAGGCAATTACTCCTCCTGGCTGGAACAGAAGGAAAAACGCCTGGAGATGGAGGAAAAGCAGGAAACCGCCCGCCAAAAAGCCATGAAGGAAGAGCTGGAATGGGTGCGCGCCAACCCGAAAGGCCGGCAGGCCAAGAGCAAGGCCCGTTTGCAGCGCTTCGAAGAACTGTCGTCCAGCGAATACCAGGCCCGCAACGAGACCCGCGAGATCTATATTCCGCCGGGACCGCGCCTGGGCGAACTGGTGGTGGAATTCGAAGGCGTCTCGAAGGGTTTCGGCGACCGGCTGCTCATCGAGAATTTAAGCTTCCGCCTGCCGCAAGGCGGCATCGTGGGCGTGATCGGCCCCAATGGGGTCGGCAAGACTACCCTGTTCCGCATGATGGCCAGCGTTGAAACGCCCGATTCCGGCAATATCCGTGTCGGTCCTACGGTCCAACTCGCCTATGTCGAGCAGTTCCGCGACGCCATGGACGACAAGAAAACCGTCTGGGAAGAAATTTCCGACGGTCTCGACATGGTCACGGTGGGCAAGTATCAGACGCCGTCCCGCGCCTATGTGGGCCGCTTCAACTTCAAAGGCTCGGATCAGCAGAAACGGATCGGCGAACTCTCGGGCGGCGAGCGCAATCGGGTGCATTTGGCCAAGCTGCTTAAAGCCGGCGGCAACGTGCTATTGCTCGACGAGCCGACCAACGACTTGGACGTGGAAACCCTGCGGGCGCTCGAGGAAGCGCTGTTGGAATTCCCCGGTTGCGCTGTCGTCATCTCGCACGATCGCTGGTTCCTCGACCGCATCGCCACCCATATGGTCGCCTTCGAAGGCGACAGCAAGGTGGTCTGGTTCGAAGGCAACTACGCGGATTACGAGGCCGATCGCAAGCGTCGCTTGGGTGACGAAGCGGAAAATCCGCATCGGATCCGCTTCAAACCCTTGATGGGCTGAGAGCTTGTGGATAAACCTGCTGCGCGATTCGAGTCCGCGCCTGCGATGCTCAACGTGCTCCGTTGTACGCCTGTGCTTTTCACGCCGGACCTCCGTGTCCGGCACCCTATGGGCGGCAACTGCCGTGCAAATCGGCATTCCTGCCGATTTGTCGGCACGGATTCGAACCGTTCGCGACGGTTTCTCACAAGCTCTGATTCGAAGCTGTAATCTGATTCGAAGCTGTAATATGGTTATTTCTTCGCAAAGAAGGCCGACATGGCGGCGGCTCGATCCGCCGCCACTTTCCGAACGTGCGGACGGGATTCCATGAGGCTCATATAATCCGCGGCGCCGGTGATTTTCTGCAAAAAATCCTCGCCGTAAATGCGCTGAGTGGCGGATGACAACAAACCGAAACTGGGCCACAGGGCGCAGTCGGCCGCCGTGAAACGGTCGCCGGCGATGTAAGGAGAGAATTTCGCAAGTCGATTGAACGCCTCGATCCCTACGCCGATCTTTTCCCCGACCTCGGCCTTGGTTTCGTCCGAAGCCGTACCGCCGAAGAATGCCGCTCCGTACAGGCGCCGGGCGATGAGTTCGACATTCAGCTCGAAATGCTGGATCAACTCCCGGCACTTGGCACGCTCGAACGGGTCGGATGGATAAAGCGGATTTTGAGGAAAAGCCTCTTCCAGGTATTCGAGGATGACCTGGGATTCCGAGAGCGGTCCCTGATCGGTTAACAAAAAAGGAATCTTGCCGGCGGGCGAGAATTGCAGAATCGCTTCCTTACGCCCCGGAGCGACCGACTGCTCCTCGAATTCGATGCCTTTTTCCAGAAGAACCAGCTTGACTTTATTGTAATAATTGCTGATAGGAAAACCGCAAAGCTTAATCATCAACACGCTCCCATGTTAACAGCCGAAACGCCGGTTTAAACCGCCACAGTATCGTACACCGATCATCGCTCCACTAGCTTTATCGAACACATGACATCATCCAATTCAGTAACGTCTTTCGAACAATTAGCCATTTCCACCCCTATCCTGCAGGCGCTCCGTGAGATCGGCTACGAAGCGCCGTCGCCCATTCAGGCCGAAAGCATCCCTCATCTACTGGAGGGCCGGGATTTGCTCGGCCAGGCTCAGACCGGTACCGGCAAGACCGCGGCCTTTGCGATTCCTATCCTGACCCGGATCGATCTGTTTCAGCGCACGCCCCAAGCCTTGGTGCTCGCGCCTACCCGCGAACTCGCCATCCAAGTGGCCGAAGCCTTTCAAACCTATGCCCGTCATCTTGAAGGCTTCCACATTCTGCCCGTTTACGGCGGCCAGGGCATGGGATCGCAATTGCGCCATCTTGCCCGCGGCGTTCATGTGATCGTGGGCACGCCGGGACGGGTCATGGATCACCTCCGCCGAGGAACCTTGTCTTTGGACAATTTGACCACGCTGGTACTCGACGAAGCCGACGAAATGCTGCGCATGGGCTTCATCGAGGACGTCGAATGGATCCTGGAACAAACGCCGCCGACCCGCCAAATCGCGCTATTTTCGGCCACCATGCCGACCGTCATCCGCAAGATCGCCGACCGGCATCTCAACAACGCGGCGGAAGTGAAGATCAAGGCGAAGACCGCCACCGTCGAAGCCATCAGCCAGCAATATTGGCTGGTCTCGGGCGTCCAAAAGCTGGAAGCGCTGACCCGCATTCTCGACGCGGAAGATTTCGACGCCATGATCATCTTCGTCCGCACCAAGACCGAAACGGTGGAATTGGCCGAGAGACTGGAGGCTCGAGGCTATGAAGCCGCCGCTTTGAACGGCGACATGAGCCAGGTTTTGCGCGAAAAGGTCATCGACCGCTTGAAGAAGAATGCCTTGGACATCGTCGTCGCCACCGACGTTGCCGCGCGCGGGCTGGATGTGGAGCGGATCACGCACGTGGTGAACTACGATATTCCCTACGACAGCGAAGCCTATATCCACCGCATTGGGCGCACCGGACGCGCCGGGCGCAAAGGCAAGGCCATCCTGTTCGTTGCTCCGCGCGAGAGACGCATGCTGCGGGCCATCGAGCAAACCACCCGGCAAGCCATCCAGCAAATGCGACTGCCGACCTTGCAAGACATCGCCGACCGTCGCATCGAACAGTTCAAGGCGCAATTGGTGCAGACCCTGGACGATCAGGATGTGAGCTTTTACCGGGAACTGGTGGACAGATTGGTTGCCGAGGACATCGGCGATGCCGCCGACATTGCCGCCGCCCTCGCCTATCTGATGCACCGCGAACGTCCTTTGGAGGCACCCGAGGAACCGGAACTGCCGCCCGAACCGGTTGTTCGCGAACGTCGGCGGGAAAGAGCACGCCCCGAAGGCGGAATGCTGCGCTACACCATCGACGTCGGCCGCGAGCACGGCGTACAGCCCAAGGACATCGTCGGCGCCATCGCCAACGAAACCGGGCTTTCTTCGAAACTGATCGGTCAGATCAAGCTCTTCGATACTTACAGCACGGTGGAGCTGCCGGCCGATCTCCCGGACGACTTCTTTAGGCTGCTGAAGAAAACCTGGGTAAAAAACCAGCGCCTCAATCTACAGCCGCTCGAAAATGGGGACCGGCAACCGAACAGAAAACCGAGAAAGCCTGCCAATTCGGGGGAACGCAAGTTCGGAAAATCGAAAGCGTCGGGACAGGATAAACCCGCGGCAAAACGCCGCTCGAAAAAAGATTAGCGCTAAACCGATCGACCGCCTATGGAAACGCTTGCACAACTGATCGCCCGTGCATCCGAACTGCTCGATCGACTCGAAAGACGGATGCCTTCCGCGCCGGCGGAACCCGATTGGGCCGGCGCCATCGCCTTCCGCTGGCGAGGTGTTAGTCATCCGAATCCTTTGCAGCCGATCCGAAACCCTCACCGGCTAGCGCTGGCCGATGTTCTGTGCGTTGATCAGCAAAAGTGCGAGCTGGATCGCAACACCCGGCAATTCATCCAAGGATTGCCGGCCAACAACGCCTTGCTCTGGGGCTCGAAAGGAACCGGCAAATCCTCGCTCATCAAGGCCCTTCTCAACGAATATGCCAGCGAAGGCCTCCGGGTCATCGAGGTCGACCGGCAACATTTGGTCGAACTGCCGGACATTCTGGAGCTGCTCCATCCACGTCCGGAGAAATTCATTCTGTTCAGCGACGATCTGTCGTTCGAAGCGGACGATGCCGGCTATAAGGCGCTGAAATCCACGCTGGAAGGCTCGTTCAGCGCGCCGCCGGCAAACGTGCTGATCTGCGCCACGTCCAACCGCCGGCATCTGCTGCCCGAGTATCACGCGGAAAACCTGCAAGCCCGGCACATCGAAGGCGAAATCCATCAGGGCGAGGCGGTGGAGGAAAAAATATCGCTGTCGGAACGCTTCGGACTGTGGTTGTCGTTTTATCCGTTCAACCAGGATCAATATCTGGACATCGTCCGGTATTGGCTGAACAAGCTCCAAACGCCTTTGGACGACTGGGAAACCGTACGTACCGAAGCCCTTCGTTTCGCCCTTCAGCGCGGCTCGCGCAGCGGCCGCGTCGCCTGGCAATTCGCGAAGGACTGGAGCGGCCGCACGCAGCTCGATATCCGGCCGGCGAATAAACCCTGATCGTTTCGAATGATTACGGGGATCGACTGAGTATCATTCAACGCCAAACGGCTAGCCTGATCCCGTCAAAAGCCTGACCAGGAGCTGATTGGTCTCTCGCGCACGGGATTGGAGGGCGGGAAGGCGTTGTTTGATTTTGGCGCGAATCTCCTCGCGCGTATCCCAGGAACGGTTCGATTCTGGCGATGAGCTGACCGATCCCGACATCGCCCAGCGGCGGCGTTTCCATCTCCAAATCGCCGAGAAATCCCACGACTTTGGACGCGTAGGGCAGCGCCACGAACGGTGTCCCTTGGAGGGCGGCGAAGATCAAGAAATGGAGCCGCATGCCCACAGCGAACTCGAAACGTCCCAGCAGGTCTGGGGTTTGCTAAGCCGAGTATTTCCGTCTCAGAATCTCCGCACGCTCCGAATTGTGCATGTGCGCCACGACCCCATGGCTGTGCTGGACGTCGGTTCTTTCCATCGGAACGAACACGACGTCGGCGTCGAGCCGATCCACCATGAAATCCGCCGTATTGGCGAGCAACGCATGATAATGCTCCGGATCGAGATCGGGCGCGGCGGGGCCGGGTTCTCTGACCGAAAATCCCACCAAATGCCGTTCGAACTCGACCCCCTCCGATTTGAGGACTTCGAGCGGAAGCTGATCCGGATGTACGAGCAGAGCGGGATCCGCGGTCAGATGAATCTCGCGGTCGATTCCAACGTCCTCGAGCAGCCGATAGCCTTGCCGATCCCGCACCGTGATGATGGCCGCCCGGTTCAAAGCCTCGCGCACGACGCTACGCGCCCGCGAATCCGTGAGCGGACCCGCACTCACCGCGTACACGACCACGGGAACCCCGAATTCATGCGCGAGAAACACTTCCCTCAAATAGGTCTCGGCATCCCGGTCATAAAGAATGCCGCCCCCGCCCAGGATGAACAGGTCAAGCCCCTCGATTTCCCGGCTGACTTCTTTTCGGGTCAGGTTTCGGACCGGAACGGCACGCTCGACCTTGTGCCGACTCAGCGTATCCTCAGGGTTCCGTGAAAAGACCGTGATCTCGGCTGCGATGGACTGGCGCAATTGGTCACGATGCCGTCCAGAATCGCCTCGTCACCGAGGTTCATCCCGCCGTACGAGCCTGAAATGCCGATGCGAAACAATCGATTCTGCTGTTCCATTGAACGCCTCGAAAATCAGCTCGAACAACAAACCTCAGAGCGGCGAAAGCGACGACCAGGAAAGCGCGATTCCCTGCTGCCGGAGCAAAGATTGGAAATCGTCCAGAAGCGCCTTACGGCTCCTCAGGGAGCGCGGCAGAACCTTGCGCTCCAGGCAGAACCGCCAGCAGTCCCGCCGCTTCGCCCACGTTCCATTCGACATGGTGCACCCGATAAGCGCCGTTCGTAATGTGCGTTACGCCCAGGTTCTTGCCGCTGGTACGGGGGTGGAGATCGATGCGGTAGCATCCGATGCCGACCGAGTCGTCGAAAAACTCGGGGCCGTCCGGCCTGAGCGGATGCGCGATGTGCTGTTCGAGCACGGTGAACTCGGCGCGGATGCGCCTGGACTCCCGGATGTAAGGCGCCGGCGCGAGCCCGTCGACGGCCCCGCCGACCACGTCCGGGCGAAGGCGGAACCCGCGGTATCCGATTCCCCCGTCCGGCCGCGGCGCTTCGGTCTGGAGCCAGTAGAGCAAACTAAGGCTGAGTTGCCGCGCAGCCTCCAGATTTCGGACCTGTTCCACCTCGTCCACGCCGCAAATGGGGCCGAACCAATAATCGTTTTGGGGCCAATTGACTACGCTGATGTCGCTGGGCGCAAAGCCCGTTTCGAAGTTGGAAATGTCGAGGATCCGACGGAAGGTCCACCAAGGCCGTCCGTTCTCCGCCTCGAACAGAAAACGCGTCAGCGGCTCGTGGGTTTCGGGCTTGCTTGTCGTCCAGCCGAGCAGGGGTCCAGGCCAGTCCGGCGGCCGGTAATCACGCCACAGCTCGTATTGCCGCGGCTTATCGATGGTGTGGTCCTCGCCTGGAAGATATTCCATGGCGAAGCACACCGTGATCGCCTGCTGGTCTTTGGGATCGGCCATCTCGGACGCGTGACGCTCCCCGGTTTCAGCGCGGGACTCGGCTCCCACGACGTGCTCCACGCCGGCCATATCGAGCAACTCGCCCTGCGGCGTCGCGTCGATGAAGAACGACGCTTCGATCAGGGTGTCGCGCCCGGATTCAAGCCCCCCTGACGACCACGCCGGTCACCCGATCGCCATGGGTCCAGGCGGCAATCGGACGGTGGGGGTGCATCACGAACATTTTGCCGCTGAGCTGATACGGCGCGATCATCTGATGGAGCACCGCGACTGCGACGCGCGGATCATGGCACAGCCGGCTGACCCAGCCGTTGCCTGGATTGAGGTGCTTCGCCGCCCGCGCCGCCGATGTAAGCGGCAAGTGCGCGCGGTAGTACTGGCGGATGCCTTCCCGCAGCGCCTTATAGCTGGCAGTCGCGCCGAATTCCTCGATCCACGGGTGTTCATCCGGGGGAACCGCCTGATTCGTCAACTGACCGCCGATCCAGTACGTCTCCTCGGTCAGAATGACCCGGTATCCCACGCGTGCCGCGCCCAAGGCGGCCGCACAGGCTCCAAGCCCCCCGCCGATGATGGCGACATCCGTGCGAAGCACCTCCACGCCTTCTCTCCTCCATTCACTCCCTGAATATTGACCCCTGTGAACGGGACGAGTTCTGGACCGGCTATCGCCGCCGGCCTATGGGAGCGTGGCGTTTTCCAGCCAAGTCAGAAAGGCGAGCGCCTCTTCCCGGCTGTCGCCGCACATTTCCTGCGAGGGCTTCAATCCCGCGCAGCAGGCCGGACGTCCGGTCTGCCCGAAAATGGCACAACGCAAATCATCGGTCAGATGGATGCATCGAACGCCGGCCGGCTTGCCCTCGGGCATACCGGGAATCGGGCTGGAAATGGATATGGCGATGCAGCAAGCGCCGCAGCCGGCCCGGCACTCCATGACTTCAATCGAAATAGAAAAAATCGGGTAAGGGCGCGGCCTTGAGCTTTTGCTTGATCTCGTTCAAAGCAAATTCGCCATAAGGTAGCGGATCGAAGCGGCCCCAGATCGGGCCGGGCCAAGCCGGATCGCCCCGATAGCGCACCACATGGTGAACATGCAGCTGAGGCACCAGGTTGCCGATAGCCGCGATATTCATCTTGTCCGCCCCGAATAGCTTCGCCAAAGTGCGGGAGAGACAGGACGATTCGTGCATGAGCCGCACTTGATCCTCGTCCGCCAATCGATAAATCTCGCTGATATCCTTCCGCTCAGGGACGAGAATGAACCACGGATAGCGGCTCTCGTTCATCAACAGAAGCCGGCACAGCGGGAAGCGGCCCAATTGAATACAATCCTGCGACAAACGAGGGTGCAATTCGAACATACAACGCTCAATCGATATGGGCTTGCGGGTATCGGACGTCGGCGCCGTACACGCGCTTGACCCAACGCGTCATGACCGGCACGCCGATGATTAAATAGGGATAATAGCTGATGAGCCGCCATAGAACGGCTAAGCCCAAAGGTATGCCTACCGGAACGAAATCCCTAAAAAGCCAGGAAAAACCGAGCTCGGCGATACCGGCACTGCCGGGCGTCGGCGAAAGGACCATGATAATCCATAGAACCGCTTGCCGGCCGATGGCGAGCAGGTGGTCCAACACGTTCATGGGCATTGGGGAAAAGCCTGCCAACACGCAGTTTAGAACCAGGTATCGGCCGATCCACGCGACCGATGTCGCAAACCAGACCTGAAACCAGAAGATCGATTTCCTGTCCCGTAAATCGCGAGAGGCTGTGAGCAGATCATTGACCATGTGCAAGCCCTGCGAGCGCCAGCGCCGGAACATCGGCAGCATGAACAACCGGGTGAGCCACCAATTGATCCAATGCGGAGCCACGAACAAGGCCGCAACCAGCAATATCAAGTAAACGACCAGCCCGCCCCAGGCCACCCAAAATCCGGCCATCATGCTGGTCCCCAGCAACTCAGACCGAAGGTACTGCAAAGGCGCAAAAATATCGACTTGCGGAATAAACAGGCTGGCGAAAAACGGAAGCGAGGTATAGAAGACCTGATCGAGAAAGACCGTCGTAAATACAATCGCGGTACTGCGGCCGATACTGATCTGTTCCTTGACCAGCATGAATACCGCGACCGCCGCCCCGCCCACCATAGATGGCGAAACTGCGGCGAAGAAATCCCAAAGCAGGATGATTTCGAAACAGGCTCGCCACTCCAGCTTACGGTCGGTGAGTATCCGCAATTGCCACATGTAGCCGAAATCGCGCAGCACCATCATGAGGAGCGCCAAGGCGATCCACCCGATCGAACGCGAGGTCCAAGCGATGCGGTCCAGCACTTCACTGACCGGAAGATCGTTCTTGACCAATTCGCCATGCAGCGTATAGCCGACGATGCCCAATCCCAAAACGACCGGTAACAGGATCCGGCCGGGACTGAACTGCTTAAGAACATCGGACGTCTTCGCGGCCATGCCTATCCACGTAAAAGTGATGAATCGGTATTATCGGTCACGAATGCGACTTGCGCGTGACAAACATCGCATCGCCGTAACTGAAAAACCGGTATTTGCGCTCCACGGCATGCCGATAAGCCGCCAACACCTCGGAATAGCCGGCAAAGGCGCACACCAAGGTCAATAGCGTCGATTCCGGAAGGTGAAAGTTGGTAACCATGGCATCGACACTCCGAAAACGGAAACCCGGACGAATAAATAAATTCGTCTCGCCTTTATAAGGCGTCAGAGCTCCCTCAAGCGAAGCCGATTCCAGCGTCCGCACCACGGTCGTTCCGACAGCGATTACCCGTCCCCCGCAGTGCCGAACTTCATTAATCTTTTCCACGACGTCCGCATCGACCTCACAGCACTCCGAATGCATTTTGTGCTGGTCCAGTTCATCCACCCGCAAGGGCTGAAACGTGCCGCTACCCACATGCAGCGTTACGAAGGCCCGCTCGATACCCTTTGCCGTCAAACGCTCCAGCATCGCCTCATCGAAATGCAGACCGGCGGTGGGCGCCGCTACGGCGCCGGACTCCTTTGCAAACACGGTCTGATAACGCTCCCAGTCGGACACCGAATCCGGCCGATCGATATAAGGCGGCAGAGGAATATGCCCGACGGCGCTCAGAACGTCATCGACAGTTCGATCGTCAAGAATCATCAGCTGAAACAAATCGCCTTGCCGTCCTTGGACCAAGCATCGAAAACCGCCATCCAGCAGGATTTCGGTTCCCGCTTTCGGCGCCTTGCTCGCACGCACGTGAGCCAAACCCGTACTCGAATCGAGTATCCGCTCGATCAGGATCTCCACCCTGCCCCCGGACGCCTTGCGTCCGAATAAGCGCGCCGGCATCACTTTGGTGTCATTGAAGACCAAAAGGTCACCCGCATGGAGCAGCTCGGGCAGCTCGATAAACATACGATCTTCAATTTCGCCGGTCGTTCCATCCAAACACAGCAATCGGCTGGAGCTCCGCTCCGGTAAAGGATGTTGGGCGATCAGATCTTCGGGAAGTTCAAAAAAGAAATCACTCTTACGCATCTTCGGATGGTATCAATCGGGAGATAAGAGTGCAGTATGTGGCTTTTTAATAGAGATTTCTTTATAATTCGTTTGCTTTCGCGCCGAGGTGGCGAAACTGGTAGACGCGCCAGACTCAAAATCTGGTTGGGGAAACTCAGTGTCGGTTCGATTCCGACCCTCGGCACCATTAAATATCAAGGGCTTGCGAGAAATCGTGAAGCCCTTTTTATTTTGTCTGTAGTATTTTTCCCCGATGCCGCATTTCTGAAAGTTCGTCTTCGCACGCGAAGGCGATCGATAGAGCTTCGGTCAAGCAACCGAATTGATCAGCCGAATCTTTTCGCCTTGCGTAAGCCGATAAAACCGACGGAGCTCTTCCATCATCTCACCTGCGCGTGCCTTCTTCAGATAACGAGTTTCCAAGCGAAGGCAATACTTGCCCGCGTAATGGTTGGCATCTTCGTAGCGTTGCCGCTGAACCTCGTCCAAAGCCGCGTCATAGGCTGGCGCTTCGAATAGGCAATATCGAAGCTCCGAGGACATAAGGCCTTTACCCTGCCGCTTCCATAGAGAGGCGGCGGTGACGAATTTATCCACCTCGGCCTGCATTTCCAATTCCAGCAGTGTAACGCCGCGATCAGCACCCGCATTCCAAATGAGATAGAGAAAGTGGCTGACACCTTCTACAGCCAAAAGGAAATCGACGAAATTCTCGGAATGAAGGCTCACCAGTGGATTATCATCGGACAGGCGGGCCAATACGGAGGCATCCAGAAAAAGCGCGAGGTCCAAATGATCGTCTTGTTGAGAGACTAGGAGCTTTTCCTTGCTCTCGCGGGGATTGACGCTGGTGTCCAGCCGCCGCGCGAGGTCCGGATCGGTAATCAAGAAATCCTCCACATCGAGATTCACCTCGACGCGGTAGATACGCTCCAGCAGCTTCTGCAGGGTATTCAGGCGCATAACAGCGCCTCCTTCAGTTGTGCCGATGACTGATGGCGCCCTGTGCCGGCACGATGCCCAGTTTTCTCAGTTTGTCTGCCGCACGCTTGCTGCCGGTTCGAAGCCAGATTTCATAGAGCCGCATGATATCGGTGCATGAACTCATCGGGGTCTTTTCCCCGACCTCCGAAAGCACGTCTACGAACGATTGAAATTTTTCGGAAAGCTCGCCGAAAATCGCGCAGAACGCTTTGCCCCGCAACGTGCCGCGGTTCAGGTCGCATAGATATCCGTATGCGGTACCTCCCATGGCAATGTAATAGTCGATGTCGACGAGCTTGCGATTGAGGCTGGAGGAAAATAGACCGGATATTAACAACGCCACATCGCCTAGCCGACGCAGGATCTGATGCCGCTCCTCGACACTTGTCGCCTCCACGGCTTCGGCGTAGATCAGGGCCAGCGGCTGTAGCGTCACACCCTCGGCGGTGTAGGAGAACAGCTTGTCCGCTTGGGTAAAATAGGCAAGCAGGTTGACGATGTAGTAGACGGTATCCTCGCCGGCATCTACTTTTTGGTTCGACAGGGCCGTCGTCACCGAGTCCCTGAAGTATTCCTTCACGTTTACATCCGTAATCAAGCTCGCGTCGAAATTCTCAGGCGCCATCATGTCTAGACCTCCCAAGAGTTAGGATCTACCGAAAGAGCACTGAATCCGCCTTTGTTATAAATCGGTCGGCGAGATTCTATTCGAGTATAGCAATTGTCTGAAAGCCGAAGCCTCCCAGTGCTGGGGAAAACAGGTTAACCATTGGACGGTCTTGATGCGGTCCCGGTTCTTGGCACTTTTATCGCCTCCGGTCTTTTGCATCCTTTCGATTCGTCTTTCCGTCCTTTACTGTGGTGAAAGCAAAAGTCCGGCCAGAGCCTACGGGCGCGGTAAACCTAACGATTCAATGCAAGTGCAGGAAGGGCCGCAACAGCGGCCCATTGAAATAGAGGTTTAACTAACGGAAGGCAAGAGGAAGCAAATTTCTAAGGCAGGCGAGCTTTAGCAAGCCGGCAGCACTGATCGAATCGGTGATTTCGCCGTCCATGACCATGCGCACCGCATCCTGTAAAGCCAGCTTCTTGATGGTAATGGCTTCGGTTTCCTCGAAATCCGGCTCACCCTCCACCAAATCCTCCGCGAGGAAAACATAGCCTTCCTCGTCGGTGACCGAATTTGTGGTATGCAAGTGCATGAAAAGATTCCAGTCCTTGGCCATCAAGCCAGTCTCCTCCTTGAGCTCGCGTTTCGCGGTCTCCAGAATGTCTTCACCTTCGGGCGAACCGCCCATGGGAATTTCCCAAAAATAGGCGTCGGGCACGTAGCGGTATTGGCCGACCAACCAGGTATTGCCGTCGGCATCTATCGGTATGATGCCGATAGCCTGGCTTTTGAAATGGATTCTTCCGTAAATACTCAGCCCTCCGGATGGATTGATCACCTCATCTTCGTCCAGGCGAATCCACGGGTTCTCGTAGACCTCCCGACGCCGAATCAGTTTCCAAGGATTGTGTTCCGACATAAATCAACGCCCATGAAACGCAAGGCTAAATTCGTGCACGGCTTCGATCATCGCCTTGGCGTGCTCGGGATCGACATCGGGCAGTATCCCATGCCCCAAATTGAAGATGTGTCCTTCTCCAGGACCGTATTGCTCCAAGATCCGCTTCACTTCGGTGCGTATGGTCTCGATCGGTGCATACAAGGCCATGGGATCCAAGTTGCCCTGCAGCGCGACCTTGTGTCCCACACGGTGTCGCGCCGCTCCGATGGGTGTGGTCCAGTCCAAGCCTAAAGCGTCGAACCCCGTTTCCGCCATGGCCTCCAACCACTGCCCGCCGCCCTTGGTAAAGAAGATAGTCGGTATGGTTTTGTCGCCGCGGCGCCTATCCAGCTTGTCGAGTACGCGTTTGGCATAAGCTAAGGAGAATTTCTCGTAATGCGCCGCCGGCAAGATTCCGCCCCAGGTGTCGAATACCATGACGACATCGACGCCTGCAGCGATTTGGGCATTGAGATAAAGCGCCACGGCGTCGGCCAACTTCTCCAAGAGCTCATGGAGAACTCCGGGTTGTTCGTACATCAACCCCTTGACCTTACGAAATTCCTGCCCGCCGGCGCCTTCGACCATGTAGGTGGCCAAAGTCCAGGGGCTGCCCGAAAACCCGATCAACGGAACGCTGCCGCCCAGATTTTGTTGAATCAAGCGAACCGCATCCATGACATAGCGCAAATCCGATTCGGGATCGGGGACTGACAAGCGGCGGACATCGTCGGCACTGCGAACCGGATGTCTGAAGCGAGGCCCCTCACCCCCGACGAACTCCAGACCGAGCCCCATCGCGTCAGGCACCGTAAGAATATCGGAGAACAGAATAGCGGCATCCAATCGGAACCGAGCCAGCGGCTGTAGCGTGACCTCACATGCCAGTTCAGGCGTGCTGCACAGTTTCATGAAACTGCCCGCCTGTTCCCGGACGCGACGATATTCGGGTAAATAGCGGCCCGCCTGGCGCATCATCCAAACCGGGGTTCTTTCGACGGGTTGTCTTAACAGTGCACGGATCAAACAATCATTCTTAGGTGCATTCATGGCGTCACGCTAGTCTATTGGAATACAGAAATCGGTTTACCGGGCGCAAAATCTACATTTGGTGCGAGGCATTCGACCGCATTCGTAACACGCCCATCGAACATTCGTTCGGTTGTTATTCAACGAGCCGAAGCGCCAAGCTCGGCGTGCCGCGGCATCATCCGCCGAATCTCTTGGTGAATCGATTTCATCTGTCTGGGCAAGGGCTGACCGAGGGAAACGGGGAGAGCCGCCGCTGCTTCTTTGGCCGCCAGTAGATTCGGATAAATTCCGAAAAAAAGTGGATACAAATCACCGCGCCCCTTACGGGAGCGAAAACTGGCCAGTTCGCTGCCCGACGGAAATTGTTTGGCCAGTTTAACCACCGAGCTGAATCGCGAAACGGCGACGATCTGCAAGGTGTAGGTTTCGGGGCTTTGACTCATCAGCCATTCAGCGCTCTTGAGTCCATCCACCATGATCTCGGATGATTTTGAACGCTCGTCTTTTTCACTTTGCGCATTCAAAGTACCGGATCCTGACATCTTCGTCGCAGGTTCATTTAGAGATTCAGCCGGCTCCGGAGGGGCAGACGATGACTGACCCGGCGTCTCCAAGTCATTTTTTTTCGTCTCTTCCGCGAGCGGGGGCGGTAACGCATACTGCCCCGCCGATTCCATCGGCTTTGAGTCTTCAACCGCCTTCGTCGCCGTCGTTTCTACTGCCGGTACCGCGGCTACCAACGGCTGAATCGCTATCGGTGTTGCCGCTGATGGGACGGGAGCCGGAGGAATCTCCACGGTTTCTCTCTCGACCAAAGGCACGGGCGCGGATGGCGGCTGGGAAGCGGCAACATTTTCGGCTACCGCCGACGACCGAGTTTCAGCGAGAGGCTCAGCCGGACTCGAAGTCTTGACCCCCAAAACCTCTCCCTGGGCGGAAGCCGCAACAACCCTATCAGGCTGTACAAGGGCAGCCGAGCTGTCGGGAATCGGTCTGTCTGGCAGCAGGGCCTCGTTTGAGAAAAATAGAAAAAAGGCATACGCCACCGCGCCAGCCAATAAGCCGGCTCCGGTAATCCAGCCGGCATTAGCCAATGCCGCTGTTCTTGTCGATCCGCTCGGTGATTTCAACCTCTCGACCACCACTCCCGGAACCCCCCGGCTTCGGGAATATAGCCGCTGAATAAAGGAATCCGTAATCCCTTCGGCTGTCGATCCAGGCACCGCCGTCGCTAATTGATGTAGATAAGATCTGCACTCATCCTGTGATAGAGCAGGAATTTCCAGAATAAACGCATCACCGAGAGCGGATCTATCCGTATCGGACTTTTGCAGAGCCTCGTCGGAGCGCATTGCCAGTACCAAGCGCAGGGCAGGATAACCGTTTGCAAACTGCCATAGTGCATTGAGAAGCCCTGGAACGAGTGCGCCGGCATCATCGATCAGCAGGACAACATTTCGATGTTCTTTGCCGTAGTTTGCCAGTAAATCGCTCACACTCGATCCCGGAAAGGCCGACCTAGTCTTGTCCTGGCTCAAACTGTGCGACAACTCGTCGAGAATGCGTTCGTAACTCATGCCCGGCATAGACGCTAGATAGCGAACCGTTGCGAGCGGCGCTAAACGGATCTCCAGAAGGCGCAAAAAAGTTGTTTTGCCGATGCCTTTCGGCCCACATACGACAATGGGCTGAGCCAAATTGACCGCCAAGTGCGAAAGCAAGTCGAACTTTTGCATGCGTGCCGCGGAAATAAGCGGCAATGGCTGGGCATCGTGAGCGCTCTCACGATTGCCAATACACGAAGAAAATTCAGCCGCGCCCATACTCATTCAACGTGGCTCGAAGCGGCTCGAGATCAACCTTCATCGGCAAGGTGGCCTGGCCGATTTTTTCAAGCAAAATCAGCCGCAGCTTGCCTGCCATGTTCTTCTTGTCGACAGCCATTAGTTCCAAGTAGCGATTGGTATCGAGGCTCATTGGCGGCATCACCGGCAACCGAGCCCGCTTGAGCAGCGAAATAATACGCTCAACATTGGCCGCATCCAGCCAACCGAGCCGCCATGAGAGATCCGCAGCCTGACAGATTCCGATGGACACCGCTTCACCGTGCAGATAACTCCCGTAGCCCATACCGGTTTCGATGGCATGCCCAAAGGTATGTCCTAAATTGAGCGTTGCACGTACCCCCGACTCCCGCTCGTCTTCGGCCACAACTTCCGCCTTGTTGAGACAGGACCGCTCGATGGCGTAGGCCAGGACATCCGCATCGCGGGCTAAAAGCAGCTCCATGTTCGCTTCCAGCCAAACGAAGAACTCGAAATCGCGAATGAGCCCGTACTTGATCACTTCGGCCAATCCAGCACTAAATTCCCGGTCAGCCAACGTATTGAGGGTTGAGGTATCGGCCAGCACGCATTGTGGCTGATAAAAAGCCCCAATCATATTTTTGCCGCGCGGATGATTGACCGCGGTTTTACCGCCTACGGAAGAGTCCACCTGAGCCAGCAAAGTCGTCGGAATTTGAATGAATGGCACGCCACGCTGATAACATGCTGCGGCGAAACCGACCAAATCGCCGATTACTCCGCCCCCGAGAGCGATGAGCGAGGCATCCCGACTGAATTTTCTAGCTAGCAACTCATCGAAGATGGTCATTACCGATTCAATGCTTTTATAAGACTCGCCGTCCGGCAAGATGACCTCGGCAATTTGCCTGTTTTCTAGGCTTTGTCTGACGCGATCTAAATAAAGGGGCGCTACCGTTTCGTTGGTAACTACCATGACTTGGCTGGAATTTAGATGTCTAGACAGGAGTTCGCCAGATCTCAAAATTTGAGAACCAATGTAAATTGGATAGCTGCGTTCATCTAAACTGACAGTCAGGGTTTTCATGAATTCGCGTTTGCTCGATGATAGGCTTTCAAAATCTGACGGACGGCGCTACGGCTGGAGTGCTCTCCCGTATCCACAATGAAATCGGCCAAGGAGCGATAAAGTGGCTCCCGTACCCGCAACAAGTCCTGTAATCTCTGGCGGGGATTTTCAGTCTTGAGAAGCGGTCGGTTGGAGTCCTTATGAGTTCGTTCAAGCTGCTTTTCGACCGAGCATCGCAGATAAACTATAAACCCCTGGTCATGCAATACCTCTCGATTCTCCGGCAAGAGAATTGAACCACCTCCGGTGGCTAAGACTATCCGTTCTTGGCAACATAGGTCGACCAAAACTTCCGCTTCTCGCTTTCTAAAACCTTCTTCGCCTTCGTACTCGAAAATCATCGGGATACTGACGCCAGTACGCTGTTCGATCTCCCGATCGCTATCGATAAATCGGACATCCAGAGCTTTGGCCAAAAGTCGCCCAATCGTCGTCTTGCCCGCTCCCATAGGTCCGATTAGATAAATGTTGCGCGTGTGTCTCATACCGCCCGAGATGCGAAATCGGATCATCATACCATGTGCGTCGGAGATACCGGGCAGTGGTACTCACCGCCGACATTACAACAAAAAAGCGCAACCCTTTCAGGCTGCGCCTTTATTTGCAACTTCAGCAGAAATCAGCGGAGGGCCAGGTCTTGCTTGAGAACTTTCGGCGTAATGAAAACGAGCAACTCTCGTTTTGTATCTTCAACATTATTTCTGCGGAACATATATCCGATCCCCGGCAGATCGCCGAAAAATGGGACTTTATCAGTGTTGTTACGGTTCAGCCCTTCGTAAACGCCCCCCAGTACCACGGTTTCCCCGTTGGCGACTTGGGCCGTGGTTTCAATCTCGCGCTTATCGATCGCCGGCCCAACTGGCGTTTGCTGGCCTTGCTCATCCTTCTTGATCAACAACTCCATCAATACCTGATCGTCGGGCGTAATATGCGGTGTGACGTTCAATTCGAGCACCGCCTGCTTGAAAGTGATGTTGGCCGATGCGCCTCCACCCGCCACAACCGTGGTTTGGTAGGGAATCTCGACACCCTGCTTGATGACCGCCTTGGTCTGGTCCGAGGTGATCAGCCGGGGATTGGACACCGTTTCGCTACGTCCCTCCCGCTGAGCAGCCGATAACTCGAGATCGAGCAAGTAATCGCCCGCTTTGATGAGGGTGAATCCAAGGGCGCTTGCACCACCTGTTGCGGCCGTTGCCGCGCCTTTAGCAGCAAGATCCACCAGTACGTCGGCGTTGGTAGACTTTTCCCCTCCGGCAGCCGGTTGCTGGAAAATGACGTCTGTAACTGAAGAGCCTGAATCTGTAAAGGAATCAGCGCCTCTCCCTTTGACAAGCCGATTGACTTGGAGCCGACTGCCCAAATCCCTTAGAAAATCGTTTCTGGCAATGACAATCCGAGATTCGATCAGTACCTGCCGAATGGGCTTGTCCAACTGGCGGACGAGATCGCGGACACGTTCCAAATTGCGTGGGGTATCTTTCACAATCAACTGATTGGTCCGCGGGTCGACGGTTACGTTGCCCCGGCCGGATAAAACCGATTGGCTCACATCGAGTGTCGATACCGCAGTGGAAGCCGTCGCACCGCCGATGCCAGCCGGCAGACTCGTGGATTGACTCGTACGCTCCGTGGTTCCGACCAGGACTTTCTTGATGTCCTCGGCCGTGGTGTAGTTGATCTGGATGATCTCCGTCCGCAGTGGTTCCAGATCTTCCACTACCTTCTGCGCCTCGAGCTCTTCCTTTTCCTGTTTATTAATCTCCTCCAACGGAGCGACGCGGATGATGTTTCCTTCTTGCCGTTTACCTAATCCCTTAGACTTAAGAACCAGCTCCAAAGCTTGATCCCAGGGAACATCGTTGAGCCGAAGCGTGACATTGCCTTGAACGGTATCGCTGGCAACGATGTTCAGGTTGGTAAAATCGGCCAAAATTTGGAGAACGGATCGCACCGGAATATCCTGGAAATTCAGAGTGAGCTTTTCGCCGGAGAACGTAAAGTTTTTCTTCTTAATTTCCTCCTTTTCCCTTTTGGTCAGCGGACGAAACTCCACCGTCAAAATATTATCGGTCTGATAGGAGGAATAGTCGTATTCATCGGAAACAGTCGCTACAACCATCCGAGCATGAGTTCCTTCCGTCGTTGCGTCGATGGAGCGGACGGGTGTCGCGAAATCCATGACATCGAGCCTGCGCGCCAATTGCGGCGGCAAGCTCGTATCAGCAAACCTGACAACGACTTTCTGTCCTTCCTCGTGGATATCGACCAAGGACTTGGCATCGCTCAACGTCACCAGAAGCCGCCCTTCGCCCTTCTCGCCGCGGCGGAAGTCGACGTTTTCAATGTGCCTGTCGTTGGCAGCGAGTGGCCGGTCGATGAATTGCGGTTTTGTTGACGCCGCTTTAGTGGCGGTAGTCGGCGCAGCGCTGCTGTGCAAGGTGATAAGAATATTGTTGCCATCCACTCGGCTGGTATAGGGCATCATATCGGTCAAATTGATGACCACGCGAGTGCGGCCGGCCGTTTCTACCGCTTGAACGCTTTGAGCCGCTCCTACATTGATCGGCACTGATTTCTTTTCCAAACCGTTCGTCACGCCGGGTAGATCCAGTGCTATGCGGGCAGGATTTTCAGTGTGGAAGATTCTCGGCTCTCTGGCTGGCCCGCTCAAACCTAACAATAACTGCAAGTTGTCCCCGGGCAGGATTGAAAAATCCACGGACTTAAGTGCAAGTCCCTCTTCCGCATGAATCACGGACAGATGCAGAAGCAGGGACAAGCCGATCAGAATAAGGCCTATTGTTTTTCTGTATCGCTGCCACACGGGCGAAGTAATGCCGATGCCTTTTACCGTTCTCATTTCTTTTCCCCCACTTCCGCCAAATCGAGAGTCGCCTTACGTTCGCGCCATGTCCCAGGACTGTCGGATATGATTTCTACCAGTTCAATCAAGTTTTCTTTGATATTGATGATCTTGCCGAAATTTTTTCCCATGTGATTACCGACACGTACCCGATGAATCGCTCCGTCGCTACCTTTGACCAATCCCCAGAGCACGCTTTGCCGATTCACTGTTCCGACCATGCGTAGGCTATCGAGCTCGTAAGATTCCAATTCCTCCTTGGGCCGGCTGGTATCTGGCCGGATACCGCTTCCAACCTTTGCGTCCTCAGTCTCCTCACTGTTCTCATCTATAACGAAAGGATCTCGCAAATCGTCCGGATTGAAGACAAACGGCTCTACCGTCCTGATTTCCGGCAGAGGCTCCACCGATCCTTTCTGGCGTGCTTTGACCTCCGCAACATAGGCCTCCAAATCCGTTAGATCGCCCCCAGCGCATCCGGTCAATGAGATAGCGATCAGCCATGAAACGAAGTGCCGTGAACGGCATCGGGGTACCAAGAGCATTAAGAGCCCGCTCATAGTGCTACTTTTTTTGTTGTGGCTTTTTGACTTGACCTGCCGGAATCGCTTCTTCTTCCAAATAGCGATACGTTCTGACCAGCGCACTCATTACGAAAGGATCCTTCGTAGTTTTCTTGCTTCCTGCATCCTTGTTGTGTGCTGCAATCTTCACGTTGTGTATCGTGACGATGCGCGGCAACGAAGCGAGTCCACTGACGAATGCGCCGAATTCCATGTAGTCACCGATTACTCGGATTTCTATGGGTAACTCCGCATAGAATTCTTTAGCAATTTCGGCACCGGGTTTGAACAGTTCGAACTCAAGACCGGCCGCTAATCCGGTTTGAGAAACATCTACCAGTAATTCGGGGACCTGGGTTTTATCAGGCAGCTGTCTGAGCAAATCGCCGAAACTCTTTTCCATTTCCGCCATTTGCTCCTTGTATTCCTCTAGATTGGCTGCCTTTTTTTGCCGTTGCTCGAATGTATTCTTAAGCTCCTGCTCCTTGCCTTCTTCAGTTTCGAGCTGCGCGATTTGGTCTTGAGTATCCAAGTAGTACCACAGGCCACTCGCGATGATGCATAGCAGAGTAATGATCACCGCCTTGATCGGCAGTGGCCAAGCGCCCGCGTTTTCTATATCCCAGTTGATCTCGGAAAGATTCATGACGGTTTCTTCTCCTGATTGTCCGCTTTATCTCCTCCTTGCTTAACCTGAAGCGTAAAGCGGTTACCCTGCGCCTTTTTGGCCTCCTTAGCGTCCTGTTTGGTCTCAATGATGTTTAACAGAGGTTCCTTCATCCAGGGTGAAGACTCCAGGTTCCGCATGTAAGCGGAAACCCGGGCATTGGATTGGGCCATTCCATTTACCGTCAGATTGCTGTCCAATTGGGTCAAATCCGTTAGATAAACGCCCTCGGGGATGGTACGCGCCAACTCATCAAATAAATGCACGATCTCGGGACGGCTCGCCTGCAATTGCTGGATGACTTCCATCTTTGCGATTAACCGTTTTTTCTTAGTTTCAAGCTCTTCAATTTCCTTAATTTTCTTGTCCAGCAAAGCAATCTCGGATTCCAGGTAATGATTTCGCTGGCTTTGATAATCGATCATGCTGCCGATGTAGTAATGAACAAAGCACAGAACCGCCCCGGTCGATAACAATGCGGCCAAGGTGATAGCGATGAATTCCTTTTGCCGTTGCTTGCGAAGCTCAGCACGCCAAGGAAGAAGATTGATTCGAGCCATTAGTCCAAGCTCCTCAAAGCCAGGCCGCAAGCCGTCATCAATGCCGGAGCGTCATTGCTCAAACTTTGCGGTTTAACGCGTGGTGCAAGAGACATGGTGACAAACGGGTTGGCCGCGGTGGTGGGGATACCTAGAGTGCTTTCCACAAAGCGATCGATCCCTTGTATCGAGCCGCACCCTCCGGCCAACACTAGACCGTCTACAGTCCGATGTGAGCTTGAAGAAAGGAAGAATTGCAGCGAGCGCCCAATTTGCTGCGCCATTGCTTGTTTGAAAGGCTCCAGCACTTCAAGTACATAATTATCGGGAAGACCGCCATGTTTTTTGGCCAAACCGGCCTCCTCGTAGGAAAGCCCGTAACGACGCTGGATTTCTTCCGTCAACTGCTTGCCGCCGAATCCTTGTTCGCGGGTATAGATAATCCGGCGCTTGTGGATCACATTCAGGGTCGTCATAGTTGATCCGACGTCGGCTACGGCGATGGTCTGATCCGGATTGTAGTGGGGCAACTGATCCAAAATAAGGTTGCAGGCATTCTCTAAGGCATACGATTCCACATCTACGACTTCAGCCTTTAATCCCGCCATTTCTAGAGCTGCCACACGATCCTCCACATTTTCCTTACGAGAGGCGACCAACAGTACATCGACCATGTCTGGATTTTTCTCAGCCCTGCCCTGTACCTCGAAATCCAGGCTCACTTCGTCCAGTGAGTACGGGATATATTGATCTGCCTCCAATTCAATCTGGGCCTCCAATTCGTCTTCGCTCAAAGAGGCGGGCATCGAGATGACTTTGGTTATTACCGAGGAACTAGGCACCGCTACCGCAGCATGCTTCAATCGAGTGCCCGATTGCTTAATGACCGACTTGATAACGTTGCCGATGATTTCAACCTTAGCAATGTTCTTGTCGATCACCGCATCCAGTGGCAGCGGCGCTACGGCATAGCTTTCCACCCGATAGCGCTGTCCATTTCTACTCAGCTCTAGCAGCTTGACGGCCGCCGTGCTGATATCGATGCCAAGCAACGGTGGCTTCTTGCGGTTCAAAAAAATCATCGATGACTTCCTAACCTAGCTTTGACCTCATGCAAACGATGCCGAGTTTTATGCTGTTTCTCATCGCCCGCTAAACTCTGTACTGTAGTATAGTAGGGATTCGAAGTTTGCCCACGACACGCCGTTTACCGATCAACCGAGCATTTCAGAGCTATCAGTTGTAGCCACAGCCTGAAAACATCTTTTTGATTGTCGAGTGAAAACCCGCAACAGTCGACGCAAAAGACGCTCCCGTTCAGCGAGCGTCATGAAGCTAATCTTTTTTCTCCTGCTTGGCGGATTCGCGAGTTTATCTCTGGCCGCGTTTTTACTTTATCGCTTCATCGAACCACAGCTTCCGGATATACAAGTTTTGCGTGATGCTCGGTATCAAACCCCGATGAGCATTTACAGCAAAGACGGCTTGCTTATTGCTCAATACGGCGAGATGAAGCGCAGCCCGGTCAGTTTTTCCGAGGTCCCGAGTAAAGTCGTTCAGGCTTTTTTGGCAGCCGAGGACAATCGTTTTTTCAACCATTCGGGTGTGGACTATCAAGGTTTGCTGCGGGCGACGTTTTCCTTTCTTCGGACCGGAGAGAAGAGGCAAGGCGGCAGTACGATCACCATGCAGGTGGCTCGCAATTTCTTTTTAAGTAGTGAGAAAACTTTCTTTCGAAAACTCAAAGAAATTGTCCTGGCAATCAAAATCGAATCGGAATTAACGAAAGAGCAGATCTTGGAACTGTACTTGAACAAGATCTACTTCGGCCATCACGCTTATGGCATCATCGCCGCGGCTCAGGTTTACTACGGCAAGGGAATAAATGATCTTGAACTGGACGAGATCGCGATGATTGCCGGCTTACCGAAAGCCCCTTCCGCTTTTAACCCGATAACCAATCCGCAGCGGGCGTTAAGCCGGCGAAACTACGTCCTAAAGCGGATGCGTAAACTGGGCTACATCGATGACCAGATCTATCAGGAGATGATTAGCCGTCCGGTCACCGCAAAACTCCACACGACACCTGTCGAATTGAATGCACCCCATATCGCAGAATTGATTCGCAACGAGATGTACCGCCAGTATGGCGACGCGGCTTATACTAATGGTTACAGGATATACACTACGATCGACAGCCGTTTGCAGATAGCCGCCGAAAAGGCCTTGCGCCTTGCGCTGCACGATTACGACGAGCGTCACGGCTTCCGAAGCATAAAGCACCGACTAGATTTAAAGAAAGACAAACGCCCCGAGAACTGGGACGAACGGTTATCCAGCATCCCTAAAGCCGGAGAAACAGTGCCCGGACTGGTCCTCGGCGTCAGAGACACCTCAGCGGAGATTTATCTTGGCAATAGACAGCAGATCGTACTCGACTGGGACAGTCTTAAGTGGGCACGCCGATATATTACCGAGGACGAGCAAGGCCCTCTGCCACGAAGTGCCAAAGAAATACTTAAGGCCGGCGATCTCATCAGGCTTCGCAAAGACGGCAATGACCATTGGAAACTCAGCCAGATCCCAGAAGTTGAAGGCGCTCTGGTTGCATTGGATCCGACAAGCGGTGCCGTAGTCGCGCTGGCCGGCGGTTATGACTTTACCCTCAGCAAGTTCAATAGAGCGACTCAGGCTCAAAGACAACCCGGCTCCGGTTTTAAACCCATTCTCTATGCTGCGGCATTGACCCACGGGTATACCCCAGCGAGCGTGGTCAACGATGCGCCCGTCGTCTATTCAGACCCGTCCCAGGAGAGTGGATTCTGGCGTCCACAGAATTACTCGGGCCGATTTTATGGCCCCACACGACTCAGGGTAGCCCTAGCTAAATCGCGAAACCTCGTATCCATTCGATTGCTTCAAAGCATTGGCCTTAAAAAAGCCATAAATATGGCTATGCGCTTCGGCTTCCAGCCCGAAGAGTTACCTCGATCTCTTCCGCTAGCCTTGGGAAGCGGCACCGCGACGCCTCTCCGGATGGCACAGGCCTATGCCGTATTCGCCAACGGCGGGTTTCGCGTCGAACCTTATTTTATCGAACGCATCGAAACCGAAACCGATAGCACGATCTTCCGAGCTACCCCGCAGATAGCGTGTGCGAACTGTACCGGCTCCGATGATCATCAAACGAATTTCGCGCCTCGCACGCTATCTCCTCAGGTCCACTACATGATGAACTCCATGCTGCAAGACGTAGTGCGAACCGGAACCGCGACCCGCGCCATGGAATTGGGACGTAACGATGTTGCCGGTAAAACTGGCACGACGAATGAGTATAAAGACGCCTGGTTTAACGGTTATGTCCCCTCCCTGACCAGCATCGCTTGGATTGGCTTCGATTCCTCAAGGTCATTAGGAAAAGGGGAAACCGGGGGCAAAGCGGCACTTCCCATGTGGATGTACTTCATGCACGAGGCCCTTAAAGATGCACCCGAACAGACCTTCCCGCTTCCAAGCGGATTGACGATAGCTCGCATGGATCCGAGCACGGGAATGCTTGCTTCGCCAGGCAGCGTTAATGCCATCTTCGAGGTCTTCCCATCGGAGCGAGCGCCCCGTTATTATGCCGCGCCGCACGCAAGCGAGCCCCCTCCTTCAGAATCTATCGAAGACGAAGCCCAGCCGGTATTACCGGATCCGCCCGCCCGTCGAACAACGCCCCAAAAGCCAACTGAATCATTATTTTAATCTTCGTGATGTCTACGAGAGATAAAGCGCGACTACTAATTGCTCAAGAGGCCGCGAGGATCATGGCCGAAGAGGGGGTAAACGATTATCTTCCCGCAAAAAATAAGGCTGCCGCCCGCCTGGGGATAGCGAATTCGCGAAACCTTCCTCGAAATGAGGAAATCGACCAGGCACTAGAGGAATACCATCGACTCTATCGGGCTGAAACGCAGCCGCTTCACATTACCCGTCTGCGAAAGCTCGCATTAGAAGCTATGCGTTTTTTGGAAGAATTCTCGCCACGATTGATCGGCGGCGCATTAGATGGCAGCGCCGGTAAATACAGCCCGATCATCTTGTATGTATATCCTGAAACTCCCGAGGATATCATCAAGAAATTGGTGGACGCTCGCATCCCGTTTAAAGAAAAGTCCTTTTCGTTCAATTTAGGGCACAAGCGTGGCATAACGTATCCAGCGCTGGATTTTTTTGTGGATGGTGTCCGCGTCGAATTAGCGGTACTCCCACCCGAATTGAAAGGGCAGCGGATCAATCGAAAGGAAAAGACGGTCTCCGGAGGTTCTCTCCAAGATGTCGAAAAACTGATTAACGACACCGCGCCGCCAGCAGAGAGCCGGGCTAATCCTACTATTTAAGAGAACGACGAGTATAGGCCGAAACTAGCCACTCGATTCGAAACGGAGAGCGATCCCTGCTCAAAGCCGTCAAACAGAGGCGCCCAGGCCGATTTCGAGGGGCATAGCTGAGGCTGAAAAATCAGCCCCGTCCATACTTGCGTCGGAACTTGTCAACACGGCCCGCAGTGTCGACGATCTTCTGTTTGCCTGTATAAAATGGATGGCAAGCGGAGCACACTTCAACCTGCAAATCCTTGCCAAGTGTAGACTTGGTCTCGAAGGTATTGCCGCAACTGCAATGAACGGTAATGGACTTGTATTCGGGATGAATATCCGGCTTCATAATTAAGCACTCTCCAAGAAATCAGAACAAAGGGACGACAAATTTTTCATGGTACTTAAAACAGCCCTTCACCGCAAGATGGACGCATTTTTTGGTAAGAATCGTCCGGCTTCTAGCCGAGCGGCGATCAGTCCTCACCGATTCCTATTGCATCTATTTCGTTTTCGGCAGCAACGGTCTAGCGGTTGTATACCCATCTGAGATATAAACCTAATGCGCGTAGTTTCCCTCAATGTTAACGGCGTGCGGTCAGCAGCACGCAAAGGCTTTTTCCACTGGATGGATAAACAGAATGCCGACGTTGTCTGCCTGCAGGAAACCAAGGTTCAGACACACCAATTGGAAGATCCCATTTACTGGCCACAAGGGTATCGGTGCTACTACCTGGATGCCGTCAAGAAAGGCTACAGCGGCGTGGCGTTGTACAGCCGCCGGGAGCCGGACGAAGTCATTCAAGGTATCGGCTGGCCTGACATGGACGCTGAAGGACGCTATCTCGAAGCAAGATTCGGCCCACTGAGCGTCGTTTCCCTATATTTGCCTTCCGGCTCGTCCAGCGACGAGCGGCAAACGGTGAAGTTCGATTTCATGAACCGTTTTCTGCCATATCTTCGGGAATGCGCACAGTCAGGACGCAGTTATATCTTTTGCGGCGACTGGAATATCGCTCATAAACCCATTGATCTCAAAAATTGGCGATCCAACCAAAAAAACTCTGGATTCCTGCCTGAAGAGCGTGCTTGGTTGGATGTCGTGTTCGAAGAGGACGGCTGGGTCGATGCCTTTCGCGTCATCAATCAGGAACCGGAACAATATACCTGGTGGTCGAATCGCGGTCAGGCTTGGGCTAAAAACGTGGGTTGGCGTATCGACTATCACGTGACCAGTCCCACGCTCAGGGAGACAATCCGCGCCGCCCATATTTACAAGGAAGAGCGCTTTTCCGACCATGCGCCACTCACCATAGATTATGACTACCCTTTCCTGGCGTGAAGCGCTGTTTAACCGACGGATGCTGATCTGCATCCTCACGGGGTTTTCCTCGGGATTGCCGCTATTCGTACTGATCAGCCTGATTTCGGCTTGGCTGCGTGACGGCGGTGTCAACCTCAAAGAAATCGGGCTGCTGGCACTCGTTCAATTTCCTTACATCTGGAAATTCTTGTGGGCGCCATTGTGCGATCGGTACGGTCTCCCAATGGGACGGCGCCGGACTTGGATGCTGATCACCCAAACCGCACTGCTGCTCTCGATTCCGGCTTTCGGCTGGCTCGCTCCCGTCCCCGACATCGCCACTATCCGCTGGCTGGCGGTGGGGGTGGCATTGTTCTCCGCGACCCAGGACATCGCCATCGATGCTTTTCGGCGCGAAATCCTCAAGGACGAGGAACAGGGTATCGGCAATGTCATCCACGTGAATGCCTACAAAATCGCCGGGCTCGTCCCAGGGTCGCTGTCGTTGATCCTCGCCGATTATTTGTCTTGGGACTTTGTCTATTTGATCACGGCACTGTTCATGCTCCCCGGCATCTTACTAACGCTCATCGGCACCGAACCGGAATTTTCCAGCCGCGCCCCCCTAACGCTAGGTCAAGCCTTAGTCGATCCTTTCCGTGAGTTTGTTCAACGAAAGGGTTGGAGCGGCGCATTGACGGTCTTGGGATTCATCTTTTTTTATAAACTAGGCGATAGCATGGCAACGGCGCTGGCTACGCCTTTTTATTTGGACATGGGCTATAGCAAGACGGAAATCGGCGTGATCGCCAAGCATGCCGGCCTCTGGCCGAATGTAGCCGGCGGTATTTTAGGGGGAATATGGATGATTTCCCTGGGGATACACCGATCCCTGTGGGTATTCGGCGTGTTACAGGCGTTGGTGATTCTCGGCTTTGCCTGGCTTGCCACGGCCGGCCATACTTTAACGGGCTTGGCCGCCGTAATCGGTGCGGAGGCCTTCGGCGTCGGATTGGGCACGGCAGCCTTCGTCGCCTATATTGCCACCACCACCAACCCGGCGTACACCGCCACTCAGTTTGCACTGTTTACCAGCCTAGCAGCCACTCCACGGACGCTGGCCAATGCGTTTACCGGCTTTCTCGTCGAAGGCGGGGATATCAAGATGGGAGATATTTCACTGCTTCATGTCGAAGCGCTCGGCTGGGAACGCTTCTTTTGGGTGTGTTTCGCACTTACCCTCCCGGGCATGTTGCTACTATTCAAAGTGGCGCCGTGGAACGGCGGCAAAGGGAGCAGAGATCCTGAGCGTCTCGAGCCGCAACCCGATTCGCAATCTGCCGACTGAAAAATCCACAGCCAAAGTAGATGCGTGGAAGGGTCGCGATTAAAGCGGCCGTTTGCAATCGGAAGGGGCCGATTAAAGGCCCGTTTGCGGGTTGGAAGGGCGTCTCTAGCGCACCCGGAGACGCCGTTTGCAATCGGAAGGGTCGTCCTGGCTCTCCCAGAATGACCGTTTGCGATTGGACCAGCGAACGTCCACCCGATTGCTCTACCCCGACGCAAATGCAATCTACTTTCGGATATAAAGGTCCGTAATGCTGCCTTCCAGCATCTCGGCGGCAAAGGCAAATGTTTCTGACAAGGTCGGATGCGGGTGAATCGTCAAGGCGATATCTTCCATATCGGCCCCCATCTCGAGCGCCAAAACGGCCTCGCTGATCAATTCCCCCGCATTCGGGCCGACGATACCTGCCCCCAAAATTCTCTTGGTCTGTTTGTCGCAGAGAATCTTGGTCACGCCCTCTTTCCGATCGATGCCCAGAGCCCGCCCGCTCGCCGCCCAAGGAAATGCAGCTTTATCGTAGGCAATACCTTGCGCTTTCGCCTGAGTTTCCGTTAGCCCCATCCAGGCCACCTCTGGATCGGTGTAAGCCACCGAGGGAATCGTCAGCGCCTGAAATGCCGACCGCTCTCCGGAAATCACTTCCGCCGCCACTTTAGCCTCATGGGTCGCTTTGTGCGCCAGCATCGGATTGCCGACGATATCGCCAATAGCGTAGATATGAGGCACATTGGTCCGCTGGCAATTGTCCACCGGAATAAAGCCTTTCTCGTCGACTTTGACCCCGGCATTTTCCGCGCCGATCAGATGACCGTTCGGCCGCCGACCGACCGCGACCAAAATACGGTCGAACACGTCGGATTCGGGGGAGCCTTCCCCGCCTTCAAAATAAGCTTGCAGCCCTTCCGGCCTTGCTTCGATGCGCGTCACTTTCGTTTTGAGGAAGATATTCTCGTACTGCTTTTTGATGCGCTGATGCAGCGGTTTGACCAGATCCGCATCACAGCCGGGAATGAGTTGATCCATCAGTTCGACAACCGTGATCTTCGAACCCAAAGCGTGATAAACGGTGGCCATCTCCAAGCCGATGATGCCGCCGCCGATGACCAGAAGACGCTTAGGAATCTCGGCCAACTCCAAAGCGTCGGTAGAATCCATTACACGCGGATCATCGTGGGGAAATCCGGGAATCTGCACCGACTGCGAGCCGGCCGCGATAATGGCGTGCTCGAAATCGATTGTTTGTGGGCCCTCGGCCGTTTCAACCTCCAGCGATCGATCCGAAGAAAACCTGCCCACCCCATTGACAACGGTGACTTTGCGCTGCTTAGCGAGACCCGCGAGTCCAGTCGTGAGCGTCTTCACGACCCGGTTCTTCCAGTCGCGCAGCTTGTCCAAATCAACGCTCGGCGCCCCAAAATTCAAGCCAAAATTCGAGGCTTCATGAGCTTCCTGAATAACCTTGGCAGCATGCAGCAACGCTTTTGAAGGAATACAACCGACATTTAGACAAACGCCACCCAATACAGAATAGCGCTCGACCAAAACTACCTGTCTGCCCAAGTCGGCGGCTCGAAACGCGGCGGTATATCCGCCCGGACCGCCCCCCAAAACGACAACTTCGGCGTGTAGACTAGATGTATCGGACATTCGATTGTATACCTTCTATTAGGAAGAAATTGCAGGTTTGCGTTCCATCACAGCCGCATCAAAACTGCCGTCGGCAAGCCTGAAAGCGTGCCCCGGCGTCTATAAAAGCACTCGCCGCAACTCGGCCAACAGTCCAGCCAAATAAACCGTAAATCGCGCCGCTTCGGCCCCATCAATCACACGGTGATCGTACGACAGAGACAACGGCAACATCAGGCGCGGCACGAACTGCCCGTCCTGATAAACCGGCTTGGGTTGCGCTCGGGATAAGCCAAGGATTGCCACCTGAGGCGGGTTGATGATAGGCGTAAAGGCTGTACCACCGATTCCGCCGAGGCTCGAAATGGTAAATGACGCACCTTCGAGATCGTTGCCGCGCAGTTTCTTGCCGCGCGCTTTACCGCCGAGCTCGGCCAACTCCCTAGCCAGATCGAAGATGCCTTTTTGATCGACATCCCGCACTACGGGCACTACCAGACCTTCAGGGGTGTCCACCGCCACGCCCAAGTGATAATACTTTTTCAGGACCAGTTCTTCGCCGTTGGCTGCCAGAGACGCGTTGAACGTCGGAAACTCTTTGAGCGCAGCCGCGACGGCCTTGATGACGAATGGCAGAAAAGTCAGTTTTACATTCTGCTTTTCCGCCTCGCTCTTGAGCGACTGGCGAAAGGCTTCGAGATCAGTTATGTCGGCCTCATCGTGCTGCGTAACGTGGGGAATGCTTACCCAGCTTCGGAGCAAATTCGGACCAGAAAGCTTCTTGATACGGGACAGCGGCTGTCGATCGATGGCGCCGAACTGAGCAAAATCGATCTCCGGCTGAGTCGGAATTGCGAAAACTCCACCAGTCATCGCTTGCTCGATCCGCCTCAAGCTCGCTTTTACAAAAGCCTGTACGTCCTCCTTCAAAATACGGCCTTTTGGCCCTGTACCTTGAATTTTTTGAAGCTCTGCACCCAGTTCGCGGGCGAACTTTCGAACCGATGGGCTCGCATGAGGAGGGTGCTCATGCGTTTCAACTGCTTCGAAAGCTCGTTCAGCAACAGCCGGCGAAGGCGCAGGTTTTCGTTTTGCTTCTGGCTCGGCTGCTGGAGGTCTGGCCTGCTCGGCAATAGGCTTCGGTTCCGCTTCTCCGGCAACGATTTTTCCCGCTTCCGCCTCGACAACCGGAGGGGCCTTCTTGTCCTCCGTCCGTTCCGGCTCGGCTTGATCTGTAACCTCCAATTGCATTATCGGCGAGCCTTTGCTTACCCGATCACCGACATTAACCTGCATGGCTTTCACCACGCCGGAAAAAGGCGAAGGCACTTCCATCGCCGCTTTATCGCTTTCCAGCGTAATTAAGGAATCGTCAGCCTTGACTACATCACCTGGCTTGACTAGCACTTCGATGATTTCGACGTTCTTGAAATCACCGATATCGGGAACGACAACTTCTTTTAATGCTGCCATAGCGTTTCCTTTTATACCTCCACTGGATTAGGCTTTTCTGGATCAATGCCGTACTTGGCCATAGCGTCCGTGAGTGTAGAAATCGCCACGCTTCCTTCATCAGCCAATGCTTTTAGTGTCGTAAATGCGATGTAATGCCGGTCCACCTCGAAAAATCTCCGCAATTCGGATCGCTGATCACTACGGCCAAAACCGTCAGTACCGAGCACTGTATAAGATCTAGGTACAAACGGCCGGATTTGATCGGCGAGCATTTTGATATAATCGGATGCCGCAATAATCGGCCCCCGGGTTTCAGCCAAACATTCCTCCACGTAGCTGATGCGGGGCGTCTGGTCCGGATGCAGAAGATTCCATCGCTGCTTGTCCAGTCCGTCGCGACGCAGCTCGGTAAAGCTGGTGACGCTCCAAATCGTGGCTTTTACGCCAAAATCCCGATCCAGCAGCTCCGCCGCGGCGATGGCTTCACGGAGTATCGTACCGCTGGCCAAAATCTGAGCTTGGGCCGACTCGCCCGCATTCTTCAACTTATATATGCCCTTGACGATCCCCTCGCGGGCATCAGCCGGCATGTCGGGGTGAGCATAATTTTCGTTCATTACCGTGATGTAATAGAAGATGCTCTCGCCCTCCTGGTACATCCGCCTGAGCCCGTCTTGGATAATCACGGCCAGCTCGTAGGAAAAGCATGGATCGTAAGCCACGCAATTGGGAATTGCCGACATATTGAGATGGCTGTGTCCATCCTGGTGCTGCAGACCTTCGCCCGCCAGCGTCGTGCGTCCCGCCGTTCCTCCCATCAAAAAGCCGCGCGCCTGCATGTCGCCCGCAGCCCACATCAAATCCCCGACCCGTTGGTAGCCGAACATCGAGTAATAGATGTAAAACGGGATCATCTGGACATTGTGATTGGTGTGCGCCGTACCGGCCGCGAGCCAGGAACACATGGAGCCGGCCTCGTTGATGCCCTCCTCCAAAATTTGCCCCGATTTATCCTCCTTGTAGTACATCACCCCGCCGGCATCCGCCGGAACGTACAACTGCCCGACGGACGAATAAATGCCATACTGGCGGAATAATCCCTCCATACCGAAGGTCCGGGCTTCGTCCGGAACGATGGGCACGATGTACTTGCCTAGTTTTTTGTCCCGCAGTAGCAGCGTCAGCATGCGCACGAACGCCATGGTGGTCGACATTTCCCGATCTTCGGTGCTCTTCAGCAGAGGTTCGAAAACATCCAGCTCCGGCACCTGCAAAAGCGGCGCATCGCGCCGACGTTGCGGAACATATCCGCCCAACGCTTCCCGACGTTCATGCATGTAGCGCAGTTCTGCACTGTCTTCCGGCGGTCTGTAGTATGGCAACTCTGTCAGCTTGTCATCGGGAATGGGAATGTTGAAACGGTCGCGGAAGGCCCGAATCGCGTGCTCGTCCATTTTTTTCTGCTGGTGCGTGGTCATAAGCCCCTCACCTGCACTGCCCATGCCGTAACCCTTGACCGTTTTGGCCAAGATCACGGTCGGCTGCCCGGCATGGTGCACCGCAGCGTGATAAGCGGCGTAAACCTTGTGCGGATCGTGCCCGCCACGATTCAAGCGCCAGATATCCTCATCGGACATATTGGCCACCATCTCCTTCAGCTCCGGATACTTGCCGAAGAAGTGCTCGCGGGTATAGGCGCCGCCTTTTGCTTTGTACGCTTGATATTCGCCATCTACGGCCTCCTCCATGCGTTTCTTCAAGAGGCCATCCTTGTCTTTGGCCAGCAAGGGATCCCAGTATGAGCCCCAGATGACTTTGATGACGTTCCAACCGGCGCCGCGGAACTCCGCCTCAAGCTCCTGGATGATCTTGCCGTCGCCCCGCACAGGCCCGTCGAGCCGCTGCAGGTTGCAATTGATGACGAAGATGAGGTTGTCCAATTTCTCTCTACCAGCCAATCCGATGGCCCCCATGGATTCTGGTTCATCCATCTCGCCGTCGCCGCAGAAACACCAGACTTTACGGCCCGAGGTCGTCAAGATTCCCCGATCCTCCAGATATTTCATGAAGCGCGCCTGATAAATCGCCATCAGCGGACCGAGCCCCATGGATACCGTCGGAAACTGCCAAAAGTCGGGCATCAGCCAAGGGTGCGGATAGGACGAGAGACCGTTGCCGCCGATTTCGGCACGAAAACGGTCGAGTTGTTCCTCGGTCAGTCGTCCTTCAAGAAAGGCACGGGCATAGATACCGGGTGCGGCGTGTCCCTGAAAGTAAATCAGATCTCCGCCATGGCGCTTATCGGCAGCATGGAAAAAGTGGTTGAAACCCACGTCGTAAAGCGTCGCAGCCGAAGCGAAAGTGGCGATATGCCCTCCATATTCGCTGGTTTTGCGGTTGGCTCGGACAACCATCGCCATGGCATTCCAGCGAATATAGGAGCGGATGCGCTGCTCCAAACCGGCATCGCCCGGCAAACGGGGCTCCATATGAGGCGGAATGGTATTGATATACGCCGTATTCGCCTTATAAGGTAAGTTCGCTCCTGCCCGACGTGCCTGATCGACCAAGCTTTCGATCAAGAAGTGGGCCCGTTCGATACCTTCAGTCTCGATGACTGCCTCTAAGGCCTCCAACCATTCACGGGTTTCTTCGGGATCGATATCGTTGGAACTCTTAAGGTTTTGCAATGGGTGAGACGGACTCACGGCGGACATAGGAAAGGCTCCTCCACTGATTAAGATCTTCCAGTTAAATTTTTTCGAATGTAGACAAGCAAACTCCAAGTCATCTATTGAATTCCGACCTGTCGATTGCTTGGAACGAAAGAATTTCTGGCATGTTTGTTGAATCGTTGATCCAGTGATTACAGAACTATGCAACTCTGACTTTGCCTTCTGAACAAGGTCAACGTTGTCTTGTTAGAAAAAAGTCCAATCGGAAAATGTTACAGACTAAGAAACGATTACGCCAGAAAAGCTAATCTGAAAAACTATCTGGTTAGCGATTTTATGAGCTTTGATCACCTGGTATCATCGTTCCGTAGCCCTACCCGGGGCACAAAAACATCACCCGCTCGTCAACGGGCGCGATAATGCGGCGTTTGTGAGCGAATCTATATCTAGGACAACCGGTCGCCCCATATGTTAGGAAGCAGAACAAATGCGGAAAAGGAACGTCGGCGTGCACCGCGGTTGGATTCGCGAATTTCCGCGTATCTAATCATGCCGTCGAGCACCCCCTTACGAGGCGTCGCGAAAAACATAAGCCGTTCAGGCGTCTTCATCGAGACCACAAAACCGTTGAAACGGCTCATCGGTGAGCCAGCCCGGTTGGTCTTCACGCTTGAACATGGGAATTTGGTGAGGTTAGCGCGTTATTCGGTCGTTATCGTGCGGGAATCGCAGCATGGAATCGGCCTCGGGTTTTGGCATTCCACCAAGGCGGTGGATTCGCGTAAAACCTAGCCATAGATCATGGCCATTTATGACCAAAATACGACCACCTGCTTGATTTAAGACAAGGTCGTCGTTCCCCGCAACGTTGAGCCAACTCCCGCAACCTACATCAAACAGGCAAAGGGCAAAACCTCGACCATTTCACCGGGTTCTACAGAAGCGCGGTCGTGCTCCAGAATAATTAGGGCATTAGCCAAGCTCATGGAGCGAAGAATACCGGAACCCTGTTTGCCGCTTGTACGTACTTGCCAATCACCGGTTTGGGCCTTTTCGAGAATGCCTCGCTGATACTCCGCACGGCCGGGCTTCTTGGCAAGCCGCTCAATACACTTAGCGCTCAATGTGGGAATAACCGGCCGTTCCAGAATTCCCATTTTCTTTTCAAGCACCGGAAGAACGAATTGGTAAAAGTTCACCATCACGGCAACCGGGTTGCCCGGCAACCCGATGAAGGTTGACGCGCCGATACTGCCAAAAGCCAGTGGACGCCCCGGCTTCATAGCGACCTTCCAAAAACCGATGCTACCTATCGAAGACAGCACCTCCTTGACGAAATCGGCCTCGCCCACCGATACGCCTCCCGAGGAAATGACCACATCGGCCATGGACGCGGCTCTTGTCAAAGCTTCTCTCAACAACTCGGGATCATCGGGCACGATTCCCTGATCCATCACCTTAACGCTCAACCGCTTTAACGCCGAATGGAGCGTATACCGGTTGCTGTCGTATATGCCGCCGGCTCCCAAGGATCTTCCGATCTGATGCACTTCGTTTCCGGTCGACAAAAGAGCGACCCGCGGCCGCCGCTTGACCTTGATTTCACCGACCCCCAAAGAGGCGATCAGTCCGACATCCGGCGGGGTCAGGTAACGCCCCTGGTTTAGAGCCGTTTCACCCCGCCTGATATCTTCGCCGGCCATGCGGACATTATCCCCGATGCGATGCCGCCCCCCGGTTATGCAGATCTGATCCCCGCCGAGATCGACATGCTCCTGCATCAGCACGGTATCGGCCCCGGCCGGCATAGGCGCGCCGGTCATGATACGCACCGCTTGCCCCGGAAGCATAGTTCCGACAAATGGCTTTCCCGCCAAAGCCACGCCGACCACCTGCAATTTCGCCGTGCTTCCCGCCCCTGGCAAATCCCCCCCCCTCAGGGCATAACCGTCGACAGCCGCATTGGTATGGGACGGAACATCAAGCGGCGAGACCACAGGCTCATGCAAAACTCTCGCAACGGCCTCAAGTATGCTGATTTGTTCATAACCCTTAACCGGGGAAACGGCATTCAACATGCGGATTAAGGCTTCATTGACATGAAGTGCATCGTGCTCTTCATTATCGCTACAACTGGGTCGGTTAATCGAAGTCGAAGGCGTAATCATGGCAAAACCAAGCTGAAAAATATTCGGTGCCGGAGAGAATGGTACTATTGGTATCGAGTATGAGCGACGATAAATTCGAAAAATTCCCTGTTCCGAATTCACCGAAAAAAGGCCGGGGAGCCGTAACTAATCGGGAGTCCCGCTACTCCGAGACCGTACGGGAAAAAATCGACGACGGCTGGTGGCCTGAGGATACTCCCCCGCTGACAACCAGCGTAACGCACGAAACTGCTCGCAGCATTATTACCCATAACCGGTCGCCGGACATTCCCTTCGATCAATCGATTAACGCCTATCGGGGCTGCGAGCATGGATGCATCTATTGCTATGCGCGGCCCAGCCATGCGTACGTGGGACTGTCGCCGGGACTGGACTTCGAAAGCCGGCTGTTCGTCAAATCCAATGCGGCGGTTCTGCTGCGCAAAGAACTAAGCAAGAAAACCCACCGTCCCTCCCCGATTGCGTTGGGCGCAAATACCGATCCCTATCAACCCCTTGAGCGGGAATGGCGCATTACCCGACAGGTTCTCGAGGTGCTCCACGAATGCCACCATCCGGTCAGCATCACGACCAAATCGGCCCTGATCGAACGCGATCTCGACATTCTTTCGGCAATGGCGCGGGAACATCTGGCTCAAGTTCAGATTTCCATCACCACGCTTGACAAAGAGTTAGCCCGACTCATGGAACCACGGGCTACCAGCCCGCAACGCCGCCTTCGAACAATTCGCCTTTTAGCGGACGCCGGCGTGCCGGTGACCGTACTGGTCGCCCCGGTGATTCCGATTCTGACGGATGCGGAGCTCGAGGCGATTCTTGCTCAAGCGGTTGCATATGGTGCCATCCGTGCCGATTACATCATGCTGCGTCTTCCCCTCGAACTGCATGAATTATTTCGCGAATGGCTGGAAACTCATGCGCCACTCAAAGCCAAGCACGTTCTCGCGCGACTTCGTGATATCCATGGCGGTAAACCGTATCAATCGAGCTTTGGCTTTCGCCAGTCCGGATCGGGTATCTATGCCGAGCTCATCCAGAAACGGTTCCTGCTAGCCCTCAAGAAAACGGGGCTTAATGCCACTGAAATTCGTTTAAATTCGGAACTCTTTCAACCTCCCAGCGATGCGCCCGTGCAAACCAGCTTATTCTGACGCTCGCTCGAATGGATTAAATAAGCTGAATTTAAAGATACCGGCCTACCCTAACCATTGCTTCCGAAAAACTTATGCTAGGCTTCTCTGTTGAAAGTAAAAGTCAAAGCACCGCCTAAGGATCCCGAGTTTGGAAGAGCTTTACACCGAATTATGCGTCCTACAAAGCCACCTGGGTAATCTCGTCGATCGTATTCGGCAGAACCAGATCAAGCTGCATCGCTTCCAAACATTGGAAATGACCTTGCTCACGCTGAACTCTCTACGTGAACTGGTCGATCAAGTCTTAGAAGATACTCGCAACATATTCGAACTTGATGCCGTCACGTTCGTGTTAGTCGACGAGAAAGGCGAACTGGAGCGCTTCCTCAGAGAGGATGGTCTTAACATCGACAAGCAGCCAAACCTTATATTACTGCCCAACGGAGAAATCCTAGACCGCACATTCCGTAAGACTTTGAGACCTTATCTAGGATCATATAAGCAGCAAAAGTGCGCCGTATTCTTTCCCAACTTCCTAGACACCTCATCCAGTGTCGCGCTCTTGCCTCTTTATCGGCGAGGCAGACTCATGGGGAGCTTAAACCTTGCAAGCGGTGATACGACCCGGTTTTGCGAGCAGATGGCGACGGATTTTCTGGATCGCCTTGCGTGCGTGCTCAGCGTATGCCTGGAAAACACTCTGAACTTTGAACTGCTACGGCGGACTAGCCTTATCGACATGCTCACCGGCGTCAACAATCGGCGTTATTTCGAACAACGGATCAGTGAGGAAATCGACCGGGCACTACGCAGCGGCGAATGTCTATCATGTTTATTTCTGGATATCGATCATTTCAAGAAGATCAATGACACCTATGGGCATCAAAGCGGTGATCGAGTACTAGTCGATGTAGCACAAACAATTCGCTCGATGCTGCGCAACAACGACGTACTAGCGCGTTATGGCGGCGAGGAGTTCGTGGCGCTTCTTTCGACAGGAACAGGCGATCGGGCTGCCGCCGACGTCGCAGAGCGGATCCGCCAACGGATTGCCGATCGCGAATTCTGCGACAAGGACGGTGAGGTGCTTAAGATAAGCCTGTCCATCGGCGTAGCCACTTTGGACCCAACCAAGGTCAGCGGGATCGATGCTACCGAGGCCCGACTCATCGAAGCGGCTGATATGGCTTTGTATCGAGCCAAAAACAACGGTCGAAATTGCGTGATCAGCTACGGTTTTGTTGAACCGAGCCTCCAAGAGGTATCGCAACAGTACGTTGCCGGCTTCTAAATACATCCCATAAAGTTCTGCGGAAAGGGCGTACGCTGATGGCATGAAAGCCATCGTCATCCCCCGATTAAGGGACGATCGGCATAGTGAGTTGGATCTACTGTATCGCAAGACCAAGGACCCGCGGCTCCGAACCCGCTTTTGTAAAGGGAATTTGAAACGCCCGCCGAGAATCTGAGACCCGTCAGCTCTCTCACCGCACAGTCGAACCGAAAGTGCCCTAGAGCCGGAGAAATGTCTCCGGCTCTAACAAGGTAGCGCGACTTTATTCAGCCGGCTCTTGCGATTCAGGGGCGCTTTCTTCTGGACCGCTTCCTGGCGGTTGTTTCGACGGATCGGCTGCGGGAGTTTCAGCCGGCTTTTCCGGTTTTGAGCCGGTATCGGGTTGCTTTGTCGAATCGTCCGCGGGGCTCTCAGCCGGCTTCGGTTTCTGGAACTGTTCTATCTTTGCCTTGTTTTTCAGCTCGGCAATGTGCTGTTGCAGCCGTTGCGTCTGCATCATGGATCGGAGTTGGTCTTTGACGGCATCGAAGGGCGGTGGCGGCTGGTCCCGCGAATCTTCACGTAGGATCACATGCCAACCGAACTGAGTCTGAACCGGCGTTTGGGTTAATTCACCATTTTTAAGTGCAACCACTGCATTTGCGAAGGGTGGCACCATTTGCTGCGGGTTAAACCAGCCTAAATCGCCGCCGCTGCCCTTGGAGCCAGGATCTTTGGAAACCTTCTTTGCAAGATCCGCGAACTTTTCTCCTTTTTGCAGCCTTTTAATGACATCTTTCGCCGCTTCCTCAGTATCTACCAGAATATGCCTAGCTTTGTACTCGGTCAGCTTCATCGAACCGACCCGCTGGTCATATTCCTTCTTCAAATCTTCGTCTGTAATTGGAGCGCTATTGATGAAATGTTCCGCAGCGATCTGCGATAAAACCATGCGATCCGCATTTTCCACACGTGCCGCGTATTTCGGATCCTTAGTCAGCTGCTGAGTCTCGGCCTCTTGGCGCAACAGCTCGCGCTTGATCAATTCATCAACGATTTTGTCTTCCGGTATGCTGTTTTCCCCACGGCGCTGAGCCAATTCCGACGACAAAATCTCGACCGCGGTCCTGCTAATCGGTCTGCCGTTGACTACAGCAACTGAATTCTCAGCGGTTGGAGCCTCGGTCGTGCTTGTCGCACCCTTTTGGCCATCAGTGCCAACGTTGTTGCATCCCGCGATAACCACTGCGCTGGCAATGGCAGCGACAAGTGAGTATGTCTTCATTTATGGATTTCCTTTTTGTTGAAATTCAAGGGGAGTGAAAGCCTTCATACTGAAGGCGTGGATCTCTTTCTGCATCAAGTCGCCCAGCGCGCGATAGACCAATTGGTGCCGCTGAACCGAACTCTTTCCTTCAAAAACCTCAGACACGATCGTCGCGTAAAAATGCCCGCCACCGTCCATGGCACCCGAGTGACCCGCGTGCGCCATACTGTCGTCGGTAATTTCCAAATGCACCGGCGAGAGCGCCTCTTCCAGTCGATTCCTGATTTTTTCGACTCGATTTATCATTAGGGAAACACCTTCTTGAACGGTTTGATCGTCACACAGGCATACACTCCGGCCCGACGATAAGGATCCTCATCTGCCCAAGCTTGCGCGTCTGCCAAACTAGGGAACTCGGCGACAATCAAGCTGCCGATAAATCCAGCCTCGCCCGGATCTTCGCAATCGGCAGCCGGGTGGGGGCCCGCCAAAATCAACCGTCCTTCGGCTTGCAACGCTTTCAACCGCTCGAGATGAAGAGGACGCGTTTCTAGACGAAGCGGGAGACTTCCCTCGGCATCCTCACAAATAATGGCGTAGAGCAAAAAGCTACTCCTCCGGTTTGGGTTCAGGCAAAAAACGGGACAGATATACCGACTGGGCAACGACAAACGCGAACGTTAACCCTAAGAGGCCAAAAAGCTTGAAGTTGACCCAAGTTTCCGTGTTGAAATTGTATATGACAAAAAGATTGACACCGCCAAGAATGATAAAGAAAACGGCCCAACTTAGATTCAGTCTGCGCCAAACAGATCCAGGAAGTTCAATCTGATTGCCCAGCATACGCTCGATCAGCGTTCGCTTGCTAATTAGTTGGCTAGCTAGAAAGGCAATGCCGAACAGCCAGTTGAGTACAGTCGGCTTCCATTTGATGAAAAGTTCATCCTTCAAAAACAAGGTTGCACCGCCAAAAATAACAATGATCGTCAGCGACACCAAGTGCATAGGCTCGACTTTGCGCGTCTTAAGCCAGGTAAAAGCCACTTGCACGGCAGTCGCCACAATAGCAGCGAGGGTCGCCGCGTAAATATCGGAAATCTTGAAAACGATGAAAAAAAGGAAAATCGGAAAAAAATCGAACAGTAATTTCATAGTTCGGATTAGATAAAAAAAGAGATTCAAAATCAGGCGTAGTCGTCCACGCCCAATATTTGGCTGAGAGCGCTTTTTGCCTCATATTGAGGCAAATCGAATTGTGCTAGATAGGCGTTTAGCGCGTGCTTCGTCCTGGCACTCAGGATTGTTTGGTACTGAACGGTTCGCTGCTCCTCGGTTTCCTTCCGAAGTTTAGTCGGCTGGTTGAGATGATCTAGAACAGCTTCCAGTTCATCTGGCGTAACAGCGCCGCCTGTACCGCGATCATCCGTCTTAATACGGGCATTTTCTACCTTAGTCCCTATCCTTGGATCAGCTGAGTTGGCTTTTTGAACGGCCGCAAGTTCGCGCTGCCGTTTTATTTCAGCGAATGTGTAAGCAGAAGCAGAGGCGGCTTTTTGGATATCCATGGTTAGAAGGCGCCTACGGCTTTACCTGTTCAATTCCTTTTATAATACATAACTATTTCACAGAACGTTATGCCCTACAATACCCTGCGGGCCGACACACCGAAGCTTAACATATCGAAAGCCTATGCACGGGAAGCCCCTCACCCGAAAACGAGAAGCGTTCCCTGCATAACTCAGGAGTACTTTGGACTGAAGCCCATTCCAAGATTCCTTGATCCAATTTTCAAAAAACTTAACCCAGACACTAAGGCCTATGGACGAACAAACCCGAATCGAACTGGAAGCGGCAGCTTTCCGACGACTGCTACAGCATCTCCGCGATCGTTCCGATGTACAAAACATCGATCTGATGATTTTGGCAGGCTTTTGCCGTAATTGCCTGGCTAAATGGTATAGCGCCGAGGCGAAGGAGCGGGGCATCGACATGGATTATCCGGCGGCGCAAAAAGTCATTTACGGTATGCCGTATGACGAATGGAAGGCCAAGTATCAGAAAGAGGCCACGCCGGAGCAACTCAAAGCCATGGAGGAAATTCAACGCCGCAATGAAACCGCCGGACACTAGCGGCAATAGTCCAAAGGCTTAGAATGTTCCGCTGTTCCAGCCCCAATGACCACCTTTAATGTCGGTAAATTCAATATAGACCCGCGCCGGAGAAATATCGAGTTGCTGCTCCAGCAAACTGCAGATTGCCCGAGATAGCGACTTGATCTGACCGGCGGGCAGGCCAATGCTCTTAAGTTCCGCATAGACCGCCGGCTCGCCGGTACCGGCGAACAGCATAGGAACCTCACTGTTCAAACCCACCATGACATATGCCTCTGGTTTTCCGAGCTCTTTGGCCAATAGACGCGAAGCCGCAGCCAGCAGCGGCTCGCGCTGGTCGGGAGAAACGGGCCGATTGGTCTGTATCGTCAGATAAGGCATAGAACGACTCCATTATTGGATAAGAAAATCGGTAAAAAACAGATCTTTTAATCCTTCGCCCGCACCATATCTTTCCAGGGTTTTGGTGATATCCTGCAACGCCGCTTGACGAAGCTTCTCACGCTCATCGGCAGCGGAAAGCTGCTCGGGATTGCGGTTGGAGAAAAGCATGATCAAAGCATGGCGAATCGGTGGCATGTGCATTTTGATTTTTTCCGCATGCTCTTTGCTATCGATCAATAGTTGAATATCGGCCCTAAGATAATGGCGTTTTCCTTCGAGATTCACCAGTAGTGACTCCAAAGGCAAATACTCCGCTCCGCCCTCACCTTCCCCTCCACTCGCGGCATAAGCAAACGGGCAAAACAAGAAAAGAAAAAACAAAGCCAGAATTCTCGATTTTCCCAAGACAGATTCTCCAGTGGCTTTCGATTAGCATTTCGTCGCGTCGCTCGATTATAGTTTAAAATCGTGACCCTTCAGTATTTCCGGCAGACGCCTATGAGACCACCTAAACCATTGGGTCCCGTGATGCTCGATTTACGGAGCCTCTCGCTCAGCCCTGAGGAGAAGGACAAATTGACCCACCCAGCTGCGGGCGGGCTCATTCTGTTCAGCCGGAATTACGAGTCGCCTCAGCAGCTCATGAATCTCGTGGGGGAAATCCGTGCTGCGCGCCCTGAAATCCTGATTGCGGTGGATCACGAGGGCGGTCGCGTGCAGCGCTTCCGCGAAGGCTTTACACGATTGCCGCCCGCCGCACGTTATCGCGAGACCGCGGACAGGCAATCAGAACTTTCAGAGGCAGCGGCTGAAACGGCCGGTTGGCTTATGGCGGCGGAACTCCGAGCAGTCGATATTGATTTCAGTTTCGCACCGGTTTTGGATGTTGATTCCGGCATCAGCGATATTATTGGCAACCGCGCGTTTTCCCGCGATCCTTTCGAAGCTGCGACGCTCGCCCGAGCGTTTGCGAAAGGCATGCGCCGAGCTGGAATGGCGGCCGTGGGCAAACATTTTCCCGGCCATGGCGGCGTGGCGGAAGATTCCCACCTCGCACTACCGGTCGATCACCGCTGCCTGGACGAGATCGAAAACCGCGACTTACAGCCGTTCCGCGCTCTCATCGAATTCGAGCTGGAGGGAATCATGCCGGCCCATGTGGTTTACGCGAACATCGATGAGCGGCCGGCCGGTTTCTCACCGTTTTGGATTCAAGAAGTTCTCCGCCGCCGACTCGGATTTGACGGAATCGTATTCAGTGACGACTTATCCATGGCCGGTGCAGCCTTTGCCGGAAACCATGTCGAGCGTGCTAGACTGGCACTCGAAGCAGGCTGCGATATGGTCCTGGTCTGCAACATGCCCGATGCCGCCGGTGAAGTCCTCGAATCCTTGGCGAGTCATTCCAGCGCGGAACGCGAATCCCGTCTACAGCGCATGCGGGGCCGCTTTTCCATGGATCGTAGCGCGTTGTTGTCCAGCGAAGATTGGCAGCGCGCCGTAGAACTGATCGCATCCCTCAACGAACAACCAGGACTTGCATGAATAAATCGGAAGAAGTCGAACGAGTCATTGCCGAAGCCGATTGCCTTTTTACGGAAAACGAGGTCAACGTAGCCCTCGACCGCATGGCAGCCGAGATCACTACGCTGATCGGCGATAAAACCCCTTTGCTGCTCTCGGTTCTCAACGGCGGCATCATTCCTACCGCAGAGATTGCGTTGCGTTTGCGGTTTCCTTTGGAAATCGATTCCATCAAAGCCGGGCGCTATCAGGGAGAAACCCGCGGCAGCGAGATTCGCTGGCTCTTGAAGCCGACCATTCCCCTCCGCGGCCGGACGGTACTCATCATCGACGACATCTTGGACGAAGGCATTACGCTCGCGGAGCTCCGGAAGTACTGCCTGGAAGAAGGCGCCGAAGCCGTGTACACGGCCGTCGTCGTCGACAAGAAATTGAACAAGGAGAAGCCATGTCGCGCCGACTTCGTCGGACTGGAAGCCGAGGACCGCTATCTGTTCGGTTTCGGCATGGATTATAAGAGCTATCTTCGCAATTGGCCGGGCATCTTTGCCTGCAAGCACGTTTATTGATCAAGAGAGCTACCATGGGTCTAATGGCTATCATCGGAGGGACCGGCCTCACGCGGCTCCACGACCTTACGATTCTCCGGCGTGAACGAATCACCACGCCGTATGGAGATCCGTCCTCGGACCTGGTTTTCGGCCGTTTTCACCAACAAGACCTGGTGTTTCTGGCGCGTCACGGCAACCCGCATATCATTCCGCCGCACAAAATCAATTACCGCGCGAATATCTGGGCGCTGAAAGAAGCCGGTGTGGCCAGCATTTTGGCGGTGGCCGCGGTGGGAGGCATTCGCGCGGATATGGTGCCGGGAAAAATCGCCGTCCCTCACCAAATCATCGATTACACCTATGGGCGGCCGCACACGTTCTTCGAGACGGACCTCGACCTCGTGACCCACGTCGACTTTACTCACCCCTATAGCCCTTGGCTGCGGGAAAAAGTATCGACGGCAGCTCAGGTCGCCGGCGTCAGCATTATCGACGGCGGCGTATACGGCTGCACGCAGGGACCACGGTTGGAAACAGCGGCGGAAATCAGCCGCATGGAGCGCGATGGCTGCGATCTCGTTGGAATGACCGGTATGCCGGAAACCGCCCTGGCACGAGAACTCGGCATCGATTACGCCTGCTGCGCCGTGATTGCCAACTGGGCGGCGGGAAAAACGGCAGCCGAGATTACAATGGCGGAAATCGAAGCAAACTTGGTGGCGGGAATGGCCGATTTAACGTCGATCTTGAGGCATCTTGTTCAGGCATAAGACATCGGCGGATTAACCGCAGCCGCCGACCATGATCTTCACGATCTTTTGCGTTCCGAAGAATTTCCCCTCGGACTCCGCAATAACCAATATCGAGCTTGTTTCGTTCATCTTTAGGCGCAAGGATGCGAACCCGTCGGTTCCGGGCTCGAAACGAATCTGAGCCGCCAGCGGCGTGGGATTCTTCTCCACGAAGATGAGCATGCGAGAGATGTTCGGCAGCCGGCTCTCGACCGAAATCGGCACGATCGCCCCGTTCTCGGCCAAGTCCGGCACCTCGAGCGCAATTCGATCGGTTTCGACCCATGATGCGTCCCCCAACCTATCTGCAAGCAGTCGGCTAAAACTATTCTCCATCCGTTGAGTCGTTCTGGGTTTCGCCGCTCCAAAAACAGGCCCCCAGGACCAAGACAAGCCCAATGCTGCCAGCATTCGAACGAAATTGCGTCTGGACTGTGCCATGCCGATACTTGAACCCGAGTTATCTAATGACTACCTTAAACCTCGTCCCCTATCGACCTCAATCGCCAAAATGCCCAGCATCAAGATACGCACGAAGCAGGAAGACGGCCTAACAACCGTCCGCATGCTCATCACTCACCCTATGGAAACCGGACGCCGGCGGGATGAACCGACTGGCAGAATCGTTCCGGCTCATTTTATCCGGGAAGTGAGGATTGAGCACAACCGGCGATTGGTCGCAACTTGCGAGCTAAGCACGGCGGTATCCAAAGATCCCTACATCTCGATCAGATTTCGCGGGGGGAAACCAGGCGACAATATCCGCGTCAGCTGGACCGATAATCTGGGAAATGCCGACAGCGCCGAAAGTACGATCAGCTAATATCCCGCGCCCCCTTACAATTCGCGGGTTGCGCTGAAGCGGATATCCGGCCAGCGCTCTTGGGTAAGCTGTAGATTGACTCGGCTGCCGGCCAAATAGACCAAATAACCGCTACCGTCCTCGGCTAAATTGTCGAAGGCCTTGCGCTTAAACTCTTCCAGCATCTTCGGATCGTCACATCCGACCCAACGCGCCGTGGTGACCGGCACATTGTCGTAAACGCATTCCACGTTGTACTCCGATTTCAAACGGAAGGCCGTGACGTCAAATTGCAGCACGCCCACGGCGCCCAGAATAAGATCGTTATTCTTGAGCGGCCGAAAGAGCTGGGTCGCGCCTTCTTCGGTCAATTGCTGCAAACCCTTCTGCAAAGCCTTGGCACGAAGCGGATCTTTCAAGACCACCCGGCGGAACAGTTCCGGAGCGAAATAGGGCACTCCCTCGTATTTAAGCGTCTCTCCCTGGCTGAACGTATCGCCTACCTGGATCGTACCGTGGTTATGCAAGCCGATGATGTCACCCGGATACGCCTTTTCGATATTGGTTCGGGTATCGGCCTGGAACGTGATGGCATTGGCGATCTGCACCGTCTTGCCGGCACGAACGTGATGCATGCGCATGCCTTTCACGTATTCGCCCGAGCAAATCCGCATAAAAGCGATGCGGTCACGATGCGCCGGGTCCATGTTCGCCTGAATTTTGAAAACGAAGCCGGTGAACTTTTCTTCATCGGGTTCCACGATGCGCTCACGGGCTTGCCGCGATTGAGGCGGCGGCGCATAGTCCGCGAACGCGTTCAATAGCTCCAGCACGCCAAAATTGTTGATCGCCGAGCCAAAAAATACCGGGGTTTGCTTTCCGGCCAAGTAGAACTGGACGTCGAACTCATGACTGGCGCCGCGCACCAACTCGATCTCCATCCGCAACTCGTCCGCCTGATCACCCAGTACCTCGTCTAAGCGAGGATTATCCAGACCCTGAATAACCTCCCCTTCGACGATGCGATCGCCATGGGAAGGACTGAACAGCTGAATCGCATCGGCATATAACTGATAAACGCCCTTGAAGCGCTTGCCCATGCCGATGGGCCATGTCATGGGGGCACATTGAATCTTCAAGATGTGTTCGATTTCATCCAGCAATTCGATGGGCTCCCGTCCTTCCCGGTCGAGCTTGTTGATGAAGGTTAGGATCGGGGTATCCCGCAGCCGGCACACTTCCATGAGCTTAATGGTTCGTTCCTCGACGCCTTTGGCGCTATCGATCACCATCAAGGCGGAATCCACCGCCGTCAGCGTCCGGTAGGTATCCTCGGAAAAATCCTCGTGTCCGGGGGTATCCAGCAGGTTGAAAATCTTGTCCTTGTGCTCGAACTGCATCACCGAAGTGGTCACCGAGATCCCTCTCTGCTTTTCCATCTCCATCCAGTCGGAGGTGGCGTGACGAGCCGCTTTGCGTCCTTTGACCGAACCGGCCAGCTGGATTGCACCTCCGAATAGAAGGAGCTTTTCGGTCAATGTGGTTTTACCGGCGTCTGGGTGGGAAATGATGGCAAAGGTACGGCGGCGGCTTAATTCCGAGAGAAATTCAGACATCGAAAGTTGCAACGAAAAATAGGAATTATACCGTGCTCGCCGTAGTTCACGGCAGCTGAGCACGCATCCTTAAGAAACGGAGGTCTTATGAAGAAGACCGGAATCAAGCTATCTGTTGCGCCGGTCGGCGGCCTCTTCCATTTTCCTGCCGAGCTTTTGAACATCCTTACCAAAGCCCGATACGGTATTGCACCCGCCAAGCACGGCAATCATAAGCCACATCAGGATGCTAAAAGCGAACTTCTTCACAGATCTCCCCCACAACACAATTGATCCAGTCACTATAGGGGTTCGTTACGGCTGATTTCAATACTTTGGCATCAGCGCCCAGCGGAGAAGCTGTATTCCGGCCTCCGATTTCGGCTCAATCTAGATTGATTCCAGCCGATGTCCACAACCAGGCAACACCAATAACTTTTCACTTCAAACTCAAAATTCTTGCTCTTTTACAACAGCGTCGTGTTTTAGCGACTCATCAACCAGGACTGCATTTGCACGCCCCCACGGGCTGCCATTTACAGGCTGTTTCGTAGTTTTGGAAAAATTTTGCTCGTTCCTTGAGAGCGACACCAGCCATCCAAAAACATCGACTCATATACTTTATTTATTTGTTTATTAAAACCTTACGAAAATGGCCCAAATAATGCCTTAAGTCGAATCGTGTCGGATATGAATTACACGAAGAACTATTTCCGACGGTAAACACAATCACGCACGACAACAAATACCGTGCGCTATTGGGGGCTCTGGCAATCGTTAGGCTACGTGACCATAACCACTATTGTGAACCGTGCAGTCATGAAGAAAAAAAATCAAATGTTCGATCCACCGCTGATCTCAGCCAACGTCTCGCCCCCTCCGCCATTTCCGGTTTTAAAAACAAAGCTCAACACCCTTAAAGTGGCTTGCTGAACCAAGCCATTTCATCTGAAGGCGGCAGAACCATTAGAAAGGTGGCGGCGCAAAATTGCCAGTCGACAGAACGTCACCCTATGACAACAGGATCACCAGCCGAGACGTGAGCGGCGCATCCGAGCTGGATACTCGTTACTTTGAAGTTCCGGATTTCTGGTTCCTAAATAATCCGTCGTCTAGCAGCAGCGAGCTTGATGAAACCGCCTTTACGCTTTCGCTCGGAAACGCTAAGCCATTAGCGACTATTGCAACCTAACCCGCCAGCCGGAGCCACCTCCCGAGGCTCGAACAACGCTTCGGGAAAGCTTCGATGCGGCTTGAATCCAGGCGCCTCACAAGACATCACCGAACCGACTTTTTAAAAACAGGAGGGAATTTCGAGGAACTGCACGGCCTGCGCAGCCGATTTTCAAATCTTCTCGTGTCTGCTTTCCATTACTAACAGGAGCTAAAAAATGAAAAAGCAATTCGTCCTGAGTCCGTTATTTCTGTCTTTGGCTTTATCGGGGGTAAGCCATACGGCGGTTGCCGAGCGGAAGTTACCGGAGGATTTATTTCAGGATGCGTGGAGCACCATGTCGGACACTCATCGCCCTCCTCAAGTCAAAAAGGGCCGAAATCGTTCAGTCCGGCTTAATCTCGAGAGGCTGAAAGCAGACGCTATAAACCTGAATATTTTCAATGACACGCTTCTCGTCGCTGAAAAAGATCGTGTCGTCGACAATGTTCAGGGCCATTCCGCTTGGGTGGGGCATATTCAGGGGGAACCTGACAGCGAAGTTATTCTGGCTTCGATCGGAAAGGCCATATCCGGAACCATCAAACGGGGGAACGGTGACGTCTACGAGATCCTATCCAATGGCGATGATACACATACCGTACGGCAGATCGATCCAAAAAAAATTCTGCCTCATAAGCACCCAATTCCCGATGTCGAGATAGACCCTGCCTTAGCCAAGGCACCGGCGAGTTCGGAAGCCGAGACGGCTGCCAACGAACCGCCAATGGCAGCTGCGGAGACCAATACGGTCATCGATCTGATGGTCGTCTACACGCCGAAGGCACGTGCTAATGCCGGTGGTGCCTCCGGTATTCAGGCCAAGATCGTGAAAGCCGTTGAGGCCGCCAATCAAGCCTACATCAACAGCAAAGTTCATATGAAGCTCAACCTGGTGCGTATGGCTGAGGTTAGCTACACGGAGAGCGGCGATATGGCCCGTACGCTGAACGATCTTCGCGGCACAAAGGACGGCAAAATGGATATCGTGCACTCCTGGCGCAATCAATACGGCGCCGATCAAGTGGCTCTGGTTTCGGCCGATGCAAATTACTGCGGCATCGCTTATCAAATGACGCGGCTGAGCAGTTCTTTCGCACCCTATGCCTTCGCTGTCGTGCATGACGATTCCAAAGCGTACTGTCTCGCCGCCCAGACTCTGGCACATGAACTAGGCCATAATCAGGGCAATGCCCATGACCGCGCCAACTCGAGCTTTGCCGGCATTTATTCCTACTCTTATGGGCATCGTCTATGCCAAAGCGGCGGTTTCCGAACCATTATGGCCTACGCCTGCAGCGGAGCGACACGGATCCCGAATTTCGCCAATCCTAGCGTTTACTACAACGGCAAACCCACGGGAATCAATCCGAACACGAGCCCGTCAACTGCCGCAGCGGATGCCTGGTCCATGGAAAAAGCACGATTTACGGTTGCCGCCTGGCGTGCCAATAAAGTAGCTGCTTCCGCCCCGGCTACTCCGAGCGCACTGGCGGCATCCCCTCAATCCGACGACCGCATTAATCTTCGCTGGACGGATAATTCCGACAATGAAGAGGGATTCAAGGTAGAACGCTCCCGCGATGGCGTCAATTGGGAAGAAGTAGCGTTACTGGGCCCCAATGTCACCCGGTTTTCAAACACGGGACTCAGTCCGAATGGCGAATACTCGTATCGTGTGTCGGCTTTCAATGGCGTGGCGGAATCGGGCTCCAGTGAAATCGTGACAACGGCAATTCTATCGACGATCAACGGTTCTACCGAAGAGACCGATGGCAGCGCCAACAAAGAGCGACGTCGGAACCGCTTCGGTCGCGGCATTTAACCAAATGTCACGCCACCAAGTTGTGCTTTATTAATCCAGAGCGGATCACAATTTCCGAAATCTGCCCCTAGGGCAAAAAATTCATTACCGGGACCCGAGCTATCATGCGCGTCCATCGGAGCGGGCTCGCATGACAGTTCGGGTTAATCAAAGCAAGGGCGAGAGCCGCCTTGTCTTCGACCGTGTCACAAACACGTCCCAGTGTCGTCCATTCACATAGCCGAGAAAGTAGCCACTCGGCCGCGCATTTCCTCGCTTTCTATCGAAACTTACCGTATTGCACGGCTTTAGGCTGTTGCCAGTTAGAGACAAGCCTTCGTGAATTACGCTACAAAGACTGTCGCTTCTAATACCAATTTTATCCCTGCATGCCAGATATTTAGGAACTTCATAGGCTGCTCAATACTAAATGCAAGATTGGCATACAGCATGCTAAAGCCATACCGCTAGATAACCGCTACCAAAAACAAAAAGAATACCTAACGCCCACATTGCACAATTAACAACATTATTTTGCGAACCCGGTCACGCAAATTTTCAAAAATTAGACCACTCTTATTTCGACACAAAGATTAAGCCGCCAACTAAATGCCGCTTGATCTGAAAAAGGCAAAACCACCGAAAGGTGGTGGCGCAAAGTTACCGGTCTACGGGAGCCAGACTCCTATGACAGCGGGATTGCCAGTTCAAGCCAAAGTTTGCTTTGGTTTGCCAAGTCCCCGCGGGTTCCTCGAGGCCATCGCCGTCAACTTGACTCGTAGGGGATCACAACGTGAGCAACAAGACCCAGAACTCTAAATTCATAATCACGCGCCGCAAAAACATATTCGCGCTTGCCGGAGTACTTGCAGCCGCAACGTCTGCTCTCGATTCCGCCCACGCAGCCCCGCCTCAGCGTTTATTCAGCGACACGAACCTGACCCTGCCCGCGCAGTCCAAGGCTCCAATTAAAGCCATCAAAGGCCGCAGCCGGGGCGTAGCGATCGATTTCAATGCAGTCGACGCCGATACACTTACCGTCGAACTCTTCGACGATACCACGGTTACCGCCAAACTCGACCGCATCGAAAAAATAAATAACCATCAGTCTTGGGTCGGTCATATCGAAGGTCAAGAGAACGATAGCGAAGTCTTCCTTTCCATTCGGGGGCAGGCCATGATGGGCACCATCACGCTGGCCGATGGAAGAATGTTCGAGATCGTCTATGTCGGCAATAAAACGCATGTGGTGCGACAGATCGATCCCAATAAGACGGCTCCACATTCCCATCCCCTCGAGGCAGACGTCAACACCGCGGGAGAACTAGCCGGCACCACGACGTCCGCAACCAGCTCCTCCACTGCAGCGGCCGCCACAGGCCAAGTCATCGATTTGATGGTGGTATACACGCCTCAGGCCAGAATCAACGCCGGAGGTCAAGCAGGCATCGAAGCCAAGATCGTGAACGCCGTCACTAAGGCCAATCAGGCCTATCTGAATAGCCAGGTAGACATGCAGTTAAACTTGGTGAACATGACCGAAGTCGGCTACACCGAAACCGGCAACATGTCGACCAGCTTGTCGGATCTTACCGGCACCAGCGACGGCAAGATGGACAATGTCCATACCTTGCGCAACCAGTACGGTGCCGATCAGGTGGCTTTGATCACGACAGATCGCAACTATTGCGGCATCGCTTATGTGATGAATAGTGTGGGCTCCTGGTTTGCCCCCTATGCGTTTGCCGTGGTTCATGACGATTCCGCATACAACTGTCTTGGCAACAACACCCTGGCCCATGAACTAGGCCATAACCAGGGCAACATGCATGACCCAGGCAACTCCTCCTATGCCGGAGCTTATCCCTACTCCTACGGCTATCAGTTATGTGGTGTGTTCCACGACGTCATGTCCTACGGATGCAGCTCAACGCGGATTCCGTACTTTTCCAACCCCAATATTTATTACAACGGTCAGCCGACTGGGGTAGCGAATTATCAGGACACCGCCCGTTCCATGAACAATACCAGCGCCACGGTCGCGAGCTTCCGATCCTCGACCACGACCACCACAACAACGGCCACGGTCCCCATGGAACCCGCAAGTTTAGCGGCGACCACGCAATCATCCAGCAGCATCGCCTTGACTTGGGCCGACAAATCCAGCGACGAAACCGGATTCAAGGTGCAGCGCTCGCTGGACGGCGTCAATTGGAGCGAGGTCGCCTCGCTCGGCAGCAACGTGACCAGCTTCACCAATACTGGCCTCAGCGCCAGTAAAACGTATTCCTACCGGGTCTACGGCTACAACAGTGTCGGTAACTCCGCCTTCTCCAACACCGCCTCGGCTACCACGTCAGCTAACAGCGTCGACACCATGCCGCCCACGGTGCGAATCACCAGCCCTTCCAACGGTGTTAAGGTTGGGAGTTCAACCAAAATTACTGGCACCGGCAGCGATAACGTCAAATTGCAGAGTCTGAAGCTGGCCATCGACGGCGCCGTCAGAGCCTCAACGAGCGGCAGTTCGCTATCCTACAACTGGAACACCCGCAGCATTGCGGCAGGCACGCACACGATTACGCTGATCGGTACCGACGCGGCGGGCAACACCAATCAAACTTTCATTCAGGTCTATAAATGAGCGCCGCTAATTAGTGGGTTCGGACGTAAGATAATCAATCGGTTTTCGATAGCTATCTAACGCCGAGACAGTTTAAATAGGCGAACACGAAAACGCCGGTCAGTGACCGGCGTTTTTTGCGAGCACCCAAAACCTAAATTCAGGCGTTCTTTCGTCTTGCGCTAGCCCCCATGCCCAACAAACCCACAGCTAACAGAGACAGAATGCCTGGCTCGGGGATAGGGTCCGGAGTCGGATCTGGGTCTTGTCTTGCCACATAATTACCGAAAGCAAAACCGCTGTCTGAACAACCAGTACAACCGGTAATATCCAAACTCTGCAAATGAGCTCCTAGTTGACCTGATCCTGCGTCATTGGATATCGCCGTAGGCGCATTTAAGAAATTGAGGGTCGATAAGTTACCCAAGGCATAGGTCATTACAAATGAGAGGCTTTGGCTATTCGTTACGTCAGCAGCATCTGGAGTCCCCGCCGGATCGAGAGCCTCAAACAAAAAAGAGGCGCCGCCCGCACCCTGCACACTCGCTGGACTACTTATGTCCCAGCCGGCCGGATTGAAACCACTAAATGAGTAATCTGCTGCATTTCCCGTCAGGTTAAAATAAAACTCATCTAGCTTAATGCCTGGATGCGATGGCGAATTGATGTCAACTGACCAGTTCGCTGTATTTGAAGTAGTGTCGCCGGTAATAGTGACATTTACAAATAGGTTGTCCGGATTATCAGGTCTAATGTCACCAGTTAGAGTCCCGGTAATCGTATAAGGTACCGCAAAGGCGGCGCTTGATAATAAAGCTGTACTTAGCGCCGTTAACTGTAAAAGGTTTCGGATCTTCATCTTGAGTACTCCTGTTTTTTTCTTAACTAGTCAGCCTGTGAGGTCATGGTTACACCCCTAAAACAGAATTTTTTAATTCCATTACACACACGACGGCTAGCAACTTCTGGGCCACATAATCAATCGCGAAAACTTTCGGCATCATCTCATGGGGTCAGGCTTTTGTTATTTGTTTTATATGCTATTGATTCGGTCACCACTTGCGAGATTATGACGTCCGAGAAGGATGATCAGACGTCCAGCGAAACGGCGGAGCGATGCAGCGCTGACCGAGGCCCGGAAGACAGGGGGGGCGGATGCGGGCTGAAGGCTACACCGCCCAGGCCATTCGATCTGAAAATATAGGGTCAGGCTTTTGTTATTTGGCTTATATACTGTTGTTGCCACAGTTTTCGATAAGGCTTAGCTTCATGGCCAGAAAGCCCCGCATCCACCTTCCCGGCGCCATTTACCACGTGATGCTTCGCGGCAATGGCGGACAGCCCATCTTTTTCCACTCTGAGGACAGAGAGACCTTCGAGGAATTGGTCGCCGAGGGCGTTTCCCGATTTGACCATCGAATTCATGGCTATTGCTGGATGCCGAACCATGTCCACTTGGCGGTACAGGTCGGCGACGTGCCGCTTTCGAGAATCATGCAACATTTGGCTTTTTGCTATACGCGATGGATCAACCAACGCAAAAATCGAAGCGGCCATTTATTCCAGGGGCGGTTCAAGGCGATTTTGGTCGATGCTGATGCTTACTTGCTGGAGCTTATCCGTTATATCCATCTCAATCCGGTCCGGGCGCATTTAGTCCATGATCCCGCCGAATATCGCTGGAGCGGCCATCGAGCTTATCTTGGCTTAGATCGTGTTAGCTGGCTTACGATCGATTGGGTGTATTCCCAGTTGGCCGAAGATATGACAACCGCGCCGATGCGGTACGCGCATTTTGTCACCAATGGATTGTCGGAGGGCTATCGCGAGGATTTCCATCGAGGTACGGCAGAGGGCCGCATACTTGGGGATGACAATTTTGTTGAAAGCAGTCTAAAACAGGCCAACCAGGAATCACGACCACGAATCAGACTTGAGTCGGTCATTAGCGTGGTTTGTGCGGCACGCAAGATGGATCTGGACCAAATCAGCGGCTCGGGCCGCAGCCGAGCGGGAGCCGCGGCTCGTGCGCTGATCGCGCACTTAGCATTGGAATTGGGCTCTGCCACATTGACGGAAGTTAGCAACTTCTTCAATCGTGATATATCGACCTTGAGCACGGCGGTCAATCATTTGCGGAAGCTCATGACGCATGAATCCGAATTGGAGGCGGAGACCAAACGATTGATGAATCTTCTGGCCATTAACAAAATAAACAAAGCCTGACCCGCATTAAATTACACGCTTCTTGTACTACGTGAGATCTTCAAGATTTTCCATGTGTAAAAATTCTTGACACGCTCTACAGAAAAATCGAAGCCTAGGGATTCTTAGTACCGAGCGAAAGCAGCAGTCTTTGATTTAATTGTGAATCAAAACAAAGCTATAAGACTGTCAAATTTCTTGACAATCATCTTAGGAAAAACTTAGATGCGAATAGAACGATATCCGACTGCAAAATGCAAAAAAACGGATGCCCGATACAGACTGGCTTGCCTGCAGCTGTTTTTCTCTTTCTCTAAGCTAAATCTCTAAGCTAAAAACCGAATGACTGAGACCGACATCGACAAAAGGCTGCGCGCCATCGCTAAGATTCTGGAAATCTCCGCAACCAGAAGACACATTTTTCTTTGTTGCGACCAGACCAAACCCAAATGCTGTAGCAAAGAAGCGGGGCTTGAATCCTGGGAGTATTTGAAGCGTCGGCTGGACGAATTAAAGCTGACCGGCTCAGGCGGAATCCAGCGGACTAAGGCCAATTGCCTGCGGGTGTGCCGTCATGGGCCGATTGCTGTAGTTTATCCGGAGGGCGTTTGGTATCACTCCTGTACACCCAGGGTCCTCGAGCGAATCATTCAGGAACATCTCATTGGAGGGAAGCCAGTAGCGGAGTATGTATTTGCAGTGCGCCAAGCTGAGGGATAAGGTCGCCGTGCTGGCGACCCCGCTTCGAAGCCAGTTACCGCGAATACCCAGGGCACACAGCTAGTTTTAGAGTAAGCATATACCGGCCGCCACTCTCAGCCTGATAACCTGTAGTAGATAAGCCATTTGGAAATTCAAACCATAACAATAAAGCAAGTTGGAATAACGGCATTAAAAGCCGGATGCCTCTTGCTTGGAGCCATACTGCTGCCAGGGTGCGCCACACAATCGGATTATAGCCATCTCAAATCCAACAAAAACACGGCCACTCTAGAGCGACACCCCCGAAAACAGAGCTATAACCGGCCGTACCGGGTAAAGGGAAAAGTGTATTACCCTTTAAAAAGTGCGAAGGGCTACAGGGCTCAAGGCTTAGCATCCTGGTATGGATGGGAATCCGGACGTCGGACAGCTACGGGGTCACGCTTCAACCCTAACGCGTTAACCGCCGCGCATCGTACCCTACCCTTGCCTTCACGGGTGCGGGTAACCAATCTCGCAAACAAGCGATCCGTAGAGGTGACCGTCAATGATCGCGGCCCATTTATTACTAATCGGCTGATCGATTTGTCCTATGGTGCTGCCAAAGCGCTTGGGATAAAAGGAACGGCACGGGTAGAGGTTACGGCGCTTGAATAGATCCACATATTCATATTCAACTCGCTTTGAGTTTTGAGACTGATATTCTCGAAAAAGCGAATGTCATCAAAATCTGAAGCGTAGACCGAATAACAAACTCCGGCGTTCTGAAGCAATCGCCAGAGTCTTATACGGCGCAACCTTACACTGCATTTTTAACATTTCCCAAACTAGCGGGCGCATACAAATGCGCCCAACCATTGCAGATAAGATGCAAAGTCCCGCCAGTTTGTCCTTTAACACTTCGCTTTATGATATTGACTTTTTGATATCCTCAAAAACAAAGGACAAAATACTCCTCGCTTAGTGCGCCGCACCGGCCGCAGCATAAAGCGGCGAATAGTCAGCTTGCCAAAATTTTTCGAGCTGGTAAAACTCTCGCGTCTGAGGCTTCATGACGTGGACAATTACATCGCCCAAGTCCACTAAAACCCACTCCCCGCCTCCTTGTCCTTCGACGCCCAATGGCTGGACCTCGTTATTTTTCGCTTCTTCAACCACGTGATCGGCCAGTGATTTTACGTGCCGCTCCGAGGTGCCGCTGGCAATCACCATAAAATCCGCAATCCCGGTCTTCTTTCTAACATCTATCACTTTGACATCCTTACCCTTACCATCGTCCAAAGCCAGCAATACAATCTGTAGCAACTGATTTGTAGTCATCTGTTTATGCAAAAGAATTCTCTCCGAAGTAAGCTGTCGTCATTTTCTAGGACCTGAAATGCCGTAAAAGTCTCCCTCGAATGCGGTACTGATACAAGAGCATGTCCAAGCGTGCGATTTCAAATAAAACGTTGGATTTGCTGGACTCCAAGCAGTTCACGGATTTATGCCATTCTCTTTCAATAAGGCCACGGCATACCTGATGGGTATGGCGTAACTAATTCCACTCGGCCGCTCCAACAGGTTTTCCTTCGTCTCCTGCACGAAAACCTTGTTAATGATTCCAACAACATTGCCGCTCTTAATATCGTACAACGGACTCCCGCTGTTCCCCGGATATGCCGTCGCATCGAGCTGAAAAACATCATAAGGCTCGCCAAGTCGACGGATCATTCGAGAGTTCAACCGCTGTGAGGTATGAGCTGGAATCGCAATGGGGCTTATGGCGGAAACAATTCCACGGTGCGTAACCGGATTAAGCCCCAAGACCATGCCGATTGGGTATCCGGTAAAGGCATATTGCTCACCTTCGCGAACCTTGCTTGAATTTCCTAAGCGCATGGATGGCAAAGGCAATCCGCCGATTCTTAGCAAAGCAATGTCATGGGATTCATCTATGGCAACTTCAACTGCCTGTCGCACGCTTTGCTTTTTTCCGTCGCGGGTGAATACGGCCAGTGCCTCGAATTTTAATTTGTCTATCGACTCTGGAAGAACATGCGCATTCGTCAATACATGCAAGCCGTCGCCAACAGCGAACCCGGTCCCTCTAAACATCGCCGGCGGCATTCGTGTTCTTTGATATGTGCCGATACCAACAACGGCCGGTTTAATTTTTTCTATTACGTCGGGCAGTTCTTCGGCTGCGATTCGGGTGCTAAAACCCAAGCTTGAGCTGAATACTCCAATTCCGATCAGAAATAAATTCTTAAGTCGCATTTCAAACGGCCAGAACAAATGGGCACATATCGACTATTATCCAATAAACTGTCACCGCCGATGTAAAAATGACCCCTGACGTCGAGAGAAATTTGACCCCTAGGGGGAAAATGGCGGCTTTTTTGAGCCGCGAAATGTTGACTCAGGAGCAGTCAGTGGAGATCAAAATATTGGCTCGACAGGGCCATGGCATTAAAGCGATCGCGCGGGAGCTTGGGGTCTCACGCAACACGGTACGCAAGTACCTCCGCAGCGAAGTCCCCGTGCCCCGGTACCGGCCGCGGGCGCCCCGCCTCTG
>Ga0196972_1000046_pt1 | contig 114417 bp, 85 predicted proteins | sample S1v_2013CmetaG_FD_148618 | JGI IMG/M metagenome (GOLD analysis project Ga0196972, IMG submission 148618) | Soil microbial communities from Anza Borrego desert, Southern California, United States - S1+v_20-13C | ecosystem: Environmental > Terrestrial > Soil > Desert | place: USA: California...
TGGTGGGCCGTGCTGGATTCGAACCAGCGACCACTGCATTAAAAGTGATCGGCTCCCATATAAGTTATTGATTATTATTAATCTGTAGCTGCGGCTTTGGGTTGCAAACGCTTATCCGCGTATATCCTCGCGCATCGGATTTACCCAGAAATTACCCAGGGGGAATCCTTCGGGCGTCAGATGCGGCGGCTTCAATTCCCGCCGCATCCACCATATAAATCAATTACCTAACCATGCCCAGGCACGCAGCAGTCACGTCACGTCCCCGCCGGATAGCCCGGATGGACCGGGAGATCGGTCGGAATAATCTCCGGCTGCGGCTGCGAGAGGATTGCCCGAAGTGCCTTTCGATAATCGCTGAACGCCACCACATCAGGCGCGCTGATGATCGTCGCGCCGGTTGCTACGGCCTCGGCGATGCGTTCCATGGTGACGCTGGTTTTCTGTAATGCCTCACGCACTTGCTGTTGATATGCGGCCCATAGATGCGCGTCATCGGCTACCCATTCCGTCCCCTCGCGCCGCCATTCTCCAGGCGCAAGATCAAAGTCGTCGGGCACATCAATGATGATGTCGTCGGGTTCATTCGCCACCATAAAGCCGTGGCATTTCAGCCGGCGCGTAACCGGATCAATAAAGGCTTTTCTCACATCAACCCCCATTCGGCACGGTGTAACCGATCACATCAATTGTTATGGCCGGCGCGGAACCGTCTGTAATCAACCAGGCGTAATAAAACTGTTGGCTTACGTTCGGGATCAAGATGTTTGCAGCCCCCAAGCCCTGTTGCGCCGTCGCTCCTAAGCCGGTCAGTTTATACGCGTACTGAATAAGACTCACTGCGGTTACGGTTCGCAGGTTGAGCGTTGCCGTAATGTTGCCGCTACCGTTCGATGTCATCTGTATGGATCGAAGCTGCAAAATCACATCCAGCGCATTGGGGGGCACCAGCGCCGATAGACTAACGGTTGTTTCAGAGATTCCGGTCCCTCCGACTACGGCGGCGTGCTGCGCATCGTAATAAACCTTACTTCCCTTGATCCTGGCCGCTTCCAGAGCGCCGCCAGAGTTGAGATAAACCGCGCCCGCATAGGCCCAATGCGTGTAGCCGACCGGCAAGGTTGGCCCGGTCGGTGGAGCCGTGGCGCTAGATAGAGTAGCAAGCGTCGCGCCATTCCAAATCCAGTAAAAATGCACCCACGAACCCGCCGAGAACGCGCCCACCTGATCGCGTCCGTGGGCGGTCGGGCCGGCCGTGCTGATGTTGTTGGTAATCGCTGCGCCCGGCGCATAAACGGCGTGTGTCATTCCGCTGCTATCCGCCAACACGATCACATCGGCATCGAGATCGAATTGCGTATTCGGCGTACCGGCGTTGTTTTTGCAGTCGGCCCCGATCACGCGATAGCCCGTTACCGCTTTTGCTGGCGTCCAAATATTGTTGGTCGGGTCGATGTATCCCGTTTCAACCCAGTCCGTGCCGTCGTACAGTTTAATCACCCATGGCGAGGTGCTGTCATCGATCCACTGCATGCCCGCCACTTTATAGGATGGCTCCGAGCCACCCTTATGGGCACTGTGCAGCGCATCGCGCCAGCTATTGAGGTCGGTTGCCAGCCCTGATCCTGATTTTGTGGCCGCATCGATCGTGCCGAAATCGTATTGAGACAAGTTAGTACCTCCTAATGGACGTAGCCGTAGCCTTTGGCCTTCCAGTCATACGTTCTGGAAATGCCGGTGCCAGCTGCGTTGAAGAAACGAATGGTGAAGCCTGTACGGGATTTGCCGGTGATCGTGTAGTAATCGCCGGTCGCCATGTTTTGCGCCGTGATTCCGACCGATGGCGCGCCCTTGAAGGCCGGTGAATACGTGATCGTGTCGCCGGCCGCGTTCGAAACGATGTCGTGCCCTTCGGCTACCCGGTCCGGCATGTCGACGGAGACCGAGAGCGTCGTGATGCGTGGCGTGATGCCGTTTTCGAGACTGGTCAACACCGCGCGCCACTGAAACGCGCGCGCGGTATAGTCGCCGATCACGAAGGGTTTCCAGGCGCTCCAGGTGGGCGAGCCGACTGGATCGTCGTTCGTGGTCCGAACCTGCAGCTCGGCGCTCCACTGCGACGGATCGGAGCGGTCCAGCGCTTCGACCGCCGCCAACGTCGACCAGGCGGCGATGACGTTGTTGGTGTCCTTGCCTTCGGCGGCAAAATTGGCCGTCAGGCGCGAGGTATAAACTTGCGTGAGATCCGTTGACCCAGCGAACGTATAGGTTCCGGTTTCGGTGATGCCTTGCGCCAACCTCGGCACGCTGGCGAGCGTCGTCCAGAGGCTCATTTTGCTGCCGTCGTCCAGTTCCAGACCGCTCGACACGACCCCGACGCCGGATTTCGCGCCGGCAAATCCGGTCGATTCTGTCACCGTGTCCACCACGTTCAGTCCCTCAACGGCGGCGATGTTGGACACGATCGACACGGTATCGGCGGATTCGTAGCCGAGGAAATCGACGGCCTTGATGAGGTAGGTCCCGACCATGGCCGGCACGACGGCGGACGTGGCCGGTGCCGCCACATTGGGGACGAGATCGACCGAACTGCCCCAGGTGACGCCGGAGGTTTGTGGAGCGAATTTAATCCGGTAATGCGAAACATCGACATCCGGAATCGGGTTCCACGAAAGATGCGCCGCGGCACCGACGACATTGACCGCGAACCCGGTGACGTTCGACGGAATGATCTGAGGGCCTACGGCATAAACCGACTTTTGCGCGCTGATGGCAGACCATTTACCGTACACAGTGCGCACCAGCATCCGGACGTAGACGGTGGTCTGCAACGTGATTCCATCGAGGATGGCAAACGCGGCATCGACGGGTGCGCGGACCCGCTTTTTCTGCGTCGGGATCGCCCAATATTCAATTTCGACCGTATCGTAGGGCACCACGAATGGCCGAACACTCCAGGAGACCCGGATGCCAGGCGTGAACGAGCCATCGGCCTGTCTTACGAGCGTCGTTCTGTCCGAATGCAGTACCGTGATCGACGGCGCGGGCGGCGTGCGCTGGTTATAGGGCAGCGTAATGACCGGATTGAAGTCGGGGATCGCCTCGGTATCAAGATCCTGAATCCCGACCGCAGCCGGCACCAGCGTCAACGTGGCCGAAAAATCTCCCTGATACTCGATGTGCGTGACCTTGACCAGGATCGATTCGGTATCGAGTTCGCCGAAGGCGTAGAGATCGCCGGTATTGAGCCCGGATACCGGCGCGGCGAACGTCGCCTCGGTCTGCGCCCCTTCGACGGTGACGATCTGCTGCAATGCGTGCGTACCGTCCTGCTTTCGGATGCGGAGGCCGTAATTGGTCCCCGCTACCATCTCCAGAGGCTCGTCCACGACAACGCCCGTCCCGCCGCCGACAACCGTTTTGATCCGCCCCCAGGAGATCCCGACTAAGAGCGTGTCATACGCCAGCCGCGCGACATCGCCCCGCTGCAGGACGAGATTTTCGATGTCCATATCGACGGTGTAGGTCTCGGGCCGCAGCCGCATCGCCGCGAGAAAATAGCGCCCTTCCCGGAAGGCCTGATCCGCGCTGGTCACGCCTTGGGTTTCGAGGATTTCGTACCGGGTCGCGTTGCCCTCGTTGTAGCCGTCGTCATAGACCACCCGCTCCGCCTGCTGCCAGGTGGTCGGGTCGACATACCGCACCCGGAGCGCGTGCGGGACGAGCTGGTAGCGTTTTTCGAGCCTGAGGCTTTTCGAGTTCCGGGGGCTGATCAGCTGGACCGGCGTGGTTTCGTTGTCGCGGATCACCGAAAATACGCCGTCCTGAATCGTCCAGCTCGCACGCCCACACGTCGCAATCGCCTTCAGCCGATCGAGGACCGTTTCCTGCTCGACGTGATACCAGTTATAGGCAATGCCATTGGCATCGCACCACTGCGCCCACGCGAGCAGCTTGGCAGCGTTGATCTGGCTGTCGGAGATGGGGTTATGCAGCTGCGGGCCGCGCAACACGTCGGTATAGGCCCACGCGGGGTTGGCCGTCGTCTGATAGCTCCAGGTCGCGCCGTCATAGACCGGCAACACCGATTTCGCGAGAATCGAAACAGGATCGATCTGCCCGTTGAGCTGGCCAGATGATTTGATCCGGAGCGCCATCATGACCGTGTTGGCCGGCACCCAGGCAGAGACCGGCCGGATCGACCTGAGGGCGGTCCAGATGGCGTCCGACAACAGCACCTCCTGATCCTGGACGTATGTGCGGACCCGTGTCAGCCGGATATCCCAGCGCCCCGCGTAGGGCAATGGAAACGGCAGCGAATAGCGCACCGGATCTTGCGAGATCGCGGCATGGAGCCAGTTGTCCGCGACGACCGTCCAGCTGTTGAGCCCTGCGGGCGAGTATTCGATTTTCCACTCGACGCGGACCTCGCGCTTTTGGCCCTTCTTGTTGCCGCCGATCAGGCTGGGGTAGGCGATATCAATGGACGCCGACGTCGCGCCGTCATCCGTCGTCCGGATCGCCGAGAGATTGTCGGCGAACCAGCCGCCCTCGCCGTCCGGCTGATCGTGCTTGAAATCGATCGAGAGAACTTGTTCGGCGATGTCGTTGGTATAAAGCGTGATCTGATTGATCGTGCCGATTTCCCACTGCACGCCCTCGTACTCGGTGATGGCGGTTTCGCCAATCCGGATTGTGCCGGCCGGCAACACGTTGTATTCGGTGATCTTGGAATAGCCTTGCCCAACGATCCAGCCGCCGATATTCAGGGGGCCATACCCGAGGCACAGGAGCAGCCGCATATACTGGTCGTTGCCGACCGACTCGGTGTAGGCCATCGCCCCCATCGGCGGGGTGATGCGGCATTCGCCGTAGAGTTTTGGGAAAACCTCGTAGCGGGCCACGGCATTGCTGCCGCCGGTCAGCGCCGCATAGCGTGATCCTTGACCGAATCCGCTTCCAGTCTTTGGCGTCTGCGGGCGAATCATCGCCGACATCAGCGTCATGCCGATCGCCAAGCCGGCCTTGACGATACCGCCAACCGTAATCGAGACGCCGCCGATGGTGCCGACGACCGTCCCCATGGCCCCCGCGATTGCGCCCGCGGCAGCCGCAATGGCCGAAGCCGCCGCCGAAGCCGCCGCCGCGATGGCTTGCGCAACGGCGATGGCGATGACCTTGACCGGCCCCTCCGGGACCAGAACCGCCGTAATAACCGAGCCGTCTTTCGGGTAGGTTTCAGCCCATCGATCGGGCGCCACCGGTTCGCCGTCGACCGTTACCTGCACATTGTCGTACACGCCACCGAGGATGTCGGCGACGCTTTGCCCCTCTGCGAATTCATCGCAGATATACGTCTCGGTATCGAACGGGTTGGCTTGGGCGACGACTCGGATCATTTATTTCGGGCAATAAAAAACCCGCCGAAGCGGGTTTTCATGATATTTGGTATTGGTTACTTTAAAATTGATTCGTTGTCGTTTTCATTTCCAGCGTTGAAACCGACATCTTCTTTTCGTCCATCGTCGATGTATCTACCCAGTCCGCCCTGATCTCATTGATCCGAATACCGAACTCGGCTGCAATGTAATTCAACGCATCAGCTATTACGCCGTGCACAGTTTGCTCTACGGTAATCTTCACATCTAAATCTGGTTTAGCCATTATTGCCTCGAATTAATCACTCGCTCACTGAAAGCGCCTTGCGCATAGAATTCCGAATACAGATGGTCGGCTATGTCATCAAATGCATTCTTGTTGCCAATCCACGAGAACGGCAAGGCTGGTAAAAGCAGAATCTGCATGACCGACGTTACGCCGTTCTTGGCCTTGGCTTGATATTTCTGGCCCGTCCGGTTATCGATCAGTTCGGCATTGAGGTCGAACGTCAGGGTGGTCGTCGATGGCAATAGCATGAACGTCAAGCCACTGAAGACCGCGCCAGCAATCGAACTATCTTCGTTGCGAGATCCGGACAGAATAAACGTATAGTCGGGTTTCGATTTAAGATCTCCCGGTGGGCCATAATCGGAAATAATATCCTTATCTTTCCATCGGTTCATGATCAGCTTTGTGACCTGATTCCCTACCGTATTGCCTGAAAATACACCCCTGTTAGCGCCTTCGCCGTTAAGTTTTTGAACAAGCTCCCCCATTTTGGTCTCGACGATGACGGCTTTTTGAGGCGCATGGATCGAGTCCACCTTTCGGAGCATGCTCTCATTCAGAGTGACGCAACCGGACAACAAAACCACCATCGCAAGTAACGTTAATCGCATCCTATCCTCCTTTTTTTGGGGGAGATTATAGGGCCGGAACGTAGTACCCCTGCAACAGATTTCGCCACGGCGCGACTTTTTCGAGACAGGCCATCTTGCCGGCCTCGACATGGAGCATGCGTTCAGCATCCACCAGCACGCCCACGTGGAGCCTGCCCGAGTGGAACCGAAACAAGGGAATCGCGAATGCGGACGGCGTTTCGTTCTTGCGCCATGCGTGCTGGACGGCTTCCCAATTCCCCGAGAGGCCGGCACCATCTTTGACCGAGGCGTAAACGTCCGTGTAGGACGGCAGCTCGATACCCAGCTCGCGCCGATAGACCAGCCGCGCCAGGCCCCAACAGTCGCAGCCCGATTCATCCCGGCCATGATCGGCGAACGGGATGCCGATGTAATCGGCCCACCAACTCATGCGAAAAGTCCCGGCGCCAAGGACGGCACGAACCGATCATGCACCGCCGCCTCGTTGAGCCAATCGGCCTCGTAACCGAGCGTCCCTTCGACAACCAGAGCATCGGCTTGGACCGAGAGCAGCGACAAGGCATTCGGGCCATACTCCCGGGTCACGACCCCGCTACTGTCCACCCGGAACACTTCGAGCGTCACGGTCGGGCTGCTATCGGTCGAGCGCACCGCCTGAACGATGTCCCGGCTCACGTTGTCGATCTTGATCTTCGCTTGCGAGACCGATTCCTCGGTATCCGCCGCGAGATAGAGCTCGAACGGACACGCGAGATAGGTGTTGCCGCCATAGACGAGGTTCTGCGTGTTGGCGGCAAACCGGAGCGTGGCTGGCAAATCGGCATGGGTGACGGTGACGGCGGGAATCCACGCGCATGCGGTTTCTTGCGCGAACAAGGATTGCAGCCCTGCGGCCGAGATGGTGCGACTCACGGCAGAATCTCCAGCTTGGCCGAAACGAGATATTTGTGGTCATTATCTCCCCCATCCGCCAACTCGGTCGTGTACGGTTCAACGAACCGCGCCGTCACCGTGGTTTTTTTGCGCGGATGCGTGAAGTCGAACGACAAAGAACCGCCTACAAGCGTTGTATCAAAGAAGGTCTCAAGCGTTGAGACCTGCGTTTCGCTCATGTACCACGCGCACTGCACATCGGTGATGACCCCGGTGTATCGGCGCCGCATTTTGGGCGCGCCGACGTCCATCTCGGTTCGAACCGCCTGAGGACGCGGCTTTTCTTGATAGCCTCGACGCAATGGCATTTGTGGCAATGAAGCGGGCCAGGTCGCCATTAGCGGTTCACTCCCGGCCGTCGAACGCCCCAGGCCGTATGTGCGGTTCGATCAAGCTTGCCGCTCGCGATCAGGCCCTTCATTTTTTCGAGCACCATGATTTCGAGCTGCACCTCGCCGTTCGGTCCGGTGCGTTCTTGCGCGGTGACATCGGTGTTCGGCGCGTTGTTGTTGATGACGACATTTAAGCCGCCATTACCGCCGCCCACGGACGCCCCGCGCGGCAAGACCACCTCGCCTTTTTGCAGAATGGCCGGCACTTCATCGGGCCGAAGTCCCGCGATACCGCCTGAGTGATAGCGGGGAGCACCAGCAAAAGCAAGCGCCGGGACGGATCTCGAAAACGTTGGAGCGCCGCCGACAACACCGCCATTGTGGAAAAATCCGCTGAAGATTGAGCCGATGGCGCCTAAGAATCCGCCGCCAGCCCCATTGCCTTTAAATATCCCGGACAACCCATCGAACAGCGGCGTAGTGACGAATTCACGAAGCGCCATCCGTTGGAGATCCTGAAACACCCCGAACATTACTTCGCCAAAATCTTTCCCGGAGATGGCCGCATCCTCGAAGGCGGATTGAAACGTAAGCCCGAGATCACGACCCGCGTCCGAAAGCTTTTCGGCATTCTCAATCATCTTCGGATTGATCACTTCTTCATCGAGCCGCTTCTGTTCAAGCTCTTCGAACACGGACGTAAGCTCACTCGCGTCAACCTTGGTCTGTTCGAGCAAGCCATTCACGCCGCCGATGCCGTCGCGAAACTGGCCGATCTTGTCGTACCATTCCTCGAAAACGGAGGTGATTTCGATGCTGGTCTTCTTGGTCTTTTCGAGATGCTTCGGAACTTCCGCCGAGACTTTGACGGTCGGAAGTTGAGTAACGCCCTCAACCGGCTTCACCAGTTCTTCTTTTTGCTTTCGGAGCAATTCCAGCCGATAGTTCAGCGCATCCAACTGCTGTGCCGATTCATCGACCGCCCCTTGCCCGAGCAGTCCGCCCGTAACCGACGAGATTGCCCTGGCGTTCTCCATCTTGTGCTCGACTTCCTCGATCCGCTTGATGGTCCGGAGGATGTCGGCATCGAGCCCGGTGCCGAACGCCGCTTGAATCTCTTGTTGCCAGAACTTCAGCGCCGATCCGGTGCGCTCGGTGAAGCTTTCCAACAGGCTCGTCATGGTCCGAATCGCGCCGGCCACAGCTTCCGTGTTTACCACCTTGCGCTGGAACTCTTCCCAGGCGTTCCCGAGCCGCGCGAGTTCGTTCGCTGTGCGGTCGAATCGGCCATTGGCGAAGGCCTTATCCAGTTCCGCGCCGAACTTCGGCAGGAAGTCATCGGCCATGACTTGGCCTTTTTGCAGCATCTCGTCGAGCTGCGCCGTGGTGACGCCCATCGCCCGTGCGGCGATCTGGAACGCGCCCGGCAAGCGCTCACCCAGCTGGCCCCGCAATTCCTCGGCGGAGACCTTGCCTTTTGACATGATCTGAGACACCGCCAACATCGCCCCGTTGAGCTCGTCCGTGCTCATACCCAGCTGAGCGCCCGCATTGGCGAGCGATTCGAATACCCGCCGGCTGGCCGCGCCTTCGAGCGCCGTGCCTTTGGCGGAGGCGGCGAACTTGGCGAAGGCCTCGGCGGTCGAGTTGAAATCGACGCCGAGCTTATCGGCAATCCCGTCGATGAATTCGAAATTCCGGCCGGCCTGCTGCGCCCCGCCCGAGGCGGCTTCCATCATCGTTCTCAGCCGATCGATTTCCTTGGCGGCTGAAACCACGCCGCTCGTCAACGCTGCCGCCGAGAAGCCGGCGAAGATCCCGGCCAAGGCGTTCTTGACGGATTTCGCCGCGCTTTCGATATCCCCAAAGCCTTGCTGCGTGATCGTCCGAACCCGCCGCATGTCGGATTGCAGTCGCGCCACATTGGCGGCGATATCGACGGTTAAAGTGCCTGCACTAGCCATGTTGGTGTATCAACGCAAGGTGGTCACGGATGGCAAAGAGTTGATAAAGCAATTGCTCGACGTTCTCGATTCGGAGCAGGGCGACGATAACGGGCAGCGCCGCCCAATCGATTTGAGAGCCCATGAGGTTCCAGGCGCGTACCGCCAAATCCGCGCCATCCGGGGGTGCGCCTGGTTGAAGATGCGGAACCGCCTTTGCAAGGTTCACAGCCTCCAACCAGGCTGTCAGTTTTTTGGCGCGTCTTCCCGAACGGCCTTGGCCGTCTCGATCAGCCGGACGATTTCCGAGGAAAGAAGCCCGAGGATATCGGGCCGGTTCGAGAGCCAGAGCTTTGCCAGGACGGGCGAGAACGGAACCGGCTTCTCTTCGCCGTCCGGCTTGATGGCCTTCTCCGTGACGCCCTCCCAGCCGTAGACGTAACTCGGAAGGTCCGCCATCGCGAACGAATAGCCATGCCGAATCTGGTTATCCAGCAATTCGGCATCGGTCGGGCGACGGACGAGGAAGCGAGCGCCGTCATGTTCGACGGCACCCTCCATGTTCTTGCGAAGCGCTTCGATCAGGGATTGCATGGGTTGTTTTGTTCTCTTAAATGCGCCCAACGGGTGCCGTGTTTTATGCTGCTCACCGTGGCCGGGCTGACGTTGAATTCGCGTGAAATGTCAGCGCCTTTCTCACCGGAAGAAAGCTTCTGTTTGATCAATAGGGCGTCCGCCTCGGTCAGTTTTGCCTGAAAGTTCCCCGCGCCAAATTGGTTTTTCCATCTTCCAGACAACCGATTGGCTTTGGATACCCTGGCGCGCGTCTCCGCGGATCGCCTGATTCCAGTCAGTGCGGCAGATAACTTCACCCGCGCCTGAGGCGTAATGACGCGGCCCTTCATGACCGCAGACATATATGCGCGATGTTCAGAAGTATGCTTCCATCCAAGCCCCTTCCCTTTCCTGCCGAGGCTAATCTTGGCTTTCGTTTCAGCGCTTCGCTTGGCCCCGAAATGGCTACCCGCAATGCGGAGCACGTTGTAAGACATAAGATGAGCTGGGGCGATATCAAAAAACCGCTGCTCATAAAACAGTAAGTGCTCTTTAGCGCAAAGCATGAGCCTTCGGAATTCAAAGGCCGTTTCTCCGTAACGATTAAACGACCGCTGTAGCTTTTGGCTATGATGCTTCCCTTTTCGTAGCGATTGGAAGTGCTTTGATTTCCGGTTAACAAGGTTGGTTGCGCTGCCGATGTAACCTTTCCCCGTTACCACGTTAAACAAGCAGTAAATACCTGATTTTACGTATTTCATGGCGAGTGTATTTGTTAAATATACACCCTCCATCACTACATTCTTACGAGCTGTAATAGAGCACATCTTTCTTGGGCGTAAACGACGTGGTTGCCGTCGCTACCGCATTGGTCTGCATGTCGAACCCGGAGCCACCCGAGACGTTGGCGTTGAAGATCGCCTTCAGGCCGCTCGACCAGGTAATGCGGAAGACGCGCGCCGTGTTGGCTTTGGTTGCGACCCGGATTTCCGCCTCGGCCGCGCCGGTCGGGTTGAAGAGCCCGGTGATCTGGCCATCGGGCGATTCCGGGAGGCCGTAGGTGCTCTGCTTGGTCTTGTCCAAGAGCGTCGTCGTGTCGAGCTTCGCGGGCGCCGGGTTCGGCATCGTGAATTGCTGCGCCGAGTCCATCGTGTGGAACGCGGTCACTTTATAGGCATCGCCGCTGGTCCACGTGCTGTAATCGGTCGTGTCGAGCCCTTCGAGCTCGAACGTGTTGGCCGTGACGTTGGCTACCCGGACGGCTTGCCCGTCCAGCTCGACCATGCCGCCCGAGACCGAAAAAACGACCACATCGCCGTTGGCGAGTCCGTGCGCCGCGGAGGTCGCCACGCCGGGATTCGCCTTGGTCAGGCCGGTCACCGGCAAGGCCGAGCCGAGCGTCGATTCGATTTCTACTTTTACGTTCGTGCCTACAATGGGGGTCGCCATGTCTGATCCTCGTCAGTCGGTTTGCCAAAGGGTGTAAACGAGCCCGTAGAGGTGCAGTCCGGTTTCAGGGTCGAACTGGTCTCCGGGCTCCTCGGACAGGAATTTGTTTTTGATCGTGGTGTCGGCGTCCATCGTGGTTTTGATGGATTGCGCCGTGGATCGCGCGTCTTGGAAGCTCTCGGCTACTGCCGTGAGCGTCACGGCCACTTGGGTCGTGTTCGTGCGCCCTCCCAGCGTGTTGATGGGCGTCCGCGATGACTGGTAAACGATTGCCGGCAGCGGCTGGCCTTGCTCGATCTTGTTCGGGTAGAGCCTGCCGCCTGCAACGCCCGCGAGCGCCGTTTTCAGGAGCGTTTCGATGTCAGCCACGGTATTCCTGCTTGATTTGCTGGGCCAAAGATTGGCGCATGGCGTCCAGCGCTTGCGTCGCCTTGCGCTCCAGGGATGGCTTGAGGAACGGTTTGGCCGGTGCGCCCGGATGCTTTACCGATTTCGTGAAAACGCTTTTGCCGCCCACCGAGAACGCCAGTGCGCCGCGCTTCCCCTTATTCATGACCTTGCGCCGCGCGACGATCGCGTGCGCCTTGGTGCCGAACTCGACGAACCGGCCATAAAAGGCATCACCCGCCACTTTGTACTTCTTCCCTGCGCGGCCCGCCCTTCTGTTTTTGGCGGAATCTGCGAAGGTCTGCGTTTTGGTCTTGATGCCGATGGACACCCGCGCCGCCGCCCCGCGTTTTCTGGCCCCGCGAACGACGATGTTTCGCTTGAGCGTGCCGGTGTCGCTCGGGGCCTCGGCTTTGGCCTCGGTCTGGATGACCTTGGCCGCTGCGCGGAGGGATTTCGTCAGCATCTTTTTCTGGAGCTTCGGCGCGAACTCGCGGAGTTTCTTGTCCAGTTCGGCGAGGCCTTCGACTTTGATGGAGATATCCATGGGCAATAAAAAACCGGCTCGGGGCCGGTTTCATGATGGGGTTGTTCGGTGCTATTTCACGGGCACTACGTCGTCATTGGTTCGGCATGCCGTGAGCGCTAAGAGAAAAAACCATGTCGGCACTCTCATATTAACTCTCCGGATTACGTTCTACACACATCAACACCAGTTCGTTATCCCGCTCGCCGGTATTGATCGGCGGTGCCGTCAGTTCAAAAAAACGCGCCCCGTATTTGAGGCGCATTGCCGCAGTGACGCCGGCCCGGTAGCGAATTCGGATGCGGTGCGTGGCTTCCGCGTTGACTTGCTGCGCCGAGAAAAACTCGCGGCCTTGGATGGGCTCGATGGAGGCCCACACATCCGCGACATCGGTCCATGTGGATCCGGTCGCGCCGTAGCTGTCCGCTGAGGCGGACGGCGCTTGCAGGGTGACGCGCTTGGTCAGCTGGCCGTAGCGCATCAGCCCTTGGCCCACTTGAGGAGCTCTGAAAAGAGCGCGCCGACGATGCCGCTGACGAACATCAGCGTCGTCACGATCCCGACGCCGCGGTCTTTGACGCCCATCAGGTCGTCGATTTTTTTGTTCACATCGCGGAAACCGTCTTCTTGTTGACGCTTCATGTCGCACATGGCTTTTTCCATCATGTCGGCTTTGGCCATGAGTTGACCGAGCAAGCGTTCATCTGCCGGCATGCTCCACCTTCGGTTGGGTGCTATCGATAATGGCTTCTAGCGATTCCGCGTATTCCCGGCGCAGCCGATCCCGCGCATAGGCGCGGCGATAAACATCGGCCGGCATAGCCATCCATTCCTCGGCGGTGATATGCGGCAAAACCGGCCGCTCCGGCCGGCTGAGAGGCTGCATCACGTAGCGCACCTCAACGGCCGGCGTGCAGGCGCTACCAATCAGTGTCAAACTGACTGCGATCGCCGTTCTGAATCGCTGCTTCATCGGTTCTTTGCCTTTCACGTTGCTGAACCTCCAGTGCGCGCACCAGCTCGGCGGTGTGTTGTTGTGCTTCAACAGTCAGTTCGGCCGCCCGCGCCCGTTCGGATTGGCGGAGCGCTGCGGCCTCGGCGGTCCTCGCCCGCGCCTTGTAGATTTGCAGGGCGACGAGAAGGCCGAGAATGACGGTCAAGATGGCCAGCGCACCGTAAATCATGGCCGTAACTGGTTCGGCAGGATGAAGTTTAGGGCCGCGGCCGCGTAGAGAATCGCCTCGATCTGCTCGGGCGTCAGATGAACACCGGCCAGCGCCACCACCAAGAACAACGCGGCTTTAGCCGTGTTGTATTCACGAAATCGATTGACGAGGTACTGTTTCATGCCTTGGCCCCCAGCGTTCCAACCGCTTCGGCGGTTTCGATGCCAGCGGGTTGCAAGATCTGCACCGGGCGGCCGAATTTCTGGCTGAGCCGTTCCTGTTCGCGGGCCAGCTCGGCTTCTTCGATCTTCTTGGACAGCGCAGCATTCAATTCGCGCTGCTTCTCGCGGATGGCCTGTTTCTCGGCATCCAGTTCACGGTTCGCAGCCTCGAGCTGCTCGATGGTCATGGTTTCGAAATTCATGGTTACCTCGGCGAGTGCTGAATGATGGCCGGCGTGCCGACCTGCTCCTGGCTTTTGATGCCGCCCGGCATGTAGCGGCGAAGGTCGCTATCCCAGGCGGCGATCTTGGCGGCTTCACCCTGGATGGTCGGGTGATTGGTCAATCCGATCGGGAAGCCGGCTCGTAGCAGGATGGCGTGATCCATGGCGATGGCTTCGGCCTTGGCCCATTCTTCGGCCCGTTTCGCCTGAGCGCGAATGGCATTCGCCAGAGCGAGCGCCTTTTGCCATGGCATGTCGGCAATCAGCTTGCCGTCCACGACCAGTTGCACGCGGTCGTAATCCTGTCGAACCGTGCCGCGTCTCATAGTTTGAAAATCTTGTTCGAGCCGCTGTCCCAGGTCACTGTGATGTCGCCGCCGTTCGGGGTGACCGGGAGCCCGGTCGCCGTGTCGATATTGCAAACAAGCCGCGAGGTCGCCTCGACGCCGGTATCCTTGTAGACGTCGATCGATTCGGACACATCGCCAGTGACGGCCGAAAGAGTGACATCGGCCGCATCGGCTACGCCCGCCGTCACGGTTTTGGATGCAAATGCGCCGGACGTTGCTACCCTGGCGGCTGCGGCCCGGTCGTCCAGGTTGTCGTCCACGGCCAAATCGATTGTGTCGTCCGCTTCGTCGATCAACACCAGTTTGATCGTGTCCGTGTCCCAATCGATCGAGCCATCAAGGAAACCTTCTCTTCCTTTATCGTAAAGGGAATTTGCCATCGTCAGCTCCGGCGTTTCGTTGCAAGTAATTTGGATTGCCAATTGGCGGTAAGCCCGCCGCCCGTGGCCGTGATGTGGGCCGTGTAGGTTTTGCCTTCGGTCAGCGCTAGGTCGTATTCCAAGAGGCCCCGATATTTGCCGTTCGACGCGGCGACGTAGGCCAACGTCAGCGGCCAGGTCTGGCCCGTAACAGGGTTTCCGGACGAATCCTTGAGCGTGCAGACGACCGCGGCGTCATTGACGTAGGCGGACGTGGCGCCATTCTGCAGCCCGTCCAGCTCGAGATAGCTGTCGTTATCGATGTAGAGTTCCATCAGTGCACCGTGTTGGTGTCTACCGTGCCGTCCAGCGCTACGACCAATCGCACGTCGCCGCCGAGCGCCAACCGCGTCGAGATTTCGGCCTGTAGCCAGCCGATGATCTCGGAGCCGCCGACGAGCGTGACGGCGCCGAACGCCTCGGCGCCGGTGATGCCGCTCGGCGAGATGACGGCAACGCCCGGGATGACGATCGAGCCGCCGTGAGCCTCGCCGCTCGAAATGCCGTCCGGGAGGATCACGGTCAGCGTCGTGACCGTGGCCGCGCCTACGGCTTCCGCGCTCGCGATGCCGGCCGGGGCAACGTTGACGCCGCCGACCGAGAGCGTGAGCGAGCCGAATTGTTCCGCGCTGCCGATGCCGCTCGGCTGGATGCTGAGTCCGCCGACCGAGAGCGTGGTTGAGCCGTGCGCTTCAGCCGATGCGATGCCCGATGGCGAGACCGACACGCCGCCCGGTGAGACGCTGGTCGAGCCGTGGGACTCGCCGCTTTGAATGCCGGCCGGCGAAATCGTCAGCGCGCCGGTTTGCACGGTCGTGGACCCGTGCGCCTCGCCCGAGCCAATGCCCGATGGCGAGATCGCCACCGCGCCGGGCGCGAGGACCGTCGCGCCGAAGGTCTCGGCGGAGGCGATGCCGGTCACCGTGAGCGTTAGAGCCCCCACCGATACGGCCGTCGCGCCGTGGGATTCGGACGACGCAATCCCGGAGGGCGAAACGGAAACCGGACCCGTTATGATCGATGCGCTTCCGAAGGCTTCTGCCGAGGCGATGCCGCTCGGCGTCAGCGTGGTTCCGCCGCTTGCTGCACTCGGAACCTCCGAGATCGCCATTTCGGATATCGCGCTATGGCCGAGCATTACCAGGTAATCGCGGAAATAGCGGTAAGCGCGGTTTCCAGTCCATCGCTGAGCGTGATCGCTTTAACCTGATTGCTCAGTAGCTCATACTGGTTTTGATTGTTGATAACATGATCGGCAACATCAGAGCCAGCCTCAATCATTTGTGCCGCGGTATGTTCGCGCCGCGCCCATACGCCGTGTGCATCAGCGCACAGGAACTTGTATGGAGCCTTCGCGGCTCCAAAAATCTGCGCCCTCAGAGCCTGCGCCATGATGTTCGACTGGTTTTTTAGGTCTGTCGGGTACCTGTGCGGACCTCCTAGCGCATCAGATTGTGCCCCTGCAACAATCGATTTTTCACATTCTGCTCGCAGGTATTCGATATGGTTTGCCTGTGCCGCCGCTAGCGTCTCGGCATCGGTCGCGAGCCGCGAGCCGGTGCCATCGAAATCGACGCGATACGAGCCGTCGCCTAGATCGGCAACGCCAACAGCGCCATCAATGATCTGAGTTAAATACGTGATCACAGCTAGGACTCCAATGTTGCCCGCATCGACGCCTCATAGAACTGATCGCCGCCCGAGTGCGACTGCTCGATCACATACGCGCTGTGCGCACCGATCAATGCGGCCTCATGCGATACGCCGCCGGCCGAGGCTCCAGCCGAACTGCCGTAAAACTGGAAAATCGAACCCACAGCGGAGCCGTCGAGCGCGATTTTGGTGACCGCATTCGGCGCGGCGGCTTCGCGTCCTTGCCTAGAAAATAGGTACAAATCAACGATTGAGGTCAGCCCCGTAATCCACTTGATCTCGGTGTCGGCCTGACTGTTGTTCCACGGCCGTTCGGCGCTGCTCGTGTACGTGTGTTGGGTCGTCCCTTGTTTGTACGCGGACCTAAATACCCGGTTGTACATGTTCCAGAGATACCGGCACGCCGCCGCATCGGCCGTCTCGGTCGTGCTCGTGCTGCGAAATGTGCCGAGATAGAGCCGCGTTTTGTCGCCCGATTTGCAGAGCCGTCCGTCCTGGATTGTGATCGACGTCGCGCGGGTCGTGTCGTCAGTCCAGGCGAGCTTTTCGAGCGCCAGAGCGCCCGCATTGAGATAGGCAAATACATCGTAGTTCGCGCCGCTCGTCACGGTTCCGAGCGCCAGCGATGTCTCGCTAAACTCAGTCGGCACCCAGCGGTAGCCGTCCCACAGGTTGATGATGTTGTGCAGGTACGGCGTGTAATAAACCGTGGTCGCGCCGGTCACGTCCGAGGTCGTCACCGGTGTGCCGCTGGTGAGCGTCAACCGTCCACCAGGAATGACGGACTGTTGAGCGAATAGCGAGCTCTGAGCAATCGCCGCCGGAAAATCGATCCAGACCGTCACATCGCCGCCGCCCGAGAAATCAACCGCGTTGCCGCTGTTCGAGCTGGCTAAAACGGAGGTACGGGCCAGCGTGTCCGGCGTACCTGCCGTAAATGTGCCGAAGCCGATCTCCCAATCGGTGCCGTTGGTCGCGGTATAACCAACCACATCATTCGTCGCGAGCACGCTGTCGAATGAGCGGAAGCCGGTCGCGCCGGAGTCGGGCAGGTTAAATACTGTCGCGCCGTTAGGTTTGTTTGATGCGACTTCCTTGACGCGGTCGACGAATTTGAGCGACATAAATTATGCAAACCTCAAAATCCGATACGGCCAGAGCAGCGCCTTGGCCTGCTCCGATAGGGCCGCTCCGGGCGTTTCGTAGCTGTTCGCCACCATCATCTTGAGCGCCAGCTTGATCGTTTCCGGGGCGTCCTCGGGAGTGCCGTAGCCGGCCACGAAGCGGATCGTCACGGCGTTCGCCTGGCCGCGGACGCTGGGCCACGATTGCCCATAGGCCAGCCGCACGAGACCGGGTTCCGCCGCGGTGTCGACCGAATAAACGGACGACGACAGCGTTTGCTGAACGCCGTCCGAGTCGATGTACTTAATCGAGGTGATGGATTGCAGCTTCGGGAGCGGGATTTCCATCTCGTCCTCGAAATTGTCCCGGAAGTAGTCCCAGGTCTGCGTCACCAGCGCCCGCTCCAAAAACGATTCGGCTTCGATCCGGGCGGCCGTGATGAGCCCCAGGATCAGCCCGTCATGCCCGGTCTGGTCGGCATCGATCCGCAGCCATTCCTTGGCCTCTTCGAGCATCAAGGGCTCGGATCCGGGCGCGGCGACGAGAGTTTTAGGCATTGCGGCTCCGTTTCGGCTTGACGGTCACAGCCGTTTCAGCCTGTTCCATGGTCGCCGTTTCGATCGCCTTGACCGCGACCGGCCCGGCATAGTCCGGTATCAGCGCCTCAGCCTGCTCTTCGGTTAAGTCGACCGTAGAGCCTGCCGAAAACGCGCCGAGAGGACCGGCGTAGGTCGTTTTGAGCTTGACCCTCATGCGATCACCACATGGAACGCGCCGGTCTTGGTATTGCCGCCCTGCGCAATGACGATCTTGATCCGGTCTTTCGCCACGGCAATCGGCGCATTCACCGCCGTGCCAGCCGCCGCATAAAGCGAAGCCGCGCCCGCCGTGCTATGGGTCGCTTGGCGCGGCGCCCGGCTGGTGCTGGCGTTGATGTTGCTTTCCGACCAGATGGTTTCGCCGGTCGCCTCCGCCGTGATGGTGACATCGACGCCATCGTCAAAGTCCGTTTTGACGTAATGAATCGCCGAGATTTTGCCGGTGACGACGGGCGTGTAACCCGTCGCCGCGCCGCTCTCGTCGGTCGTCAGGGTGACGACATGCCGTTCAATGTGGCTCATGTCAGTTCGCCGCGACGATGCCAACGCCCTCTAACGCCGCTTCGACTTCCGCGAGACGGGTTTGCAGGTTCTTGATCACATACAGAAGCGTGATGGCTTCCTGGGCGCTCGCGAACCCATAGGGCGACGTGTTGGTGATGGCGGCAATGGCATAGTCCGGCGTGCCCTCGGCATCCGCCGGCGTGATCGTGGTCAGCTGCGCCGTTAAGGCTGCGGCTTGCGTGCCGGCGGCCGTAATCGCACCACCGCTTTCGATGTTAATCTCACCCCCGGACGCGACGACCAACTGGTCGCCGTCCGCGTTCTTATAGACCTTCGGCTGATAAGTTGCGTCAGTCATGGCTTACGCGGTCCCTTCCGCCGGAGAAATATGGGTTTCGCCCGATACGTTGGTGCCGTGCGTGGTCGGGGCCAAATGCGTGCAGTACTGGATATATTCCGCACTGGCTACCACGGCGTTCTGTGTCCCGCGATCCACCACCAGACGCACATACCTCTCGCGAGGCTTGTAAAGATCAATGTAAAACGTTTTGTCGTCGTCGGTGTCGGCGATGGTCTGCGCCGTTCCGGCCAGGTCCGCCATGGTACCGGCCCCGGAGTCGGTGTCCTGCTGGGCCTTGATCGAGGTGACGGCGCCGCTGGTGATCGCCCCAAAGCGGACGACCATCAAGACGCCATCGAAGCCCTGCATGTCCAGGGTCGCGCCGTTGATGTCCGACGTTCCGGCCGCGCCCGCGGTCGGCGTGATCGCCGAGCTGATTTTGACGTGTTTGCTGAGATTCATGGTCTTGATCTCCTGGGGACTTGGGGTTACGCCAATGTGACGCGAACGAACGCCTCGGCCAAGGTCGGCTGACCGTCCGATTCCATCCGGCCGATGAGGCCAACTTGGTTAGTCTCGGCGTACAGCTCAACCAGGCGCTGCACCTGCATGTCGAGCGCATCGGCGATCCAATAGTTCGAGAAATCGCCGAACAGCCCGACATACAGCCCGGTCGTGAACGTGTTTGGCGCGTACTCGCTCATCATGAACGGACGGCTCAACAGCGTATCCGGCTCGCCTTCGCGCACCGACTGCCGCCACAAGTATTGGCCTTCGCCGTCTTTGAGCTTGGAAATTTGTTTCAACGCATCCCGATGGAACAGCCAGTCGGCATTTCCCCAATACTGCCCCTTGAGGCTGTATTTAGCCTCGATCAGCCCATCGAACGTGATGCTGGTCGTGGTGTTGCCGGCCGACACATCGCGCGTAGTCGGGATACCGTTGGCGGAGGCGGTGAAAACGCCCAGCGGCTGATTCACGCCATTGCCGGTGAGAAACGCCTTTTCCTGGGTAATGCCGAACTTGTACGCCAAGCGGTCCCGCACCAGCGCTTCGACGCCCGGAACCTTCCGCAGCAGCGTTGCGCTGATCTTGATTCGCTTCGCAACAGGACTCGGGGTCAACGAGCGCTTGCCGAACGCCATGGTCGAATCTTCGTTGCCGGTCGCGAGTTCCGTGGTCCAGTCCGCGTCGGCCGGGTCGGCGTCCAAGGTCGGAACGCCCAGCGAGCCAGCGCTCGGCACCCGGAACTTGGTCGCCCGCTGACGAATGAACACCATGTCGTCGACGTTCTTCAGCAGATCGTTGACCATCTGCTCGGGCATCACCAGGAAGCCGCCGCCGGTGTCGCTATCGGCCTGCAAGGCACGGCGTTCGTCGCCGTCCAGTGCGCTCACGCCACCGGCCAAGAATTTGGCGTAAGCCGCCCGGTATTCCTCGGTCGCCCGCGGGCTCTTCCGCTCGTCGCGGTTCGGTTTGTTGCGCTCGTCCTTTTCGTACTGCTTGCCGGCCAGTTCGCGCTCGAGCTCGATCTGGCGCTCTTCGCGCTCGATCGATTTCCGAAGCTCATCCTGATCGGAAATGGCTTTCTGATAATTGGTTTCCTCTTCAGCGGTCAGGTTCCGCTTTTCGGTCTCGGCCTTGTCGAGGATATCGCGAGCCGTTTTCACCAACCGGCCGCGCTGTTCGCGTAGTTCTCTCAGTTTCTGGGACATGCAATGCCTCCTATGGGCAATAAAAAACCCGCTTCCGCGGGCCGTTGGTTAAAGCGAAATCAGGTCTAATCGTCGTCGCATCAGGGCGATGCGGGATAAATCTGGCGGCTCTTCCGCCTGCCGTGCAGCTTCAAGCGAGCGTGCCGCCACGTCGGTTTGCGGATAGGCGGGATAGGTCACCGGCGACACATCGAACAGTTCGACCTCCAGGAGCGTCCTGAGCCATTCGCCGTCCACCTTCGCCCATTTGTCGCTCAGCGTCCGAAATCCAAACGACATTTGATTGATGTCGCCGCGCCTCATGCTGACGGCCAGGTCGCGTGCAAATTGAGTGTCTGGCGGATCGATCTCGATGGCGAGGCCCTTGCTGTCTTCACTCATCCGAAGCGTGCCGGCCTTGTTGCGGCCCAAAACATAATCAGGATTGTGGTTGAATAGCGCTCGTACATCGGCGCTTTGGATGGTCTTGGCAAACGCCCCCGGCGCAATCCGCTCCCGGAAGCCGCCGAGGTCTTCGCTCGGTAGGTCGAAGACGGCCGCGTGACCGCGGATCAAAGGCGTATCACCGCCGTCGACGCGAAGCTCGTCGGCGAAGTAGGTGCGGCGTTCAAGCTTGGGCTGGGTCATTTTTGGGTTCCTGCTGTCCAACCTTATCGGCTGAAATCATATTCATGGGACTTAGATACGTTTGGCCTTGACCATCCGGCAGCGGGTTCTGGTTCTCCTTGCCCCGGATCTCGTCCGCGTTGAGCCACCCCCACTGCCGCCCGATCGCGTAGGCTTTATAGCGCTGTTCGATGTTGGCTCTAAGGAGCGCGTCAATCAGGAATTCGGCGAATAGCCAATCCTGTTTCGATTCCGGAATCACATCACGATGAATGGCCTGCTCCCAATTGACCAGCCACGGACCGACGCAATCGGTATAGAACTCCTGGCTTTGCTCTTCGATATTCGAGAACGTCGCTTTTTCGAGATCGCCGATCTTGTGCGGCGGGACGCCGAAGATGCGGGCGATGTCGGTGACTTGGTATTTGCGGGTTTCGAGGAACTGCGCGTCTTCCGAGGTCATCCCGATCTTGTTGAAGGTCATGCCCTCTTCAAGCACGGCCGTGCGGTGCGCGTTCGCCCCACCTGCATAGCGCTTTTCCCAGGATTCGCGCAGTGTTTTGGCCGCGTCTGCAGAAATTCGCCCAGGATGTTGCAACACGCCGCCGACTTGAGCGCCATTTGAAAACAACCGTGCGCCGTGCTCTTCGGTCGCCATGGCGAGGCCGATCGATTCCCGGTGCAGCTTAATCGGCGACTGAGGCTCCAGAATGTCGCTGTCGAGCGCCTTAATCCTGAGCATTTCCTCTTGCAGGATGACACGCGACGGACCATCCAGCGGCTGATAGTGATAGGCGATCGTGTCGTCCGGAGCCCAGAACGGCGTGATCCGATCCGGATGCCGCGGGATGAGCTCGTCTTTCCCACCCGGCGTCGAAACGATCTCGGCGCATCCGTGCCCGCGAAGCAGGGTATGCGCCGTCACCATTCGGCGGAACTCGAACGCGGTCTGCCAGCGGTTCGGCCGGGTATGGAGCACGCGATAGAGCGATTCTTCCGGTGCCCGCTCCTTACTTCCGTCCGGATTCCGACGATAAAGCAGTAACGGCAACATGGCCACGGCATTCGAAATGACGCGCACGCAGGCATAGACCGCCGACACCCGCATGGCGGTGTCCGGCGTCACAATCGCGCCGCTCGCGGTGTTCGTGGTTCCGCCCCACCATTCGGCCACCGCCGGGTCGCGCGGATGCGCGGAACCGGTACGGCTGGAGCGCCGTTCGAACATGCCGGACAAAATGCCCATCAGCCGCGCGCCCGCAGGATGGCGATCACCAGAACGATGGCCCCATCCGCGATGTAGGCCGAAGGCGGATACACCTGCCACAGCCCGTAACCGAGGGCGGAAAGCCCAATGGCGGCTAGAAGGTCGTTCGAGTCGGGTTTCACAGGAAAATGAGCTCTCGTTTTTCGTAGATGCTGTCGCCAGATTCTTCCCGGTTCATCGTCCGTCCGCAGCCCATCACCATAGCCACCGCGCCGTCGATGCGGCCCGTGCTGTGCTTTTTCGAGAATTTCTTGTTCTTGGCATCATCTTCGACGACTTTGACGTTCGCAACGCACATGGTCAGCACGGGGTTGTTCGGGTGGACCACCTGGCCCAGCATCAAGCGGCTTTCGGTTTCCAGAATTGCGGGGCTCATGTCCTTGTAGCCCTGGCCGAATTCCACCAGATTGGGCAGTTGCACTTCTTTCCGCTCGGCTTCGGCCAGGAGCTGCTTGATCTGGTAGCGGTCATAGCCGGAATCCTGAAAGTCGAATATCGACGCCAATTCCGCTAACCTTTCGGCCACCTTGAGCTTGTCGATGGCCGCGCCTTCGGTCAGCTCGATGTAGCCTTCGCGCGCCCAGACGTCGTACGGCACGCGGTCTTTTTCGACGCGCTTGGCGAGGCCGTCGCCCGGCAGCCAGAAAAACGGCACCAGATGCCAGGGCTCGCCCTCTTCGATCGGCTCGATCCACAGGACCGCCGCCGTCAGGTCGTTGACGGCGGAGAGGTCGAGTCCGCCCCAGGCTCTCCGGCCGGCGAGGCTCCGCCAGTCGTAGGCGCGGCCCGCTCCGAGCCAGATGTCGGGACCGATCCAGTTGACGGCGCCATCGTCGACCCACTGGCAAAAGTTGAGCCGCCGGACGGTCGCCTCGGCACTCGGCATGCCGCGGGCTTCGCGGACCTGTTTTTCGAGGTATTCGTACCCCGGAATCGCCGGGAGGCTCGGATTGGTTTTGATCCAGAGCGCAGGGTCTTCGAACGGGTCCTCTTCGGTCTTGCCGTCCGGCAGGAGGTCGTTGGCGCAGATGTAGGCGAAGAAGGAATCGTCTTCGCGCATGCCGGCGCAGACCTGAGCGCCGTAATCGTGATATTCCCGGCAGACCGAGTGCCGGTCGCGGCCGGAGTTGGTGATCATGAGGATCAAGGGCTGCCGGCGTGATTTCTGGCCGGCGCCGAGCATCCGGATCACGTAGCCGTCTTTGTGCTCGTGGACCTCATCGACCAATGAGATGTGCGGCCTTGGCCCCGACTGCCCGTCGTCGGCCGAGATCGGCCGGAAGAAACTGGCCTGCTCGAGATAGGCGAGGTTCCAGGCCTTTTCGCCAACCCCCGAGACGCGGATCCGGCTCGCAAGGTGCGGCGAGGCCGCGACCATCCGGACGGCGTCCCGAAAGAGAATCATCGCCTGGTCTTTTTTCGTCGCGGCGGCGTAGATCTCAGCACCGAATTCGTTATCGGCGACGAGGCCGTAAATGCCGATGCCGCCCGCCAATGGCGATTTTCCAGAGCCCTTCGCGGTTTCGATGTAGGCGGTACGATATCGGCGGCGACCGTCCGATAGCTTCCAGCCGAACAGGCTGCCGATGATGAAGCACTGCCAGCCGTGCGGGTCGAACGGGACGTGGTTTCCGTCGTCGTCGAGGACGTCCGGCAGGTAGAGGACGTGCCGGAAAAAGCCGATCGCGTAGTCGGCGGCTTCGAGGTCGAAATAGAGCCCTCGTTCGTGGCCGGTTTCGAGGTCTCGGAGATGCCGAGCGCACGCCGCACGAACATGAGGCCCCGCGATAAGCCGGCCTTCGACCACAGCCCGCGCATACTCGGTCGCCTCGTCAACCGGCGCGGCGGAAATATCGGTCGGCGGGGCTTGCAGGGCCTGGGCTGTCATGGTCGTCGGGGAGATTCTCGAACAGGTCGATCTGCGGCGTGGCCACCAGGCGCGAACGGCTCGAGGGGCTCATGCCGAATTCGGCGGCGAATTTCATCATGCGCTCGTAAGCGCGGTTCCGGATCTGCACCCAGACCGACATCTGTTGGTAGCCGTTCGGCGTGTAGCCGACGAGGCCCGCCTCGCCTTTCGGATCGGCCTTGTTCAACTCTGTGATTTTCCGCTCGCACTGGACGACTTCGGACCAGGCGGCGCAGTAGCCGGACAGGGCCGCGCGATCGATCTGCGACACGAGGCCGAGCTTGTAGAGCTCGGCCGTGATCCGCTTCCACTCGCCGACCGCTTCTTTGTCGAGATGCCTAGGCGGTTTCGGGATCTCCGTCGTCGGCTGGACCACGTCCCGGAGCTGATGCGCCGGGATTTTGCTCGGGTTGCCCTTCAGGAGATGGACGTTCTTCGGCAGCGGCGCCGGGCCCGGTTTAGCCATGGCCCATCACTCCCGAGGTATACCCCCCCCTGCCATCTCCCGCCGCTGCACGCAAAATGACAAGGCCGGTCTTTAGGCGAAAAGCGGTAGAGATTTGGCCCCCCCCTACCCCCTGAACCAGGGATGGTTCGGATCCATCGGCATGCCGCTCGCATCGCACCCCGCCACAACGCCGCTCTTCTCGAAGCGCTGCTTGTGACTGTCGTGACACGTCTTGCATAACGATTGATGGTTCGAAGGATTCCAGAACTTTCGATGATCGCCGCGATGCGGCTCGATATGGTCGACCACCTTCGCCCGCACATGCTTCCCGCGCCTCAGACAGAAGACGCAGAAGGGATGCTCGCCGAGATAGCGCTCGCGATACTTCTGCCAGCGGCTGTCGTATCCTCGTTGGCTGGCGGTCGGTCGAGTCATCGCGCAATAAAAAAGCCCCGCGCGGCTGTCTACCGGGCGAGGCTTGTTTCAGTTTGACAGATTTGTATACCAAAGCGGATGTCCTGTCAAAACTAAATTGAGAAGCCCAGCGATTCCGCCACTTGCGAGCGGCCTGAGCGGACGTAACGCCGGAAACTCGCGACGTCGACCTGCATCCTTAGCGCGTGCTGCTCGTCCGTCACACCGCAGTAGAGCCATTCGGTTTGATACTTCCGCTTCAACGCTTCAGCGACTTTCGACTGACAGTCGCCGATCTTCTTCACCGCCGCATCGATCTTCATGCTCCATGCATCCTCGGCCGCGCTCCCGGTGCCGTCGTACGGCGCCGTCGATCCGATCATCGCGCCCACCGGCCCCAACCGCATAATCCGGCCGGTAATCGTCTCTCCGATCCGGCCGCCATGACTGCCAAGGTTTTCCTCCCTGCGCCAATCGCCCCACCGGTACAGCAAATCATCCAGATCAGCGCGCACATTCGACCGAATTTTCATTACTGCTGCCATAAATCCCCCGAAAAGCTAGGTTGTCTTGGTCGTCTTGTAGGTTGTCTTGTGCATAACCCTCTGATTCTTAACACATAAGACAACCAAGACAACCAAGACAACCATATCTACACACACAAGAAACATCTCACCCTTACTCATCCGCACGTCACGCGCGCGTATACGCGCGCAAGGTTGTCTTGGTTGTCTTGGTTGTCTTGTCAGCGCCTGGCGCGGCTTCCAGAGGAGACAACGTGTAAGACGACCTGTAGGTTGTCTTGTCAAAGGCGCAAACCTACCCATCGGGCGCCTTTTTCGGGCGCACGTAGACCCGCGTTTGCTTGTTCTTGCCCTCGCCCGCCGGCACATAGGCCCGGCCCTGCCCCCATCCGAGCTTTTGCATGATCGGCGCGATCCGCATCTGGTGGCTCTTCTGGATCATGTGGGTCGGCATCTTGATCGCCTCGGTTAGCACGTCGTGCGCCGTCACATGCTCCCGCGTCTGGCTCGACAGCCAATCATCGATCACCGACTCCCAGGCGTCCGCCTGCATGCGCGCATCCTGCTCCGCCTCGAACAACGGCGCGTTGGCCCGGTCGATCCACCACGGCTCGCCCTCTCGGTAGCGGTGATAAGCTTCCGCCCAGAGCTGATCCCGATTGTCCCGGATCGCCTCGATCTCGATATGCTCGCAACTCACCGGCCAATAGCGGGTATTCCCCGAATAATCCTTGAAATACTCGTGCTGGTTCGTCGAGCCCATGAAGACGCACTGCCTGGGGAAATCCTGCGCAAACCGCCCATACGACGGTCGATAGCGGTCGCGCCGCTGGCTGAAAAAGCTCTTGGCGGTCGTCGATTCCGCCTTGTTGAACGCATCCATCTCCGCCAGCTCCACGCACCAGCAGCCGTGAATGTTCTGATAGGCATCCTTATCGCCGAGCAGGATCGGCGCATCGGAAAACCACTCGCCGAACAGCGCCTCGATCGAGCTCGACTTCTTGAGCCCCTGGACGCCCTCGAGGATCAAGACGTTGTCCATCTTGCAGCCCGGTTTCATCACGCGCGCCACGGCGCCGATCAAAAATTTCGTGCCGACCTCGGCGAGATAGGTCTCGTTGGCCCTGGAGCCGAGCCAATCGCCCATCCAATGCGCGAGGCGCGGCTCTTTGTCCCAGGTCACGCCGGCGAGGTACCGCCTGACCGGGTGAAACACGTTCGTCTGCGCCACCATCAACGCGACGTCCTGCGCATCCGCCGACGCCGGCGTAAACCCGTATTCATCCGAAATCCACACCCGCAGCCGGGTCGTATCGACGTCCGACCATTCGCCCACCTGCCCATGCGGGAACGGCGGCGGCTTGATCTTCATCAGCCGATAGGAGAATTCGCAATACCCGAGCACCTTCTCCCAGCGCTCATCGTTCTCGAGGATCAGCCGGACATTCCCCAGCGTGGCGCGAATGCCGCCCTTATCGTTCCGCTGAAACGAATCGGTCCACACCGCCGGCCGCGTTCGCTCCGCGCGCGATTCCGACGAGGACGCCCTGGCCGGTTCGTCGGTCGTCGGCGGCGGACCTTCACGGCGCGGCGCGCGTTTCGGTTGCCAGCCGTAATCCTGGGCCAGCTTGAACAGCGTGCCGAGCTTCACGCCCCCGGAATCGCGCCGGAACGACTTCCACGTTCGGCGCTGATCTTTCTCGTTGAACTTGTCCGACAGCCGGCTCCAATTCTCCCAAAGGCCGTACCCGGTCCCGCCCGAATCGAACGCGTGCAGCGCCATGCCCACCTGGAGCCACTCCTCCCGATCCTCCGGCGGAATGTGGCTCAAGGCGTCGGTGATGCGGTCGATCTCATCGTTTTGAGTCGGCGGCGCGGACGAGCGGCTCGCGGGCGGCTCAGTCTTGGGTTGCGCGAAGAAGCGGCTGTGCAGCCAATCGAGCGCCGCCTGCTGCTCGGTCACCTCGGGTGATGCGGTCGACCACCGTTGCCCCGTCACCGTCAGGTAACGCGGCGACGTATAGTCATAGAGCTCGATCCGCTTCTCGACCGTGCCCTTGCCGCAGCGGTGGGGCGAGCCGAAACAGAACACCCGAATCCCCTTGCCCGACGGCGACAGCTCGACATACGAGCCCGAAAAACGGTCGATCACCTCCTGCGCCCAAGGCTCGATCTCGCCATCCTCGTTGATGCACTTATCGAGATCCACGCCGCACAGCCCGTCGCCCTCGGAAAAGGCGAACCCGACCCCGCTATAGCGGTCACTGGACCGAACCGCCCGCGCGGCGATGTCGAACGAAGACCAGGTCGACGGATCGTTCGACTTACCGTTCTGCCCATTCTTGGCCTGATACGGCACCTTGGTCGGCTTCCCGCCGCGACTCTCCAAGCGCCACACCAGCCATTGCGGCCGCTGTACCAGCGCGCCCGGAATCTGCTCCAAAATCAGCATCATGCGAGATCCATCACTCCGAAACGCCGACACGCCGCCAAAAACTGTTCTGGCTTGCCCTTGCCCAGCTTCGTGTTGTAATGGCTTTTCCAGTAGGCCGCGATATCGTCCCAGCAATGCGCCTCGGGCAACGGCGCCGACGCCCGCCGGTAATGCAACCGGCAAAACACCGTCGCGTACCTAAGATCGAACACCAGCCGCTCCGGGTAGAAATGCCCGCCGCCGATGGTCTTTAAGACGCTGTTGTAGCGGTCGGCATCGGCCATCAGATAGTGGGTCACAATGTCGTTGTGCGTCGCGGGCTCCATCTGGTAGACGCCCAGCGCCGGGCCGCCGATCTGGCGAAGCCACTGGCCGCATTCCGATTCGTGGCACGCGGTGCCAAGCACAAGCTGCTCGGCGGCGGGCGAATACATGCCGACCAGCTCCAGCGCCGGGCGTATCACGAGTTCCCGGAGCTGCTTCGGGTTAATGCCATTCATGCGTCCAGCGCCCTCTGCGCATCGACCGTGCGCGCGAACGCCTCCGCCTCGGCACACCAGTTCGCATCGAACCGTTCCTCGACCGAGTACGCGTCGATCGCCGCGAGATCCTCAGCGCTCATCATCTTCGCCACCTTCCCGAAGCCGAAAGACGCCCCGAGACAACCGACAATCGCCGCAATCACCAGTACCACGCTCATAACGCACCTCCCGCCGGTCCATCCGGCCCAAGATAAAGCCCAGGTAAAACATCAATAAAAGCCCCGCGAGCCAACCGAAGAGACTGGCCCAAAACATCTCCGATACCGTCCATCCCGCGCACGTCATACCTTCCTCCGAATCACCCCCGGCCAGCGCCGGTGATAGCGCCACGGCTTGGCGAAATCGCCCTGCAGCCAGCCGGTCAAAAGAATTGCGAGCGCGCCGCCCAGCACCGCAATCCACAACAGCGGCTTAAACAGGCTCGCCATCGTCGTGTCTTTTCGTGTCCTTTTGTGTCGCCAACAACCGGTCGAAAAACCCTTGCACGCCATAGAGATAGTGGTGCACCGCGTGGCGCACCTGCTCCTCGACGCTGCGCGACTCCCGAAAGGCGCTCGACTCCAAGTCCTTGAATACGCAGGGTTTCAGCTCCGTACTGACCGTCACCAATGGCGTGTCGTCTTGTGTCGTTTCGTGTCGTTCGGTCATTTGGTTTCCTGGCGCTGGAGCAATAATCTGACGGCACGTTTACCGAACAGGCTTTCCTCGATGAATAACTCGATCTGGTTCGTAATGGCCCGGCCCTCCGCCTCGGCGTACAACTCCAACGCCTCCCGCGTCGACGGCCGCAATTTCAGATGGATGGTCTTTTCTTCCAGTTTCTCGCGGCGCACATCCATTTACGTACCCTCAAAAAAAGCCCGCGCCCGGCAAGACCCCAAGGCGCGGGTCAGTTCCACTTCGAGAGAAGAACAGAGAGACCGAGTCGAACGGTATTCCCGGGGTATGAACCCAGGCGCGCACCCGCGTCTTTTCGAGGACTCCATCCGCGGTTCAGGCGATGGAAACAGGGCGGAACTCAACGCCGTGCAGCGGGGTGGCTGGGGAAGGAAGGTGCTGCGAGGTGGGATGGCGTTGAGTTCCATAGTCATGCGGCCAACTCATCCGGATAAAGATCTGGTCGCAAGCGGTGCCGAGGCGCTTTACCACCTAGCACTTTCTCGATTTGGTTCACGCATTCAGCGTCAAAATCATTCGCTTTATTGGCGATATAGGATGTCATCGCGCTTTCGATTTTTAGCACGTGCTCAGCAGCAATACGGCGGTTGCCATTCGCCATATGACGAACCATGGGCTCCGATACACCAAGCGCTGTCGCTAAAAACTCACGGAAACCGCGACGCTTATCGCGAGGGAGAACTGAAATGAATTCTTGCAGAGCGTTCATAGGTCACGAAGATACAATCCGTATCCCGCGAAGTCAAGAGGATACATTCCGTGGCGTTGCTGTATCCGATACGCCGCGTATCATTTATGGAATGGCAACGTGGATCGATGTAGCAAAAAAAAGAATGGCCAAGCTCGGCTTAAAGCAAGCCGATCTTACGGATGCGCTTGGCGTAAAAACCCGAGGCGCGGTCGGTCACTACCTAGCTGGCAGACGCGAGCCATCGATTGAACAACTGGCGGCCCTTGCCGCAAAACTTCAGATATCGCTTGGTGATCTCGTCGGGACAGACGGCTCAACGGACTATCCCCGCACAGGCCCAACCGGCGAACCCATAGGGGTCAACGAAACGGCCCCATGCCCCGAAGAGGAATCGGATGTCGACGTTGAGACATTGTCTGAAGCGATTGGACACCTCCAAACCTATTTAGCCCGCCACGACCTTGGCCTATCGCGTACGGATTTCGCCCGCGTACTGATCTTGGTCTACAAGCGGCTGAAGTACGAAAAAAAAGTTAGCGACGTCGATATCGCCCAGGCCCTGACCGAAACGCACGAAGGAGCGTGATATGTCTGAAAACGCCTACACTAAAATCGGTAACGGCACACGCGGCCAGACCGGAGTTGTCGTCTACACGCACGTTTCGGCAGAAGACACCGGCGATCCAACTATTGGGGGACTCTTGAGAAACATTGAAACCATCATCGGCAACATACTTGCTCAGTACCCGCAACAACACCCGGAGCCGCCCGACTCCGAAGTGTCGATCAAACTCAAGGTCGAATGCGTGGAATTTACGCTGGAGCGAAAGACCCGCAACGGAAAGACGGCAAGCGAAACCGTCAACGGCGAGCCAATGAACCCTGAGACAGAAACAGAAACCTCAAAATAGAAGCCAACCCTTTTCTCTTCAACGCAAAAGCCCGCCCCGTGCGGGCTTTTTCATGCCCAATTCTCAAACGATACATTATGTATTGACATCATACATTTTGTATCCTATCTTACCTCTCGCCGGGACGCCAGAAGCCGGTTCACCAAGTCCAGGCCCCGGCTGCTTCCTCCACGCAGCCGGCATTGAAATGCTCTCCGCGCGTTTTTTCACTTTTAACGGTGATACGGTTGAAGCGTGATGGAGAGCATCTCAATGCCATCCGAATAGCCTCTACCCTCCCTTTACAGGCTGGACGTACACCCAGAGGCTATTCGGATGGTAGCTAGAGTGCGAACCATACTCTCTCGACGACAACAACTCGCCACGGACGGCTTCTTTTTGGGAGGAAAGATGGACGACAACGAGCTCAAGCTGATCGAGATCGCCGCCGAAATCGGCCGGACCACCCGACAGCTCGGTCAAGCCTGGATGAACAACGAGCTCAAGCTGATCGAGATCGCCGCCGAAATCGGCGGGATCGCGGAATGCAGCTGCAACTACACGTACATCCTGGCGTTACGCATCGCGGGGACCGGCAAATCGATTGAGGAATTTACGGTCGGCGAATTACTGGCCATGCACCGCGATTGCCGAGCGACCTTTAACCGCAACACCGAACTGGCCTTGAACGCCCTACAACAGGAGACCAACGATGAGACGAAAAGATAACGACCTGCTGAGAGCCGCCACGAAACGGGCGTTCTTAGGACGGGCAAAAAAACCACTCGCCATGGCCGTCGCCGCCGCGCCGCGCGAAATCGCCGCCAACGCCGCGCGCCGCCGCTTCCCGCAGCTCGCCCAGGCCAAGCCGTGAGCGGCGTCACCGTTACCGTCGGCCGGCAACCCTGCTCGACCTGCAACAGCTCAGGGCTGGTTATCCATCCCCAATGGGAACAGTTCTGGCGCGAGAACGCCACCGTCCCCGAGCGGGGCGATACCGGCAAACGCTCGCTCGCCTACTTTCGGGCACTCGGCTTCGAAACGCCGCCCCCCGAAGAAATCGTCTGCGACACCTGCGACGGCCGAGGCCACACCGGCACCGACCGTCCGCTTGACGACGTGATCCAGAATCTCTACGACCTGAACGAGAGCCTGTGCAGCCGGGTCCAGGCGCTCGAAGAACAACTGGCCGGCAACTAGGAGCAACCATGGCACGATCCATCATCCAAACCCTCGGCAACCTCAACGAGGGTCGTTTTATCGGCGACGCCACCGACCAACTGACCGAACTGGTCAAGGCCATCCGGGAGACCGGCAAGGGCGGCAAGTTGACCATCGAACTCGCCGTCAAACCGGCCAGCCGCGGCAACGCGATGGTCATCGCCGGCAAAATCAAGGCGACCCCGCCGAAGATGCCGCCCGCCGAAACCATCATGTTCTCGGACGACGACGGCAACCTGCTGACCGACGATCCCCGTCAGATGAAACTCGACATCCGGAGCGTTCCGGATGTCGCCCCCGACCACGCCAACCTCAAAAACGCATAAGGGAAACCCATGACCGAAACCACCCAAACTACCGCCGCCATGCTCGCCGAGGCCGTTAAACCGACTCGCATCGTCGGCGAAATCGAGGGCTCGCATCACCTCGCACTGCCCCCAGGCTGGACTCACAAAAACATCGACGAATCGGCGCTTTTCAGCCAGCCGCGCCGGAAAAACGCGACGGTATTTCCCGCCGAGCTGGACAGCTTCGTTGACTACGTCAACCGCCACAAAAGCGGTCTGAACACCACGATTTGGTGCCAGGCCGATTTCCAGGAGGGCGACGTGACGTTCACCGCTCTGATCAACGACCACGCGGGAGATCTGCAGGGCCAGCAATGGCGCGATCACAAAGCCGTTTTCGATCCGCGCAAATCGGCCGAGTGGAACATCTGGGACGAACGCGACAAGGAACATTTCAGTCAGATCGACTTCGCGCTCTTCATCGAGGACCGGCTTCAAGATATTGCCCCCGTCGAAGGCCTGCCGACCGGCACCCAAATGCTCGATATGGCCACCAAGTTTGAAGCCCACCAGGACAGCCGTTTCAAGCAGGCGATCCGCCTACAGAGCGGCGGCGTCCAGCTTGAATTCGTCCAGGATGACGACGCCGGCACCGTCGAGCGCATGAAAATCTTCGAACGCTTCGCCATCGGCATCCCCGTCTTCTGGAACGGCCCCGCCTACCGCATCGAAGCGCGCCTCCGCTACCGCGCCAACAGCGGCCGAGTCGTCTTCTGGTACGAACTCATCCGCCCCGACAAGGTGCTCGAAGCCGCGGCCCAGGAGCTGATCGCGACGATCAAGGACAAAACCGCCGTCCCGTTCTTCTTCGGAAACCCCGGCGTTTAACGATTGTAGGGCGGGTTAGGCATCCATGCCTAACCCGCCGAATGAGCCCAGCCATGGCAACAGTGACCAAAAGATACGAATGCGACGTCTGCCTTGAGCGTCACGGCACGGCAAAAGCCGCGATCGAATGCTGCCCGCCGGAGCCGGTACCGATCTACATCTGCTCCTGCGGCCAAGAACACTACGACGACTCCAAGGCGCTCGCCTGCTGCGGGGCCGAGCGCGTCGAAGCCATGGCCACACCGGAAGAACTCGAAGCCGCCGGACAGCAGAGATTAGAGCTATGAAACGACTCCTCCACCGCCTCACCAATCACCTCCCCTGCCGCCTCATTCAGGGCGACAACGGCGAGAAATACCTCGAGCGCTACTTCCTGTTCGCCCTCGGCCCGCGCCAGAATCCCCGGGTGACCGCCTACATCCACCGCTTCGTCGCTTCGGACCCCGAGCGCGGATTTCACGATCACCCCTGGAAATGGGCGATGTCTCTCATTCTCTCCGGGGAATACCTGGAACTGACGCCGCGCGGAGGCGATTTCACGAAATTCCCGGTCGGATCGCACAAAACGCCCGGCTGCATCACGACATTCGGACCCAACCATCAGCACCGGGTCGAACTGGCCGGCGTCGAATGCTGGACCCTTGTCATCCACGGCCGATGGATCCGACCCTGGGGCTTCTACCGCTACGTCTCCGGCTGCACCGCCAACGGCCGCGCCGCGATCGCCTGGTTCTACGAACAATATTCGGACAAATGCACCGCCGGCTGGTGGAAAACGGCGAAGAAGGGAAAAGAGCTGCGCCGCGCGGCTGCCGCGAGCTAACGGATATGACCAAAACTCGAAGAAAAAAACCAAAGACTCGAACCGAGGTGTTAAGTGTCAGGATCACCCGTCGCATGCGTGCTGGAATTGAGCATTTGGCTGATAAATACGAGCTATCGATTTCGGCCATATGCGCCATGGCGATTAGCGAGCTATTCAGAAAAGAAGGCTTAGACCTGGAAAAACTCAATCAGCTCCTTGACGAAAGAACATCATGACGAGCTACGAAGACTTCCTCCGCGCCAAGATCAAGCTCGCCACCTTCGGCGGGTTCGAGATCGACGGCGCCGACATCAACCCGATGCTGAAACCCCATCAGCGCGACATCGTGCAATGGGCCGTGCGTGGCGGCAACCGCGCCGTGTTCGCGGCGTTCGGGCTCGGCAAGACCTTCATGCAGATCGAGATCGCCCGGCTCGTGCAGCAGCGCACCCAGGGCCCCGCGCTCATCGTTTGCCCGCTCGGCGTTCGGCAGGAATTCCGGCGCGACGGCGAAAAACTCGGCGTGCCGTTTCAATTCATCCGCTCGCCGCTCGAGATGACCGCGGGTCACGAGTTCTATCTCACGAACTACGAATCGGTGCGCGACGGCCGACTCGATCCGAACCGCTTCTCGGTCACGAGCCTCGACGAAGCTTCCGTGCTCCGAAGCTACGGCAGCAAGACCTATCAAGAGTTCCTGCCCCTCTTCGATAAGGTGCCGTACAAATACGTCTGCACCGCAACGCCCAGCCCCAACCGCTACAAGGAGCTGATCCACTACGCCGGCTTCCTCGGCATCATGGACACCGGCCAGGCCTTGACCCGCTTTTTTCAGCGCGACAGTACCAAAGCCAACAATCTGACGCTCTATCCCCACAAAGAGCGCGAATTCTGGCTATGGCTCCATAGTTGGGCCATCTTCATCCAGCGCCCGTCCGCCCTCGGCCACTCGGACGCCGGCTACGACCTGCCGCCCCTCAAGGTCATCTATCACGAAGTCGCCACCGATCACGCCGCCGCCGGGACCGAAAAGGACGGTCAGCATCTTTTGTTTAAAGATGCCGCGCTGGGTCTCCGCGATGCCGCCGCCGAAAAACGCGACAGCCTGCCGGCCCGCATCGCCAAGCTGCTCGAGATCGTCAAATCCGATCCGGACAGCCATTACCTCCTGTGGCATGACCTCGAAGCCGAGCGCCACGCGATCAAGAAGGCCTTGCCCGAAGCGGTCGAAGTTTACGGCACCCAGGACCTCGACATCCGCGAACAGCGCATCGTCGATTTCAGCGACGGCAAGTTCAAATACCTGGCCACCAAGCCCGAGATCTCCGGCTCCGGCTGCAACTTCCAGCGCCACTGCCACAAGGCGATCTTCTTAGGGATCGGCTACAAGTTCAACGATTTCATCCAGTCGATCCACCGCATCTACCGGTTTCTGCAAACCAAAGATTGCGAGATCCACATCATCTATTCCGAAGCCGAGCGCGAAATCCTGCGAGCCCTTCAGGAGAAATGGACACGGCACAACGACATGGTCGAGAACATGAGCGAGATCATCAAACAACACGGCCTAAACCACCTCTCGATGCACGACATCCTCGCCCGGACCATCGGCGTCGAGCGCATCGAGGTCAAGGGCGAGCGCTACACCGTCGCCAATAACGACTGCGTGCTCGAAGCCGAGCGCCAACCCGAGAACAGCGTCGACCTGATCGTCACCTCGATCCCGTTCGCCAACCACTACGAGTACAGCCCAAGCTACAACGACTTCGGCCACACCGAGAACAACGATCACTTCTGGGCGCAAATGGATTACCTGACGCCCGAGCTGCTCCGGATCCTGAAGCCCGGCCGGCTCTACTGCTGCCACGTGAAAGACCGCATCCTGTTCGGCAACGTCACCGGCGCCGGCGCGCCCACCGTCTCGCCGTTCCACTGCGAAGCGATCATGCACGGCAAAAAGCACGGCTTCGACTACCTGGGGCTCATCACCATCGTCACCGACGTGGTCCGCGAAAACAACCAGACCTACCGGCTCGGCTGGTCCGAGCAGTGCAAGGACGGCACCAAAATGGGCGTTGGCAGCCCCGAGTACGTCTGCCTGTTCCGGAAACCCCAAACCGACCGCACCCGCGGCTATGCCGACCTCCCGGTCACCAAAGACAAAGCCGAGTACACCCGCGCCCGCTGGCAAGTCGACGCCCACGCCTTCTGGCGATCGAGCGGCAACCGCCTGCCAACCGCCGAAGAGATGGCCGGTTACGGCCCGGACAAGCTCGCCAAGCTCTTCACCGCCTACAGTCTCGAAAACCTCTACGACTACGAGTTTCACGTAAGGATCGGCGAACAGCTCGATGCTCTCGGCGCACTGCCATCCACCTTCATGAGCCTCGCCCCCGGCAGCCACCACCCGGACGTCTGGCACGATGTCAACCGCATGCGGACCCTGAACGGCAACCAGACGCAGAAAGGGCTACAGAACCACGTGTGCCCTTTGCAGTTCGACATTGTTGATAGGCTAATCGTCCGCTACTCGAACCCCGGCGAGCTCGTCTACGACCCCTTCGGCGGACTCTTCACCGTCCCGTACCGCGCCATCCATCTCGGCCGGCGTGGCCAGGCCTCGGAACTCAACACCGGGTATTTCTTCGACGGCGTGCAGTACCTGCAGGCCGCCGAGCGGGAATATCAGATGCCGAGCTTGTTTGATTTTGAACAGGCGGAAGAAGCGGCTTAATCCATCACCAGGAGATCTCATGAACCCACTTTGTATCTACCACCACAACTGCGCCGATGGCTTCGGAGCCGCCTGGGTCGTCCGTAAGCATTTCGGCGCCGATAACGTTGATTTCTATCCTGGCGTTTACCAAGATCCGCCACCGGACGTGACGGGGCGCGACGTCATCCTGGTCGATTTCAGCTATAAGCGGCCAGTTATGGAACAGATCGGCTTATCGGCCAAATCCATCACCATCATCGACCACCACAAGAGCGCCATTGAGGACCTAAAAGACCTCGATACCAAGTGCCCCATCACGACGATCTTCGATCTAAATCACTCCGGCGCGATGCTCGCCTTCAAGTATTTCTTTCCGCAGACGGAGCCTCCAAAGCTCCTGAAACACATCGAAGATCGTGACCTGTGGCGCTTTGAATACGACAACACCCGCGCCATCCAAGCCGCGCTTTTCTCTTATCCGTACGAATTCAACCTCTGGGACGATATTTTCGATCAAAGCATGCGCGACGAATGCTGGGCCCTCGAGCGTGAAGGTGATGCCATCGAGCGCAAGCACTTCAAAGATATCTATGAGCTGATCGCCGCCGGCAAACAGCGCATGACGATCGCGGGCCACGATGTCCCGGTGCTCAACGTCCCCTACATCTTCTCATCCGACGCGGGCCACATCATGGCCCAAGGCGAACCCTTCGCCGCCTGCTATTGGGACACCAAAGACGCCCGCGTCTTCAGCCTCCGATCCGCCGATAACGGGCTCGACGTGTCCGAAATCGCCAAACAATATGGCGGCGGCGGTCACAAGCATGCCGCCGGTTTCAAGCTGGCGAAAGGGCGGGAACTCTAATGCACCTCACCAAACCCCAACTCCTAACCCCCCTCCAATCCGCCCTCGGCGCGATCGACACCAAAGGCGTGCTGCCGATCCTGACGCACGCCCTGGTCCGGATCGCCCCGGACGGCGTGACCGTCACCGGGACCGACCTCCAGCAGGAGATCGTCGCCAGCGCCCCGGCCGAGATCGCGGGCGAACCCCTGACGCTCTGCCTCCCGGCCCGGAAGACCGCCGACATCCTGAAGCTCCTCCCCGACAGCGCCGACCTCGACCTCATCGTCGCCGACCAAAAGCTCACGCTCCGCGCCGGCAGAAGCCGCTACACGATCAACCTGCTCGACCCCGAGCAATTCCCGGCCATGGACCACACCGACGCCCAGCTCGGCGAGGTCTCGTTCGACGCCGCCCACCTCGGTACCGCGTTCAAGCGGATCGCCCCGGCCATGGCCAACGGCGACGTCCGCTACTACCTCAACGGCGCCTGCCTCGACATCCGCGGCGACACCGCCCACCTCGTCGGCAGCGACGGCCACCGCATGCACGTCGCGAGGCTCTCGGTCTCGACCTCGCTTAAGGGCGATCGGCAAGCCATCCTCCCGCGCGCTGCGGTGCTGGAACTCGCGAAGCGCCTGCCCGACAAAGGCGCGCTGGTGGCCGCCCTCAGCGAGCGCGCCGTCACGGTCGACCTCCCCGGCCTCAAATACACCACCAAGCTGATCGAGGGCCGATTCCCCGACTGGACGCGCGTGATGCCGAAGCCCGCCTTCACGCTCGACGTCGACCGCGAACAACTGATCGCCGCCCTCCGCCGCGCCCGACTCCTCTCGAACGAGAAATACCACGGCTGCGCCCTCGCCCTCGCGCGCGGCACCCTGACCCTGACCGCCCAAAACGACAACGCCGAACAATCCGAGGAAATCCTCGAAATCGCCTACGACGGCCCCGAACACCGATTCGGCTACAACACCGACTACCTCGACGCCGCCCTCGGCGTCCTCACCACCACCCGCGCCGACATCGGCCTCACCGACATCGGCAACGCCCTGATCACCGCGCCGGATGACGACTCGGCGCAGCTGATCGTGATGCCGATGAGGTTGTGACGATGTACAGCATGGTCGAACGGTTGCGGCAGATGGCCCTGTTCCGGAAAGCGGACGAGTATTTCTTGCGGCAAGTGGCGGATGAGCTTGAGCGGCTGCAGCAAGCCGACCAAAAGCTCAAATGGTGCGCCAAAGACCTCGACGAATGCACCGTCACGCTGGCGTTCGACACCGAAGACGAGGTCCGCGAGTTTTGCGCCGGGCATGAGTCGCGCCGTCGCGTTCTGAGTTATCTGGATGATTGATATGAAAGAGCGTCCGATTTTATTTTCTGCCCCCATGGTCCGCGCGATTCTGGACGGGCAAAAGAGCCAGACGCGGCGGGTTGTTCGGGAAATCAAACAACCTGGAGATACGCGCTATGCGATGTCTCTGCCGCCAGATGAAGCCTACCTGCTGGCCGATAACAAGACGTGGCGCTTCGATGCGCGAGGTGGCGTATCGCGCTATGACGTGCCGTGCCCCTACGGCCAACCTTGCGACCGGCTTTGGGTGCGGGAGACGTGGCGGCTATCGCCGGATGCCTGCGAAGCATGGCCAGAAGACGAAAAGCCGTGCCGTGGATTTATTGACTACCGCGCTGACGGATCTTCGCTTGAGCGACACGCGCCAGATTTCGCCGCTATCGAACGCCTGACGATCGGACGCGATCCAGAGTGGGATTGGGATAGCCCGCCTCATTCGTGGCGATCATCCATCCACATGCCCCGCTGGGCATCCCGGATCACGCTTGAAATCACCGGGATTCGGGTGGAGCGATTGCAGGAGATTAGCGCCGACGATGCGATAGCCGAGGGGATTCACCTGAATCTCGATGAAGCCGGCAACACACCATGGCCATCGGTTGCAATTGCGAAATACCGCGAGCTTTGGGACTCCATCAACGCCCGGCGCGGACACTCCTGGGAGTCCAACCCCTGGGTTTGGGTCATCGAATTCCGCGAGACAGAAAGGATTGATGCTGAAATAGCCAGGCTTGAGGCTTCGGAAATTGATCCACGCTTTCAGAATGCAATGCCGCAAGCATTTCGGGTGATGGATGGTGTGCAAGTCGGTGGAGTTTAACGAACGAAGCTAACCGGCGAGCTGTTAGGCCATTACTGAGGATTAAAAAATGAACTGGGCGCAATATGGATCAGCAACCGAGCATCATCGCTACATGCAGCAAGTCAGGCCGCAAAGCCGAAAGCGCTGCTCATGCGGTTGCCATAAACGAGCAACGCACATTGGAATGGCTAACGGTGTCGCCCTGATGTCAGGGTGCGAACTGTATGTAAGGCGTTGGGTGCGTGACGGAATTCGCGCCCGCCGTATTGGAGCCTAACGTGGAGTTGAGGCGCGGGCGTGACGATGTTTCAACGGAGAGCGGCGGCTGTTGCCCGTCGCCTCGAACGTAGGGTTAGGCACATGAGAACAGGACTGGTAACGGGGCACAACGTCGATGCGCTGGACATTGCCGCCGGGCTGCGCGAACTGACCGCGTGCGGCTACAACGAAGCCGAAACGCGAATGGTGATCGAGTACGCGCTGATGCGGTGGGCGCGCGGCGAAGAAGAGGCGGCAGAGCGCGGAGCGATTGACCGGGGTTTTCACGGCATTTCGCTGACATGCTGGAGGCGCGTACTGGCGGCTGCGATGGCTGCGGCACAGGTGCCTAACGCATCCGTTCAGCGGGACGCCCACGCTGAACCATCCGAACACACCGGAGTATCGGGCGGCTCCGCTGGAACTGAGGGTTAGACATGCCGACATGCCCGAGATGCGACGGAAAAAAAACAAGCATTGCCCACGTGAACACAGGGCCGGACGCCAAAAAGCACCGATGGGAAGAACGGCAATGCGATACCTGCAAAGGGCTAGGCGAAATTACCCAAGAGCACGAAGCCAGAATAGCAAGAGGGAAAGAAATGCGTAACACACGGGTGGCTCGCGGGGAAAGCCTACTTGATGCAGCAAAGCGACAAGGCATCACTCCATCGCAGTTGTCGGCCATTGAGCTTGGGAAAGTTGATGTCTAACGCAGAGCTAACCGGGCGCGGCCCGAAGGAGCAAAAATGAACAAAGAAGCAAATGGCCGCGCTCCGGTTGAGCGGCCCGTTAGGTATTGGCATTGCCGGTTCGGCATTCACAAATGGACGCTTCGTGAACTGCACTTTGCGGAGATATATCGGAATACACAGGAGCCCGTGCTTATGTCGATTATTGAAAGGTGCACCTGTGGAGCGGCGCTAATACCGCCACGCGGACAGGTGATGCCGACGGTACGCTGTCTATCTGCAAAATACTTGCCGGAAGAATTGAAACATCTGGCAACCTAACAAGATTTAGACACCTAAGCAGGTGTATAACTCGATAAAAGCCGACAAATACACCTATCGGCACAAACGGACAGTCCGCGCGAGATCACAAAAACATGCCCGAATTCGTCCCCCGCATCCTCCGTCCGCCCGAAGCCGCCTATTACTGCGGCATGGGCCGGACCCTCTTCGAGCGCGATATCCGCCCGCACCTGCCCGAGATCAGCCTCGGCGGCATGGGCGTCGGCTTCGATCGGGTAGACATCGACCGCGTCCTCGACGACTATAAACAACGCAACCTGAAGCCGTGCGAACCGGAACAGGAGAAAAACGCATGGCAAAACGAAAAATCTCGGGACTCTATTGGGACAAGGAAACGGGCAAAGGATCGATCGACAAGCGCGTCCCCGGCATCGGACGCGTTAGACATCGCTTTACGGCGGCATCTTGGGCCGAGGCGGAATCGGAATACCACCGCGCCATAGAGGACGCCAAGCAGACCGCTACGGCGCACACCTGCCAAAGCTTCCGGAACGCGGCGGCCAAGTACCTGAACGACCTGACCAAGAAAAGCGCCGCACGCGATGCGATCGCGATCGCCAAGATCGCGCCGCACGTCGGCGACCTTCGGCTCGATCAGGTCCATCAAGGGACGCTGCAGCCCTACATCGACCAGCGCCGGAAGGACGGCATCAAATCGAGTACGATCGCCCGGGAACTCGCGGTCGTTCGGCGGATCTTGATGCTGGCCGCGCGGGTCTGGCGCGACGAAAACGGCAAGCCCTGGCTCCCGACCGCGCCGCTCTTGACGGTGCCGGAATGGGCGGACACCGCCAAACCCTACCCGCTCTCGTGGGACGAGCAGCACCGCTTTTTTCAGCGGCTCCCGAAACACCTGGCGGAAATGGCGCTGTTCGGCGTCAACACCGGGGCGAGATCGGGCGTGATTTGCGGCCTGCGGTGGGAATGGGAAATGAAGGTGCCAGAGATCGGCCGGTCGGTGTTTCTGGTGCCGGGCATGGCCACCAAGAACGGTACTGATTACCTCTTGGTGCTCAACCGGACCGCGCAGTCGATCATCGACGGCCGACGAAACGAAGGCAGCGAACACGTCTTCACCTACCGCGGCCGCCGACTCGATCGGATGTGTAACAGCGGATGGACCCGCGCCTGGAAAGCGGCCGGATTGCCGATGGGCATCGACGTACTGTCCGGACCCCACAATCTCCGGCATGCGTTCGCTAGGAGACTGAGGATCGCCGGCGTCCCGCTCGAAACCCGGAAAGTGCTGCTGCATCACATCGACGGCGACATCACCATCCACTATTCGCCCGCAGAACTCAAGGAACTGGTCGATGCCGTGGACCGGCTGGACGAAACCCGGAACGTGACGATGCTGAGAGTGGTGAGATGATTTACCCGGATGGGTAAATTGACCAAAAAAGAAAGGCCGGGAAAACCGGCCTAAACTCTTGAAAGATATGGTGGGCCGTGCTGGATTCGAACCAGCGACCACTGCATTAAAAGTGATCGGCTCCCATATAAGTTATTGATTATTATTAATCTGTAGCTGCGGCTTTGGGTTGCAAACGCTTATCCGCGTATATCCTCGCGCATCGGATTTACCCAGAAATTACCCAGGGGGAATCCTTCGGGCGTCAGATGCGGCGGCTTCAATTCCCGCCGCATCCACCATATAAATCAATTACCTAACCATGCCCAGGCACGCAGCAGTCACGTCACGTCCCCGCCGGATAGCCCGGATGGACCGGGAGATCGGTCGGAATAATCTCCGGCTGCGGCTGCGAGAGGATTGCCCGAAGTGCCTTTCGATAATCGCTGAACGCCACCACATCAGGCGCGCTGATGATCGTCGCGCCGGTTGCTACGGCCTCGGCGATGCGTTCCATGGTGACGCTGGTTTTCTGTAATGCCTCACGCACTTGCTGTTGATATGCGGCCCATAGATGCGCGTCATCGGCTACCCATTCCGTCCCCTCGCGCCGCCATTCTCCAGGCGCAAGATCAAAGTCGTCGGGCACATCAATGATGATGTCGTCGGGTTCATTCGCCACCATAAAGCCGTGGCATTTCAGCCGGCGCGTAACCGGATCAATAAAGGCTTTTCTCACATCAACCCCCATTCGGCACGGTGTAACCGATCACATCAATTGTTATGGCCGGCGCGGAACCGTCTGTAATCAACCAGGCGTAATAAAACTGTTGGCTTACGTTCGGGATCAAGATGTTTGCAGCCCCCAAGCCCTGTTGCGCCGTCGCTCCTAAGCCGGTCAGTTTATACGCGTACTGAATAAGACTCACTGCGGTTACGGTTCGCAGGTTGAGCGTTGCCGTAATGTTGCCGCTACCGTTCGATGTCATCTGTATGGATCGAAGCTGCAAAATCACATCCAGCGCATTGGGGGGCACCAGCGCCGATAGACTAACGGTTGTTTCAGAGATTCCGGTCCCTCCGACTACGGCGGCGTGCTGCGCATCGTAATAAACCTTACTTCCCTTGATCCTGGCCGCTTCCAGAGCGCCGCCAGAGTTGAGATAAACCGCGCCCGCATAGGCCCAATGCGTGTAGCCGACCGGCAAGGTTGGCCCGGTCGGTGGAGCCGTGGCGCTAGATAGAGTAGCAAGCGTCGCGCCATTCCAAATCCAGTAAAAATGCACCCACGAACCCGCCGAGAACGCGCCCACCTGATCGCGTCCGTGGGCGGTCGGGCCGGCCGTGCTGATGTTGTTGGTAATCGCTGCGCCCGGCGCATAAACGGCGTGTGTCATTCCGCTGCTATCCGCCAACACGATCACATCGGCATCGAGATCGAATTGCGTATTCGGCGTACCGGCGTTGTTTTTGCAGTCGGCCCCGATCACGCGATAGCCCGTTACCGCTTTTGCTGGCGTCCAAATATTGTTGGTCGGGTCGATGTATCCCGTTTCAACCCAGTCCGTGCCGTCGTACAGTTTAATCACCCATGGCGAGGTGCTGTCATCGATCCACTGCATGCCCGCCACTTTATAGGATGGCTCCGAGCCACCCTTATGGGCACTGTGCAGCGCATCGCGCCAGCTATTGAGGTCGGTTGCCAGCCCTGATCCTGATTTTGTGGCCGCATCGATCGTGCCGAAATCGTATTGAGACAAGTTAGTACCTCCTAATGGACGTAGCCGTAGCCTTTGGCCTTCCAGTCATACGTTCTGGAAATGCCGGTGCCAGCTGCGTTGAAGAAACGAATGGTGAAGCCTGTACGGGATTTGCCGGTGATCGTGTAGTAATCGCCGGTCGCCATGTTTTGCGCCGTGATTCCGACCGATGGCGCGCCCTTGAAGGCCGGTGAATACGTGATCGTGTCGCCGGCCGCGTTCGAAACGATGTCGTGCCCTTCGGCTACCCGGTCCGGCATGTCGACGGAGACCGAGAGCGTCGTGATGCGTGGCGTGATGCCGTTTTCGAGACTGGTCAACACCGCGCGCCACTGAAACGCGCGCGCGGTATAGTCGCCGATCACGAAGGGTTTCCAGGCGCTCCAGGTGGGCGAGCCGACTGGATCGTCGTTCGTGGTCCGAACCTGCAGCTCGGCGCTCCACTGCGACGGATCGGAGCGGTCCAGCGCTTCGACCGCCGCCAACGTCGACCAGGCGGCGATGACGTTGTTGGTGTCCTTGCCTTCGGCGGCAAAATTGGCCGTCAGGCGCGAGGTATAAACTTGCGTGAGATCCGTTGACCCAGCGAACGTATAGGTTCCGGTTTCGGTGATGCCTTGCGCCAACCTCGGCACGCTGGCGAGCGTCGTCCAGAGGCTCATTTTGCTGCCGTCGTCCAGTTCCAGACCGCTCGACACGACCCCGACGCCGGATTTCGCGCCGGCAAATCCGGTCGATTCTGTCACCGTGTCCACCACGTTCAGTCCCTCAACGGCGGCGATGTTGGACACGATCGACACGGTATCGGCGGATTCGTAGCCGAGGAAATCGACGGCCTTGATGAGGTAGGTCCCGACCATGGCCGGCACGACGGCGGACGTGGCCGGTGCCGCCACATTGGGGACGAGATCGACCGAACTGCCCCAGGTGACGCCGGAGGTTTGTGGAGCGAATTTAATCCGGTAATGCGAAACATCGACATCCGGAATCGGGTTCCACGAAAGATGCGCCGCGGCACCGACGACATTGACCGCGAACCCGGTGACGTTCGACGGAATGATCTGAGGGCCTACGGCATAAACCGACTTTTGCGCGCTGATGGCAGACCATTTACCGTACACAGTGCGCACCAGCATCCGGACGTAGACGGTGGTCTGCAACGTGATTCCATCGAGGATGGCAAACGCGGCATCGACGGGTGCGCGGACCCGCTTTTTCTGCGTCGGGATCGCCCAATATTCAATTTCGACCGTATCGTAGGGCACCACGAATGGCCGAACACTCCAGGAGACCCGGATGCCAGGCGTGAACGAGCCATCGGCCTGTCTTACGAGCGTCGTTCTGTCCGAATGCAGTACCGTGATCGACGGCGCGGGCGGCGTGCGCTGGTTATAGGGCAGCGTAATGACCGGATTGAAGTCGGGGATCGCCTCGGTATCAAGATCCTGAATCCCGACCGCAGCCGGCACCAGCGTCAACGTGGCCGAAAAATCTCCCTGATACTCGATGTGCGTGACCTTGACCAGGATCGATTCGGTATCGAGTTCGCCGAAGGCGTAGAGATCGCCGGTATTGAGCCCGGATACCGGCGCGGCGAACGTCGCCTCGGTCTGCGCCCCTTCGACGGTGACGATCTGCTGCAATGCGTGCGTACCGTCCTGCTTTCGGATGCGGAGGCCGTAATTGGTCCCCGCTACCATCTCCAGAGGCTCGTCCACGACAACGCCCGTCCCGCCGCCGACAACCGTTTTGATCCGCCCCCAGGAGATCCCGACTAAGAGCGTGTCATACGCCAGCCGCGCGACATCGCCCCGCTGCAGGACGAGATTTTCGATGTCCATATCGACGGTGTAGGTCTCGGGCCGCAGCCGCATCGCCGCGAGAAAATAGCGCCCTTCCCGGAAGGCCTGATCCGCGCTGGTCACGCCTTGGGTTTCGAGGATTTCGTACCGGGTCGCGTTGCCCTCGTTGTAGCCGTCGTCATAGACCACCCGCTCCGCCTGCTGCCAGGTGGTCGGGTCGACATACCGCACCCGGAGCGCGTGCGGGACGAGCTGGTAGCGTTTTTCGAGCCTGAGGCTTTTCGAGTTCCGGGGGCTGATCAGCTGGACCGGCGTGGTTTCGTTGTCGCGGATCACCGAAAATACGCCGTCCTGAATCGTCCAGCTCGCACGCCCACACGTCGCAATCGCCTTCAGCCGATCGAGGACCGTTTCCTGCTCGACGTGATACCAGTTATAGGCAATGCCATTGGCATCGCACCACTGCGCCCACGCGAGCAGCTTGGCAGCGTTGATCTGGCTGTCGGAGATGGGGTTATGCAGCTGCGGGCCGCGCAACACGTCGGTATAGGCCCACGCGGGGTTGGCCGTCGTCTGATAGCTCCAGGTCGCGCCGTCATAGACCGGCAACACCGATTTCGCGAGAATCGAAACAGGATCGATCTGCCCGTTGAGCTGGCCAGATGATTTGATCCGGAGCGCCATCATGACCGTGTTGGCCGGCACCCAGGCAGAGACCGGCCGGATCGACCTGAGGGCGGTCCAGATGGCGTCCGACAACAGCACCTCCTGATCCTGGACGTATGTGCGGACCCGTGTCAGCCGGATATCCCAGCGCCCCGCGTAGGGCAATGGAAACGGCAGCGAATAGCGCACCGGATCTTGCGAGATCGCGGCATGGAGCCAGTTGTCCGCGACGACCGTCCAGCTGTTGAGCCCTGCGGGCGAGTATTCGATTTTCCACTCGACGCGGACCTCGCGCTTTTGGCCCTTCTTGTTGCCGCCGATCAGGCTGGGGTAGGCGATATCAATGGACGCCGACGTCGCGCCGTCATCCGTCGTCCGGATCGCCGAGAGATTGTCGGCGAACCAGCCGCCCTCGCCGTCCGGCTGATCGTGCTTGAAATCGATCGAGAGAACTTGTTCGGCGATGTCGTTGGTATAAAGCGTGATCTGATTGATCGTGCCGATTTCCCACTGCACGCCCTCGTACTCGGTGATGGCGGTTTCGCCAATCCGGATTGTGCCGGCCGGCAACACGTTGTATTCGGTGATCTTGGAATAGCCTTGCCCAACGATCCAGCCGCCGATATTCAGGGGGCCATACCCGAGGCACAGGAGCAGCCGCATATACTGGTCGTTGCCGACCGACTCGGTGTAGGCCATCGCCCCCATCGGCGGGGTGATGCGGCATTCGCCGTAGAGTTTTGGGAAAACCTCGTAGCGGGCCACGGCATTGCTGCCGCCGGTCAGCGCCGCATAGCGTGATCCTTGACCGAATCCGCTTCCAGTCTTTGGCGTCTGCGGGCGAATCATCGCCGACATCAGCGTCATGCCGATCGCCAAGCCGGCCTTGACGATACCGCCAACCGTAATCGAGACGCCGCCGATGGTGCCGACGACCGTCCCCATGGCCCCCGCGATTGCGCCCGCGGCAGCCGCAATGGCCGAAGCCGCCGCCGAAGCCGCCGCCGCGATGGCTTGCGCAACGGCGATGGCGATGACCTTGACCGGCCCCTCCGGGACCAGAACCGCCGTAATAACCGAGCCGTCTTTCGGGTAGGTTTCAGCCCATCGATCGGGCGCCACCGGTTCGCCGTCGACCGTTACCTGCACATTGTCGTACACGCCACCGAGGATGTCGGCGACGCTTTGCCCCTCTGCGAATTCATCGCAGATATACGTCTCGGTATCGAACGGGTTGGCTTGGGCGACGACTCGGATCATTTATTTCGGGCAATAAAAAACCCGCCGAAGCGGGTTTTCATGATATTTGGTATTGGTTACTTTAAAATTGATTCGTTGTCGTTTTCATTTCCAGCGTTGAAACCGACATCTTCTTTTCGTCCATCGTCGATGTATCTACCCAGTCCGCCCTGATCTCATTGATCCGAATACCGAACTCGGCTGCAATGTAATTCAACGCATCAGCTATTACGCCGTGCACAGTTTGCTCTACGGTAATCTTCACATCTAAATCTGGTTTAGCCATTATTGCCTCGAATTAATCACTCGCTCACTGAAAGCGCCTTGCGCATAGAATTCCGAATACAGATGGTCGGCTATGTCATCAAATGCATTCTTGTTGCCAATCCACGAGAACGGCAAGGCTGGTAAAAGCAGAATCTGCATGACCGACGTTACGCCGTTCTTGGCCTTGGCTTGATATTTCTGGCCCGTCCGGTTATCGATCAGTTCGGCATTGAGGTCGAACGTCAGGGTGGTCGTCGATGGCAATAGCATGAACGTCAAGCCACTGAAGACCGCGCCAGCAATCGAACTATCTTCGTTGCGAGATCCGGACAGAATAAACGTATAGTCGGGTTTCGATTTAAGATCTCCCGGTGGGCCATAATCGGAAATAATATCCTTATCTTTCCATCGGTTCATGATCAGCTTTGTGACCTGATTCCCTACCGTATTGCCTGAAAATACACCCCTGTTAGCGCCTTCGCCGTTAAGTTTTTGAACAAGCTCCCCCATTTTGGTCTCGACGATGACGGCTTTTTGAGGCGCATGGATCGAGTCCACCTTTCGGAGCATGCTCTCATTCAGAGTGACGCAACCGGACAACAAAACCACCATCGCAAGTAACGTTAATCGCATCCTATCCTCCTTTTTTTGGGGGAGATTATAGGGCCGGAACGTAGTACCCCTGCAACAGATTTCGCCACGGCGCGACTTTTTCGAGACAGGCCATCTTGCCGGCCTCGACATGGAGCATGCGTTCAGCATCCACCAGCACGCCCACGTGGAGCCTGCCCGAGTGGAACCGAAACAAGGGAATCGCGAATGCGGACGGCGTTTCGTTCTTGCGCCATGCGTGCTGGACGGCTTCCCAATTCCCCGAGAGGCCGGCACCATCTTTGACCGAGGCGTAAACGTCCGTGTAGGACGGCAGCTCGATACCCAGCTCGCGCCGATAGACCAGCCGCGCCAGGCCCCAACAGTCGCAGCCCGATTCATCCCGGCCATGATCGGCGAACGGGATGCCGATGTAATCGGCCCACCAACTCATGCGAAAAGTCCCGGCGCCAAGGACGGCACGAACCGATCATGCACCGCCGCCTCGTTGAGCCAATCGGCCTCGTAACCGAGCGTCCCTTCGACAACCAGAGCATCGGCTTGGACCGAGAGCAGCGACAAGGCATTCGGGCCATACTCCCGGGTCACGACCCCGCTACTGTCCACCCGGAACACTTCGAGCGTCACGGTCGGGCTGCTATCGGTCGAGCGCACCGCCTGAACGATGTCCCGGCTCACGTTGTCGATCTTGATCTTCGCTTGCGAGACCGATTCCTCGGTATCCGCCGCGAGATAGAGCTCGAACGGACACGCGAGATAGGTGTTGCCGCCATAGACGAGGTTCTGCGTGTTGGCGGCAAACCGGAGCGTGGCTGGCAAATCGGCATGGGTGACGGTGACGGCGGGAATCCACGCGCATGCGGTTTCTTGCGCGAACAAGGATTGCAGCCCTGCGGCCGAGATGGTGCGACTCACGGCAGAATCTCCAGCTTGGCCGAAACGAGATATTTGTGGTCATTATCTCCCCCATCCGCCAACTCGGTCGTGTACGGTTCAACGAACCGCGCCGTCACCGTGGTTTTTTTGCGCGGATGCGTGAAGTCGAACGACAAAGAACCGCCTACAAGCGTTGTATCAAAGAAGGTCTCAAGCGTTGAGACCTGCGTTTCGCTCATGTACCACGCGCACTGCACATCGGTGATGACCCCGGTGTATCGGCGCCGCATTTTGGGCGCGCCGACGTCCATCTCGGTTCGAACCGCCTGAGGACGCGGCTTTTCTTGATAGCCTCGACGCAATGGCATTTGTGGCAATGAAGCGGGCCAGGTCGCCATTAGCGGTTCACTCCCGGCCGTCGAACGCCCCAGGCCGTATGTGCGGTTCGATCAAGCTTGCCGCTCGCGATCAGGCCCTTCATTTTTTCGAGCACCATGATTTCGAGCTGCACCTCGCCGTTCGGTCCGGTGCGTTCTTGCGCGGTGACATCGGTGTTCGGCGCGTTGTTGTTGATGACGACATTTAAGCCGCCATTACCGCCGCCCACGGACGCCCCGCGCGGCAAGACCACCTCGCCTTTTTGCAGAATGGCCGGCACTTCATCGGGCCGAAGTCCCGCGATACCGCCTGAGTGATAGCGGGGAGCACCAGCAAAAGCAAGCGCCGGGACGGATCTCGAAAACGTTGGAGCGCCGCCGACAACACCGCCATTGTGGAAAAATCCGCTGAAGATTGAGCCGATGGCGCCTAAGAATCCGCCGCCAGCCCCATTGCCTTTAAATATCCCGGACAACCCATCGAACAGCGGCGTAGTGACGAATTCACGAAGCGCCATCCGTTGGAGATCCTGAAACACCCCGAACATTACTTCGCCAAAATCTTTCCCGGAGATGGCCGCATCCTCGAAGGCGGATTGAAACGTAAGCCCGAGATCACGACCCGCGTCCGAAAGCTTTTCGGCATTCTCAATCATCTTCGGATTGATCACTTCTTCATCGAGCCGCTTCTGTTCAAGCTCTTCGAACACGGACGTAAGCTCACTCGCGTCAACCTTGGTCTGTTCGAGCAAGCCATTCACGCCGCCGATGCCGTCGCGAAACTGGCCGATCTTGTCGTACCATTCCTCGAAAACGGAGGTGATTTCGATGCTGGTCTTCTTGGTCTTTTCGAGATGCTTCGGAACTTCCGCCGAGACTTTGACGGTCGGAAGTTGAGTAACGCCCTCAACCGGCTTCACCAGTTCTTCTTTTTGCTTTCGGAGCAATTCCAGCCGATAGTTCAGCGCATCCAACTGCTGTGCCGATTCATCGACCGCCCCTTGCCCGAGCAGTCCGCCCGTAACCGACGAGATTGCCCTGGCGTTCTCCATCTTGTGCTCGACTTCCTCGATCCGCTTGATGGTCCGGAGGATGTCGGCATCGAGCCCGGTGCCGAACGCCGCTTGAATCTCTTGTTGCCAGAACTTCAGCGCCGATCCGGTGCGCTCGGTGAAGCTTTCCAACAGGCTCGTCATGGTCCGAATCGCGCCGGCCACAGCTTCCGTGTTTACCACCTTGCGCTGGAACTCTTCCCAGGCGTTCCCGAGCCGCGCGAGTTCGTTCGCTGTGCGGTCGAATCGGCCATTGGCGAAGGCCTTATCCAGTTCCGCGCCGAACTTCGGCAGGAAGTCATCGGCCATGACTTGGCCTTTTTGCAGCATCTCGTCGAGCTGCGCCGTGGTGACGCCCATCGCCCGTGCGGCGATCTGGAACGCGCCCGGCAAGCGCTCACCCAGCTGGCCCCGCAATTCCTCGGCGGAGACCTTGCCTTTTGACATGATCTGAGACACCGCCAACATCGCCCCGTTGAGCTCGTCCGTGCTCATACCCAGCTGAGCGCCCGCATTGGCGAGCGATTCGAATACCCGCCGGCTGGCCGCGCCTTCGAGCGCCGTGCCTTTGGCGGAGGCGGCGAACTTGGCGAAGGCCTCGGCGGTCGAGTTGAAATCGACGCCGAGCTTATCGGCAATCCCGTCGATGAATTCGAAATTCCGGCCGGCCTGCTGCGCCCCGCCCGAGGCGGCTTCCATCATCGTTCTCAGCCGATCGATTTCCTTGGCGGCTGAAACCACGCCGCTCGTCAACGCTGCCGCCGAGAAGCCGGCGAAGATCCCGGCCAAGGCGTTCTTGACGGATTTCGCCGCGCTTTCGATATCCCCAAAGCCTTGCTGCGTGATCGTCCGAACCCGCCGCATGTCGGATTGCAGTCGCGCCACATTGGCGGCGATATCGACGGTTAAAGTGCCTGCACTAGCCATGTTGGTGTATCAACGCAAGGTGGTCACGGATGGCAAAGAGTTGATAAAGCAATTGCTCGACGTTCTCGATTCGGAGCAGGGCGACGATAACGGGCAGCGCCGCCCAATCGATTTGAGAGCCCATGAGGTTCCAGGCGCGTACCGCCAAATCCGCGCCATCCGGGGGTGCGCCTGGTTGAAGATGCGGAACCGCCTTTGCAAGGTTCACAGCCTCCAACCAGGCTGTCAGTTTTTTGGCGCGTCTTCCCGAACGGCCTTGGCCGTCTCGATCAGCCGGACGATTTCCGAGGAAAGAAGCCCGAGGATATCGGGCCGGTTCGAGAGCCAGAGCTTTGCCAGGACGGGCGAGAACGGAACCGGCTTCTCTTCGCCGTCCGGCTTGATGGCCTTCTCCGTGACGCCCTCCCAGCCGTAGACGTAACTCGGAAGGTCCGCCATCGCGAACGAATAGCCATGCCGAATCTGGTTATCCAGCAATTCGGCATCGGTCGGGCGACGGACGAGGAAGCGAGCGCCGTCATGTTCGACGGCACCCTCCATGTTCTTGCGAAGCGCTTCGATCAGGGATTGCATGGGTTGTTTTGTTCTCTTAAATGCGCCCAACGGGTGCCGTGTTTTATGCTGCTCACCGTGGCCGGGCTGACGTTGAATTCGCGTGAAATGTCAGCGCCTTTCTCACCGGAAGAAAGCTTCTGTTTGATCAATAGGGCGTCCGCCTCGGTCAGTTTTGCCTGAAAGTTCCCCGCGCCAAATTGGTTTTTCCATCTTCCAGACAACCGATTGGCTTTGGATACCCTGGCGCGCGTCTCCGCGGATCGCCTGATTCCAGTCAGTGCGGCAGATAACTTCACCCGCGCCTGAGGCGTAATGACGCGGCCCTTCATGACCGCAGACATATATGCGCGATGTTCAGAAGTATGCTTCCATCCAAGCCCCTTCCCTTTCCTGCCGAGGCTAATCTTGGCTTTCGTTTCAGCGCTTCGCTTGGCCCCGAAATGGCTACCCGCAATGCGGAGCACGTTGTAAGACATAAGATGAGCTGGGGCGATATCAAAAAACCGCTGCTCATAAAACAGTAAGTGCTCTTTAGCGCAAAGCATGAGCCTTCGGAATTCAAAGGCCGTTTCTCCGTAACGATTAAACGACCGCTGTAGCTTTTGGCTATGATGCTTCCCTTTTCGTAGCGATTGGAAGTGCTTTGATTTCCGGTTAACAAGGTTGGTTGCGCTGCCGATGTAACCTTTCCCCGTTACCACGTTAAACAAGCAGTAAATACCTGATTTTACGTATTTCATGGCGAGTGTATTTGTTAAATATACACCCTCCATCACTACATTCTTACGAGCTGTAATAGAGCACATCTTTCTTGGGCGTAAACGACGTGGTTGCCGTCGCTACCGCATTGGTCTGCATGTCGAACCCGGAGCCACCCGAGACGTTGGCGTTGAAGATCGCCTTCAGGCCGCTCGACCAGGTAATGCGGAAGACGCGCGCCGTGTTGGCTTTGGTTGCGACCCGGATTTCCGCCTCGGCCGCGCCGGTCGGGTTGAAGAGCCCGGTGATCTGGCCATCGGGCGATTCCGGGAGGCCGTAGGTGCTCTGCTTGGTCTTGTCCAAGAGCGTCGTCGTGTCGAGCTTCGCGGGCGCCGGGTTCGGCATCGTGAATTGCTGCGCCGAGTCCATCGTGTGGAACGCGGTCACTTTATAGGCATCGCCGCTGGTCCACGTGCTGTAATCGGTCGTGTCGAGCCCTTCGAGCTCGAACGTGTTGGCCGTGACGTTGGCTACCCGGACGGCTTGCCCGTCCAGCTCGACCATGCCGCCCGAGACCGAAAAAACGACCACATCGCCGTTGGCGAGTCCGTGCGCCGCGGAGGTCGCCACGCCGGGATTCGCCTTGGTCAGGCCGGTCACCGGCAAGGCCGAGCCGAGCGTCGATTCGATTTCTACTTTTACGTTCGTGCCTACAATGGGGGTCGCCATGTCTGATCCTCGTCAGTCGGTTTGCCAAAGGGTGTAAACGAGCCCGTAGAGGTGCAGTCCGGTTTCAGGGTCGAACTGGTCTCCGGGCTCCTCGGACAGGAATTTGTTTTTGATCGTGGTGTCGGCGTCCATCGTGGTTTTGATGGATTGCGCCGTGGATCGCGCGTCTTGGAAGCTCTCGGCTACTGCCGTGAGCGTCACGGCCACTTGGGTCGTGTTCGTGCGCCCTCCCAGCGTGTTGATGGGCGTCCGCGATGACTGGTAAACGATTGCCGGCAGCGGCTGGCCTTGCTCGATCTTGTTCGGGTAGAGCCTGCCGCCTGCAACGCCCGCGAGCGCCGTTTTCAGGAGCGTTTCGATGTCAGCCACGGTATTCCTGCTTGATTTGCTGGGCCAAAGATTGGCGCATGGCGTCCAGCGCTTGCGTCGCCTTGCGCTCCAGGGATGGCTTGAGGAACGGTTTGGCCGGTGCGCCCGGATGCTTTACCGATTTCGTGAAAACGCTTTTGCCGCCCACCGAGAACGCCAGTGCGCCGCGCTTCCCCTTATTCATGACCTTGCGCCGCGCGACGATCGCGTGCGCCTTGGTGCCGAACTCGACGAACCGGCCATAAAAGGCATCACCCGCCACTTTGTACTTCTTCCCTGCGCGGCCCGCCCTTCTGTTTTTGGCGGAATCTGCGAAGGTCTGCGTTTTGGTCTTGATGCCGATGGACACCCGCGCCGCCGCCCCGCGTTTTCTGGCCCCGCGAACGACGATGTTTCGCTTGAGCGTGCCGGTGTCGCTCGGGGCCTCGGCTTTGGCCTCGGTCTGGATGACCTTGGCCGCTGCGCGGAGGGATTTCGTCAGCATCTTTTTCTGGAGCTTCGGCGCGAACTCGCGGAGTTTCTTGTCCAGTTCGGCGAGGCCTTCGACTTTGATGGAGATATCCATGGGCAATAAAAAACCGGCTCGGGGCCGGTTTCATGATGGGGTTGTTCGGTGCTATTTCACGGGCACTACGTCGTCATTGGTTCGGCATGCCGTGAGCGCTAAGAGAAAAAACCATGTCGGCACTCTCATATTAACTCTCCGGATTACGTTCTACACACATCAACACCAGTTCGTTATCCCGCTCGCCGGTATTGATCGGCGGTGCCGTCAGTTCAAAAAAACGCGCCCCGTATTTGAGGCGCATTGCCGCAGTGACGCCGGCCCGGTAGCGAATTCGGATGCGGTGCGTGGCTTCCGCGTTGACTTGCTGCGCCGAGAAAAACTCGCGGCCTTGGATGGGCTCGATGGAGGCCCACACATCCGCGACATCGGTCCATGTGGATCCGGTCGCGCCGTAGCTGTCCGCTGAGGCGGACGGCGCTTGCAGGGTGACGCGCTTGGTCAGCTGGCCGTAGCGCATCAGCCCTTGGCCCACTTGAGGAGCTCTGAAAAGAGCGCGCCGACGATGCCGCTGACGAACATCAGCGTCGTCACGATCCCGACGCCGCGGTCTTTGACGCCCATCAGGTCGTCGATTTTTTTGTTCACATCGCGGAAACCGTCTTCTTGTTGACGCTTCATGTCGCACATGGCTTTTTCCATCATGTCGGCTTTGGCCATGAGTTGACCGAGCAAGCGTTCATCTGCCGGCATGCTCCACCTTCGGTTGGGTGCTATCGATAATGGCTTCTAGCGATTCCGCGTATTCCCGGCGCAGCCGATCCCGCGCATAGGCGCGGCGATAAACATCGGCCGGCATAGCCATCCATTCCTCGGCGGTGATATGCGGCAAAACCGGCCGCTCCGGCCGGCTGAGAGGCTGCATCACGTAGCGCACCTCAACGGCCGGCGTGCAGGCGCTACCAATCAGTGTCAAACTGACTGCGATCGCCGTTCTGAATCGCTGCTTCATCGGTTCTTTGCCTTTCACGTTGCTGAACCTCCAGTGCGCGCACCAGCTCGGCGGTGTGTTGTTGTGCTTCAACAGTCAGTTCGGCCGCCCGCGCCCGTTCGGATTGGCGGAGCGCTGCGGCCTCGGCGGTCCTCGCCCGCGCCTTGTAGATTTGCAGGGCGACGAGAAGGCCGAGAATGACGGTCAAGATGGCCAGCGCACCGTAAATCATGGCCGTAACTGGTTCGGCAGGATGAAGTTTAGGGCCGCGGCCGCGTAGAGAATCGCCTCGATCTGCTCGGGCGTCAGATGAACACCGGCCAGCGCCACCACCAAGAACAACGCGGCTTTAGCCGTGTTGTATTCACGAAATCGATTGACGAGGTACTGTTTCATGCCTTGGCCCCCAGCGTTCCAACCGCTTCGGCGGTTTCGATGCCAGCGGGTTGCAAGATCTGCACCGGGCGGCCGAATTTCTGGCTGAGCCGTTCCTGTTCGCGGGCCAGCTCGGCTTCTTCGATCTTCTTGGACAGCGCAGCATTCAATTCGCGCTGCTTCTCGCGGATGGCCTGTTTCTCGGCATCCAGTTCACGGTTCGCAGCCTCGAGCTGCTCGATGGTCATGGTTTCGAAATTCATGGTTACCTCGGCGAGTGCTGAATGATGGCCGGCGTGCCGACCTGCTCCTGGCTTTTGATGCCGCCCGGCATGTAGCGGCGAAGGTCGCTATCCCAGGCGGCGATCTTGGCGGCTTCACCCTGGATGGTCGGGTGATTGGTCAATCCGATCGGGAAGCCGGCTCGTAGCAGGATGGCGTGATCCATGGCGATGGCTTCGGCCTTGGCCCATTCTTCGGCCCGTTTCGCCTGAGCGCGAATGGCATTCGCCAGAGCGAGCGCCTTTTGCCATGGCATGTCGGCAATCAGCTTGCCGTCCACGACCAGTTGCACGCGGTCGTAATCCTGTCGAACCGTGCCGCGTCTCATAGTTTGAAAATCTTGTTCGAGCCGCTGTCCCAGGTCACTGTGATGTCGCCGCCGTTCGGGGTGACCGGGAGCCCGGTCGCCGTGTCGATATTGCAAACAAGCCGCGAGGTCGCCTCGACGCCGGTATCCTTGTAGACGTCGATCGATTCGGACACATCGCCAGTGACGGCCGAAAGAGTGACATCGGCCGCATCGGCTACGCCCGCCGTCACGGTTTTGGATGCAAATGCGCCGGACGTTGCTACCCTGGCGGCTGCGGCCCGGTCGTCCAGGTTGTCGTCCACGGCCAAATCGATTGTGTCGTCCGCTTCGTCGATCAACACCAGTTTGATCGTGTCCGTGTCCCAATCGATCGAGCCATCAAGGAAACCTTCTCTTCCTTTATCGTAAAGGGAATTTGCCATCGTCAGCTCCGGCGTTTCGTTGCAAGTAATTTGGATTGCCAATTGGCGGTAAGCCCGCCGCCCGTGGCCGTGATGTGGGCCGTGTAGGTTTTGCCTTCGGTCAGCGCTAGGTCGTATTCCAAGAGGCCCCGATATTTGCCGTTCGACGCGGCGACGTAGGCCAACGTCAGCGGCCAGGTCTGGCCCGTAACAGGGTTTCCGGACGAATCCTTGAGCGTGCAGACGACCGCGGCGTCATTGACGTAGGCGGACGTGGCGCCATTCTGCAGCCCGTCCAGCTCGAGATAGCTGTCGTTATCGATGTAGAGTTCCATCAGTGCACCGTGTTGGTGTCTACCGTGCCGTCCAGCGCTACGACCAATCGCACGTCGCCGCCGAGCGCCAACCGCGTCGAGATTTCGGCCTGTAGCCAGCCGATGATCTCGGAGCCGCCGACGAGCGTGACGGCGCCGAACGCCTCGGCGCCGGTGATGCCGCTCGGCGAGATGACGGCAACGCCCGGGATGACGATCGAGCCGCCGTGAGCCTCGCCGCTCGAAATGCCGTCCGGGAGGATCACGGTCAGCGTCGTGACCGTGGCCGCGCCTACGGCTTCCGCGCTCGCGATGCCGGCCGGGGCAACGTTGACGCCGCCGACCGAGAGCGTGAGCGAGCCGAATTGTTCCGCGCTGCCGATGCCGCTCGGCTGGATGCTGAGTCCGCCGACCGAGAGCGTGGTTGAGCCGTGCGCTTCAGCCGATGCGATGCCCGATGGCGAGACCGACACGCCGCCCGGTGAGACGCTGGTCGAGCCGTGGGACTCGCCGCTTTGAATGCCGGCCGGCGAAATCGTCAGCGCGCCGGTTTGCACGGTCGTGGACCCGTGCGCCTCGCCCGAGCCAATGCCCGATGGCGAGATCGCCACCGCGCCGGGCGCGAGGACCGTCGCGCCGAAGGTCTCGGCGGAGGCGATGCCGGTCACCGTGAGCGTTAGAGCCCCCACCGATACGGCCGTCGCGCCGTGGGATTCGGACGACGCAATCCCGGAGGGCGAAACGGAAACCGGACCCGTTATGATCGATGCGCTTCCGAAGGCTTCTGCCGAGGCGATGCCGCTCGGCGTCAGCGTGGTTCCGCCGCTTGCTGCACTCGGAACCTCCGAGATCGCCATTTCGGATATCGCGCTATGGCCGAGCATTACCAGGTAATCGCGGAAATAGCGGTAAGCGCGGTTTCCAGTCCATCGCTGAGCGTGATCGCTTTAACCTGATTGCTCAGTAGCTCATACTGGTTTTGATTGTTGATAACATGATCGGCAACATCAGAGCCAGCCTCAATCATTTGTGCCGCGGTATGTTCGCGCCGCGCCCATACGCCGTGTGCATCAGCGCACAGGAACTTGTATGGAGCCTTCGCGGCTCCAAAAATCTGCGCCCTCAGAGCCTGCGCCATGATGTTCGACTGGTTTTTTAGGTCTGTCGGGTACCTGTGCGGACCTCCTAGCGCATCAGATTGTGCCCCTGCAACAATCGATTTTTCACATTCTGCTCGCAGGTATTCGATATGGTTTGCCTGTGCCGCCGCTAGCGTCTCGGCATCGGTCGCGAGCCGCGAGCCGGTGCCATCGAAATCGACGCGATACGAGCCGTCGCCTAGATCGGCAACGCCAACAGCGCCATCAATGATCTGAGTTAAATACGTGATCACAGCTAGGACTCCAATGTTGCCCGCATCGACGCCTCATAGAACTGATCGCCGCCCGAGTGCGACTGCTCGATCACATACGCGCTGTGCGCACCGATCAATGCGGCCTCATGCGATACGCCGCCGGCCGAGGCTCCAGCCGAACTGCCGTAAAACTGGAAAATCGAACCCACAGCGGAGCCGTCGAGCGCGATTTTGGTGACCGCATTCGGCGCGGCGGCTTCGCGTCCTTGCCTAGAAAATAGGTACAAATCAACGATTGAGGTCAGCCCCGTAATCCACTTGATCTCGGTGTCGGCCTGACTGTTGTTCCACGGCCGTTCGGCGCTGCTCGTGTACGTGTGTTGGGTCGTCCCTTGTTTGTACGCGGACCTAAATACCCGGTTGTACATGTTCCAGAGATACCGGCACGCCGCCGCATCGGCCGTCTCGGTCGTGCTCGTGCTGCGAAATGTGCCGAGATAGAGCCGCGTTTTGTCGCCCGATTTGCAGAGCCGTCCGTCCTGGATTGTGATCGACGTCGCGCGGGTCGTGTCGTCAGTCCAGGCGAGCTTTTCGAGCGCCAGAGCGCCCGCATTGAGATAGGCAAATACATCGTAGTTCGCGCCGCTCGTCACGGTTCCGAGCGCCAGCGATGTCTCGCTAAACTCAGTCGGCACCCAGCGGTAGCCGTCCCACAGGTTGATGATGTTGTGCAGGTACGGCGTGTAATAAACCGTGGTCGCGCCGGTCACGTCCGAGGTCGTCACCGGTGTGCCGCTGGTGAGCGTCAACCGTCCACCAGGAATGACGGACTGTTGAGCGAATAGCGAGCTCTGAGCAATCGCCGCCGGAAAATCGATCCAGACCGTCACATCGCCGCCGCCCGAGAAATCAACCGCGTTGCCGCTGTTCGAGCTGGCTAAAACGGAGGTACGGGCCAGCGTGTCCGGCGTACCTGCCGTAAATGTGCCGAAGCCGATCTCCCAATCGGTGCCGTTGGTCGCGGTATAACCAACCACATCATTCGTCGCGAGCACGCTGTCGAATGAGCGGAAGCCGGTCGCGCCGGAGTCGGGCAGGTTAAATACTGTCGCGCCGTTAGGTTTGTTTGATGCGACTTCCTTGACGCGGTCGACGAATTTGAGCGACATAAATTATGCAAACCTCAAAATCCGATACGGCCAGAGCAGCGCCTTGGCCTGCTCCGATAGGGCCGCTCCGGGCGTTTCGTAGCTGTTCGCCACCATCATCTTGAGCGCCAGCTTGATCGTTTCCGGGGCGTCCTCGGGAGTGCCGTAGCCGGCCACGAAGCGGATCGTCACGGCGTTCGCCTGGCCGCGGACGCTGGGCCACGATTGCCCATAGGCCAGCCGCACGAGACCGGGTTCCGCCGCGGTGTCGACCGAATAAACGGACGACGACAGCGTTTGCTGAACGCCGTCCGAGTCGATGTACTTAATCGAGGTGATGGATTGCAGCTTCGGGAGCGGGATTTCCATCTCGTCCTCGAAATTGTCCCGGAAGTAGTCCCAGGTCTGCGTCACCAGCGCCCGCTCCAAAAACGATTCGGCTTCGATCCGGGCGGCCGTGATGAGCCCCAGGATCAGCCCGTCATGCCCGGTCTGGTCGGCATCGATCCGCAGCCATTCCTTGGCCTCTTCGAGCATCAAGGGCTCGGATCCGGGCGCGGCGACGAGAGTTTTAGGCATTGCGGCTCCGTTTCGGCTTGACGGTCACAGCCGTTTCAGCCTGTTCCATGGTCGCCGTTTCGATCGCCTTGACCGCGACCGGCCCGGCATAGTCCGGTATCAGCGCCTCAGCCTGCTCTTCGGTTAAGTCGACCGTAGAGCCTGCCGAAAACGCGCCGAGAGGACCGGCGTAGGTCGTTTTGAGCTTGACCCTCATGCGATCACCACATGGAACGCGCCGGTCTTGGTATTGCCGCCCTGCGCAATGACGATCTTGATCCGGTCTTTCGCCACGGCAATCGGCGCATTCACCGCCGTGCCAGCCGCCGCATAAAGCGAAGCCGCGCCCGCCGTGCTATGGGTCGCTTGGCGCGGCGCCCGGCTGGTGCTGGCGTTGATGTTGCTTTCCGACCAGATGGTTTCGCCGGTCGCCTCCGCCGTGATGGTGACATCGACGCCATCGTCAAAGTCCGTTTTGACGTAATGAATCGCCGAGATTTTGCCGGTGACGACGGGCGTGTAACCCGTCGCCGCGCCGCTCTCGTCGGTCGTCAGGGTGACGACATGCCGTTCAATGTGGCTCATGTCAGTTCGCCGCGACGATGCCAACGCCCTCTAACGCCGCTTCGACTTCCGCGAGACGGGTTTGCAGGTTCTTGATCACATACAGAAGCGTGATGGCTTCCTGGGCGCTCGCGAACCCATAGGGCGACGTGTTGGTGATGGCGGCAATGGCATAGTCCGGCGTGCCCTCGGCATCCGCCGGCGTGATCGTGGTCAGCTGCGCCGTTAAGGCTGCGGCTTGCGTGCCGGCGGCCGTAATCGCACCACCGCTTTCGATGTTAATCTCACCCCCGGACGCGACGACCAACTGGTCGCCGTCCGCGTTCTTATAGACCTTCGGCTGATAAGTTGCGTCAGTCATGGCTTACGCGGTCCCTTCCGCCGGAGAAATATGGGTTTCGCCCGATACGTTGGTGCCGTGCGTGGTCGGGGCCAAATGCGTGCAGTACTGGATATATTCCGCACTGGCTACCACGGCGTTCTGTGTCCCGCGATCCACCACCAGACGCACATACCTCTCGCGAGGCTTGTAAAGATCAATGTAAAACGTTTTGTCGTCGTCGGTGTCGGCGATGGTCTGCGCCGTTCCGGCCAGGTCCGCCATGGTACCGGCCCCGGAGTCGGTGTCCTGCTGGGCCTTGATCGAGGTGACGGCGCCGCTGGTGATCGCCCCAAAGCGGACGACCATCAAGACGCCATCGAAGCCCTGCATGTCCAGGGTCGCGCCGTTGATGTCCGACGTTCCGGCCGCGCCCGCGGTCGGCGTGATCGCCGAGCTGATTTTGACGTGTTTGCTGAGATTCATGGTCTTGATCTCCTGGGGACTTGGGGTTACGCCAATGTGACGCGAACGAACGCCTCGGCCAAGGTCGGCTGACCGTCCGATTCCATCCGGCCGATGAGGCCAACTTGGTTAGTCTCGGCGTACAGCTCAACCAGGCGCTGCACCTGCATGTCGAGCGCATCGGCGATCCAATAGTTCGAGAAATCGCCGAACAGCCCGACATACAGCCCGGTCGTGAACGTGTTTGGCGCGTACTCGCTCATCATGAACGGACGGCTCAACAGCGTATCCGGCTCGCCTTCGCGCACCGACTGCCGCCACAAGTATTGGCCTTCGCCGTCTTTGAGCTTGGAAATTTGTTTCAACGCATCCCGATGGAACAGCCAGTCGGCATTTCCCCAATACTGCCCCTTGAGGCTGTATTTAGCCTCGATCAGCCCATCGAACGTGATGCTGGTCGTGGTGTTGCCGGCCGACACATCGCGCGTAGTCGGGATACCGTTGGCGGAGGCGGTGAAAACGCCCAGCGGCTGATTCACGCCATTGCCGGTGAGAAACGCCTTTTCCTGGGTAATGCCGAACTTGTACGCCAAGCGGTCCCGCACCAGCGCTTCGACGCCCGGAACCTTCCGCAGCAGCGTTGCGCTGATCTTGATTCGCTTCGCAACAGGACTCGGGGTCAACGAGCGCTTGCCGAACGCCATGGTCGAATCTTCGTTGCCGGTCGCGAGTTCCGTGGTCCAGTCCGCGTCGGCCGGGTCGGCGTCCAAGGTCGGAACGCCCAGCGAGCCAGCGCTCGGCACCCGGAACTTGGTCGCCCGCTGACGAATGAACACCATGTCGTCGACGTTCTTCAGCAGATCGTTGACCATCTGCTCGGGCATCACCAGGAAGCCGCCGCCGGTGTCGCTATCGGCCTGCAAGGCACGGCGTTCGTCGCCGTCCAGTGCGCTCACGCCACCGGCCAAGAATTTGGCGTAAGCCGCCCGGTATTCCTCGGTCGCCCGCGGGCTCTTCCGCTCGTCGCGGTTCGGTTTGTTGCGCTCGTCCTTTTCGTACTGCTTGCCGGCCAGTTCGCGCTCGAGCTCGATCTGGCGCTCTTCGCGCTCGATCGATTTCCGAAGCTCATCCTGATCGGAAATGGCTTTCTGATAATTGGTTTCCTCTTCAGCGGTCAGGTTCCGCTTTTCGGTCTCGGCCTTGTCGAGGATATCGCGAGCCGTTTTCACCAACCGGCCGCGCTGTTCGCGTAGTTCTCTCAGTTTCTGGGACATGCAATGCCTCCTATGGGCAATAAAAAACCCGCTTCCGCGGGCCGTTGGTTAAAGCGAAATCAGGTCTAATCGTCGTCGCATCAGGGCGATGCGGGATAAATCTGGCGGCTCTTCCGCCTGCCGTGCAGCTTCAAGCGAGCGTGCCGCCACGTCGGTTTGCGGATAGGCGGGATAGGTCACCGGCGACACATCGAACAGTTCGACCTCCAGGAGCGTCCTGAGCCATTCGCCGTCCACCTTCGCCCATTTGTCGCTCAGCGTCCGAAATCCAAACGACATTTGATTGATGTCGCCGCGCCTCATGCTGACGGCCAGGTCGCGTGCAAATTGAGTGTCTGGCGGATCGATCTCGATGGCGAGGCCCTTGCTGTCTTCACTCATCCGAAGCGTGCCGGCCTTGTTGCGGCCCAAAACATAATCAGGATTGTGGTTGAATAGCGCTCGTACATCGGCGCTTTGGATGGTCTTGGCAAACGCCCCCGGCGCAATCCGCTCCCGGAAGCCGCCGAGGTCTTCGCTCGGTAGGTCGAAGACGGCCGCGTGACCGCGGATCAAAGGCGTATCACCGCCGTCGACGCGAAGCTCGTCGGCGAAGTAGGTGCGGCGTTCAAGCTTGGGCTGGGTCATTTTTGGGTTCCTGCTGTCCAACCTTATCGGCTGAAATCATATTCATGGGACTTAGATACGTTTGGCCTTGACCATCCGGCAGCGGGTTCTGGTTCTCCTTGCCCCGGATCTCGTCCGCGTTGAGCCACCCCCACTGCCGCCCGATCGCGTAGGCTTTATAGCGCTGTTCGATGTTGGCTCTAAGGAGCGCGTCAATCAGGAATTCGGCGAATAGCCAATCCTGTTTCGATTCCGGAATCACATCACGATGAATGGCCTGCTCCCAATTGACCAGCCACGGACCGACGCAATCGGTATAGAACTCCTGGCTTTGCTCTTCGATATTCGAGAACGTCGCTTTTTCGAGATCGCCGATCTTGTGCGGCGGGACGCCGAAGATGCGGGCGATGTCGGTGACTTGGTATTTGCGGGTTTCGAGGAACTGCGCGTCTTCCGAGGTCATCCCGATCTTGTTGAAGGTCATGCCCTCTTCAAGCACGGCCGTGCGGTGCGCGTTCGCCCCACCTGCATAGCGCTTTTCCCAGGATTCGCGCAGTGTTTTGGCCGCGTCTGCAGAAATTCGCCCAGGATGTTGCAACACGCCGCCGACTTGAGCGCCATTTGAAAACAACCGTGCGCCGTGCTCTTCGGTCGCCATGGCGAGGCCGATCGATTCCCGGTGCAGCTTAATCGGCGACTGAGGCTCCAGAATGTCGCTGTCGAGCGCCTTAATCCTGAGCATTTCCTCTTGCAGGATGACACGCGACGGACCATCCAGCGGCTGATAGTGATAGGCGATCGTGTCGTCCGGAGCCCAGAACGGCGTGATCCGATCCGGATGCCGCGGGATGAGCTCGTCTTTCCCACCCGGCGTCGAAACGATCTCGGCGCATCCGTGCCCGCGAAGCAGGGTATGCGCCGTCACCATTCGGCGGAACTCGAACGCGGTCTGCCAGCGGTTCGGCCGGGTATGGAGCACGCGATAGAGCGATTCTTCCGGTGCCCGCTCCTTACTTCCGTCCGGATTCCGACGATAAAGCAGTAACGGCAACATGGCCACGGCATTCGAAATGACGCGCACGCAGGCATAGACCGCCGACACCCGCATGGCGGTGTCCGGCGTCACAATCGCGCCGCTCGCGGTGTTCGTGGTTCCGCCCCACCATTCGGCCACCGCCGGGTCGCGCGGATGCGCGGAACCGGTACGGCTGGAGCGCCGTTCGAACATGCCGGACAAAATGCCCATCAGCCGCGCGCCCGCAGGATGGCGATCACCAGAACGATGGCCCCATCCGCGATGTAGGCCGAAGGCGGATACACCTGCCACAGCCCGTAACCGAGGGCGGAAAGCCCAATGGCGGCTAGAAGGTCGTTCGAGTCGGGTTTCACAGGAAAATGAGCTCTCGTTTTTCGTAGATGCTGTCGCCAGATTCTTCCCGGTTCATCGTCCGTCCGCAGCCCATCACCATAGCCACCGCGCCGTCGATGCGGCCCGTGCTGTGCTTTTTCGAGAATTTCTTGTTCTTGGCATCATCTTCGACGACTTTGACGTTCGCAACGCACATGGTCAGCACGGGGTTGTTCGGGTGGACCACCTGGCCCAGCATCAAGCGGCTTTCGGTTTCCAGAATTGCGGGGCTCATGTCCTTGTAGCCCTGGCCGAATTCCACCAGATTGGGCAGTTGCACTTCTTTCCGCTCGGCTTCGGCCAGGAGCTGCTTGATCTGGTAGCGGTCATAGCCGGAATCCTGAAAGTCGAATATCGACGCCAATTCCGCTAACCTTTCGGCCACCTTGAGCTTGTCGATGGCCGCGCCTTCGGTCAGCTCGATGTAGCCTTCGCGCGCCCAGACGTCGTACGGCACGCGGTCTTTTTCGACGCGCTTGGCGAGGCCGTCGCCCGGCAGCCAGAAAAACGGCACCAGATGCCAGGGCTCGCCCTCTTCGATCGGCTCGATCCACAGGACCGCCGCCGTCAGGTCGTTGACGGCGGAGAGGTCGAGTCCGCCCCAGGCTCTCCGGCCGGCGAGGCTCCGCCAGTCGTAGGCGCGGCCCGCTCCGAGCCAGATGTCGGGACCGATCCAGTTGACGGCGCCATCGTCGACCCACTGGCAAAAGTTGAGCCGCCGGACGGTCGCCTCGGCACTCGGCATGCCGCGGGCTTCGCGGACCTGTTTTTCGAGGTATTCGTACCCCGGAATCGCCGGGAGGCTCGGATTGGTTTTGATCCAGAGCGCAGGGTCTTCGAACGGGTCCTCTTCGGTCTTGCCGTCCGGCAGGAGGTCGTTGGCGCAGATGTAGGCGAAGAAGGAATCGTCTTCGCGCATGCCGGCGCAGACCTGAGCGCCGTAATCGTGATATTCCCGGCAGACCGAGTGCCGGTCGCGGCCGGAGTTGGTGATCATGAGGATCAAGGGCTGCCGGCGTGATTTCTGGCCGGCGCCGAGCATCCGGATCACGTAGCCGTCTTTGTGCTCGTGGACCTCATCGACCAATGAGATGTGCGGCCTTGGCCCCGACTGCCCGTCGTCGGCCGAGATCGGCCGGAAGAAACTGGCCTGCTCGAGATAGGCGAGGTTCCAGGCCTTTTCGCCAACCCCCGAGACGCGGATCCGGCTCGCAAGGTGCGGCGAGGCCGCGACCATCCGGACGGCGTCCCGAAAGAGAATCATCGCCTGGTCTTTTTTCGTCGCGGCGGCGTAGATCTCAGCACCGAATTCGTTATCGGCGACGAGGCCGTAAATGCCGATGCCGCCCGCCAATGGCGATTTTCCAGAGCCCTTCGCGGTTTCGATGTAGGCGGTACGATATCGGCGGCGACCGTCCGATAGCTTCCAGCCGAACAGGCTGCCGATGATGAAGCACTGCCAGCCGTGCGGGTCGAACGGGACGTGGTTTCCGTCGTCGTCGAGGACGTCCGGCAGGTAGAGGACGTGCCGGAAAAAGCCGATCGCGTAGTCGGCGGCTTCGAGGTCGAAATAGAGCCCTCGTTCGTGGCCGGTTTCGAGGTCTCGGAGATGCCGAGCGCACGCCGCACGAACATGAGGCCCCGCGATAAGCCGGCCTTCGACCACAGCCCGCGCATACTCGGTCGCCTCGTCAACCGGCGCGGCGGAAATATCGGTCGGCGGGGCTTGCAGGGCCTGGGCTGTCATGGTCGTCGGGGAGATTCTCGAACAGGTCGATCTGCGGCGTGGCCACCAGGCGCGAACGGCTCGAGGGGCTCATGCCGAATTCGGCGGCGAATTTCATCATGCGCTCGTAAGCGCGGTTCCGGATCTGCACCCAGACCGACATCTGTTGGTAGCCGTTCGGCGTGTAGCCGACGAGGCCCGCCTCGCCTTTCGGATCGGCCTTGTTCAACTCTGTGATTTTCCGCTCGCACTGGACGACTTCGGACCAGGCGGCGCAGTAGCCGGACAGGGCCGCGCGATCGATCTGCGACACGAGGCCGAGCTTGTAGAGCTCGGCCGTGATCCGCTTCCACTCGCCGACCGCTTCTTTGTCGAGATGCCTAGGCGGTTTCGGGATCTCCGTCGTCGGCTGGACCACGTCCCGGAGCTGATGCGCCGGGATTTTGCTCGGGTTGCCCTTCAGGAGATGGACGTTCTTCGGCAGCGGCGCCGGGCCCGGTTTAGCCATGGCCCATCACTCCCGAGGTATACCCCCCCCTGCCATCTCCCGCCGCTGCACGCAAAATGACAAGGCCGGTCTTTAGGCGAAAAGCGGTAGAGATTTGGCCCCCCCCTACCCCCTGAACCAGGGATGGTTCGGATCCATCGGCATGCCGCTCGCATCGCACCCCGCCACAACGCCGCTCTTCTCGAAGCGCTGCTTGTGACTGTCGTGACACGTCTTGCATAACGATTGATGGTTCGAAGGATTCCAGAACTTTCGATGATCGCCGCGATGCGGCTCGATATGGTCGACCACCTTCGCCCGCACATGCTTCCCGCGCCTCAGACAGAAGACGCAGAAGGGATGCTCGCCGAGATAGCGCTCGCGATACTTCTGCCAGCGGCTGTCGTATCCTCGTTGGCTGGCGGTCGGTCGAGTCATCGCGCAATAAAAAAGCCCCGCGCGGCTGTCTACCGGGCGAGGCTTGTTTCAGTTTGACAGATTTGTATACCAAAGCGGATGTCCTGTCAAAACTAAATTGAGAAGCCCAGCGATTCCGCCACTTGCGAGCGGCCTGAGCGGACGTAACGCCGGAAACTCGCGACGTCGACCTGCATCCTTAGCGCGTGCTGCTCGTCCGTCACACCGCAGTAGAGCCATTCGGTTTGATACTTCCGCTTCAACGCTTCAGCGACTTTCGACTGACAGTCGCCGATCTTCTTCACCGCCGCATCGATCTTCATGCTCCATGCATCCTCGGCCGCGCTCCCGGTGCCGTCGTACGGCGCCGTCGATCCGATCATCGCGCCCACCGGCCCCAACCGCATAATCCGGCCGGTAATCGTCTCTCCGATCCGGCCGCCATGACTGCCAAGGTTTTCCTCCCTGCGCCAATCGCCCCACCGGTACAGCAAATCATCCAGATCAGCGCGCACATTCGACCGAATTTTCATTACTGCTGCCATAAATCCCCCGAAAAGCTAGGTTGTCTTGGTCGTCTTGTAGGTTGTCTTGTGCATAACCCTCTGATTCTTAACACATAAGACAACCAAGACAACCAAGACAACCATATCTACACACACAAGAAACATCTCACCCTTACTCATCCGCACGTCACGCGCGCGTATACGCGCGCAAGGTTGTCTTGGTTGTCTTGGTTGTCTTGTCAGCGCCTGGCGCGGCTTCCAGAGGAGACAACGTGTAAGACGACCTGTAGGTTGTCTTGTCAAAGGCGCAAACCTACCCATCGGGCGCCTTTTTCGGGCGCACGTAGACCCGCGTTTGCTTGTTCTTGCCCTCGCCCGCCGGCACATAGGCCCGGCCCTGCCCCCATCCGAGCTTTTGCATGATCGGCGCGATCCGCATCTGGTGGCTCTTCTGGATCATGTGGGTCGGCATCTTGATCGCCTCGGTTAGCACGTCGTGCGCCGTCACATGCTCCCGCGTCTGGCTCGACAGCCAATCATCGATCACCGACTCCCAGGCGTCCGCCTGCATGCGCGCATCCTGCTCCGCCTCGAACAACGGCGCGTTGGCCCGGTCGATCCACCACGGCTCGCCCTCTCGGTAGCGGTGATAAGCTTCCGCCCAGAGCTGATCCCGATTGTCCCGGATCGCCTCGATCTCGATATGCTCGCAACTCACCGGCCAATAGCGGGTATTCCCCGAATAATCCTTGAAATACTCGTGCTGGTTCGTCGAGCCCATGAAGACGCACTGCCTGGGGAAATCCTGCGCAAACCGCCCATACGACGGTCGATAGCGGTCGCGCCGCTGGCTGAAAAAGCTCTTGGCGGTCGTCGATTCCGCCTTGTTGAACGCATCCATCTCCGCCAGCTCCACGCACCAGCAGCCGTGAATGTTCTGATAGGCATCCTTATCGCCGAGCAGGATCGGCGCATCGGAAAACCACTCGCCGAACAGCGCCTCGATCGAGCTCGACTTCTTGAGCCCCTGGACGCCCTCGAGGATCAAGACGTTGTCCATCTTGCAGCCCGGTTTCATCACGCGCGCCACGGCGCCGATCAAAAATTTCGTGCCGACCTCGGCGAGATAGGTCTCGTTGGCCCTGGAGCCGAGCCAATCGCCCATCCAATGCGCGAGGCGCGGCTCTTTGTCCCAGGTCACGCCGGCGAGGTACCGCCTGACCGGGTGAAACACGTTCGTCTGCGCCACCATCAACGCGACGTCCTGCGCATCCGCCGACGCCGGCGTAAACCCGTATTCATCCGAAATCCACACCCGCAGCCGGGTCGTATCGACGTCCGACCATTCGCCCACCTGCCCATGCGGGAACGGCGGCGGCTTGATCTTCATCAGCCGATAGGAGAATTCGCAATACCCGAGCACCTTCTCCCAGCGCTCATCGTTCTCGAGGATCAGCCGGACATTCCCCAGCGTGGCGCGAATGCCGCCCTTATCGTTCCGCTGAAACGAATCGGTCCACACCGCCGGCCGCGTTCGCTCCGCGCGCGATTCCGACGAGGACGCCCTGGCCGGTTCGTCGGTCGTCGGCGGCGGACCTTCACGGCGCGGCGCGCGTTTCGGTTGCCAGCCGTAATCCTGGGCCAGCTTGAACAGCGTGCCGAGCTTCACGCCCCCGGAATCGCGCCGGAACGACTTCCACGTTCGGCGCTGATCTTTCTCGTTGAACTTGTCCGACAGCCGGCTCCAATTCTCCCAAAGGCCGTACCCGGTCCCGCCCGAATCGAACGCGTGCAGCGCCATGCCCACCTGGAGCCACTCCTCCCGATCCTCCGGCGGAATGTGGCTCAAGGCGTCGGTGATGCGGTCGATCTCATCGTTTTGAGTCGGCGGCGCGGACGAGCGGCTCGCGGGCGGCTCAGTCTTGGGTTGCGCGAAGAAGCGGCTGTGCAGCCAATCGAGCGCCGCCTGCTGCTCGGTCACCTCGGGTGATGCGGTCGACCACCGTTGCCCCGTCACCGTCAGGTAACGCGGCGACGTATAGTCATAGAGCTCGATCCGCTTCTCGACCGTGCCCTTGCCGCAGCGGTGGGGCGAGCCGAAACAGAACACCCGAATCCCCTTGCCCGACGGCGACAGCTCGACATACGAGCCCGAAAAACGGTCGATCACCTCCTGCGCCCAAGGCTCGATCTCGCCATCCTCGTTGATGCACTTATCGAGATCCACGCCGCACAGCCCGTCGCCCTCGGAAAAGGCGAACCCGACCCCGCTATAGCGGTCACTGGACCGAACCGCCCGCGCGGCGATGTCGAACGAAGACCAGGTCGACGGATCGTTCGACTTACCGTTCTGCCCATTCTTGGCCTGATACGGCACCTTGGTCGGCTTCCCGCCGCGACTCTCCAAGCGCCACACCAGCCATTGCGGCCGCTGTACCAGCGCGCCCGGAATCTGCTCCAAAATCAGCATCATGCGAGATCCATCACTCCGAAACGCCGACACGCCGCCAAAAACTGTTCTGGCTTGCCCTTGCCCAGCTTCGTGTTGTAATGGCTTTTCCAGTAGGCCGCGATATCGTCCCAGCAATGCGCCTCGGGCAACGGCGCCGACGCCCGCCGGTAATGCAACCGGCAAAACACCGTCGCGTACCTAAGATCGAACACCAGCCGCTCCGGGTAGAAATGCCCGCCGCCGATGGTCTTTAAGACGCTGTTGTAGCGGTCGGCATCGGCCATCAGATAGTGGGTCACAATGTCGTTGTGCGTCGCGGGCTCCATCTGGTAGACGCCCAGCGCCGGGCCGCCGATCTGGCGAAGCCACTGGCCGCATTCCGATTCGTGGCACGCGGTGCCAAGCACAAGCTGCTCGGCGGCGGGCGAATACATGCCGACCAGCTCCAGCGCCGGGCGTATCACGAGTTCCCGGAGCTGCTTCGGGTTAATGCCATTCATGCGTCCAGCGCCCTCTGCGCATCGACCGTGCGCGCGAACGCCTCCGCCTCGGCACACCAGTTCGCATCGAACCGTTCCTCGACCGAGTACGCGTCGATCGCCGCGAGATCCTCAGCGCTCATCATCTTCGCCACCTTCCCGAAGCCGAAAGACGCCCCGAGACAACCGACAATCGCCGCAATCACCAGTACCACGCTCATAACGCACCTCCCGCCGGTCCATCCGGCCCAAGATAAAGCCCAGGTAAAACATCAATAAAAGCCCCGCGAGCCAACCGAAGAGACTGGCCCAAAACATCTCCGATACCGTCCATCCCGCGCACGTCATACCTTCCTCCGAATCACCCCCGGCCAGCGCCGGTGATAGCGCCACGGCTTGGCGAAATCGCCCTGCAGCCAGCCGGTCAAAAGAATTGCGAGCGCGCCGCCCAGCACCGCAATCCACAACAGCGGCTTAAACAGGCTCGCCATCGTCGTGTCTTTTCGTGTCCTTTTGTGTCGCCAACAACCGGTCGAAAAACCCTTGCACGCCATAGAGATAGTGGTGCACCGCGTGGCGCACCTGCTCCTCGACGCTGCGCGACTCCCGAAAGGCGCTCGACTCCAAGTCCTTGAATACGCAGGGTTTCAGCTCCGTACTGACCGTCACCAATGGCGTGTCGTCTTGTGTCGTTTCGTGTCGTTCGGTCATTTGGTTTCCTGGCGCTGGAGCAATAATCTGACGGCACGTTTACCGAACAGGCTTTCCTCGATGAATAACTCGATCTGGTTCGTAATGGCCCGGCCCTCCGCCTCGGCGTACAACTCCAACGCCTCCCGCGTCGACGGCCGCAATTTCAGATGGATGGTCTTTTCTTCCAGTTTCTCGCGGCGCACATCCATTTACGTACCCTCAAAAAAAGCCCGCGCCCGGCAAGACCCCAAGGCGCGGGTCAGTTCCACTTCGAGAGAAGAACAGAGAGACCGAGTCGAACGGTATTCCCGGGGTATGAACCCAGGCGCGCACCCGCGTCTTTTCGAGGACTCCATCCGCGGTTCAGGCGATGGAAACAGGGCGGAACTCAACGCCGTGCAGCGGGGTGGCTGGGGAAGGAAGGTGCTGCGAGGTGGGATGGCGTTGAGTTCCATAGTCATGCGGCCAACTCATCCGGATAAAGATCTGGTCGCAAGCGGTGCCGAGGCGCTTTACCACCTAGCACTTTCTCGATTTGGTTCACGCATTCAGCGTCAAAATCATTCGCTTTATTGGCGATATAGGATGTCATCGCGCTTTCGATTTTTAGCACGTGCTCAGCAGCAATACGGCGGTTGCCATTCGCCATATGACGAACCATGGGCTCCGATACACCAAGCGCTGTCGCTAAAAACTCACGGAAACCGCGACGCTTATCGCGAGGGAGAACTGAAATGAATTCTTGCAGAGCGTTCATAGGTCACGAAGATACAATCCGTATCCCGCGAAGTCAAGAGGATACATTCCGTGGCGTTGCTGTATCCGATACGCCGCGTATCATTTATGGAATGGCAACGTGGATCGATGTAGCAAAAAAAAGAATGGCCAAGCTCGGCTTAAAGCAAGCCGATCTTACGGATGCGCTTGGCGTAAAAACCCGAGGCGCGGTCGGTCACTACCTAGCTGGCAGACGCGAGCCATCGATTGAACAACTGGCGGCCCTTGCCGCAAAACTTCAGATATCGCTTGGTGATCTCGTCGGGACAGACGGCTCAACGGACTATCCCCGCACAGGCCCAACCGGCGAACCCATAGGGGTCAACGAAACGGCCCCATGCCCCGAAGAGGAATCGGATGTCGACGTTGAGACATTGTCTGAAGCGATTGGACACCTCCAAACCTATTTAGCCCGCCACGACCTTGGCCTATCGCGTACGGATTTCGCCCGCGTACTGATCTTGGTCTACAAGCGGCTGAAGTACGAAAAAAAAGTTAGCGACGTCGATATCGCCCAGGCCCTGACCGAAACGCACGAAGGAGCGTGATATGTCTGAAAACGCCTACACTAAAATCGGTAACGGCACACGCGGCCAGACCGGAGTTGTCGTCTACACGCACGTTTCGGCAGAAGACACCGGCGATCCAACTATTGGGGGACTCTTGAGAAACATTGAAACCATCATCGGCAACATACTTGCTCAGTACCCGCAACAACACCCGGAGCCGCCCGACTCCGAAGTGTCGATCAAACTCAAGGTCGAATGCGTGGAATTTACGCTGGAGCGAAAGACCCGCAACGGAAAGACGGCAAGCGAAACCGTCAACGGCGAGCCAATGAACCCTGAGACAGAAACAGAAACCTCAAAATAGAAGCCAACCCTTTTCTCTTCAACGCAAAAGCCCGCCCCGTGCGGGCTTTTTCATGCCCAATTCTCAAACGATACATTATGTATTGACATCATACATTTTGTATCCTATCTTACCTCTCGCCGGGACGCCAGAAGCCGGTTCACCAAGTCCAGGCCCCGGCTGCTTCCTCCACGCAGCCGGCATTGAAATGCTCTCCGCGCGTTTTTTCACTTTTAACGGTGATACGGTTGAAGCGTGATGGAGAGCATCTCAATGCCATCCGAATAGCCTCTACCCTCCCTTTACAGGCTGGACGTACACCCAGAGGCTATTCGGATGGTAGCTAGAGTGCGAACCATACTCTCTCGACGACAACAACTCGCCACGGACGGCTTCTTTTTGGGAGGAAAGATGGACGACAACGAGCTCAAGCTGATCGAGATCGCCGCCGAAATCGGCCGGACCACCCGACAGCTCGGTCAAGCCTGGATGAACAACGAGCTCAAGCTGATCGAGATCGCCGCCGAAATCGGCGGGATCGCGGAATGCAGCTGCAACTACACGTACATCCTGGCGTTACGCATCGCGGGGACCGGCAAATCGATTGAGGAATTTACGGTCGGCGAATTACTGGCCATGCACCGCGATTGCCGAGCGACCTTTAACCGCAACACCGAACTGGCCTTGAACGCCCTACAACAGGAGACCAACGATGAGACGAAAAGATAACGACCTGCTGAGAGCCGCCACGAAACGGGCGTTCTTAGGACGGGCAAAAAAACCACTCGCCATGGCCGTCGCCGCCGCGCCGCGCGAAATCGCCGCCAACGCCGCGCGCCGCCGCTTCCCGCAGCTCGCCCAGGCCAAGCCGTGAGCGGCGTCACCGTTACCGTCGGCCGGCAACCCTGCTCGACCTGCAACAGCTCAGGGCTGGTTATCCATCCCCAATGGGAACAGTTCTGGCGCGAGAACGCCACCGTCCCCGAGCGGGGCGATACCGGCAAACGCTCGCTCGCCTACTTTCGGGCACTCGGCTTCGAAACGCCGCCCCCCGAAGAAATCGTCTGCGACACCTGCGACGGCCGAGGCCACACCGGCACCGACCGTCCGCTTGACGACGTGATCCAGAATCTCTACGACCTGAACGAGAGCCTGTGCAGCCGGGTCCAGGCGCTCGAAGAACAACTGGCCGGCAACTAGGAGCAACCATGGCACGATCCATCATCCAAACCCTCGGCAACCTCAACGAGGGTCGTTTTATCGGCGACGCCACCGACCAACTGACCGAACTGGTCAAGGCCATCCGGGAGACCGGCAAGGGCGGCAAGTTGACCATCGAACTCGCCGTCAAACCGGCCAGCCGCGGCAACGCGATGGTCATCGCCGGCAAAATCAAGGCGACCCCGCCGAAGATGCCGCCCGCCGAAACCATCATGTTCTCGGACGACGACGGCAACCTGCTGACCGACGATCCCCGTCAGATGAAACTCGACATCCGGAGCGTTCCGGATGTCGCCCCCGACCACGCCAACCTCAAAAACGCATAAGGGAAACCCATGACCGAAACCACCCAAACTACCGCCGCCATGCTCGCCGAGGCCGTTAAACCGACTCGCATCGTCGGCGAAATCGAGGGCTCGCATCACCTCGCACTGCCCCCAGGCTGGACTCACAAAAACATCGACGAATCGGCGCTTTTCAGCCAGCCGCGCCGGAAAAACGCGACGGTATTTCCCGCCGAGCTGGACAGCTTCGTTGACTACGTCAACCGCCACAAAAGCGGTCTGAACACCACGATTTGGTGCCAGGCCGATTTCCAGGAGGGCGACGTGACGTTCACCGCTCTGATCAACGACCACGCGGGAGATCTGCAGGGCCAGCAATGGCGCGATCACAAAGCCGTTTTCGATCCGCGCAAATCGGCCGAGTGGAACATCTGGGACGAACGCGACAAGGAACATTTCAGTCAGATCGACTTCGCGCTCTTCATCGAGGACCGGCTTCAAGATATTGCCCCCGTCGAAGGCCTGCCGACCGGCACCCAAATGCTCGATATGGCCACCAAGTTTGAAGCCCACCAGGACAGCCGTTTCAAGCAGGCGATCCGCCTACAGAGCGGCGGCGTCCAGCTTGAATTCGTCCAGGATGACGACGCCGGCACCGTCGAGCGCATGAAAATCTTCGAACGCTTCGCCATCGGCATCCCCGTCTTCTGGAACGGCCCCGCCTACCGCATCGAAGCGCGCCTCCGCTACCGCGCCAACAGCGGCCGAGTCGTCTTCTGGTACGAACTCATCCGCCCCGACAAGGTGCTCGAAGCCGCGGCCCAGGAGCTGATCGCGACGATCAAGGACAAAACCGCCGTCCCGTTCTTCTTCGGAAACCCCGGCGTTTAACGATTGTAGGGCGGGTTAGGCATCCATGCCTAACCCGCCGAATGAGCCCAGCCATGGCAACAGTGACCAAAAGATACGAATGCGACGTCTGCCTTGAGCGTCACGGCACGGCAAAAGCCGCGATCGAATGCTGCCCGCCGGAGCCGGTACCGATCTACATCTGCTCCTGCGGCCAAGAACACTACGACGACTCCAAGGCGCTCGCCTGCTGCGGGGCCGAGCGCGTCGAAGCCATGGCCACACCGGAAGAACTCGAAGCCGCCGGACAGCAGAGATTAGAGCTATGAAACGACTCCTCCACCGCCTCACCAATCACCTCCCCTGCCGCCTCATTCAGGGCGACAACGGCGAGAAATACCTCGAGCGCTACTTCCTGTTCGCCCTCGGCCCGCGCCAGAATCCCCGGGTGACCGCCTACATCCACCGCTTCGTCGCTTCGGACCCCGAGCGCGGATTTCACGATCACCCCTGGAAATGGGCGATGTCTCTCATTCTCTCCGGGGAATACCTGGAACTGACGCCGCGCGGAGGCGATTTCACGAAATTCCCGGTCGGATCGCACAAAACGCCCGGCTGCATCACGACATTCGGACCCAACCATCAGCACCGGGTCGAACTGGCCGGCGTCGAATGCTGGACCCTTGTCATCCACGGCCGATGGATCCGACCCTGGGGCTTCTACCGCTACGTCTCCGGCTGCACCGCCAACGGCCGCGCCGCGATCGCCTGGTTCTACGAACAATATTCGGACAAATGCACCGCCGGCTGGTGGAAAACGGCGAAGAAGGGAAAAGAGCTGCGCCGCGCGGCTGCCGCGAGCTAACGGATATGACCAAAACTCGAAGAAAAAAACCAAAGACTCGAACCGAGGTGTTAAGTGTCAGGATCACCCGTCGCATGCGTGCTGGAATTGAGCATTTGGCTGATAAATACGAGCTATCGATTTCGGCCATATGCGCCATGGCGATTAGCGAGCTATTCAGAAAAGAAGGCTTAGACCTGGAAAAACTCAATCAGCTCCTTGACGAAAGAACATCATGACGAGCTACGAAGACTTCCTCCGCGCCAAGATCAAGCTCGCCACCTTCGGCGGGTTCGAGATCGACGGCGCCGACATCAACCCGATGCTGAAACCCCATCAGCGCGACATCGTGCAATGGGCCGTGCGTGGCGGCAACCGCGCCGTGTTCGCGGCGTTCGGGCTCGGCAAGACCTTCATGCAGATCGAGATCGCCCGGCTCGTGCAGCAGCGCACCCAGGGCCCCGCGCTCATCGTTTGCCCGCTCGGCGTTCGGCAGGAATTCCGGCGCGACGGCGAAAAACTCGGCGTGCCGTTTCAATTCATCCGCTCGCCGCTCGAGATGACCGCGGGTCACGAGTTCTATCTCACGAACTACGAATCGGTGCGCGACGGCCGACTCGATCCGAACCGCTTCTCGGTCACGAGCCTCGACGAAGCTTCCGTGCTCCGAAGCTACGGCAGCAAGACCTATCAAGAGTTCCTGCCCCTCTTCGATAAGGTGCCGTACAAATACGTCTGCACCGCAACGCCCAGCCCCAACCGCTACAAGGAGCTGATCCACTACGCCGGCTTCCTCGGCATCATGGACACCGGCCAGGCCTTGACCCGCTTTTTTCAGCGCGACAGTACCAAAGCCAACAATCTGACGCTCTATCCCCACAAAGAGCGCGAATTCTGGCTATGGCTCCATAGTTGGGCCATCTTCATCCAGCGCCCGTCCGCCCTCGGCCACTCGGACGCCGGCTACGACCTGCCGCCCCTCAAGGTCATCTATCACGAAGTCGCCACCGATCACGCCGCCGCCGGGACCGAAAAGGACGGTCAGCATCTTTTGTTTAAAGATGCCGCGCTGGGTCTCCGCGATGCCGCCGCCGAAAAACGCGACAGCCTGCCGGCCCGCATCGCCAAGCTGCTCGAGATCGTCAAATCCGATCCGGACAGCCATTACCTCCTGTGGCATGACCTCGAAGCCGAGCGCCACGCGATCAAGAAGGCCTTGCCCGAAGCGGTCGAAGTTTACGGCACCCAGGACCTCGACATCCGCGAACAGCGCATCGTCGATTTCAGCGACGGCAAGTTCAAATACCTGGCCACCAAGCCCGAGATCTCCGGCTCCGGCTGCAACTTCCAGCGCCACTGCCACAAGGCGATCTTCTTAGGGATCGGCTACAAGTTCAACGATTTCATCCAGTCGATCCACCGCATCTACCGGTTTCTGCAAACCAAAGATTGCGAGATCCACATCATCTATTCCGAAGCCGAGCGCGAAATCCTGCGAGCCCTTCAGGAGAAATGGACACGGCACAACGACATGGTCGAGAACATGAGCGAGATCATCAAACAACACGGCCTAAACCACCTCTCGATGCACGACATCCTCGCCCGGACCATCGGCGTCGAGCGCATCGAGGTCAAGGGCGAGCGCTACACCGTCGCCAATAACGACTGCGTGCTCGAAGCCGAGCGCCAACCCGAGAACAGCGTCGACCTGATCGTCACCTCGATCCCGTTCGCCAACCACTACGAGTACAGCCCAAGCTACAACGACTTCGGCCACACCGAGAACAACGATCACTTCTGGGCGCAAATGGATTACCTGACGCCCGAGCTGCTCCGGATCCTGAAGCCCGGCCGGCTCTACTGCTGCCACGTGAAAGACCGCATCCTGTTCGGCAACGTCACCGGCGCCGGCGCGCCCACCGTCTCGCCGTTCCACTGCGAAGCGATCATGCACGGCAAAAAGCACGGCTTCGACTACCTGGGGCTCATCACCATCGTCACCGACGTGGTCCGCGAAAACAACCAGACCTACCGGCTCGGCTGGTCCGAGCAGTGCAAGGACGGCACCAAAATGGGCGTTGGCAGCCCCGAGTACGTCTGCCTGTTCCGGAAACCCCAAACCGACCGCACCCGCGGCTATGCCGACCTCCCGGTCACCAAAGACAAAGCCGAGTACACCCGCGCCCGCTGGCAAGTCGACGCCCACGCCTTCTGGCGATCGAGCGGCAACCGCCTGCCAACCGCCGAAGAGATGGCCGGTTACGGCCCGGACAAGCTCGCCAAGCTCTTCACCGCCTACAGTCTCGAAAACCTCTACGACTACGAGTTTCACGTAAGGATCGGCGAACAGCTCGATGCTCTCGGCGCACTGCCATCCACCTTCATGAGCCTCGCCCCCGGCAGCCACCACCCGGACGTCTGGCACGATGTCAACCGCATGCGGACCCTGAACGGCAACCAGACGCAGAAAGGGCTACAGAACCACGTGTGCCCTTTGCAGTTCGACATTGTTGATAGGCTAATCGTCCGCTACTCGAACCCCGGCGAGCTCGTCTACGACCCCTTCGGCGGACTCTTCACCGTCCCGTACCGCGCCATCCATCTCGGCCGGCGTGGCCAGGCCTCGGAACTCAACACCGGGTATTTCTTCGACGGCGTGCAGTACCTGCAGGCCGCCGAGCGGGAATATCAGATGCCGAGCTTGTTTGATTTTGAACAGGCGGAAGAAGCGGCTTAATCCATCACCAGGAGATCTCATGAACCCACTTTGTATCTACCACCACAACTGCGCCGATGGCTTCGGAGCCGCCTGGGTCGTCCGTAAGCATTTCGGCGCCGATAACGTTGATTTCTATCCTGGCGTTTACCAAGATCCGCCACCGGACGTGACGGGGCGCGACGTCATCCTGGTCGATTTCAGCTATAAGCGGCCAGTTATGGAACAGATCGGCTTATCGGCCAAATCCATCACCATCATCGACCACCACAAGAGCGCCATTGAGGACCTAAAAGACCTCGATACCAAGTGCCCCATCACGACGATCTTCGATCTAAATCACTCCGGCGCGATGCTCGCCTTCAAGTATTTCTTTCCGCAGACGGAGCCTCCAAAGCTCCTGAAACACATCGAAGATCGTGACCTGTGGCGCTTTGAATACGACAACACCCGCGCCATCCAAGCCGCGCTTTTCTCTTATCCGTACGAATTCAACCTCTGGGACGATATTTTCGATCAAAGCATGCGCGACGAATGCTGGGCCCTCGAGCGTGAAGGTGATGCCATCGAGCGCAAGCACTTCAAAGATATCTATGAGCTGATCGCCGCCGGCAAACAGCGCATGACGATCGCGGGCCACGATGTCCCGGTGCTCAACGTCCCCTACATCTTCTCATCCGACGCGGGCCACATCATGGCCCAAGGCGAACCCTTCGCCGCCTGCTATTGGGACACCAAAGACGCCCGCGTCTTCAGCCTCCGATCCGCCGATAACGGGCTCGACGTGTCCGAAATCGCCAAACAATATGGCGGCGGCGGTCACAAGCATGCCGCCGGTTTCAAGCTGGCGAAAGGGCGGGAACTCTAATGCACCTCACCAAACCCCAACTCCTAACCCCCCTCCAATCCGCCCTCGGCGCGATCGACACCAAAGGCGTGCTGCCGATCCTGACGCACGCCCTGGTCCGGATCGCCCCGGACGGCGTGACCGTCACCGGGACCGACCTCCAGCAGGAGATCGTCGCCAGCGCCCCGGCCGAGATCGCGGGCGAACCCCTGACGCTCTGCCTCCCGGCCCGGAAGACCGCCGACATCCTGAAGCTCCTCCCCGACAGCGCCGACCTCGACCTCATCGTCGCCGACCAAAAGCTCACGCTCCGCGCCGGCAGAAGCCGCTACACGATCAACCTGCTCGACCCCGAGCAATTCCCGGCCATGGACCACACCGACGCCCAGCTCGGCGAGGTCTCGTTCGACGCCGCCCACCTCGGTACCGCGTTCAAGCGGATCGCCCCGGCCATGGCCAACGGCGACGTCCGCTACTACCTCAACGGCGCCTGCCTCGACATCCGCGGCGACACCGCCCACCTCGTCGGCAGCGACGGCCACCGCATGCACGTCGCGAGGCTCTCGGTCTCGACCTCGCTTAAGGGCGATCGGCAAGCCATCCTCCCGCGCGCTGCGGTGCTGGAACTCGCGAAGCGCCTGCCCGACAAAGGCGCGCTGGTGGCCGCCCTCAGCGAGCGCGCCGTCACGGTCGACCTCCCCGGCCTCAAATACACCACCAAGCTGATCGAGGGCCGATTCCCCGACTGGACGCGCGTGATGCCGAAGCCCGCCTTCACGCTCGACGTCGACCGCGAACAACTGATCGCCGCCCTCCGCCGCGCCCGACTCCTCTCGAACGAGAAATACCACGGCTGCGCCCTCGCCCTCGCGCGCGGCACCCTGACCCTGACCGCCCAAAACGACAACGCCGAACAATCCGAGGAAATCCTCGAAATCGCCTACGACGGCCCCGAACACCGATTCGGCTACAACACCGACTACCTCGACGCCGCCCTCGGCGTCCTCACCACCACCCGCGCCGACATCGGCCTCACCGACATCGGCAACGCCCTGATCACCGCGCCGGATGACGACTCGGCGCAGCTGATCGTGATGCCGATGAGGTTGTGACGATGTACAGCATGGTCGAACGGTTGCGGCAGATGGCCCTGTTCCGGAAAGCGGACGAGTATTTCTTGCGGCAAGTGGCGGATGAGCTTGAGCGGCTGCAGCAAGCCGACCAAAAGCTCAAATGGTGCGCCAAAGACCTCGACGAATGCACCGTCACGCTGGCGTTCGACACCGAAGACGAGGTCCGCGAGTTTTGCGCCGGGCATGAGTCGCGCCGTCGCGTTCTGAGTTATCTGGATGATTGATATGAAAGAGCGTCCGATTTTATTTTCTGCCCCCATGGTCCGCGCGATTCTGGACGGGCAAAAGAGCCAGACGCGGCGGGTTGTTCGGGAAATCAAACAACCTGGAGATACGCGCTATGCGATGTCTCTGCCGCCAGATGAAGCCTACCTGCTGGCCGATAACAAGACGTGGCGCTTCGATGCGCGAGGTGGCGTATCGCGCTATGACGTGCCGTGCCCCTACGGCCAACCTTGCGACCGGCTTTGGGTGCGGGAGACGTGGCGGCTATCGCCGGATGCCTGCGAAGCATGGCCAGAAGACGAAAAGCCGTGCCGTGGATTTATTGACTACCGCGCTGACGGATCTTCGCTTGAGCGACACGCGCCAGATTTCGCCGCTATCGAACGCCTGACGATCGGACGCGATCCAGAGTGGGATTGGGATAGCCCGCCTCATTCGTGGCGATCATCCATCCACATGCCCCGCTGGGCATCCCGGATCACGCTTGAAATCACCGGGATTCGGGTGGAGCGATTGCAGGAGATTAGCGCCGACGATGCGATAGCCGAGGGGATTCACCTGAATCTCGATGAAGCCGGCAACACACCATGGCCATCGGTTGCAATTGCGAAATACCGCGAGCTTTGGGACTCCATCAACGCCCGGCGCGGACACTCCTGGGAGTCCAACCCCTGGGTTTGGGTCATCGAATTCCGCGAGACAGAAAGGATTGATGCTGAAATAGCCAGGCTTGAGGCTTCGGAAATTGATCCACGCTTTCAGAATGCAATGCCGCAAGCATTTCGGGTGATGGATGGTGTGCAAGTCGGTGGAGTTTAACGAACGAAGCTAACCGGCGAGCTGTTAGGCCATTACTGAGGATTAAAAAATGAACTGGGCGCAATATGGATCAGCAACCGAGCATCATCGCTACATGCAGCAAGTCAGGCCGCAAAGCCGAAAGCGCTGCTCATGCGGTTGCCATAAACGAGCAACGCACATTGGAATGGCTAACGGTGTCGCCCTGATGTCAGGGTGCGAACTGTATGTAAGGCGTTGGGTGCGTGACGGAATTCGCGCCCGCCGTATTGGAGCCTAACGTGGAGTTGAGGCGCGGGCGTGACGATGTTTCAACGGAGAGCGGCGGCTGTTGCCCGTCGCCTCGAACGTAGGGTTAGGCACATGAGAACAGGACTGGTAACGGGGCACAACGTCGATGCGCTGGACATTGCCGCCGGGCTGCGCGAACTGACCGCGTGCGGCTACAACGAAGCCGAAACGCGAATGGTGATCGAGTACGCGCTGATGCGGTGGGCGCGCGGCGAAGAAGAGGCGGCAGAGCGCGGAGCGATTGACCGGGGTTTTCACGGCATTTCGCTGACATGCTGGAGGCGCGTACTGGCGGCTGCGATGGCTGCGGCACAGGTGCCTAACGCATCCGTTCAGCGGGACGCCCACGCTGAACCATCCGAACACACCGGAGTATCGGGCGGCTCCGCTGGAACTGAGGGTTAGACATGCCGACATGCCCGAGATGCGACGGAAAAAAAACAAGCATTGCCCACGTGAACACAGGGCCGGACGCCAAAAAGCACCGATGGGAAGAACGGCAATGCGATACCTGCAAAGGGCTAGGCGAAATTACCCAAGAGCACGAAGCCAGAATAGCAAGAGGGAAAGAAATGCGTAACACACGGGTGGCTCGCGGGGAAAGCCTACTTGATGCAGCAAAGCGACAAGGCATCACTCCATCGCAGTTGTCGGCCATTGAGCTTGGGAAAGTTGATGTCTAACGCAGAGCTAACCGGGCGCGGCCCGAAGGAGCAAAAATGAACAAAGAAGCAAATGGCCGCGCTCCGGTTGAGCGGCCCGTTAGGTATTGGCATTGCCGGTTCGGCATTCACAAATGGACGCTTCGTGAACTGCACTTTGCGGAGATATATCGGAATACACAGGAGCCCGTGCTTATGTCGATTATTGAAAGGTGCACCTGTGGAGCGGCGCTAATACCGCCACGCGGACAGGTGATGCCGACGGTACGCTGTCTATCTGCAAAATACTTGCCGGAAGAATTGAAACATCTGGCAACCTAACAAGATTTAGACACCTAAGCAGGTGTATAACTCGATAAAAGCCGACAAATACACCTATCGGCACAAACGGACAGTCCGCGCGAGATCACAAAAACATGCCCGAATTCGTCCCCCGCATCCTCCGTCCGCCCGAAGCCGCCTATTACTGCGGCATGGGCCGGACCCTCTTCGAGCGCGATATCCGCCCGCACCTGCCCGAGATCAGCCTCGGCGGCATGGGCGTCGGCTTCGATCGGGTAGACATCGACCGCGTCCTCGACGACTATAAACAACGCAACCTGAAGCCGTGCGAACCGGAACAGGAGAAAAACGCATGGCAAAACGAAAAATCTCGGGACTCTATTGGGACAAGGAAACGGGCAAAGGATCGATCGACAAGCGCGTCCCCGGCATCGGACGCGTTAGACATCGCTTTACGGCGGCATCTTGGGCCGAGGCGGAATCGGAATACCACCGCGCCATAGAGGACGCCAAGCAGACCGCTACGGCGCACACCTGCCAAAGCTTCCGGAACGCGGCGGCCAAGTACCTGAACGACCTGACCAAGAAAAGCGCCGCACGCGATGCGATCGCGATCGCCAAGATCGCGCCGCACGTCGGCGACCTTCGGCTCGATCAGGTCCATCAAGGGACGCTGCAGCCCTACATCGACCAGCGCCGGAAGGACGGCATCAAATCGAGTACGATCGCCCGGGAACTCGCGGTCGTTCGGCGGATCTTGATGCTGGCCGCGCGGGTCTGGCGCGACGAAAACGGCAAGCCCTGGCTCCCGACCGCGCCGCTCTTGACGGTGCCGGAATGGGCGGACACCGCCAAACCCTACCCGCTCTCGTGGGACGAGCAGCACCGCTTTTTTCAGCGGCTCCCGAAACACCTGGCGGAAATGGCGCTGTTCGGCGTCAACACCGGGGCGAGATCGGGCGTGATTTGCGGCCTGCGGTGGGAATGGGAAATGAAGGTGCCAGAGATCGGCCGGTCGGTGTTTCTGGTGCCGGGCATGGCCACCAAGAACGGTACTGATTACCTCTTGGTGCTCAACCGGACCGCGCAGTCGATCATCGACGGCCGACGAAACGAAGGCAGCGAACACGTCTTCACCTACCGCGGCCGCCGACTCGATCGGATGTGTAACAGCGGATGGACCCGCGCCTGGAAAGCGGCCGGATTGCCGATGGGCATCGACGTACTGTCCGGACCCCACAATCTCCGGCATGCGTTCGCTAGGAGACTGAGGATCGCCGGCGTCCCGCTCGAAACCCGGAAAGTGCTGCTGCATCACATCGACGGCGACATCACCATCCACTATTCGCCCGCAGAACTCAAGGAACTGGTCGATGCCGTGGACCGGCTGGACGAAACCCGGAACGTGACGATGCTGAGAGTGGTGAGATGATTTACCCGGATGGGTAAATTGACCAAAAAAGAAAGGCCGGGAAAACCGGCCTAAACTCTTGAAAGATATGGTGGGCCGTGCTGGATTCGAACCAGCGACCACTGCATTAAAAGTGCAATGCTCTACCGACTGAGCTAACGGCCCAAAGAAGCGAGAATTATAATGACTGACTTCGTACTCTTCAAGTCTGTTAAAGTAGACTTTAAAGCCGCTTCAAAACAGAGGACCAGGAAATCGGGATGTGAGCTCGTAAGCTTTGGGCATTCGTGAACTGTCCAAGGCTGCGGGCAACAATGCTGGTTTCTCCCGGCTGCAGAGCCACAAACCCTTTCTTTCATCATTTTCATGGATACACAATACGGTACTTACAATCTCTAAGGGCGTGACAATGAGTTATCCCAACCCGCCGATCATTTATTAACTCTGCCAAATTATCGGTGGCTGCCGGTCTCCGCTGATCACCGCATGCATCGACGCGTTGCACCTTCAATCGCAGCCATTACCGAAACTGCGCCAAGTCATGAGATTCACAAAAAGTCTTTTTAATACGCTGCTTTTGTCCTTTTTTCTTCTCACCCTGAGCGGATGTGTTTATGTCCGACTGCTGGAGGCAAAAAATCAGCTGGCCGACTTCGAGCGGAACTTCCGCGTACAGGTGACCGACGACTACTTTCATCTTGATTTCCTGAATCCGGTCCTACTGAGCGACGACTTCCGCTATCTAACCAAACTTCACCCTAGCCGGATCGAAAAGCTCTCTCAAGGTTACCGGTGGTACTTGGATTTCCATCAAATGGACAGCGGCGATCAACCCGGTAAAACCATTGTTTTCGGCATGACGTTCAATGGCAAAGGCAAGCTGTCCGGCTGGGATTTCTCTCCGGTTTTCCTGGAGATGGCCCCCGCGGCTTTTCTTGAGGCATCGATACGATCTTTGGGTAAAGGCAAGGTGGACGAGGGTCGTCGACAGTTGAAGGTCGATGCCGAAGATCTACCCAAAGTTTCGGCCCCTCCCCCGAACCGGAAGAAGATCTTGGAAGTTTTAGGTTCCCCCGCCGAACAGGCCGAGAAAGATGGCATGACGCTCTACGTCTACCGATTCAAAGCCGAAGCCATCCCCACGGGCGAAGAGGACGAAAAAAGGCAGGTCGCCGTAGCCAAGCTTTATTTCAACCCGGTTACGGATGAATTGATCAAAATGTCCAGCCGCTTCGTAGGCTTGAAGATCGCCATCGATTATCGAAGGCTGGCCCAATCAAGCAGTCCCAGCCGAAGTTAATTTCAAGAAATTACTTTATCAAGGAACCTTTTCATTGTCTCAAAGTCTTTACAATTAAATACCAAGTATTTTGCTTGGTTTTTAAGCAAAGACTGGAGGTTGTCATGTTAGTAGCAGAAGCTATCACGATAGTGCTGGCACTTGGAACGATGGCAGGCATACTAATTTCTCGCTTCAAGTAATCCAGTAAATCGTCAAGTACGCGGCTGGTGTAGATTGTAGCGTTCTGCGCTATCCGAATTTACCATCTGCGTCATTGATGCCTCTCCGTGCTGCCCGTCTTCGCCAATCGAAGCGGGCAGTATTTTTGCAGCTCAATTCGGCCCGACGATCGACTTGTCGCAAGCGTCGGGCCATAACATGTCAGCCTTTCTTTAACCGCACGATACCCATCAGCTTCAAGCCCAAGCGTTCGTAGAAGGGTTCGCTGATGCCTTTGCGAATCTTGCGGATGAAATATTTCTCGAATGCGATCTTGGCCAGGTGCACCCAGCGCCCCTTGCTGGCCCAGGTGACATTACGCGGCGGAATCTGCGGACGGGCAATGAATGCCACGCCGGTATCGCCGAGATCAGCCAGGCACAGGGCATTCCAAGTCGCTTTATGGGACGGTTCCTTGCCGTCCAGTTGCTCGCGGATGTTGTGCGCGGTAGCGGTCACCATGGATTCGATCATGTAGCCGGTCTTGGGCGCTCCCGTGGGTACGGGCGTAGCTTCCACCGGCGGAATGGCTACGCAGACGCCCACCGAGTAGACGTTCTTGTAGGTCGGATTGCGTTGACACTCGTCGATCTGCACGAAACCGCGCGGATTGACTAACCCTTCGATTCCGGCCACCGCATCAACGCCTTTGAAGGCGGGAATCATCATGGCGTGCTTGAACGGCAGTTCGTGCTTCTGTTTTTCCTGTCCTTTCTCGTCCACCTCGGTCACGTACATCACGCCCTTCTCGATACGATCGACTCTGGCGTTGGTGATGGCCTTGATGTGATGCTGCCGCAGTTCGCCCTCCAAAAGACCCTTGGTGTCGCCCACGCCGCCCAAGCCCAAGTGGCCGATATAAGGTTCGGACGTGACGAACGTGATTGGGACTCGGTCGCGAATCTCCCGCTTGCGAAGGTCTGCATCGGCGATAAAGGCGTATTCGTAGGCGGGCCCGAAACAGGACGCACCCTGGACCGAGCCGACGATGATAGGCCCTGGATCTTTGACGAACTCGTCCCAGAATTCGCCGGCCTCAGCGGCGTGATCGACGTGGCAGACGGACTGCGTATGCCCGTGCGGACCGAATCCCGGCACTTCCTCGAACGCCAGCTTGGGCCCTGTAGCGATGACCAAGTAGTCGTAGTCGACATGGCTGCCATCGGCCAGCTCGACCTGGTTCCGATCGGGATGGACCCGAGTCACTTTTTGGTTGATGAAACTAATTCCCTTTTTCTTGAACATTGGCGCCAGTTCGACCTTGATGTCGTCTGGCTTTCGCCACTTGACGGCCACCCAAGGGTTCGACGGGACGAAGTGAAAAGTCGGGCTGTCCGAAATGACGCAGACCTCGTCTTCTTTCCGGGCCAGTTGTTTCATTTCGAGAGCCATCGGAACGCCGCCTATGCCGGCGCCTAATGTAACGATGCGGGCCATGATCAGCCTCCTCCGTTCTAGTTGTTAATCAGACTTTTGGTCGAACTACTTTGACGAACTACGCGATGCGCCGATCTCGCCGGCATCCATATTGCATTCTGCCTCCAGCCACATCGCGTTGATGATGCCGAATGCGCAAGCGAAACCGACTCCTAATATCCAAGCGAAATACCACATGTTTCTACCTCAATATAAAGAATGCTGATCCTTCAGCACTTTCTCCGGCGTAACGCTACCCCACAACACCCTATACACCCAGCGGGTATAAGCCAGGACTATGGGCAGGAAAATCACTGTGATCCAAAAGGCCAAAGCCAGGGTAAAGCGGCTGGAGCTCGCATCCCAGATAGTCAGGCTGTGATTCGGATCGGTCGACGAAATCACGAGATACGGAAATAGTCCAAAGCCGAGCGACAGCAACACCCCAACGATACCCACCGAACTGAACACGAAGGCTCCGACGGACGTGTGCTCCAAGGCCGAACGCCAAGCCAGGAGCAAGCCTCCGAAACCGAGCGCGGGCGCGACCAGCATCCAGGGATGGGACATGAACTGGCTCAGCCAACCAGACGTCATGGTCACCGTCTTGTTGAGCGGGTTGGACGGGGCATCGGTGCCCGGCATGGCGGTGATTTCCGGGAGATTCATCCCGAAAGCGACCCACAGGGCTGCCAAGGTGACAGCGCCGATCACCACGGGCCCCAAGACCCGCACCACCGCCAACGCCCGCAGATAAAGCACCCCTTCCGTACGCCACTTGAGGTAAATCGCGCCGTGAAACAGACTGATGAGCAGGCCGAGCACGCCGCAGAGCAGCGCGAAGGGATTGAGCAGGGCGAAGAAACTGCCGTCGTAATAGGGCCTAAGATCCGCGTCGAAATGGAACGGCAAACCTTGAACCAGATTGCCCGCCAGAACGCCCAAGAGAATCGGCGGCACCGCGCCACCGATAAAGAGTCCCCAATCCCAGGCATTGCGCCAGACGGGGTTCTCCAGCTTGCTTCGATAATCGAATCCTGCCGGTCGGAAGAACAGGGCGAACAACACCAGCAGCATGGCTATGTACAACCCCGAGAACAGCGTCGCATAGACCAGCGGCCACACCGCGAACAACGCGCCTCCCAGAAGGACCAGCCATACCTGATTACCCTCCCAGGTCCCGCCGACGGTGTTGATGACGGCGCGGCGTTCGAGATCGTTGCGCCCGACGAAGGGCAGGAGCGCGCAGATGCCGAAATCGAACCCGGAAGTCAGGACGAAGGCGATGATGACGACCCCGGTAAACAGCCACCAAATGATTCTTAACGTTTCGTAATCGAACATGGTCGTTTTCTCCCGGTATTACGGCATGGGCGCAGCCGGCTTCATCTCAAAGTGATACTTCCCGGTATGGAGGCTACTCGGCCCCAGACACACGTACTTGATCATGAGGAACATCTCGATAATGAGGAGAGCGGTATAGAAGAACACGAAGCCGGCGATGCTGAACCAGAGCTGGTCGGAACCGATGTTGGACGCGGACATATGCGTAGGCAACACGCCGGAGATGGTCCAGGGCTGACGACCGTATTCCGCCACGAACCAGCCGGCTTCGGAAGCGATCCACGGCAGCGGAATGCACCAGGTGGCGAGCCTGAGCAGCCATTTCTTCTGATCCGCCACACGCGTCGCGCAGAAATAGAAGGCCATGGCGAACACGAACAGCATGGTGAACCCCGCCGCAACCATCAGGCGGAAGGTCCAGAACAAGGGAGCCACCCGCGGAATCGTGTCGTTCGCCGCCTTTTGAATCATCTCCTCGGAAGCGCTGGCCGGATCGGCGGTGTACTTCTTCAGCAACAGGCCATAGCCGAGATCGGTGACGTGCCGGTCGAACAGCGCTTTGGTGGGCTCGCTCTTGTCCCCTGCCCGCATTTTCTGCAACTGAGCGTAGGCGATCATCCCGCTTCGGATGCGCTCGGCGCTCTCGGCGCGGAGGTCCTTGAGCCCCTTGACATCCTCGTCGATAGAACGAGTCGCGATGAGTCCCAGCACGTAGGGCACTTTGATGGCGAAATGGGTCTTTTCCGCTTCCTGGTCCGGGAAGCCGATTATGGTGAAACTGGCCGGCGGCTCGTGGGTGTCCCATTCCGCTTCGATGGCCGCAAGCTTGATCTTCTGTACCTCGCCCGAGGTATAGCCGCTTTCATCGCCCAGAACGATCACCGACAGCACCGAAGCCAAACCGAACGCCGCCGCGATGGAGAACGAGCGGCGGGCGAAGCCGAGATCGCGCCGCCGGATCAAGTACCAGGCGCTGATGCCCAGAACGAACATGGAACCCGTTACATAGCCTGCGGCTACGGTATGAACGAACTTGACCTGCGCCACCGGATTGAAGAACACGTCCGCGAACGACGCCATCTCCATGCGCAGGGTCTCGTAGTTGAATGCAGACCCGACCGGGTACTGCATCCAACCGTTGGCGATGAGAATCCACAAGGCGGAAAAGCTGGTTCCGAAGGCGACCAGCCAGGTGACCGCCAAGTGCTGAACCTTGGTCAGCCTGTCCCAGCCGAAGAAAAACAGGCCCACTAAAGTCGATTCCAAGAAAAAGGCCATCCAACCCTCGCTGGCCAGGATTGGGCCGAAGATGTCGCCGACGTAATGGGAGTAATAGGCCCAGTTGGTGCCGAACTGGAATTCCAGGGTGATACCGGTCGTGACGCCCATCGCGAAGTTGATGGCAAACAGCTTGCCCCAGAACTTCGTCATATCCTTGTAGACTTCCTTCTTGGTCATCACGTACACCGATTCCATGATGGCCAGAATAAAGGCCAGCCCCAGGGTCAGGGGCACGAACAGAAAGTGATACATGGCCGTGAGGCCGAACTGCAGGCGCGACAAACTGACGATTTCTTCACCGGATATCATCTGATGCTCTCCTGGTGGACAAGAGGGGTACGGTCTGATGAAAACAGATCCGCAACGGCGGGCTTGGGCGTGTTCGGATCATGCCGGAAGAAAGCAAACCACAAGACGCTCAAGAGGATAATTTTGAGGATCAAAGCCAGAGTAATTTCCCATCGGAGACGGTCGCGTCCGCTGGAGAAATCAGAAGTGGAATCACGCATATCGAGTTTCCGGATGTTTTAATTCACGAGCCACGCTACTGCGTTACCCGATTGTTATCCGCTCCCTCGAAAAAGGACCGTCCCTGGCTAGGGGAAACGCCAACATTAAAGACTCATTCCCTTTCAGTGGCTATATCGGATCGGAAAAGGCGGTTCACCGCCTGCCCTGGAGAACAAGTCTATATAATCAGTCGCTAATATATTTACAAGCTCCGTGCCAAGATGTCTCGGCAAGTCGAACCGCAGATCATCAAGCCTCTGGCCCGCTTCTTTGCGACGTCAGCGTTTCATATGAAACAGAGGTGAAATAACTCGGTGCGTCGTGAAACGAGATGAAACATCAACTGAGGAATCATGCTCGGATGTTTTTTTTTGCAAGACAAGGCCGCCTCAGATGAAAAAGGTAAAGCTCACTCTCCTCTCGACCCTTCCAGGCGGGCCGTCAAATCTCGCAATACCGCCTCCAACAGTCCTTCATCCTCGCTGACGTACTTTAAGGCATCTTCTTCACGCCTCAGCCAGGTGAACTGCCGTTTGGCGAATTGGCGGGTAGCGATGATGCCGCGCTCGATCATCGTATCGCGGCCGTATTCGCCTTCGAGATAAGCCCAGATCTGCCGATAGCCGACGGCGCGGATGGACGGCAGATCGGCGTGGAGATCGCCTCGTTCGTACAAGGCGCGGACTTCGTCGATGAACCCGCGTTCGATCATCATCAAGAAGCGCTGCCGGATCCGTTCGTGCAGAGCTTCGCGGTTGGCCGGCGCGATGATGAGCTTGATCAGGTCGAACGGCAAAGGTGTCGTTCGGGTTTCGGCGCACAAGACAGACAGCGGAACTCCGGTCAGGCGATACACCTCCAGTGCGCGCTGGATACGCTGCGGATCGTTGGGGTGGATACGCGCCGCCGCTTCGGGATCGATCTCACCCAGTTTCACATGCAGCTTGGCCCAGCCGACATGCGCCGCCTCCTCGTCGATCTGCCGCCGGATCTCAGGGTCGGCGGGCGGCAAAGTCGAAAGGCCATAAAACAGGGCATTGAAATACAGCATCGTGCCCCCCGCCAGGATCGGCAGCTTGCCGCGACTCGTGATGTCCTGCATCGCCGCGAGCGCCTCGTTCCGAAAGCGGCCGGTGGAATAGGATTCGGCGGGGTCGAGAATGTCGATCAGATGGTGCGGAATGCCTTCCCTTTCTTCCAGGTTCGGCTTGGCGGTACCGATGTCCATGTCCCGATAAACCAGCGCGGAATCGACACTGATCACTTCGCCATTCAGCGCCTTAGCCAATTCGGTGGCCAGCCGGGTTTTGCCCGAAGCGGTCGGCCCCATCAGGACGATAGCGGATGGGAACTCGTGTTCGGTCACTGGCCGCGCATGAACAAGCGGTTCAAGTCCTTGAGGCTTAGCTCAACCCAGGTGGGGCGGCCATGATTGCACTGGCCGCTGCGCTCCGTCGCTTCCATTTCGCGGAGGAGCGTGTTCATTTCAGGCACGGTCAGCTTGCGGTTGGCCCTCACCGATCCATGGCAGGCCATGGTCGCCAGCACCTCGTTCAAGGATTGCTCGATCCGGAGGCTCCGGCCGTGCTGATTGAGATCGGACAACACGTCACGCACCAAACGCTCGCCGTCCGCATCCGCTAACAAGGCGGGCAAGGCCCGCACTATGAGCGTCTCGAGGCCGGTCCGGCGAAGCTCGATGCCGAGGCTTTCGAACGCTTCAACCGCCTCTTCCGCCTGATCGGCCTCGGCCGCGGTTACCTGAATCCGGATCGGCAGCAGCAAGGGCTGCATAGGAATCGACCCTGCCCTAACCTGCTCCTTCAGTTTTTCGTAGGTGATCCGCTCGTGCGCGGCATGAGCGTCCACCACGACTAGCCCATTGCGGCTCTCGGCCAGAATGAAAGCGCCGTGCAGGTGTGCTACCGCAAATCCGAGCGGCGGCGCCGTTTGCTCATCGGGCTTCGGTTCTTGCGGCAGGTCCGTCTTCGGGGCCGGGGCGGAATAAAGATCGGCATAACTTTGGATCGCCTCGGCCACTTGCAAGGGCAGCGCGGCTTGGCTGTGAGGCCTCGATAACTTGGGCGTCAAAACCGTATGCGTCGGCATTTCTTCCCGCTGGGGCAGAGCCTCGGGTTCGGCAGCCCGTGGCTTGGTCTCGGCCAAAGCCCGATGCAACGCCCGGAACAGAAAATCATGGACCATCCGGGAATCGCGAAAACGCACTTCGAGCTTGGCGGGATGGGCATTGACGTCGACCAGCGTGGGGTCCAGCTCCAGATACAGCACGTAGACCGGCTGGCGTCCGTGGTAAAGTACGTCCTGATAGGCTTGCTTCACGGCATAGCTCACCAGCTTGTCTCGGACCAGCCGCCCGTTGACGTAGAAAAACTGCATGTCGGCTTGGCTACGCGAGAAGGTCGGAAGCCCTACCCAGCCGGAAAGCCGGAGCCCCGCCGCCGAAAACTCCACCGCCAGCGCGTTTTCCAGAAACGACTCGCCGAGCACCAGGGCCAGGCGCCGTTCGATCTCGGCCTGGCTTTCCGCCGGCCGCAAACTCAATACCGTCCGCTCGTCGTGCTTCAAGGCAAACCCCACGTCGAACCGGCTCAGGGCCATACGCTTGATCAGCGTTTCGATATGGGAAAACTCGGTCTTTTCCGAGCGGAGAAACTTCCGCCGCGCCGGCGTGTTATAGAAGAGATCGCGAACTTCAACCGTCGTCCCCTCGGGATGGGCGGCCGGCTGCACGTCGAAATCGGTTTCCGTCCCATCCGCCGTGACGCGCCAGGCGCAACGCTCGCCGCGTATCCGCGAGGTCAAGGTCAAGCGGGCCACGGAACTGATGCTCGGCAAAGCTTCGCCCCGAAATCCCATGCTGGCGACCCGCTCCAAGTCCTCCAGGCTGGCGATCTTGCTGGTGGCGTGGCGGGACAGGGCGAGCGGCAACTCCTCCCGGTCGATGCCGCAGCCGTCGTCGCGGATGCGCATCATGCGCAAGCCGCCTTGTTCCACGTCGATCTCCACCGAGCAAGCGGCGGCGTCGAAGGCGTTTTCGACCAATTCCTTCACCACCGAAGCAGGGCGTTCGACCACCTCGCCGGCGGCGATTTGATTGATCAATTGCGGAGGGAGAATACGGATAGGCATCGTAGATGGGATCAGTGATCGAGAAAACGGTTTGGCGATTAGACAGAATCCGGGAGATCGGATTCAGCACAGGCCCTATTCTCGGGAAAGTACAGGATTTATGAAAGCGAAGAGAAACCTGCCGGCGCGGATCCCAGGCGCAAGCACTTTATTTTTGAACGACCGGCCTCTTGCCGTCGGATTCCGTTACGCTCTCCAAAGCATCGGCCACGCGCAGATCGACCGGAACCACTGGCCGAATTTCGGAGAAATAGTTGCGGATACCGTCGAAGATGGCGCGGGCCACCTGATCCTGATGTTTCGGATTGCGGAGATTTCGCTCTTCATCCGGATTGGAAATGAACGCCGTCTCTATCAGCATCGAGGGGACGTCCGGCGACTTGAGCACCGCAAACCCGGCTTTTTGCACGTCTCGATGATGTAACTGGAAATCTTTTTTCAGTTCTCCCAACACCTTTGCGGCAGCGCGATTGCTGGCTTCGAGCGTGGCGGTTTGCGACAAGTCAAGCAGCACCGAAGCCAGCAGCTTGCCCTTTCCCTTGAGCTGAACACCGCCGACCAGCGCGGCATTCTCCCGGTCCGCCAGCCAACGGGCCGCTTCACTGGAGGCGCCGTGGTCCGACAGGGTAAACACCGAAGAGCCCTTGACATCGTTGCTCACGTAGGCGTCCGCGTGCAAGGAAATAAATAAATCGGCCTTCGCCTTGCGCGCGAGTTCGGCCCGCTCACGCAGATCGACGAAATGGTCGCCCTTGCGCACCATAACCGGCCGCATGCCCGCTTCTGCACGAATCATTTGTTCGAGCTTGCGAGCGATCGCCAGCACCACGTCTTTTTCATAAGTTCCGTTAGGACCGATCGCCCCGGTATCTTTGCCGCCGTGACCGGCATCGATGACGATCACTCTTTCTTTGGCGAGCCCAGGCTTCAAAGAACGTACAGGCCTGGCATCGCTTTGTGAGCGTCCAGCCCTGGCCGAAACGGGTTTAGCGGCTGTTTTCGTCGACTCGACGACACTGGGGAGCTCCACCGATTTGGCCTCCGGCTTGGATGTCGCCTTGTCGCCTGTGCGGACGGCTAAACCCGAGGACACCAATTCGAGTACCAGACGCGACCGTCCTTTGAGGTTGGTCACATAGGCCCTATGTCCGACCGAACCTTTAAAATCAACCAGAATCCGGGGGCTATCCTTGGACTTGCCGGAAATCGGAATCAGTTTGGCGATCAAAGGATGAGCCGCAGACGGTTGTCCAAGAGCTCCGGACAAGAAAATGTTTTCAAAGTCGATTTGCAGGCGATTCGGCTTGCTTCCGCGGGAAATCCGGAATTTGGGCGGTGCCGAAAACTCGAAGACCAGTCGTGCCCCCTTCGCGGCGGTCTCGAACTTCACCGATTTCATTTGGATGGGCGCACCCAAAAGCAACGGCGCGTAGCCCCACAAAGTGAGCACCAACCATGTGATTAGCGTTTTTTTTTCCATGAGTGAAGCCGCCGTGCTTGAACATCCGCTGAAAACATAGCCCGAGACTCGGGAAACCGCAAGAACGGACTACGCGGCCTAGAGACGGGCCAATATCTCTTGACCCTGAGCGGTTTCACTCACGATATCCGCGATGCGCTCCGTGCCGGCGATTTCAAGGCTGATGTCAAGATCGGCCCGGGGCAATAGCCCTGCACCGCGCTCTGGCCATTCGATGAAGCAAACGGCATTGGGCCGGAGATAGTCCCTGAACCCCATCCATTCCAGCTCTTCCGGATCGTTCAGCCGGTACAAGTCGAAGTGGTAAACGACCCGGTCTTCAAAAGAATATTCTTCGACCAGCGTAAAGGTTGGGCTTTTCACCGGCCCCGAAAAGCCGGCCGCCCGAAGCCAGCCGCGTACGAACGTGGTTTTGCCGGCGCCGAGATTTCCGTGCAGGAAGACGAGCCCCCCCGACGGCATGGCTCGATAAACACGCCCGGCCAATGCGAGCGTTTCGGCTTCATCCCGCAGTGTCACTTTCATAAATTGACGAGCCGCCGTAAAGGATCCATCAAATCGCAGGCCAAGAGCCCCCGTGCACCCGTCTTCGCCGCCTCGTCCCCCGCCGCGCTATGCAATTGCACGCCCAAGGCCGCCGCCTCGAAAAGATCCAGGCGCTGCGCCAACAATCCCGCGATCACGCCGGTCAGCACGTCGCCCATGCCGCCGCTCGCCATGCCGGGGTTGCCGGCAGTGCACACATAGGGTAGTCCATCCAGGCCGCAGACCAGACTGCCGGAACCTTTCAACACGGCGACGCCGCCGAACTGCGCCTGCAGCCTCCGAACGGCGGTGAATCGATCTTTCTGGATGTCCGCAGAGGACGAGTCGAGCAACCGCGCCGCTTCCCCCGGATGGGGTGTAATGACCCAGTTGTCCCGTTTGCGGGGATTTGCCGCAAGAAGGTTGAGCGCGTCAGCATCCGCCACGATCGGCAACTCAGTGTCCAATACCGCGCCGAGCAGCGTCCTCGCCCATTCCGACCGGCCCAGCCCGGGACCGACGGCAATCACCGTGGCCCGCTCCAAGGGCGTCCTAAGGTCCTCGGCGGTTTCGACGCCATGGCACATCAGTTCCGGTCGGGTCAGATTGAGCGAGTCGGCATGAGCTTTCCGCGTAGCGATGCTGATCAGCCCCGCTCCGACCCGCGCCGCGGCCTCGGCGGCCATGCGGGCGGCGCCGCTGTAGCCATGGTCTCCCCCGACCACCAGCACGTGGCCGAAATGACCTTTATGGGCATAACGCGGACGCGCCGGCAAGCCGCGTTCCCACGGCGGCAGCAGCATGGCCGAAGGTTCGACGGAATATCGCACTTCCGGCGGCGTGCCCAGATCGGCGAAGACGATCTCGCCGGCGTACTCGGGACCTTCGCCGGTAAAGAGGCCCTGCTTGAGACCGATGAAGGTCACGGTCAAATCGGCCTTGACGGCAACGCCCAGCGCGGAACCGGTATCGGCATGGAGCCCGGATGGAATATCCAGCGCCATCACGCGCCCGGAGAAACGGTTGACGGCCTTGATCACCTCGGCGTAAAGACCGCCGACGTCCCGATCCAAGCCGGTGCCCAAAAGTCCGTCGACCAGCACTTCCGCGCCTTCGAAATCGGCCGGGATAAAATCCAATATCTCGCCGCCTGCCGCGCGATAATCCTGGTAAGCGGTCAGAGCGTCGCCCTTGAGATTCGCTGGCGGCGCGACCGGATAAACCCGCACGTCCATCCCCGCCTCGTGAGCCAGCCGGGCCACCACGTACCCGTCGCCCCCGTTGTTGCCGCCGCCGCAAATCGCCGACAGCGTGCGCGCCTCCGGCCAGCGTTCGAGCAAAGCCGCAAAGGCGGATGCCCCGGCACGGCGCATCAATTCGATCCCGGGAATGCCCACCGTTTCGATCGCATAACGGTCCATGGCGCGCACGTCCTCGGCGCGATAAAGATCTTTCGGGAAACTTCGGCTGTATCGTTCGCTCATAACGCAGTAAGCTGTATCCAAACTCCGCTTAATTTCGACTTATTCTGGCTTAAACGCCGCACGGCCTCTACCTTTCTGTGACTTCATCCGCTCTCGATTACTCCGCATTGGCCCTCAAAATCAAAAACTGGGGCCAGGAACTCGGCTTCCAGCAGATCGGTATCGCCGATACCGATCTTTCTGCGGCCGAAGAGCAGCTCCACGACTGGCTAGCCGAGGGTTTTCACGGAGAAATGGACTACATGACGCGGCACGGCACCAAGCGCAGTCGTCCGGACGAACTCGTCCCCGGTACGCTCCGGGTCATCAGCGCGCGCATGGATTATCTGTCGGAAAATCGGACCACGATTCGAGAACGGTTGGACGACCCGGCCGCCGCATTCATCTCCCGCTACGCCCTTGGGCGCGATTATCACAAGATGCTCCGCAAACGCTTACAGCAATTGGCCGAACGCATCGCGAGCGAGGTCGGCTCGTTCGGTTATCGGGTCTTCGTCGACAGCGCGCCGGTGCTGGAAAAAGCGATCGCCGCCAACGCGGGCCTTGGCTGGATCGGCAAGCATACCAATCTGATCAACCGCAAAGCGGGCTCGATGTTCTTTCTCGGCGAGATTTACACCGATCTCCCCTTACCCACCGATTCCGAAACGACCAACCACTGCGGAAGCTGCACGGCCTGTCTCGACGTCTGCCCCACTCAAGCAATCGTTGCGCCTTATCGGCTGGACGCCCGACGCTGCATTTCTTATCTGACCATCGAATTGCGCGGGTCGATCCCCGAAGAATTCCGCACCGCCATCGGCAACCGCATTTACGGCTGCGACGATTGCCAGCTCGTCTGCCCGTGGAACCGCTACGCGAGGCTCACCGACGAAGCGGATTTCATGCCGCGCCACGGCCTCGACGCCGCCGGGCTGATCCAGCTTTTCCGGTGGGACGAGGCGACGTTTCTGCAAAAAACCGAAGGCTCCGCCATTCGCCGCATCGGTTGTGAATGCTGGATCAGGAATATCGCGGTGGCGCTGGGCAATTCGAAGACCGGCCCAGACGTGATCGAAGCTCTGCAAGCCCGGATCGACGATCCTTCGCCGCTGATCAGAGAGCATGTTCGTTGGGCGCTTTCGAAGCACGAAATCGCCCCTGAGCCGGCCTGGCCAGCGTGATCATCGTTCGTTGAAACGACTCTCTCGCTGCCCCTTTCCGTTCCGCCCTCGCTCAACATCGCGTAGAATCGGGCGGATGATATCCACTCGATGAATATTCAGGAGTTATAGGCTATGAGACTTTTCTCACGCGCGTTGATTGCCGGAATCCTTCTTTCGGCTTTAATGCCCGCTTTTGCTGACGACGAATGGCGCGGCACTACGCTTTCCGACCAGACTCTGGAGAAGGTCAACCTGGCTCTAGTCGCGTATCAGGGCTGCGTTAACGCCGAAACCCGCGAGCATATGGGAGAAAAGGCAGATTCGCGTGCGCTCACTGATCGCATTCTAAAAACCTGCGAAGAGAAGTTATCGAAGGTAAAAACCGCATTCGATAGCGAAAAAGTACCCGGCACGATCTCCGAACGCTATATGCGCAGCCGCCGTACTCAAGCGGCACGTCAAATTTTGCGCATATTCATGGGCGCCCAGGCGGCTCAGTCCGTAACCGGACAACCATAACGCGATCTCCTGACCCTTGTTCCTGGCCGGTCGGCTACTCCGCCGCTACAGCCGGCCATGCATGCCGCGCCAATCAAGCCGGCTTCATAGGACGTCATTCAACACATAGAGGACCCGAATGCAATTCGACCCAACGCTCATTCCGGCCACGTTCGACGCCGTCCACATCGGACTTGCGGCCCTGGTGGTTATTCTGCTGATTCTGCAAATCCTTTTGCTGTCTGTAGCCGTTATCGCCTTGCTGCGCCGCAGAAAGCCGGCGTCCGAAGTCGCCGCCGTACCGGTTCGCGCCGAACCGGCGCACGTTCCGATCCGGGAGGCCCCCAAGCCCCTGGAAATCGTCAAGCCGGAACGGCCGGAGCCGGTGGTTGTCAAAGAAGCCACACCGGATGCGGCCTTGCAGCTTCTCGGGCTTTTGCAGAAAGAAGCCCGCTTTGTCGACTTCGTTCAGGAAAACGTCGGCGCCTATTCCGACGCCGAGATCGGCGCGGCGGCCCGCGTCGTGCATGAAGGATGCCGCAAAGTATTGAGCCAGCATTTCGAGCTTGAACCGGTGCGCAGAGAGCAGGAGAACTCTCGCATTACCCTGCCCAAAGGCTTCGACGCTTCGAGCGTAAGGCCCACGGGCAATATCGTCGGCGATCCGCCCTTTACCGGCACCTTGATACACCGCGGCTGGCGTGCCACGGGCGTTAAGCTGCCCAAAATCGCCGAAGGACACGACGTACGCATCATCGCCCAAGCAGAGGTGGAATTGTGAGCGAAACCCAATATTCCGTCGGAATCGACCTCGGCACGACCAACAGCGTCGTTTCTTATGTCGATCTTAGCCAGTGCGACGGTGAAAAAGCACCGATCGAGGTCTTGGATATTCCGCAATTGACGTCGCCCGGCACAGTCGGCGACAAAAAGCAATTGCCGTCCTTCCTTTACCAGGCCCACGAGGCCGAACTCGCACCTGGCGATATCGTATTGCCTTGGAACGAGTATCCGGAAGCCATCGTCGGCGATCTGGCCAGACAGCTCGGAAGTAAGACGCCGATACGACTGGTAGCCAGCGCCAAAAGCTGGCTGTCCCACAGCGGCGTCGATTGCCGTGCGCCGATCCTGCCCGTCCAGTCGCCGGAGGAAGTAAAGCGGGTTTCGCCGCTGCAAGCGTCCATCGAATACCTCCGTCACATGCGAGACGCCTGGAATGCTCGCTACCCCGATGCGCCCTTGAGCGAGCAGGATCTGGTGATCACGGTGCCCGCCTCGTTCGATCCCGCAGCGCGGGAGCTCACCGTGGAAGCCGCCTATGCCGTCGGCCTCAGACAGGCGATTCTGCTCGAAGAGCCGCAGTCGGCGCTATACAGCTGGATCCAGACCAGCGAGGGCAAATGGCGCGAGCAGGTCAAACCCGGCGACATCATTCTGGTCGTGGACGTCGGCGGCGGCACTACCGACTTGTCGCTAATCGCCGTAACCGAGGAGGAGGGCAATCTGATCCTCAACCGGGTGGCCATCGGTGACCATATTCTTCTCGGCGGGGACAACATGGACCTCGCCCTCGCCTATGTGCTGAAAACGAAGATCGAAGCCGGGGGCAAACGGCTCGAACCGTGGCAGATCCAGGCGCTCATGCACGGCTGCCGGGATGCGAAGGAATCCTTGCTCTCCGATTCGGATACCGATGAAGTCGCCGTCGTCGTCCCCAGCCGCGGTTCGTCGCTCATCGGCGGGACGCTCCGTACCAGCCTGACCCGCGACGAAGTCGGGCGAACCCTGGTCGAAGGCTTCTTCCCGAGGGTGCAAATCACCGATCGCCCCGCGGTTCAAGCCCGCACCGGCTTGACCACCCTGGGTCTTCCCTATGCCAAGGATGCGCGGATCACCTGCCATCTCGCCGCTTTCCTCAGCCGGCAGATCGGTGCGACCGGAGAGTTGCAGGGATTCGACCTCCCGGCCGATGCCCAATTCCTGCATCCGACCGCGCTGCTCCTCAACGGCGGCGTATTCAAATCCGAGGCGCTCGAAAACCGGTTGCTCGAGGCACTCAATAGCTGGCTCGAAGCCGATGGGGCGCCGCGTGCCCGATTGCTGCACGGTGCCGACCTGGATTTGGCCGTGGCGCGCGGCGCCGCTTATTACGGCTATGTCCGCAAAGGCCGCGGCGTCCGCATCCGCGGCGGTACCGGCGCAGCCTATTATGTGGGCGTCGAAAGCGCCATGCCCGCCGTACCGGGCTTTGCTCCGCCGATCGAAGCCTTGTGCATCGCGCCTTTCGGCATGGAAGAAGGCACCGAGGCGGATCTGCCGCCCTACGAGTTCGGCTTGGTCGTCGGAGAACCCGTACGCTTCCGTTTCTTCGCGTCCAACGTCCGCCGCGACGATGTGGTCGGCACGCGTCTCGACTACTGGTCGGAGGACGAAATGGAAGAGCTGGACGAAATCGAAGTCACCTTGCCGGCCGAGGAATACCAAGCGGGCGATGTCGTCCCGGTCCATTTGGCCGCCAGGGTCACCGAAGTGGGCACGCTGCAACTGGAAGCGGTGGCGAAGGACGGCGACAAACGCTGGAACGTCGAATTCGATGTCCGTGCCGGCGAAAAGCCCCTGCCGTCGGATGAAAATGTTGCGCCGGAGGAACCGATCTTGGGCGATCTCGCCGAGCGGGCGGCCGAAGCCGCACCGGCGACTGCAGCAGACGAAACAGCTTCGGAAACGCCTAGCGACGACGCTTCGGCCAAAAAAAGCTTTTGGCCTTTCAATAAATAATGGATAAACCGCAGGGGTAATGCCCCTGCGGATACCCCTACCGCATGCCTGAATCATCAAGTCAGACGCCTCGCTATCTTGTCGGCATCGATCTCGGCACGACCCACACCGTGGTCGCCTATGCCGATCTCGCCAAAGCCGCGCGAGCCGAAATCCAGCTTTTCCTTTTCCATATCGATCAACTGGTTGCGCCGGGTGAAGTCGCTGCGGAGCCGCTGCTGCCTTCCGTCCGCTATCACGCATCGCCGGACGAACTGACCGATGCCGACGTTCGGCTGCCCTGGCCTTCTCCGGAGCCGGAATCGACTTATCGTCCGGTCATCGGCAAGCTGGCGCGGGTCTTGGGTTCGAAAAGCCAAGGGCGTTTCGTAACGAGCGCCAAGAGCTGGCTGTCCCATGCTAGCGCAGACCGGACCGCCGCCATCCTCCCCTGGGGCGCGCCGGAGGAGATTCCGAAAATCTCCCCGATCGAGGCCAGTGCGAGTTACCTGCGCCACGTGCGTTCCGCCTGGAATTACCACCATCCCGAAGCGCGGCTGGAAGCCCAAGAGATCGTAGTGACCGTACCGGCTTCCTTCGACGAGGCGGCGCGTACTTTAACGCTCGAAGCCACCCGGCTGGCCGGACTTCCGAATGTGCGTCTGCTCGAAGAGCCGCAAGCGGTCTGTTACGACTGGCTCTGGAATCACCGCAAATCCTTGCGTAAGCAGCTCGCCGAGGTGCGCTTGTTGCTGGTCTGCGACGTCGGCGGCGGCACCACGGACCTGACCTTGATCAAGGTCGAGCCGGACGAGGACGACCCCAAGCTCACCCGGATCGCCGTCGGCAATCATCTGATGCTGGGCGGGGATAACATCGACTTAACTCTGGCGCATCTCGCAGAACGCCGGCTGATGGGCGACGATCGAAAGCTGTCGGCGGCCGAACTGTCCCAACTGGTCGAACAATGCCGGCTCGCCAAAGAACGGCTGTTGGCCCCCGATGCGCCGGAATCCTCAACCGTGACGCTGCTCGGCACGGGAGCCCGGCTCATCGGCGGCGCGCGCTCGGTCGAACTGGCTCGAAGCGAAGTGCATCGCATCGCTCTCGACGGCTTCTTTCCGATGGTGAGTCTCGCCGATCATCCCGACCGAAAACGGAGCGGCGTCGTCGAATTCGGTCTGCCCTACGCCGCCGATCCCGCAATCAGCAAACATCTGGCCGCTTTTTTGACTCACCACTTCGAAACCGCACGCGAAGCGCTCCAGTCGGACTCCGCCGAGCCTGTCCCCGATGCCGTACTTCTCAACGGCGGCGTGTTCCGCAGCTCGACCATAGCCCAGCGCCTGGTGGAGCTCGTGACGGCGTGGGGAAAACATCGTCCCGTCCTGCTCAAAAACGATCGTCCGGACTTGGCCGTGGCCTACGGCGCCGTAGCCTACGGCCTCGCGAGGCGCGGCCATGCCGTTCAACGCATCGGCGGCGGCTCGGCGCGCAGTTATTTTCTGGTGGTGGAAACCGGCCGGGACGAGACCCCCAAGGGCGTCTGTATTCTGCCGCGGGGAACCGACGAAGGCCGGGAGATCGTCTTGACCGACCGTACCTTCCTGCTCAGACTCGGACAACCGGTGCGATTCAATCTCGCGTCGTCCAGCGAGGATCGGCGCTTCCAACCGGGAGAGATGGCCGACATCGACGGAGACCGTTTCATCCACTTGCCGCCTCTCGCCGTCGTCTTCGACCGGGAAAGCGTGCAAGGACGGACGGAACAGGCCGTGCAGATCGCAGCCGCCCTGACCGAAATCGGAACCCTCGATTTGCACTGCGTGGCAGCCGATAACTCCGAACAACGCTGGAAGATCGAGTTTCAGCTGCGGCAAACGGCTCCGCAGACGGCATTGCCCGAAGCTCGCCGGCATCCCCGCTTCGATCAGGCCATCGAGAAAATTCGCCTGGTTTTCGGAAAAAAAGCGAAAGCGGCCGACACCAAGATGGTCAAAGGGTTGCGCAGTGAGCTCGAGAAGATTCTGGGACCCCGAGCCGACTGGGACACCGCCTTATTACGCGACTTGTTCGGCGCCTTGCTGGAAGGTCTGCCTCACCGGCGGCGTTCCGCCGAGCACGAGCGTTTGTGGTTCAGCCTGACGGGGTACTGTCTTCGCCCCGGATTCGGCTATCCCCTGGACGATTGGCGGGTCGAACAGGTCTTTGCGATCTACGGACAAGGATTACAGTTCGTCAACGAAGTCCAAAATTGGACCGAATGGTGGACCTTCTGGCGCCGCCTCGCCGGAGGCTTGAGCGAAGAGGCGCAGCGTTCGATTTTTGAGGATCTGGCCGACTTCATCAATCCCGAAACCGCCAAGCGCGGCAATCTCCCTGCCCTCGCCAAAAAACGCAGCTATGAGGATATGGTGAGGCTTGCGGCCGTGCTGGAGCGGCTTCCTGCGCCCCAAAAGACCGAACTCGGAAACTGGCTGCTCCAGCGCCTATCGAAGCCCAGCGAACCCGCCGAAACCTGGTGGGCGCTTGGCCGCGTCGGTGCTCGCGTGCCGTTCCACGGCAGTGTGCATAACGTGGTTTCGCGTATCACGGCTGAAGAATGGCTGGTCCAGATCCTGAGCCACGACTTCAAAAAAGAGCCCCATGCTGGCTTTGCCACCGCGCTTATCGCGAGGCTCTGCAGCGACCGGGAACGCGACATCGATCCCATGCTACGCCAGCGCGTCATCGAGCGGCTAAGAATCGGCAAAGCGCCGGACTCCTGGATCGGCATGGTGTCCGAAGTGAAAGAACTTTCCGAGGCCGACGAAAAGCGCATCTTCGGCGAGGCTTTGCCCCCCGGCCTGAAGCTGATCGCCTGATTCGGCGAACGGTCAGCCGGGACGCTGGTTCATTTGAAGTTGGCTATTCCCATTCAGCTTCCATTCAGGAACGGAAGACTATCTTGATTCTGCCGGCAAACTAAATGGGTTTGAATCCGGCACCAGTTTCGAGTTTTTGAACGGGGGATCAAGTCATGAAACCGCTGAAAAAGATCATTGCCCTTTCCGCAATCGCATTATTCGCTTTCGCATCGGGCGCTCACGCCGACCGCGACCATTGGGGTCACCACCATCATGATCATGGGCATCATCACCATCATGGGCATCATAACCATGGCCATGATCATTATGCCCCAAGAGTGATTCACCATTACTACGAGCCTGCGCCACGTTATTATCGGGAGCCGCGCGTGGTGCATCGCCATATTCACCATTACGATGAACCGCGGGTCGTCTATCACGACGATTACCCGGCCTATCGCCGTCATGGCAGCGGTTTAGCGGGGACATTGCCGATCGTTGCGGGCGGCGTTCTCGGCGGCGTAGTTGGGGAACAGGTCGGTGCCGGCAATCATGGCGCCATCATCGCGGGATCGGTAGCCGGAGCCGTGTTGGGGCACGAAATTAGCCACTAAGGTCAGACACGACTTCATCGCTTCATGGCATGGCAGACCCGTTGTCTGCCCGGAAAGGACAGTGTTATTCTCCGCCTACCTCAGCGCCGGGCGGCTTTTTGCGGCCCGGCCCGCTCTTCGTAAACGCTGTGGTCGCATCAAGCCTCGTGATAAACAAACGACTCTTGCCCGTCATTCTTGGCTGGCTGGTGCTAATGGCATTTCCGGCCCATTCGCAACCGCCGTTCGGTCCGGAAGGTTTGATCACGCCTTTCATCGCGCGCCAACCCCAGTTCCGGCCCGGCATGAGCCTCGACGAGGCCATTCAGCGTATCCGGCGTGAAACCGGCGGCCGCATCCTGGCTGCCGACACAGTCAGAAATGACAGCACCGTTACTTACCGTATCAAAGTACTCATGCCGGACGGCCGGGTGCGGGTTTTCCATGTCGATGCCCAAGGATGAAAATTCAGAAGCCTCATGCCGAGAGCTCGTTATCAAGAGGGCTGTCAGTCAAAACCATTTAATTACCAAGCTGAAGCGATTCTCATGCGCCTTCTGATCGTCGAAGATGAGGCCGAACTGCGCGCCCAGCTCAAATCGCGCTTGCAGACCCTCGGTTACGCCGTCGACACCGCCGCTGACGGCAAGGAAGCGGTCTTTCTGGGAAGCGAATATCCGTTCGATCTGGCTATCGTCGATTTAGGACTGCCGCTGGTGTCCGGCATCGACGTCATCAGACGCTGGCGCGCCGACGGCGTCAATTTTCCGATTCTGATCCTCACCGCCCGCGACCGTTGGCAAGACAAGGTGGAAGGGCTAGACGCCGGAGCCGACGATTATCTGAGCAAACCCTTCCATTTCGAAGAACTGCTCGCCCGAACCAAGGCGCTGTTGAGACGATCCGCCGGTATCGCGCAATCTTCGCTTCGGTGCGGCCCGCTCGTGCTCGATACCAATGCCCAGACAGTGCGCGTCGATGGCCAGGCGGTGGAATTGACCGCCCAGGAATACAAGGTCCTCGAATATCTGATGCTGAATACCGGCAAAGTCATCTCCAAGACGACATTGACCGAACACATCTACGACCAAGAGTTCGATCTCGACAGCAACGTGATCGAAGTCTTCATTGCCCGGTTGCGCCGGAAACTCGATCCCCAGAACGTTCATCGCCCCATCGAGACACTCCGCGGACGCGGCTATCGGTTTACCCTGGAACGTACGCCCGGATGACCTATTCCCTTCAGACGAGGGGACTGCTCGTCGCCAGCGTGGTGCTGATCGCTTTTCTCAGCGCAACCGGATTGGTCCTCGACAAAGCCTTTCGCGATAGTGCCAAGGTGGCCATGCGGGATAGATTGCAAGGGTTTGTCTATACCCTGCTGGCCGGGTCGGAACTGGATGCCCGCGGCGTCATGAAAGGCCCCGAAAACCTGCATGAGCCCCGCTTGAATCAAACCGGATCCGGACTTTATGCCGACATTCGCCGAGGCAACCGCAAGCCGGACTGGCGATCCCCGTCCGCAACGGGCCTTGAAATCCCCTCGACCCCCACACCCCAAACCGGCACGGCGAAACTCAGCAGCGCCGTATTGGAAGACGGCACGCCGGTCTACGTGCTCAGTTTCAGCGTGCTCTGGGAGGAAGAGCGCAAAAAACCGGTTCGTTGCGTGTTTCGCGTGGCCGAAACGCTGGACGGTTTCTACGCACAGGTCAATCAATTCCGCCGCAGTCTTTGGATTTGGCTCGGGGCCGCTGCGCTGGTGCTGCTGCTGGTACAAGGCGCTATCCTCCGCTGGGCGTTCTCGCCGCTTCGCCGAGTCGCGGCCGACCTGTCGGCCATCGAGGCCGGTCATGCCGATAAACTCGTCGGCCACTATCCGGAGGAACTGCGGGGACTGACCGACAATCTCAATGCGCTGCTCGAAAATGCACAATCCCATCTTGCGCGTTACCGGGATGCGCTGGGCGATCTCGCACACAGCCTCAAAACGCCGCTTGCCGTGCTGCGTGGTGCCATGGAGAAGCAGACCCCGGACGCCGATGCCGAAATCGGCACAGTAGCCCAGGAACAAATCGACCGGATGACTCGAATCATCGAGTATCAACTCAAGCGAGCCGCCGCTTCCGGGCGGACCCATCTGACTCCGCCGGTCAGCGTCGCGGAAAAGTCCCGACAGGTCGCGGCCGCATTAGCCAAGGTTTATGCCGAAAAACAGGTTGACTGCCGTATCATGGTCGACGATGACGTCGTCTTTCATGGGGACGAGGGCGATTTGCTCGAGATCCTAGGAAATCTCCTCGACAATGCCTTCAAGTGGTGCCGAAACCGCGTCGAACTGAGCGCGCGGACGGTTTTGGAACCGCTGGGAACAAGCTCGCGTCTCGAACTACGGGTCGATGACGACGGCCCCGGAATTGCCGAGGATGTGGCCGAGCGTGTTACCCGCCGCGGCGAGCGCACCGATTCGTCGGTGCCTGGGCATGGCCTCGGCCTTGCCATCGTGGATTCCATCGTGCGGACCTATCTTGGCCAGCTCGCTATCGAGCGAAGCCCGCTCGGCGGCGCCGCGATCGTGATTCGGAATGTCGGCTAACCCGAGATCCCGCACCGAATGATTCGATAAATCGTCTCGAATTCGATCTAATGGAAGGGTCATCCCGGCGCTCCAATCGCAAACGGCCTGGCCGGGAGCGCCGGCCAGCCCCTTCCCGGGATGACCGTTTGCGATTGGAGGGGTTGCGATTAAAGCAACCGTTTGCGATTGGAGTGCGAATTCGCCTTTTGCTTACCATTTTTACCGTGTTTCACTCCGGAGAACACCATGGCCGAAGCCCCTTCGAACGATACTTTGACCTTGACTCCACCGCAGCCGATCCCCGAAATCGGCGAGGAACAAGCAACCCGCATGGTCAAGCTGGATCAGGAAACCATTTCCAAGTTGGACGAGAAAATCGCGGAATTTCTACAGGCTGTCCTGGCTGCCGATGTCAACGATGCCGAGTTCCGGGAACGGCTGTCCGGCGTACATAATATGGGCAACCGCGAGATCAGGGCCGCCGCAACGGTTTCGAACCGGCTCCTCGAGCGCCCGATGCGGGCCATGAACTCCGGAGTGTACGACGAGTCTTCGACCATCTCGAAATCGCTTCAGGAGCTGCGCGCGACCGTCGAGGAGCTCGACCCTTCGCGGCAAGGCGATCTCTTGGCGCCACGAAAATTGCTCGGGATCATTCCGCTCGGCAGCAAGCTGAAAAACTATTTCGAGAGTTATCAATCCGCGCAAACCCACCTGAACGCCATCATCCAGGCGCTCTACAACGGCCAGGACGAACTCCGCAAGGACAATGCCGCCCTGGAGCAGGAAAAAGTCCATGCCTGGGAGGTCATGCAAAGGCTTGAGCAATACATTTACGTCGGCAAGAAACTCGACGAGGCTATAGAGCGCCGCCTGCCGGAAATCGAGGCGCAAGATCCCGAAAAAGCGCGCATCGTGCGTGAGGAGATGCTTTTTTATACCCGGCAGAAAGTTCAGGATCTTTTGACCCAGATGGCCGTGACCATTCAGGGTTATTTATCGATGGACATGATCCGCAAGAACAATCTGGAGCTGATCAAAGGCGTCGACCGCGCCACGTCGACGACCGTGTCGGCGCTTCGAACCGCAGTCATCGTGGCGCAAGCCCTCACCGATCAAAAACTGGTGCTCGATCAGATTTCCGCTTTGAACACCACCACCGGCAATCTCATCGCCTCCACATCGCGCCTCCTGAAACAGCAAGCGGCGCGGACTCACGAGCAGGCCGCCAGCTCGGCCGTATCCCTGGATCAACTGAAACAGGCGTTTGAGAACATCTACGAAACCATGGACGCCATCGCGACTTACAAGACCCAAGCGCTCGGCAATATGAAGCAGACCGTCGAGCTGCTATCGCACGAAGTCGACAGAGCCAAGACCTATCTCGATCGGGTTCGCAGCGAGCAACAAGCGGAGGTAATCAAAGAATTCGAATTGGGTGGATCGGACGCGATTCGTCTTTAGGCTCCCTTACTATGGAAATGCACGTCGGAAATGCACGTCACTTTTTGTGTTGTGCCAACAAGTAGAACCAGCGGACCAGTGAGCTGCACGAGAGTGAAATAACTACTCGCAGAAAGACAAAACTGGAAGATCGATAAAAATTAAAACAGCGCCCTTTGATGGGGAGAAAGTCACTATTGATAACTTTATAGAAATTCCCATCTGACAAACTCTGTCAGATTTTGAACTGCCGCGCTCATCCTCAACGGACGGTCAAGGCCGGCCGAGTAGATGTCCGCTGTGGCCTGACTAGTACAGCGAAGCGGAAATTGGGTTATCTATGTCCAAAGGAGAATATTGTAGGCCCGGACAGGATCAAGAGCGATGGGACGTCGAGCACAAGAGATTGAACTGACCGAAGCACAAAAGCAGATTTTGGAGCACTTGAGCGCCAGCCGAAGCCAGCCCTACAGCCGGGTGCAGCGAGCCAAAGTGATTCTCGAGGCTGCCACGGGAGAACAGAACAAGCGGATTGGCGCCCATCTCGGGATGCATGCCCGGCACGTCCAGAAATGGCGGGTACGGTGGGCTGAGCAAGCGGAGCGCTTGGGCGTCATCGTTACGGTGGCGGAACTGGAAGCGGCCATTCAGGGGGTGTTGAGTGATCGGCCGCGGCCCGGTTGTCCGCCGGCCTTCAGTGCCGAACAGATGTGCCGGATTGTCGAATTGGCCTGTCGGTCGCCGGAGGACTTGGAGTATCCGGTGAACTATTGGACGCCCAAGGAATTGGCGCGGGCAGCGGTCCAGCAAGGGATTGTCGCGATTGCGTCGCCGTTTTTGGCAAAACCTTTTGGGACTTCCCAGTCACCAAAAGGAGCCAAACATGGGCGACGAGTGATTGCCTTCGGCGCCCCGGCCGTCCCAATCGCAAACGTCGCTTTAATCGCGACCTTCCCCGCTCGTCTCGTCCGGACCCAACCAGGGGTCCGGACATCGCTCGCAGATGACTCGACGCCCGGTCGCAATGCCTTGTGGGTGGCCTACGACCGCGCTACCGCGCGACCTTCGGCCACCCACCCGGCGCTTGTATTATGCCTTTCACCCGAGTCGCTCTCGGGCAAGAGCCCCCGGACGCCGACCCGGCGCTTAGCCTTCGAGACCGTGCCCGAGATTCTCGCGCCGGAGGCTCATCCCTTTAGCGAGAGATCGAACAGTATCTTCGGCCCGGCTCGACCGGCAGCCTGTATTCACAAGGTAGATTGCGCAGGGATCATGAACGAAATCATTCCAACCTGTCTCGGTATCGATGTCGCCAAGGCCAAACTCGATTGTGCCTTGCTCAACGGCGGCAAGTACCGCCACAAAACCGTCGCCAATACGCCTGAAGGTTATGCCGTACTCGTCCAGTGGCTCGCCAAACAGGGTGTGGACCAGACTCACCTCTGTATGGAAGCGACCGGTATCTATTGGGAGAACGCCGCTCAGGCACTCGCCGAGGTCGGCCACCTCGTGTCGGTGGTCAATCCCGCCCTGGTCAAAGCCCACGCCCAATCCAACGGCATCCGCACCAAGACCGACGCGGTCGATGCCCGTGTGCTGGCTGATTTCTGCCGCCAGAAACAGCCACCCGCCTGGCTCCCGCCTCCCGCTTCGCACCGCACCTTGCGTGCCCTGGTCATGCGGCACCAAGCCTTGGTCGAGATCCAAACCCAGGAGAAGAATCGCCTCGAAAGCTCGCGCGAAGAGGTGCGCGACAGCCTCGACGCTCATCTCGTCTGGCTGGCCGAGGAGTTGAAACGCGTTGAACAGGCCATTGCCAAGACGCTTGCTGACGATCCCGATTTACGAACCCAGCGCGACTTGCTCGACTCCATTCCCGGTCTGGGGGAGCGGAGCATCGCCACCTGGTTAGCTTTTTGTGCCGAACCCGCGCGGTTCACCAACGCCCGCCAAGTCGCCGCTTTTGCCGGCCTCAACCCAAAACACCATGAGTCCGGCAGTAGCGTGCGCGGTAAACCCCGCCTGTCCAAGATCGGCCATGCCTTCCTGCGCCGCGCCCTCTACATGCCCGCTCTCGTCACCCTCTACAAAACCGACTGGGGCAAACGCTTTCGTGAGCGTCTGGTGGCTAACGGCAAGCCGGCCAAAGTCATCATCGGCGCCATGATGCGCAAGCTCGTCCATGTCGCGTTCGGCGTGCTCAAGTCCGGAAAGCCCTTCGATCCGGCACTTCATCGCACTTGACTTGATTAACAGTATCTCGGGCTTCCGGGGACTACTCGACTCGCTCGCTCACTCGCTCCATGTCTCGCAGCGAAGGTTGAGGCGCCTGTTCGGACTCCCCGGGCGCGCCCAACACGGAATATCCCGACCGCCCAGGCCAATCCAGTACCACCAGCGGATTCATCTCCCATCAACGCGGAAAATCCGCGACTGGATTTTGCTCAAAACTGTGCTCACGATGCGGCGATTACGGTTGACGGGTGCCAGCTGGGTGAGGGGCTATGACCGGCTCACCTCATCCGTCAAAGTCCGATATTACCCCCAAACGCTACGGGCTTATGGTCATTGGACCAGGGCATTTCAGATCTTTACCTGAAGCAAGGACGCAAGGCATCTGTCAATGGAGGACGTGAAGGAATTTCTCCGCTTTATGGCCATTGATAAAAAGCGGCAGCATCGAGCCAGAATCAGGCATTTAATGCTTTGATGTTGTTGTTCAAGCATGTCCTGGAGAAAGTAGACGGTGCAGCGCGGCCGAATTCCCAACCGAGCGTCGGCGCACAGTTTTCGGCACAGCCTCGCCGATCTTGAGACGGTCGTGACGCGAATCTTGAGCTTCCGCTTCTGGCCGATCCCAGTCTGTCGCTGGACTAGGGTCGAACCAGCGTTTCATCGCAAGCCGAGGGTTTGCGACACCAGCCGATACAGGCGTGTCCCCTTGCCGATCTCACTGCCTATCCCCAGCCGGTTTGGGGCCGCTTCGCCGTCACGAGCCAAGTGCGATACGTTACCGTTCTCGAATGCGTCCAATGCTCTTCGTAGCTCACCGATCCGGTGAGTTCCACGACGGCGTCTGGGAGAGCCTGTTTCAACATCTGAACGGCGGCCTCAACTGTGATCCGATGGTCGGACGGATAGTCGTAGTTGTAAAAGGCATCGAAAGAATCCGCGATGACTAAGCTTCCTTCTGGCTTTAAGATCCGGGAGAGCCTGCGGAGCACGTCTTGCAGGTCCTGAACCAGTCCGATCACCATGCTCAGCAGCACGCAGTCCACGGAATGTTCGGGCAGCGGCAACTGGGCCGCATCTCCAATTGCGAACACGGTGTTCGTCTGACCGAGTGCGGAGATCTGTGCCTCGGCAAACCCCGCTTCCACCCGAATGGGATAACAAACTGGACTGTGGCCTCGGACAATAGCGGAGGCGCGCGCGATCTTGCTCAATGACAGATCCAGGCCAATCGCCAGCCCCTCGGAGGCGCTCTGGGCAGCGTCAAAGACGGAGCGGCCGACGCCGCAGCCAAGATCGAGGAACACCCCGTTTCGAGGCAATAATGCCCCAATCACTGTCGCCAAGCGGCTGTAGAAGTCGCCCGCATCCGGTAACTGCCCTACCTCAGCATGTCCGGTCGGAATCGATCGGCAGCCCCAGGCGATGCGGGTATAGAGGTCGGTATTCGCTTCGCTATCATATCGGGACTGGAGGGCGGGCGCTGACAGATCGGCATCCTGATGGAGTGGGCCTCCAGCGGTGATCCCCAGAACGGACCGGATGGCGTTCAATCGCCTTTCGAGCATCCGGGCCTGCGGTTCGGCCCAGGGCCGATCGGGCGGGAATCGCCTGAAGGGTTCCAGCTTTTCGAGTTGCGCTTCCAGGAAAATGCAGAGCCGATGCAAATAACAGTGAGGGTCTTTGAGCAGGATCGGAATGCCCTCAATGACTGGAAAGCGGCGGTGATTCAACACCAAGCCGGTGCCGTCGGCATCACTGACCTGTGCGGCCCCCAGCAATCGGATGAAGGCTTCGGGAAGTGGGGGCATGACGCCTTGCATTGGACCTCCGACGTTTACGAAGACCAGGCCACGAATAGTGAACCTAAATCGTCGTTCCGAATAGTGCCGCCACCATGGTCCGGCAGAAATCGTCTAGCGACGGCAATCGTCGTAAAGTCTTGACGCTCTCGAGCGAGGGGCGCCTGCGTCGCTTCGTACGCGAAGGAGTCAGTCTACGCAGATTTCTGCATGGCAATTTTTCAACGCAACGCGGATGGCCGGTTCTTGCAAGAGATCCGAATGATCGCGCAACCAGCCATCTACAGCGATTTTCAATTGCCCATCGGGAACATGGAGTTGGTGAGTGGGTCTGAGAGGGCATGGCACCGTACTCTCTTGATTTACGTCAGAAGCTGCTTCACGCGTATGAGCGCTGGTCGGGTTCGCA